>Ga0187771_10003679_pt1 | contig 10745 bp, 6 predicted proteins | sample 0116_SJ02_MP15_1_FD_133139 | JGI IMG/M metagenome (GOLD analysis project Ga0187771, IMG submission 133139) | Tropical peat soil microbial communities from peatlands in Department of Meta, Colombia - 0116_SJ02_MP15_10_MG | ecosystem: Environmental > Terrestrial > Soil > Wetlands > Peat | place... | reverse complement strand
CTTTTTTCCCCACCGTCATCCGAGCTTTCGAGAGAGAAGCGCAAAAGCACGGGTACGATGTGATGGTCAGCGATACGGAGTATCGCCCTGCCCTCACCCACCGCGCGGCAGAACGCATGATGGAGATGAAGGTTATTGGTGTGGCCATCATGACCTCGGAGATGAGCGCGGCGCTTATCGATGAGATCCTGAGCCAGAACATCCTGGTGACTTTTTTTGATTACGGCATGGTTGGAGAACGAACGAGCAACCTTAACCTGGATTACATGTCCGGCACCCGCGAGGCGATCGATCATCTTTACAACTTCGGACACCGCCGGATTGCCTTTGTGGGCGGTCGTTCCTCCTTGCCGAACGTCAAAGCCCGGCAGGTGGCTTACGTTGCCTGCATGCTCGAGAAGGGACTCGAGCCTGGCCCAATCGTGATCGGAAACCAACGCGTCGACGGAGGCGTTGCGGCCGGGGAAGCCCTTTTGCAGATGGCGCCGCGGCCCACCGCCGTGATGGCCATGAACGACCTCACGGCCATCGGAGTCATGAGGGCCTTCCGGCAGCATGGGTTGCGTACCCCTAACGACGTCTCCGTGATCGGGTTCGATCACACGTACTTATCGCGATTCTACCAACCTCCTCTAACTACCGTAGACATGCAACCCGCGTATCTGGGTCGCCTTGCCGCGAAATCGCTGCTTGAACTGGCCTCGGCAAGCACACCCAAAGGCCGCGACTACCCGGTTCCCCTTCACTTGGTGGTCAGCGAATCCACCGGGCCAGCCCCTCCAGCGGCAGGATAGTGATCTTTTTCAACCGCTTGAAGCGGCGGTGGCACCGCCGAGACGGTTTTGCGGAACTGAGATTGAAATTACAGGATTACTTCCGCTTCAGGTTCTCTTCCGCCAGGGAGAGTGCTTTTTGCGCCGCGTCGTCATTCGGTCTCCAGGCAAGATACTTCTGATACTCGGCGATGGCCTTTGGCCAATCGCGATCTGCATCGGCCATTTCTGCTAGAGCGCGAAGCGCATCGCAGAGGCTCGGGGCCAGTTCCAAGGCGCGGCTGAATTCAGCCTTCGCCAATCCTGTCATACCTTGTTTTTTGCGGGCGAGGCCCAACAGGTAATGCGCCTGCGCATGGTCGGGATTCAGCTCAAGGACGGTGTGAAGATTCTTGATGATCTCCGTCAGGTCCCCAGAAGACTGCCAGAGACCCGCGGCAAGCCGGTAATGCGCTTCGGCAAAATCCGGGCTCAGCGTTGTTGCTTCACGAAGTTCTGAGAGCGCCTTGGCCGTGTCGCCCGCTCGCAGGTGATCGGCTGCGGCCTGTAGCAGGACTCCCGCGCGGCCGCGCGCCCGGTAAAGCCCTTCGATCCTCTCCGCCTCTTCTCGCTCCTTCTGAGCGGTTGCGGCCTGCCCGGCTCTCTCCAGCGCCCGAGCCAACGTCAGACGGGCTTCAAAGAATTGCGGGTCAAGACGTACAGCTTGGCGGAGTTCACTGACGGCGCCGCTGACGTCGTTCAGATCGAGCAGAACAGCTCCGAGTTTCTCCCGAACCTCGGCGTCTTCGGGTAATTGACTGGCCGCCAGCCGCAACTCGATGACCGCCGCCTTCAGATCTCCCTTTTGCCGCAGCACAAGCCCCAGAGACCGTCGGGCCGGCGCCTGGTGAGGATCAAGCTGAATTGCTTTGCGCAGCTCGGCTTCTGCCTCCTCGAGGTCGCCCTTCGTGCGAAGGGCTTCCCCGAGGTTGTAACAGTATGTAGGGTCGCGGGGAGCGAGGTCAGCAGCCTTGCGGAGGATCCCAACGGCTCCAGATGGATCTAGGGTTTCGGCGAGGACCTGACCGAGCGCCAGATGGATCTTCGGTTGCTCTGGCTGCTGTTGGGCGGCGACGCGCAGTTGGAGGATCGCCTCGTCGAGATCGGCCTTTTCCGGGAGCCTTCCCGGTATGCGGTAGCGGTGCCAGAGCTCGACCCCTAGGTCGTACCGCGCATGCCAGGATTGCGGATTGGCTGCAACAGTCTCTTGCAGCAAGCTGATTGCTCCGTCCACGTCTCCCAACTTCCAGCATGCGGCACTGAGCGCGTAGCGAGCTTCGACTAGGTCAGGCTTGAGACGCAGGGCCTGCTGGTACTCCTCGATCGCCTCCGCAGTGCGACCAGTTCGATCGTATGACAGGGCCAAATGGTAATAGGCCGGGTAATAGCCCGGATCGATCTCGATGGCTCTCTGGAATTCGCCAATCGCTTCCGCGGCGAGACCCTCGCCGGCGAGGATACCCCCAATGAAATCGTGGGAAACGGCGTCGGCGGGGTCGAGCTCCACCGCCGAACGGAAGCGGGCCAGCGCCTCCTTCGTCTTATTCTGTTCCAGAAGAGCTATGCCCTCCTGCCGATAGCGTTCGGCCGAGGCAGGAGCCTTCTTCTCAAGGACCGTCGGCCGCTGGGTGCCCGAGAGGGGCGCCATCAGGAAAAGGAAAACGAGGCACGAGACCACAGCAGGGCTCCCAGTCGCGCTCCCCGACAAACTCGATCTCACTGGAACTGTGACCGACATGGATCGCTCGTCAGAGCGGCGCTCCCTCTGGCTTGGCGAGGAATGGGGCCGACCCGCTCCGGGAGCCTTACTTCTCCCCTTCGCGAAGAAGCTGGAGCAGATGGCGATTGATGTGTCGCTCGCGGTCTTCATCTCGGAATCTCTCGAACTTGGCAAAGAGCTCGGCGGCTCGCTGCTTGTCCCCTTTGCGACGATAAATCTGGGCAAGCTGGTAACACGGCGTGAGGTCGGTCGGATCAAGTTGGAGGGCTTTCTCGAGCTCTACGAGCGCGCGGTCATCTTCACCTTGCCGGAGATAGACTTTTCCCAACGCCGCGCGCGCGGTCGCGAAATCTGGCTTCATGCGGACGGACCGCTCCAGAAGTTGCTGTGCTTCTTGATCGTGCGTAGTCGAGGCGGCGGATCGGCTGAGAATCTCGCCCAAGGCATAGAGTAAGAGATAATCGTCCGGACTTATCGCCAACCTTTGACGCGCTATTTCTATCGCCTGGGGAGTCTGGTCCTTTTGCATTAACGCCATGCACATACCGAAATAGGGCAGGTCCCTCTTGGGTTCGAGTTTTGCCGCCGCCTCGAAATCCTGGAGGGCGGGGATGATTTGCCCATGAAAAGCCCTCACGGCCCCCCGTTGCATAATCAACCGGTAGGAGTTTGGAATGTTCCGCAGACCAATATTGGCGATGTCCAACGCCAACTCAAGATTGCCGTGGTCGACGCCGAGCGCCATCAGGTCGAGATAGTTGTTCTCGTCCTGCGGGTCGATTTGAGTCGCTGTACGCAAGGCATTGTAGGCCTCGATGGTCTGATTGTTGTGTTCGTACGCCTCTGCCAGGAGGTTGTACAGTTCGGCCTTACGGTAGCCCTGCGCCATCACGTCCTGCGCAGCTTGGATTGCTGCGGGATAGTTCAGGCTTCTCACATAAGCCAAGGTCAGGTTGAACCCCACTTCATACGGGTCAGGGTAGTCTTTTTTGGCTAGCTCAAATTGGCGCGCGGCGGAAGAGTATTTCTCCAGTTGGGCCAGCATCAAGCCGGCTTGGAAATGGGTTTGGCCGTCAGCCTCCGGGCCCAGATGTTCCAATGCCTCCGCAGCCCTTTCACCTTGGTTTGATTGAAAGCAGCTTCGGGCGAAGCGCAGGACCATGTGCGGATCCTTCTGAAACAGACCAGCGCTGCGGAGGTACTCTTCAACCGCGGGGCCGAATTCGCGCGCCGCGTAGTGGATCTCGCCCAGGGAAAGATGGGCAACCCGGTCCTGCGGGGCACGCTTCAGGACTTGTTCAAAGTGGCCCCTGGCATCTTCGAGGCGCCTCAGAGCCAGTTCGTTAAGGGCAAGGTTCTTCAAGGCAGGAAGGAACTCGGGATTCGAACTGAGAGCAGCCTGGAAGTGCGCGTTCCCTTCTTCTGGCTTCCCGGACGATGTAAGCGCAATCCCCATTAGATTGTGAGCCATGGGGTCGGCGGGAGATTTCTGCAGGATCTCCTGGAGGAGCGCTATCGCGCGGCCGTAATCCCGTTGCTGGATGTAAGACTCGACCTCGGTGAAGACTGGCGAAGGCTGGGAGGCCTGAGGCCAAGCGGTGCCTGCCAACCCGCAAAGAAGCAGGCCAGCCGCCAAGCACTTACCGATCTTTCTGCCAGAGCCTCCTCGTGCACACATGGGAAAAGGCTTAAGGGCGCGCTCCCCAAAACCGACCCTAGGATACGCATTCCGAGAGGGAATATCAAGACCTGGGGGCGGAAAGTAACTTCTTGTCCACTCTTCTCGGGCTATCTGCACACCTCTTCGACTTTCCTCTTGACAAGCAGCAAGGGAAGGCGTATTACGCGGAAGATGATTAAGCGCTTCAGCTTCCTTTGTAGGCATTCGACCCATTAACGGGCCGCTTGCGGTAGTCAAACTAGGTGATCATAACTGCGTCGGGTCTGTCAGCGGTGAAACGAAAAGCGATCTCTCGCAGGATTGCATGTTCAGCCAGGAGTGGCATCTGTTGCGAGCGGGCGCGGTAGGGCTGCTTGCAGCCGGAATCGGCCTGAAGTCGCCACCCCAAGGACATCATCCGTAAGGGGTCCGCAGGGACTCCCGGGGAGGAGGAATCATAGTGAGCAAACGAACAGTAATGGCAGGGCTCGTAGCCCTGCTTTTTCTACTGCTTTTCCCTTCTCTGAGCGTGTGGGCGCAGTTCACCAGCACGCTTCAAGGAACAGTGACTGACCCAACCGGGGCTGTGGTGCCAAACGCCACGGTAACGGTCAAAGACACCGTCACAGGGATCACACGAACCGTGCAGACCTCCGCGGCGGGTGTCTACTTCATCTCCTCACTTCCTGCCTCCACGTTTGACCTGACCGTCAGCGCTACGGGGTTCAAGACAAGCTTGCGGCAAGGCATACGACTGGAGGGAGCACAAGTCAAAGGTCTGGATATCACCCTTGAACTCGGCGCCACGGCCACCGAGGTAACGGTTACAGGCGCCCCGCCCGCCGTGGAGACCGCCGAGGCGAAAGTCTCCTCACGGATCGACAATACGAGCGTGACGAATCTCCCCATGGTGGCGCGCAACATGTACAGCTTGGTGGTGCTGACCGCCGGCATCACGGGCCTGCCTTCCGGCGGTGGCCAAGCTTATGCCCAAGCGACCGCTGACATTTTCAGTGCCGAATACGGCGTCAACCTCAGCGCCAACGGCCAGCGCCCCGAATCGAACGCCTTCCAGGTGGATTCGGGCAGCTCGAACGGCGCTCCCCGCGGCGGCGTCACCAACCTCACTCCCAACGCGGACGCAATTCAGGAACTGCGCGTCTCGATCAACAATTTCTCGGCTGAATACGGGCGTAATTCCTCTTCTGTCACCAACGTCGTCACCAGGTCGGGAACCAACAATTTCCATGGCACTATTGGCGAGTTCTTTACCGACGACCATCTCACCTCGGGAAACATTTTCCAACCTCCCACCATTCCCCGCTACAACGGCAGCCTGGCCCGCACCCCTGTCTTTATCCGCAACGAGGGTAACTGGAGCCTCGGCGGGCCGATCCGCAAGGATCACACGTTTTTCTTTGGTTCCATGGATTTCCTGCGGTCTGGTTCGGGATTCACCAACGTGGGCAGCGTGGTCACGCCGGACTTCACTAACTACATGGAAGCGAATTACCCCAACAACAAGTCAACCTATGTGATGAAGAGCTTCCTGCCCATCGGCTCGAGCCTGGGAGTTTCCCAGACCGTAGGCGATGTGATGAGCACATACTACGGCACGACGTGTACCGGCAGCAACGCGATCACCACCCCCATTGGATCCATGCCTTGCGATTTCCCACTGGTTGAGAACATATCCTCGAACCAGACGATCCCGCGCAACGGATTGCAGTGGAATGCGCGTATCGATCAGAGCTTCGGGTCAGGGAGCAATCGCCTTTACGGAAACTGGTTCCGGACCAGCCGGCAAGCAACCTTCTCCACCTCGATTTATCCGGCATTCACCATGCCCGAGCCCGAATACACCGATTACCTGAACGTGAACTTCACGCACATCTTTTCTCCCACCGTACTGTTCGAAACCGCTATCACCGTGACGCGGGCGCGTGGCGATGTGAACCTCTCCCACTCTCATCCCGAGATTCCTAACTTGAGCGTTCCCGGGATCACCTCCTATGGGATGGGCTTTACGGGCCCAACGTTCATCCAAACTAACGGCGAGTGGCGCAATGTGTTGAGTTGGAACCGGGGCACACACGCCTTCAAGTTTGGTGAAAACTACGGTCATGACGACGGATGGGGTAGCGGAGCACACTTCGCGGGCGAGTACACCCGCTATTTTTACGGTTTCAACACCCTCTTCGACTTTGCCAACGACCAGGTCTTCTCGGAGTCCCACTACGGCTACAATCCCTCTACCGGAACACAGGGGTCGTACGCCTTCGAGCCAGTGGAGCAGCGCCTCGGAGCATTCGCCAACGATGACTGGAAGGTCAGGCACAATGTAACCTTGAATCTCGGGCTGCGCTGGGAGATGTTTCTGAACCCCTATGAACAGCAAGACAAACCGAAGGGCTTATTCTCGCGCATGGTGTTCAACGGCGGGGACAACTTCAGCGAGCGTATTGCAAACGCTTCGATGATCCAAGGACGGCCCGAAAACTCGGTTCCTCACGATAACTTCATGCCTCGGGTTGGCTTCGCCTGGGATCCGACAGGGAAAGGCAAGGTGTCAATCCGGGCAGGTTACGGCATGTTCTACAACCGGCAGGACGGGCAGTTCTGGCATGACTGCTGCGTCCAGCTTCCCATGTTTGCCGTCATTTCCGCAAGCGGCTTTACCTCAGGGATAAAGCCCGTCTACGGGTTCGGCACGTCGACGGTCGCACCGTACGGATACCCGCCGATGACCGGCGTGGTAGCGGGCCTGGATAGCAGGGGAGGGGTCATCGGCGCCAGCGCCGGTCTCCAACCTTGGGATCCCAACATGAAGAATGAGTACGCTGAGAATTGGTTCCTCGGAGTACAGTATGCCCTTACCGACAACTGGATTATTGAGGGCAACTACGTTGGCTCTGAAGGACACCATCTGTACGCGGGCTATGACGTGAACCGCTACGACGGCGACTTGCTAGGACCTGTGGTTCAAACCGGAACGGACAGCACAGGTTCGCCCGTGTACGGCGTGCTGTTGAAGCGGCTGAACTCCAGCTTCGGTAGCATAGACTACGGCCAAGCCAATGGTTACTCGTATTACTACGGCGGGAATTTCACCGTGAAGAGGCGATTCAGTCGTGGTCTGGACTTCCAGGCCGCTTACACGGTCGGTAAAGCAAAGGACACTTCCAGTTCCTTCGGAACCGGCTTATCCATTGCAGACCTTAACAACCTTAAGCTCAACTACGGATTATCAGACTTCGATGTCCGCCAGAAATTGGCCGCCAGCTTTGTTTACGACTTTCCCGGGCCAAAGGGGCCGGGCGCAAAATCTAAGCTCCTGGGCGGATGGCAGGCAGGCGCCGTGGTCATTTTCCAGAAGGGCACCCCCTACAGCGTTTTCTGCGGTCTGCCCTTCGAGCCCGTTTACGACAAGCCCGCGAGCGATCCCAGCCGACAAGTCATCGGAAATACGGGCTGCGACTATAATGCCGATGGGTTCAGTTACGACTTTACCATGACGCCCTCATTCGGCAGATTCAAGAGTGGAAGCAAACAGCAATTCCTCAACGGAATCTTCCAGGCGTCCGACTTTCCTACGCCGGCCTTCGGCCAAGAGGGAGATCTCGGTCGCAATAGCTACATCGGCCCAGGGTACATCGACACTGACTTCAATATTGTCAAAAGCACCAGTATCCCTTGGTTGTGGCATGATGAGGCCGCAAAATTCCAATTCCGGATTGAGGCCTTCAACTTGTTCAATAACGTGAACCTGCAAAATCCCGACGGGAGCTTAACCGACGGCACCTTCGGGAAGTCCACAGGGGTTTTCCCTTCAAGAAACATCCAGTTCGGTCTAAAGATAATTTTCTGATCAACTCAAGGTTTCTGGTCCCGTCGTCGCGATTCTTGGGCGACGGGACCAGAGCCTCCCTCCCACACGGCCCATACTGCTTGATCGCACTCGAGGAAACCCATGTCCATGTCGCCCAAGACTGCCGTTGATGAGAGGCCCAATCATGCTGGTGGCGCTCGAGGCGGGGCGCCGGATTTCGCAGCAGGCAATCACGTCGTTGGACTCACCCAAGCTGGTAACATATGCGCCAGGTGCATTCGAACTTCCGCCTCCGTGTGCAAATGTGGGGTGTGTGCCTTTCTATGCCATGGGGGATGAAACCTATACGACCTAATTCACCCAGGTCTGGACTGCGGGCGAGGGCTTGCGATTTTTGAGCCCAGCGCCTATCATTTGCTACGCCCTCGAATGACCTTGCGGAATCAGAGAAAGAACTTATGGTGAAGTCTTGGCATCCAGTCCTGTTCGCCTTCCTCTTAGGAGCCTCCCTGCTCGCTTGGGGTAAGAAGCAAAAAGTCGTCGTGTACCAAAACAGCGAGCCGGGCGTAGCTTTTACCGGCTCGAAGTCGTGCGAAGGCGCGGGCTGCCACGAGGAACTCACTCGCAACTATTATCTGACGCCCCACGGCAACTCCATGGGCCCGGCCAACAGTCCCTCTGAGCTCGCCAAAGTTCCAGGCAGGGTCGCGGTTTATGACCAGACAGTCGATCGCTATTACGAGGTGACACGCCTCGGCTCCGACCTCTACCAGACGGAGTATCAGCTCGACGCGAGTGGGAACAAGGTCTTTACCTCAGCAAACAAGCTTGAATACAGGATCGGAGGTCACCTGACGGGCGCCATCTATATCGTCCGCTGGGGTCAGAACCTCTTCCAGGCGCCGCTCGCTTATTACGTCCGACCCGCGGGGTGGGACTTGGCTCCGGGCTACCAAGGTGCTCCTCATCCGTTCAACCGGCCCATTTTGCTCTGCCCCTATTGTCACAATGGACAGCCTGAGGTGGTGCCCAACCGCGCTGGGGTGTACCGTAACCCCCCGTTCCGGTTCATGGAATATGGCATCGGTTGTGAAGTTTGTCATGGCCCCGGTGAGTTGCACCTGCGCGAGGTCAGTCAACATTCCCACCGAAAGCCCGACAAAGTGGATCTCACAATTGTGAACCCCGCAACGCTTTCACCTCGTCTGGCGGATGACGTGTGCTTGAAGTGTCACGAGGGGTGGAACGCACGCGTTTTGCAACCGGGAAAGAGCGAACTGGATTTCCGGCCTGGAACACCGCTCTATAACACCGTAGCGCTGTTCAAGGTTCCGGTAAAAGACGAGCAGCGCGCGGAACTGGAGCGGTTGGAGTCCCTTCCTCCGGTCAAGGGAACGATCTCCACCCCTATGTGGTTCAAACACTCGCTGATGGCTATGAGCAAATGCTTTCATGATAGCAATGGTCAAATGAGATGCATCACTTGCCACATTATTCACAACCCCCCCACGGCTGAGAACAAGGTGGCGTACTACCGCGAGAGGTGCTTCACTTGCCACACGAACGAAAGTTGCAAGCTCCCGCTGGCAGACCGCATGCGCCACGAACCGGCGAATGACTGTGTGGGCTGCCACATGCCCAGGAAGGGTGTAGCTGGGATTCCCCACTCGGATGACACGAATCACCGCATCGTGCGCCGGCCTGGACAGCCGTTTCCAGACTACGCTTTCGAGACGAGCGACCCGGACCTGCCGGGTCTCGTGTGCATCAACCGGCGCGGCGAGGATGCAGCCCAACCCATTCCTCCCCTGATCAAACTGCTCGCTTACAATGATGTCATGCTCAGCAAGAGGCTCCCGGAGGCCAGCCGTTACTACCTGCAACTTTTGGAGCAACTAAGAATATCGGCGCCGGATGAACCCAAAGTGCTCGCCTGCTTGGGACGGAAAGCTATGGTAGACCAGGACTACGAAAAGGCCGTCCAATACCTGACCCGCGCGATTGAGAGAGGCGCCGACTATGACACGACGTACCTTGATCTCGGCGAAGCACTCTCTAAGTTAGGGCGTGTTGAAGGATCGGCGGAGCTCCTCGAGCGGGGCGTAGCCACTTGGCCATTTTCAGCCGACCTCCGGCAGGCGCTCGTGCTGCGCTACATGACCCTGGAGCGGACCCCGCAGATGCTCGAGGCGCTGAGACGATATCAGGCGTTGTTCCCGGAAGACCCAATTGCCCGCGAGGCGTTGGCGCAGGCGAAAGATCGTAACCCTTGACCACCACCGGAAGGAGGAATTCATGAATAACCTTAATCACCCTACGCGAAGGCAATTCGTTTCTGCGGCAGCAGCGGTGGCGGGAGCGGCACTACTGCGCGATCGCGTTCTTGCAGGTCCCGCGCAGGTCAGTCCCGTCATCACACCCGGAATGAGAAACAGACCAGCCAGCAAGCAGCGAATCCCAGCGAAGGTCGAGCCTTTCCCCTTGTCCCAGGTTCGCCTGCGCCAGGGCCCGTTTCTGGATGCCTTGGAAGCCGACCGTCGCTATCTGCACTTGCTCCCCTCTGACCGGCTTCTCCATAACTTTCGCGTGAACGCGGGTCTCCCCTCGTCAGCAGAGCCATTGGGAGGGTGGGAAAAACCCGATTGCGAACTACGCGGCCATTTCACCGGAGGCCACTACCTGTCCGCTTGCGCACTCACGTATGCAAGCGCCGGGGATAGTGAT
>Ga0187771_10003678_pt1 | contig 10745 bp, 9 predicted proteins | sample 0116_SJ02_MP15_1_FD_133139 | JGI IMG/M metagenome (GOLD analysis project Ga0187771, IMG submission 133139) | Tropical peat soil microbial communities from peatlands in Department of Meta, Colombia - 0116_SJ02_MP15_10_MG | ecosystem: Environmental > Terrestrial > Soil > Wetlands > Peat | place... | reverse complement strand
CTCCTCCAGCGCGACCCTGCTTTCCATGAGGCCGGGGACGGGGAGGAGCCGGGGGACGAGTCCGGGGAATTCTCGGACGGTTTCCTGCCGCGAGACGACGATGACGCCGACCTAGAGTGAACTTCCCAGGGCCGGGAGCCCGTCCGATTGTCGCGGACTCTGCTTCGTAACACATAAAAAGGTCGACTTCGTGGACGGCCTCAGCCATTCACGGTCGAGGGTTGGGATACTCCATGCCGGAAGTTGTCATCACGTGCGACTGGACGATGATGAGCAACCACCACGGGAAGGAGTTCCTCGGCTTCGGGACGACCACCCCGGCCTACATCTTCCCGGAGGGCGTCTACCAGCGACTGTTCTACCCGCTGATGCCCGCGGACGAGAACGGTTTCCCGCGGCAGGCCCCCTACGGCATGCGGAAGATCGAGGCCGCGTTGATTGACGGGGGGTTCGACGCCCGCATCGTCCACCCGAGCTACCTCGACCGGTACATGCCGGGGGAGGCGAAGGTCCTGCTGATCTCCGGCCACGACTACTTCGGCCTCAACCCGCCGAGCTCCACGTTCGGCGGCGTCATGCGGAAGGAGACCCTCAACTGCGTCAACTTCAAGCGGATGCTGACCCAGCCAGCGGTCCTCGAAGCGCGCCGCCGCGGGATGAAGATCATCGCGGGGGGGCCGTGCGCCTGGCAGCTCTCGCCCCCGACCCGAGCGAAGCTCCCGTGGATCCAGGAGTTCGTCGACTCGATCGGCGGAATCGACACGGTCGTGGAGGGCGAGGCCGACCTTTTCGTCCGCGACATCGTCGGGAAGGCGCTCCGCGACGAGTTCCTCCCGCCGCACGTCGTGCTCGGGCCGAAGGAGGCGCCGAAGGTCGAGCAGATCTCCTCCATCCGGTATCCGAGCGTCAACGGTCTCGTCGAGATCGGTCGCGGGTGTTGCCGTGGCTGTTCGTTCTGCTCGGTGACGACCCGACCGACGCGCTGGTACTCCCTCGAAAAGATCGAGGAGGAGCTCAAGATCAACGCGAAGATCGGCGTCCGCAAGGGGATCCTCCATTCGGACGACGTCTTCTTCTACGGCAGCCCGAACATCATGCCCCACGAGGAGAAGCTGATCCCGCTCCTGAAGCTCGCGAAGCGCTACTACGAGCAGGTCGGCTGGAGCCACGTCGCGGTGGCTTCGCTGATGACGAAGCCGAAGCTCCTTCCGAAGTGCGCCGAGGTCCTAATCGACGACAAGCAGGGCTGGTGGGGGGTCGAGGTCGGGGTGGAGACCGGGTCCCCTCGGATGATCACCGCGGCGATGCCGGGAAAGGTCGCGCCGTTCAAAGCCTCCCAGTGGCCCGAGCTGGTCGTGCAGTCGGCCGGCCTCATGAACGACAACCACGTCTACCCGGCCTGCACGTTCATCGTCGGACTGCCTCAGGAGACCGAGGACGACGTCCAACGGACGATCGACCTCATCGACGACCTGTGGGACTTCAAGGCGCTCCTCGTCCCGATGTTCTTCGTCCCGCTGGGGCACTTGAAGTCGAAGGACTGGTTCCGCCGCGACCGGCTCTCGCCCCTCCAGCAGGAGCTGCTGAAGCGGGCGCTCTCCCACGGCCTGCGACAGTCGAAGCGGATGCTGTCCGACTTCTTCGACTGGGAGGGGAATCACACCAACCTCTACCGCGGTGCCTTCCGCGGGTTCATCGCGTTCCTCGACGTGATCGCGAAGCTCCACGGGCTCCAGAGCAGCCCGCGCCGCCCGGGGAAGCCGATTGTCGACCCGAACCGGACACCCGACCGGCTCCCGATGCCGACCATCCCGGTGCGGGAATAGAGGCGCTACTCGGCGTCCTGCGGGAACCCCTCGGCTGGCGGTCGGTGGACCGCCCGCGGACGGTACTCGGGTAACGGCCCTCCCAGGGAGGCGCTCGCGCGTTCGACCACGGCCAGGCCCACCTCCTCGCCGTTCCCGTCGTACGCCCGCCAGCAACCACGGTCGTAGGGTGCGCCGAGAATGAGGTGGCGTCGACCCCAGTTGCGAAAGAGCCGAAGGTCGGCGTCGGACGGGTGGAGGGCGCCCGAAGGGTGGGAGTGCACCGTCCCGACCACGGTGAGGTCGGCCGGCAGCATGTAGAGCTGGAAGTTCGCGTGCCGCCGGCCGGCGGTCGTGCCGGGCAGGAGGAGGAGCTCCGCGATCACGCCCGGCGGGTCGGCCCGCAGGACGCCGCCGAACTCGTTCGGGAAGGCCGACCGGGCGCTCGCGAGCGCGCTGTCGAGAGCGTGCCGCGTGATGGCTCGCGGCGTCGTCCCGAGGGCTGGGCTCCCGGGGGGCCGCTTACGCGCGGGGCGGAAGATCGGCACCCGCCGCCTCCGTCTCGGAGGGCTCGGCCCACGGAAGAATCCCCTTGCCGCGGAGCCGCTCGAACAGGCGGGAGCCGAAGCGGACGAGCGTGGCCCGCCGCGGGGAGCGGTAGACCGAGACGGCGGCCCCGGTCGCGATCGGATACTCCTCCTGGCCGTCCGCGATGACGACCGCGCCCCGCCCCACCTCGAGCGCGCGCAATCGTACCGGGTGGAGGGGTTCGACCACCACCGCCCGCGCCTGAACGCGGAAGGGAGCGATGGCGGTGAGGACGATCGCCTCGAGGGACGGGTCGACGATCGGGCCCAAGGAGCTCAGCGAGTAGGCGGTCGAACCGGTCGGCGTAGCGAGAATCAGGCCATCCGCCCGCAGCGAGCCCACCACGTGGTGGTCGAACGCGAGCTCGAAGAGGCCCATCTTGCCGACCTCGGCCGAATGGATCAGGAATTCGTTGGTCGCGTCGCCGATCGGCGTGCCGTCGACCTCGGCGGCCAGCTTCATCCGTTCCTCGAGGAAGTAGTGGCCGTCCAGGAGGCGGTCGAGCGCCCGCTCGAGGGCCTCGGGCTGGCGCACGCTCACCTCGGCCAGGACCCCGACGGTTCCGGCGTTGATGGGGAGCAACGGGAGCTCGGAGCGGCGGAGCGTGTAGAGGAATGTCCCGTCCCCGCCGAAGGCGACCAGGGCGTCCGCGCGGAGCTCCTCGAGCGGGACGTGCGGACGGTCGGGCGCGACCTCGCGCACCTCGCTGCTGACCAGCACCTCCGCCCGGTCGCCGATCTGCTCGAGCGCCCGACGAGCGAGGTCGACGGCCGCCGGTTTCCGCGGGTTCGCGGTGAGGCCGACCTTCACAGGTACCCTCCCTCCTTCGCCTTCTGCGCGAAGGCCATGTCACCGAAGCCGAAGACGCTGGTGCGTCGCTCGACGCCGAGCGGGAACGTATCGAGCGACCCTCCGCGGGCGTCCGTGAGCCCCCCGCCGGCCTCGGTGAGGATGCGGTAGACGGCCGCGATGTCGGTCGCGCGGAGGTTGCGGTTCTCCGCCGTGTTCTCGTAGAGGTAACCGTCCGCGCTCCCCTGAGCGACCATCAGGAGCTCGAAGGAGGCGCAGCCCAACGAACGGATCCGGCGGGCCTTCGCCCCCAAACGGTGCGCCCGCTCGGTCGCGAGGCTGCCCAGGTTCACGAAGAAGACTTCCCCGCGTCCGGTCCACGGCCGGGTCCGGATCGGTCGGCCGTCCCGGAACGCGCCGCCCCCCCGCACCGCCCAGTAGGTCGTGCCGCGGTAGAGGTCCCTCACGAGCCCGAGGTCGATCCCCGAGAGGTCGTTCCGCCCCAGCGCGAGGGAGACCGTCGAGAACGGAAGGTTTCGCAATGCGTTGGTCGTCCCATCGATCGGGTCGACCACGAGCGTACGGTCACCGCCGCGCCGGACATGGCCGATCTCTTCGGAGACGAGGTCCCAGTCGACCCCCTCCTCCTCCATCACGCGCCGGATCTCGGCCTCCGCCAGCCGGTCGAGCTCCTCGGTCGGTGAGCCGTCCGCCCCCATCGCCACCACGTCCGCTCGGTGGGGAGAGCTCTCGGCGTCGCGCACGACCTGCTGGACCGCGAGGCCGATGCGAAACAGGGTCTCGAGCTCGGGAGAAGGCCGGCGGGTCACGGGCCCGGAAACCCGGTCCGCGTTAAAGTGGCTTCGCGGCGGCGACTCCCATGCCCGCGGCTCCGGGACGTTAAGTGGGCTTGCTCTTCGCCCGCCCGATGGAACTCCAGTTTCTCGGGGGCGCCTCGGAGGTCGGCTCGCTCGGCCTCGTCCTGCGGGACCAGGGGCGCACGATGCTCTTCGATTACGGACTCACCCCGACGGACCCCCCGACGTACCCCCGGCCTGCGCCCACCAACATCGACCTCGCCTTCCTCTCGCACGCCCACCTTGACCACTCGGGGATGACCCCGCTCTTAAGTCGCCTTCCCCGAGCGCGGCTGATCGCGACCCCGGTGACGATCGCGGTGGCCGACCTCCTCACGAAGGATGCCCTCAAGGTCGCCCGCCTCGAGGGTTACCTCGCTCCGTACTCTCCTACCGACATTCATGCGCTGCATGCGCGGTTCACGGCCGTAGACCGCCACGGCACCTTCCGCCACCACGGGATCGAGGTCGAGTTCACTCCCGCGGGCCACATTCCCGGCGCGTCGATGCTCCTCTACCGGGGCGACAAGGACGTGCTGTTCACCGGAGACCTCCAGACGATCCCGACCCACCTGGTCGGCGGGGCGGAGCCGGTCGAGTGCGACGTCCTCGTCATGGAGTCGACCTACTCCGGCCGCGAGCATCCCGACCGCCGGGAGACCGAGCGGCGGTTCCGCGACAAGGTCGAGGAGACGGTCGAGCGGGGCGGAAAGGCGATCGTCCCCGCGTTCGCGGTCGGGCGCGCCCAGGAGGTACTGATGTCGCTGGCGTCCAGCGGGTTCGAGACATACTTGGACGGCATGGCGCGGGCGGTCAACGAGATCTACGAGGCCGCCCCCGAGTACCTCGCCGACTGGAGAAAGTTCCGAAGAGCGGTGGACGACATCACCTTGGTCGAGCAGCCCTCCGACCGCAAGCGTGCGCTGCGGGAGGCGGATGTCATCGTCACCACGGGAGGGATGTTGGACGGGGGCCCGGTCCTCTACTACATCGGCGAGCTCTACCGGGACCCGGCGAGCTCCATCTACCTCACCGGCTTTCAGGTCGAGGGGTCCAACGGCCGCCAGCTCCTCGACGAGGGTACGCTCACGATCGACGACACAACCATCCACCCGGCGTGCGAGGTGATGAAGTTCGATTTCTCCGCCCACGCCGGCCACTCCGACCTCGTGCGACTGGCGAAGGAGACGCGGGCTTCGACGGTCGTCCTGATGCACGGCGACCACCGCGAGCCGCTGCGGGACGCCCTCGAGCCCACTTCCACGGTGATTCTCCCGGAGAACGGGAAGGCGTTCTCTCTCTAGCCGGAGTCATCAGCGGCGAACGAGGGGCAGTTCAGCGACCCTTCCGGCGCCGGGTTCGCGGGCCGGTTTCGGACTTCAACGTTTGCTCCGCTTCCGGCGTAGCTTCCTCGATCGACTCCTCGAGCGGCGGCAGTTCACCCTTCGGCCGTAGGAGCGGGCGGAGCGCTGCCCAGACCGCCTCGATCCCCTCTCCGGTCTTCGCCGAAACGTGGAGTCGGTCGTTGGGACGACGGAGGAGGTCGCATTTGGTCTCCACCGAGACGATCGGCAGCCCGGGGTATTCCTCCGTCCAACGACGAAGGAGCGCCTCCTGCTCTTCGGGTGGATACCCGGAGGTCCCGCTCGGGTCGATCACGAACAGCACGACCGTCGCGGCCTTCTCGACCGCCGTCTCGGCTTCGGCCTCGGCGGGGTTGGTATGGGTCGGGCGCCCGAGAACCCCCGGGGTGTCGAGCACCTGGAGGCGGTCGAACCCCAGGTCAGCGTGGCCGACCGCCACCGAGAGGGTGGTGAAGGGGTAGGGGGCCACTTTGGGATGGGCGCTCGAGAGGCGGGCGACCAGCGAGGACTTCCCAACGTTCGGAAATCCGGCGATAACGAGCGTCGGGGACCCGGGGTCCAGCCGGGGCCGCTCGGCGAGGAATCCGGCGATCGAGCGCAACCGCTCGAGGTCGGGGTCGACCTCGCGCACGAAGCTCGAGAGCCGTCCGTAGAACGCACGGACGAGGGTGCCCCATGCTTCGCTGCCGCTCGACCGGTCGACCTCCTGCTCGGCCGACCGCGCCAGCCCACGAATCCGCTCCTCGGCCCGGCGGAGGCGGGTGAGGGAACGGTCGAGGGTCCCGTCGCCGAACGCCCCGGCGACGAGCGCCCGCTGGAAGTCGGTGAGGGGCGGCCTCACGAGACGCGAGGTTTCGAGCCGGAGGTGACGGATCACCGTGGCCGCGCTCCGCACGACCTTCAGCCGGGCCCGCCGCCGGTCGCGCTCCGCCTTCGACTGGCCATGAGGGGTGGCGAGGGAAGCTCGATGGAATGCGACGTCGAGGATGGCGACCGATGGTGGCTCCCGTCGCGGCCGACTGCGACTCGCCCGTGCCATGAGCCCTCCCCGGCCGGGAGGCCGGCGTCGGCATAGCGTTGTGCTACCGACTTCCGGTGGGTGGAGACTCGTTCGGAGATGTTCCCCGGCCGACGATGCCGGCGGGACCCAGCCCGGCCCTCGCCCGGCGTCCCCGCGACCGGTCGGAGCTCCCGGCTGAGCGAACCGTCTTATGCGTCGCCCCGCTCGAGCACCCTCGGAGGAGAAGCTCGTGCCGCGCTGGATCTCGAATGAGCCCGGGGAGGAGGCAGCGCTCCTCGGCGCGCTGGGCCTCTCGTCCGTCGACGAGCTGTTTTCCGACGTCCCGAAGAAGGCCCGGATCGGCCGGCTCGGGGTCGGTGCCGGACGGGAGGAGGCCGACGTTGTGCACGAGGTCGACCGCATGCTCGACCGCAACCGCCCCCTCTCCAAGTTCGCGAACTTCCTCGGGGGTCGGATCGCCTGCCGGTATGCCCCGGCGGTGGTCGACTCGATCCTCTCCCGGAGCGAGTTCTACACCGCCTACACGCCCTACCAGCCCGAGGCGAGCCAGGGGATGCTGCGGGCGCTCTTCGAGTTCCAGAGCCTCTGGGTCGAACTGACGGGGCTGGACGTCGCGAACGCGTCGCTCTACGATGGGGCGACGGCCGCCGCCGAAGCCCTCCTTTTCAGCCGCCGGCTTCACGAGGGACACCGGTTCCTGATCCCCGCGAGCCTCCCGTGGGAGGAGAAGAGCGTTCTCCAGAACTACGCAAGCGGCCCGGGCCTCACGGTGGAGGAGGTGCCTTTCGACGACCGCACTGGGCTCCTCGACCTCGACTTCGTCCGCCGAGCGGTCGCGACGAAGGATGTCTTCGGCCTGCTCGCCGACGTCCCGAACGGCTTCGGCCACCTGGACGAGGGCGTGTTCGAGCTCAAGTCGATCCTCGGCGACGTGCCGCTGGTGGTGGTCGCCGACCCGCTCTCGCTCACCGTGCTCGAACCCCCCGGGAACTACGGGGCCGACGTCGTGGTCGGTGACGGACAAGGGTTCGGCATCCCGCCGGCGTTCGGGGGACCCTACGTGGGCCTGTTCGCCTGTCGGAAGGAGCATGCCCGCATGGCCCCCGGACGGATCGTCGGAGCCTCGCTCGATTCCGAGGGACGCCGGGCGTACGCCCTGACCCTCCAGACGCGCGAGCAGCACATCCGCCGCTCCCGGGCGACCTCGAACATCTGCACGAACGAGTCGTTGATGGCCCTCGCGTTCGTCGTCTACGCGAGCGCCGTCGGCCCCAAGGGACTCGCGGCGCTCCAGGCCTCGCTGGCCGAGAAGGCCCGAACCCTGGCAAGCGGGCTCGGCAGCGTCGAAGGGCTTCGCGCGCCGCGGTTCGACGCTCCCTACCTCAGCGAGTTTACGGTCGAGCTCCGCCAGGGGGACGTCACCGGCTTCCTCGACCGCCTGCGCCGCCGGAAGATCCTGGGGGGCCATTCGCTCGCCGACCCCCGTCCGGGCGCTCCCTCCAGCCCCGCCCGGATCCTCGTGGCCGCGTCCGAGGCCGTCGGGGAGAAGGAGATCCAGCGGTACGTGACCGCCGCCCGTGCGGCGGCGGCTTCCGGGGGTTCTGCATGACGTTCCGCCAGGCCCGGTGGGACGAGCCCTCGGTGTGGGACATCGGCCCCTCGACCGAGCCGGGCGAGGTCCCGACGATCGCGGGGCTCCCCGAGCGGTTCCGACGCAAGCAGGGGCTTCGGTGGCCCGAGCTCACCGAGCTCGAGCTGGTCCGGCACTACACCCGCCTTTCGCAGATGAACTTCGGGATCGACACGTCGACCTACCCGCTTGGGTCGTGCACGATGAAGTACAACCCGAAGGTCTCGGAGCTCCTCGCTCGCCGGCCGGGGGCGGCCGACCTCCACCCGTACCAGCCGGAGGCGACCGTCCAGGGGGCGCTCGAGCTCATCTATAGACTCGAACGGGTCCTCGCCAAGGTCACGGGGCTTTCCGAGGTTTCCCTCCAGCCGGCAGCGGGAGCCCACGGGGAGTACGCGGCGCTGCTCATGGTGCGAGCCCACTTCCGCGACCGGGGAGAGCTCGATCGGCGCACGGAGGTGCTGCTCCCGGACACCGCGCACGGAACGAACCCCGCCTCCGCCTCGATGGCCGGGTTCACGACCCGCGAGATCCCCTCCAAGGACGGGTGCGTCGACGTGACGGCCCTGAAGGCGGCGGTCTCCGACCGCACGGCCTGCTTCATGCTGACCAACCCGAACACGGCCGGCCTGTTCGAGAGCGACATCCTCGAGATCGCCGAGACCGTCCACGGGGCGGGTGGAATGCTCTACTACGACGGCGCGAACCTCAACGCCATCCTCGGGATCACGCATCCGGGCCGGATGGGTTTCGACGTCGCCCATCTCAACCTCCACAAGACGTTCGCGACGCCGCACGGCGGCGGTGGCCCGGGCGCGGGGGTGCTCGCCGCGGGCGAGGCCCTCGCCCCGTATCTACCGGTGCCGCGCGTGGTAAAGCGGGGACGAAGGTTCCACCTCGACTACGACCGCCCGAAATCGATCGGGAAGATCCGCACCGCGTACGGGAGCTTCGGTCTCGACCTGAGGGCCTACGCGTTCGCCATCTCGCATGGCGAGGAAGGGCTGAAGCAGGTAGCGCGGCGCGCCGTCCTGAATTCGAACTACACGGCCGCCCGCTTGGGAAAGCTCCTCCCACGGCCGTTCCGGCCGTTGGTCAAGCACGAGTTCGTGCTGTCGGGCGCACCGCTCAAGGAGCGGGGCTTCAAGACGCTCGACCTCGCGAAGCGCCTGTTGGACGAAGGGGTCCACGCTCCGACCGTCTACTTCCCGGCGCTGGTCGAGGAGTCGCTCATGGTAGAGCTCCCCGAGACCGAGTCGAAGCGCGACCTCGACCGATTCATCGAGGCGTTCGAGCGGGCGCTCGCCGACTCGCCCGAGAACATCCGCACGGCGCCCCACTCGCTCTCCGTCTCGCGGATCGACGAGGTCCGGGCGGCTCGGGAGCCGCTCCTCTCCTGGAAGGACCTGCGGGCCGCCGCTCCCAAAGGTTGAAACCCCTTCCCTGGGTGCCTCTCCCACCATGAAGGCGCGCGTCGAGAAGATCTTCCGTCACCTCGAGAACCCGGTCGACGCACTCCTCATCTCGAACTCCGTCGACCCTCACCTCGACCAGTGCTTCTTCTACCTCTTCGGGGTCCCCGCCGGCCTCTTCGAGGGGTCGGTCGCGGTGGCTCACCCGGACGGCGAGCTGGACGTCATCTCCTCCCCGCTCGAGGCCGAGACCGCGTTCCAGGCGGCGAAGCACGACTCGCACGTGAAGGTCCACGTCGCCAACCGCGACGAGACCGAGGAGGCTGTGCGCAAGCTGGTCGGTTCTGCCTCGAAGCTCGGCCTCAACTATCGGGAACTCACCCACGATGGGTTCGTCCAGTTGTCGAAGGCGATCCCGAACGCGTCCTGGGTGGACGCGTCGGCGGCGATCCGCAAGGCCCGCGTCACGAAGGACGCCCACGAGATCGAGCTGCTGCGCAAGGCGGCGGAGATCGGGTCGATCGTCGGGCGGAAGATCCCCTCGCTCCTCCGCGCCGGCATCACCGAGCTCGAGCTGGCGGCCGAGATGGAGTACGCGATGAACCGCGCGGGAGCCAACGGCCGGTCGTTCTCGACCATCGTCGCCTTCGGGCCGCACAGCGCGGAGCCGCACTACAGCCCCGCGGAGACCCGGTTGAAGCCCGGCGACTCGATCGTCTGCGACTTCGGCGCCACCTACCGCCGGTATGTTTCCGACATCACGCGCTCGTTCCACTTCGGGCCGAGGGACGAGGAGATGAAGCGGGTGCACGAGACGGTGGAAGCCGCCCAGACGGCGGCCTTCGCGGCCATTCGTGCCGGCGTGCCCGCGAAGGAGGTCCACCTGGCCGCCGAACGCGTCATCGACGCCTCTCCGTGGAAGGGCCGCCTGACGCACGGCGTCGGCCATTCGATCGGACTGGTCGTCCACGACGGGTGGGGGTACGCCGCCAAGGTCGATGACCCTCTCGAGGAGGGGATGGCGATCACGGTCGAGCCGGGCATCTATCTCCCCGGCCACGGCGGGGTCCGCATCGAAGACGACGTGGTCGTCCGCAAGGACGGCTTCGAGTTCCTGACGACGGCGCCGCGCGGGTACCTCGAGGTACCGTCGTGAAGTTCGGCGTGCTCACGGGCGGGGGCGACTGCCCGGGCCTCAACCCGGCCCTCCGCGCGGTCGTCCTCCGGGCGGCCCGGTTCGGCCACGAGACGCTCGGCTTCCTGGACGGCTGGAAGGGGG
>Ga0187771_10003677_pt1 | contig 10746 bp, 7 predicted proteins | sample 0116_SJ02_MP15_1_FD_133139 | JGI IMG/M metagenome (GOLD analysis project Ga0187771, IMG submission 133139) | Tropical peat soil microbial communities from peatlands in Department of Meta, Colombia - 0116_SJ02_MP15_10_MG | ecosystem: Environmental > Terrestrial > Soil > Wetlands > Peat | place... | reverse complement strand
ATTGATATCCTAATTAAATATGGTCCACAGACCTAAAACCATAGCATAAAGATAGAACAATCCCACAGATCAGACTTTTAATAAAATTTTCCCACCACGCCCGAACGGGTCAAACGCAATGTTTGTAACGGTTGCCGTAAATATCCCTTCGCATAAGACATTCTCATACGCCGTCCCTCCCACTTTTCAGAATGATATTATCATAGGAAAACGGGTCTACATCCCCTTCGGTAAAAGAAGACTGACTGGCTATATTATTGGGAGGTCAAATTCAACTACTTGTGAAGACATCAAAGAGATCATAGAAATCTTAGACTCTGAACAGCTTTTTAATGAAGATGATCTGCAATTCTATCGGTGGGTATCCCAATACTATATCTACCCCCTCGGCAAGGCACTGGCCGAGATCCTGCCGGGAGGAATTGATCCGAAAAGCGATCGATTGATTACCATCACAAAAGAGAGTCAGCAGAAAATTGATTTTCAGCTGTCTGCGTCACAACGCAGGATAATCGACGCTCTCAAACTGATTCCGGCCGGTCTGTCTCTTGCACACCTTAAAAAAATGATAGGCATAAAGGATGTCTCCAAGGATATCAAGATTCTCCAGGATACGGGTTTTATCACGGTTTCTAACATGACCAGGAAACTTGGAATAGTCCCTAAGAAGGAAAAGATGATCACACTCAATCGCCGGAATACAGCAGTCATGAAACTGACTGAAAAACAAAAAAGCTTGGTTGATTATCTAAATTTACATGGCGCTTTACCTGTAGCTGTGCTCCGCGAAGAATTTAAGAACGTTCTGCCTTTAATCAGAAGACTGGAAGAGAAGAATCTTGTATCTATAACCGAAGAAGAGGTTTCCCGCCATCACGGCCAGAGCACCGATATTGGTGGAAGCAGCCTTTTGATTACTCCAAATGAAGATCAGGAGGATGCTCTTCATGAAGTTGTCACAGGCTTGGAATCTGCGAGCTTTTCCCCTTACCTTCTCCATGGTGTTACAGGCAGCGGCAAGACGGAAGTATATTTCAATGCCATCGGAGAGCTCCTCCAGATGAACGGAGGGGTGATTTATCTCGTGCCCGAGATCGCCCTGACACCGCAACTTATCTCTCGTTTTAATAAAAGGTTTGCAAACCAGGAAATCGCGGTGCTTCATAGCGGTATATCAAAATCTGCCAGGTATGATCAATGGCGCCGTATTCAGCGGGGGGAAATCAGGGTTGTCATTGGTGCCCGGTCGGCTATCTTTGCACCAGTCAGAAATTTGCGGCTCATCATTGTGGACGAGGAACACGATACCTCCTATAAACAGGATGACCGGATGAGATATAATACCCGTGATCTGGCGATTATGAAAGCAAAACTCCATTCAGCAACGGTCATTGTCGGTTCCGCTACACCGGCGATACAAACCTATTTCAATACGATGACAGGAAAATACAAGTACCTCGTCCTGCCGAAAAGAGTAGAAGACAAACCTTTGCCGGAAGTGGAGATTATCGATATGAAACGGGAAGCGGAAAGTGACAACCAGGCTTCATCCCGCATCTTATCCAAGACGCTCAGAGATGCGATTCAAGATACCCTTGAGAGCAAACAACAGACGCTTCTCTTCTTGAACAGACGCGGTTTTCATACTTTCATGTTCTGTCTTGACTGCGGCAATTCATTTACATGCCGGAACTGTGCCGTATCCATGACACATCACGCAAGTGAAAGCAGACTTAAATGCCACTACTGTGACTTTGCCGTTGCGTCACCTGTTTCTTGCCCTGGTTGTAACGGAAAGCGTTTACAGAGCTATGGGGTAGGAACGGAAAGAGTAGAAAAGGAAGTCAAAAAGTTTTTCCCACAAGCCAGAATCGTGAGGATGGACAGTGACACGACAACCCAGCGGGGAGCTTATGAAAAGATTCTACGGGCCTTTGACAAACGGGACATTGATATCCTCGTTGGCACACAGATGATTAGCAAAGGGCATGACTTCCCATACGTTACACTGATAGGTGTCATTTCAGCCGACACGTCCCTGAATATACCCGATTTTCTAGCTGCGGAAAGGACGTTTCAACTCCTGACCCAGGTCTCAGGCAGGGGTGGCAGAGGTACACACCCCGGGAGGGTCATTGTCCAGACCTTTAATCCCAAGCATTACGCCATAACCAGGGCCAGGGAACACGACTATATGGGATTTTACGAAGATGAACTTGCGCTGAGAAGTGCCTTAGCTTATCCGCCTTTCACGCGCATCGTGAATCTTCATCTATCACACCGGAAAAGAGATGAAGGCAAGGAAGGTCTTAAACAACTGAAACAGATTATCGGAGATCTGGTGACAATCAACAAACTGAAGGGAAAGGTGGAAATTGTTGGTCCTGCAGAGTCTCCCATTGCTAAAATTAAAGGGAGGTATCGCTGGCAACTCCTCTTGAAAGGCAAAGATACGCACACAGTTCATAATCTGGCTAAGGATATCCTCTTAAAAACTTACTTAACAGGCTTGGATATCAAAGTTGATGTTGATCCCCTTAACTTTATGTAAAAGGGAACGTTAAACAATCCCTTCAAGGCATCTTCTTTGCCGTTTGCTCAATACGTGTAAGCAACCCATCCATGAACTGATTTACTATATTGAAAGCCTCCGGGGTAGCAATTAGTTGCGCGCCTAAGCATATTCCAATCACAATCTTCCCCCGCCTTATAGCTTTTTCAATCGCTCGTTTTTCGCGAACCAGCCAGAGGAATTTATCTTCGTCATGGACCCCCATCGGGCCGCCCATGACAATAAGCCAGTCAATGCTGTTCACCTCCGGCAGGGGATCATCCTGGTAAAGCCTGGTGGCTGTCAGATGATACCGGCGGGTATTTATCCATTATTCAATCCTTCCTAATCCCTCAAATGGTACGTGTTGTAAATAATGAATGTGCATGTCTTCGCGTCTCCAAACACTTGGACCCTAGAATCCTTGAACCCTAGAATCCTTTTTGCAACTAAATGGTATGGGTTTGACAAATATTTCTCATAATTTTTATTGTTGTATTGCTTTCTTTAACTTATAATTTAGCATTATATGGTCTTCAAGCGCGAGGTGGTGATCCCATGAACAAGTTCTGGTTCTGCTTTTTCCCCATATTTATGGCGGTGAATGTCATTGGTGTCCTGCCCATGTTCATGAGTATTACAGAGGGGCTTGATCGTCCAAAGATCAACCGGATCATTGTACAGTCGGTTGTAACAGCTACCGTTGTGGCAGTTATTTTTCTGGCTATCGGGAAGGTCATTCTTGATCTTTTGGGTATCACCGTCTCTGATTTCATGATCGCTGGCGGTACCCTCCTTTTTATCATCTCCCTGAATGATCTGCTTTATATAGAAAGTAGATGGAGCCAGATTGATCCCGAAAGTATGGGGGCCGTTCCTTTAGGGGTACCTCTAATAGTAGGTCCTGCCGTGCTTACCACGATATTAATCCTAGTAAACGAGCACGGACCTTTAGCTACCGTAGCAGCCCTGATTGTAAACATACTGATTGCCGGCATGACATTTTGGCTCTATGCGCCGATCATGCGCCTTTTAGGAAAGTCTGGGGCCAGAACGGTATCCAAACTTGCGGCTCTTTTGTTGGCTGCCATAGCTGTTATGATGGTGAGAAAAGGGGTTGCGTTTCTTCTTGCCAGCAGTTTTAAGATTGCTTAAAAAATTTACAACTGTTCTGCATTGTATCCTTTTTCTCTCAATAACTGTATTATCCCTCTGTCTCCCAGTAGATGGGCAGCCCCGACAACAACAAAGTAAGTTCCGTTTGTTCCCAGGAAGCCTTCAATTTTTTGCGCCATGCTCCTGTTTCTTTTATAGATCAGCTTTTCATAAACGGGACGGAATCTTCCGTCTTCAGAAAAACTCTTTGATATTATCGAATCCATACTCTCAGCAGATCCTGATTTCCATGCATCAACCAGTTTGTCGACTTCCTGCACAAGAATTTTTAAATCCTTCAAAGTGTACAATAAGAACAGTTCCTGTTCAGTATCATTTAAGCCGGAAAGAAGGTCTATCTGATAGTCAAGGCTCTCAAGCTCCAAGATTTTTTTCTTACCCATTGCTTTTGTAAGAAAATGCTTGTCTATACCGTATTCAGGGTCATACCCGGATTTCATGAGCTCCAATGATTCCAATGTCAATCCCAGAAACCATGGTTTCTGATTATAGACAAACTCTACGGGTAGCCCCAGTCTTCCTGTGTGATCTTTGACAGCCTCAAAGGTGTCCATGGTCACGTGTTTTTCTAAGTTATCATCTCCTGAGTAGAAAGCATTTGACATCAATTTCTGAATGTCCAGACGGCTTATATCATTTATATCTGCCTCAACGGCCAAAGCATCCGCTTTATTAAAAGCACTTTCTATCACATTGCTAAGGGGGTAGATATCTTTTTTCAAAAGATGGATGGAACCCAGCATATATACTGTGCTCCTTTTTGATTGAACACGCCATAAAAAGTTCTTCTCGGCGTAAGAAGAAGTATAAGTAACATGTAAAAATGTGACAGTTAAAAAAAGTATTGAAACAATCAGATTAAGACTTGCGGATTTTCTTTTCACAGGCATCTCCAAGGTTACCGTTTATAGAATAATATTTTTGGCTGCAATTGAGGTAATCTGGCGGGATTTATCACTCACAGGGCTATTCCCTCCCTTTTCAGGGAATAGATCAGGTAATAAGGATTATTTTTTTTAAACCATTCCCTTTACATATGAGGAGGGGACAAAACCATTCTGATCTCGACCCCTCCTTATCTCATTACAGGTATGAGAGACATTAATGTGGTTCTTCCATGGCGCCGGCAATGTACATCATGGATAGCAGCATGAAGACGAGGGTTTGGATCACCGATATGAAAATCTTGAGGAAGAGAATAGGTATAGGAACAAGTAAAGGGGCTAATAAGAATAATACAGCTACAACAATGTGCCCACCCTCAATGTTTCCGAATAGCCGCACTGTAAGTGATACAGGGCGAACAAGGTGACTGACTAGCTCGATGAGAACCATGAGAGGCGTCAGCCACCATACCGGTCCCATGAATTGCTTAATGTACTTGTATCCATGAACCTTGACTCCCATAATGTGAGTCATACAAAAAACCACCAGTGCCATGGAGAGATTCGTGTTCAGGTTGGCTGTAGGGGACTCAAAACCAGGGACGAGCCCCAGAAGGTTGGACACAAGGATAAAGAGTCCGATGGTTGCAATTAAAGGGAAAAATTTTCTTCCTTCATGACCCATGGTATCGTTTATCAAAGAATCCATACCACTGACAACAACCTCCATAACATTCTGAAACCTGTTCGGATAGATGTCCATCCGCCGAGTAGCCAGAAAAGAAGAAATAGCCAACAGCGCCATGACAAACCAGGTGTACATAATATGTGATGGGATATAGTGGTTTTCAAGGAATGACAAAGAATGCATCTCTTATTTAACCTCCTCAATGCAATTTTTTTTTGAATACGCCGCTACGATTGTAGTAAAGACAATGGAAATAACTACCGTCGATAGACCGATCAACAAGCCTATTACATCGACTAAATCTCCGGAGATAATAAAGTATAGGGCAACAGCCGTAACGGCAAACCGGATGTAATATTTAAACATGATAGACGAATTTGACCGCTCGGAAAGCCTGCTGAATGCCTTTCTCAGATCCCGCCCAAGCCAATAAAAATTTACAACGCTTATAAAACCACCTAACAACATCCCGAAAGCAAATCTGTACGGCATGAAGATAAAACTGAGTAAGAACAGTATTCCCAGGATAATCCAATTTGCAATTTCAAGCTTTTTTTGGAGGGGGTCTTTTTCTGTGTGGTTCACTTTTCAGATACTTAATTATAGGTTTTTCATCCCAGGAAAATTTCTTTACCAACCCGTATATGTTCCAGAAACCGGCGCCAATACCTATTATCAAAAGCAAAATTGTTAATTTATATCCGGTTCCGAAATTTCTGTCGAGTTGGACACCCAGCCAGAGACTTATGATAATGAACAGCACAAAAGCTATGCCGATACTGCTGGCGTATGCGAGCTGGATGGCTGCTTTCCTAGTCTCCTTATCCATATGCGTTGCGCTCCATAGCATGAAAGGATGGGTAAGTCAAATAAAAACTGAGGCCTTTTCAAAGGTTTCAATGAAATAACATTGCAGAATCATGATATCTTCTGCGATGCTGGCCGCTACAAAAATTCGAATAATCTATGTCGGATAGAATCCATTTCCATCTTGCTGGCTGCAAGCATCTGTAGATTAAATTCTTTCTTGTCACCTTTGTCACCAGATTCGGAAACATACACAATTTCAGCATCCTGGAGAAATTGAATAGCATTTTGATAATTGGACTGCGACAGAGCTTCCGCCCTGCGTATTTCCCCCTTCTTGTACATCTTAACAGCAAGTCTCTGGATTTTCTTCATCCAGTCTTTTTCCTGCATTGCTCCCTTTCTGAGATACAGGCAACTTTTGATCACTACCCAGTAAGATTCCATATAGTTTCGTATCAAACCCGCAAAAGGCATTAGATTCACCCTGCCCCTGCCCTTAACCTCTACCAAGGCCTGTCCATCCTGCTCAAAACCGGTTATCATACCTCTATTATTTAAATAGGAGAGCGCGTCATTCACCTCATCCAAATCATCTTTCCGGTCGTCAAAGATGAATTCATTCCAAAAGAGTCTTTTAAAAAAACGGTAATCTTTTATGATCCGGTTCAATGGTATCACGTCTTCGTGATTTGAAAGCAATGATGCTGCCACGAAGCCGATAGGAATAAAGAAGTGAAGGATGTTATTTTTATAATACTCCAATTTCAGTCGATTGTCATCTTCCAAGGAGTAGACGACTTCATCGATTTCATCATGCTCTTCTTCGTCGGCCCCTATCTTGGATATGATGCCCGACTGATCAAATTGGTCGAGGGCATCTATAACGGCCTTGTCCCGATGGACAAGGGTAGCGGCAAAATTTACTTCTCTATGGCTGAGATAATCATAGAATAATTCCAATACATCCATCAGATCATCATGAGATATGCCTTTTCTGTCATGGCATAGCAAACCTAATGAAACGAGGGAAAAGGGGGTTATGACAGACACCTTATTGATTTCCAGGGCAATTTCATAACTGATCTTCCTGTATAGGCTCTGCCTCTCATCTGTTGTCATATCTTCAAAAGCCTTTTCCTTCGATGCAAGATACGATTTTAAAAAAATCGGCTCACCTATGTTTACATAGACGCGTCCGTAACGTCTCCGTAAAATTTTGTGACTTCTAATTACATCTGTAGTCTTCTCTCTTTCCTTCGGTACCCCCCCGAGCTCCTTCAGGTAGGAATCCTCTTCAATGACACGATCATACCCTATAAAGACTGGAATTGCCGCCAGATCATCACAAGCCTTCCTTTTGAATGCCTGGATGAGCATTGAAAGGAGACCGAATTTCGGCATTACCATCTTACCGCTACGACTTCGTCCCCCTTCTATAAAGAACTCAAGCGGCAAACCTTCTTTCAAAAGGACTTCCAAATATTTTGCGAATACTTCACCGTAAAGCATGTTTCCCTTGAAGGTACGACGAATGAAAAAGGCACCCGATTTTCTAAAGATGTATCCAAGAGGCCAAAATGACAGATTGGTACCGGCAGCGACAAATGGAAGCTGGATATTATTCTTGAAAAAAACATAGGAAAGGAGGAGATAATCTATGTGACTCCGATGGCAGGGGATTATGACAAAAGGCATTTTTTTCGATATATTTCTTATTTTTGCCAGTCCGGATTTATCAACCATCACACCGTCATAGATATTATTCCACAACCACGTAAGAAATTTGTCCCATACATTGATAAACATATCGTTATAGTCAGACGCAATTTCCCATGCATATTTTTTCGCCTCCTTGAGGAGCGCATCGTGCTCCTTTGTCCCGTGATCAGCCATCTCTTCTATTAAATTATTGAGACTATCCTCATTAAGGACCATGCTGATAAATTCTTCCCTTGACTTCAAAACGGGCCCTACAATGCTTGTCTTCTCTTCATCAATCCTGTCTATGAGTTCCCTTCTCAGGTTATGGCATATTACTTCTGTCGTTGTATCTTTGTTTTCATTAACAAAATCATCAAGCTTAACAGGATCTGCAGTTATCACCGTTGCTTGATTGGAATACCGGAGAAATGTGATCACCCGCCGAAGCGCGCCGGTTTCTTCTGCCTGGCCGAATAATATATTTATTAGACTTTCCTTCTCTTTATCCCTTCTCCGCCCATAGGTAATCATAACCGGAATGATGTAAACCGGCTTATTTAAAGTTTTTTGAATTTCGATCAACTGTATGAGAGCTTTCTGAGTCATACGGTTTTCAAAAAACTCTGAGCTTCCAAGATGTATAACTACACTTTTCCCTTCCATGATGATTCTTTTCAGATAATCAGCCTTTAAAGTCTCCAGAATTGCCTTTTTGAAAGGAAGACGAAATATAACAGAAAAGACAACCCTAAGAGCGGCAGAGAAAGGTTGCCAGAAAAGCATATTTATTCCGTGACAATAAACTGGCCAGGGTATATTCCTTTTGGCCGAAAGCTCACGTATGATAAGACTATTAAGCTGACTTTTATCTTTTATCGCATAAACGATTATCCCATTTTCAGCGAGCTTTTTTAATGAGTCGGCATATTCATCCGCGAGTTCTACCTTGGACAATACATTCTTTATGAGCCAGAATAGAGGAAAATTGTCATTTTTATAAATGCATCCGGAGAAAAATTCTCTACCTTCTATCATCCATGCTTTAATTTTTAATTTTAGCAGGAAGGACATGATGATCTCGTAAACATTTGAAGACGGCGTCTCGTAAAAGATTATAATGCTCATCTTTTACGAAACCGTCGGATTTGTATTTTACTATTTGTCTATTAAGCCCCGTTAGTCTGAAAATCTTCAGGAAACCGTTCTCCCATGTAACTATTCACAAATTCCCGTATTTCAGAAGCCGACGAAAATGTCATGACTTTTTCCAACAGGGCCTTGGATTCCTTTAAAGTACAACCGCGAATTACCTTTTTCACCCTTGGTATTGCCAGGGGATTCATGCTCAACTCATCAATTTCGAGCCCTAAAAGAATCATGATATAAGCCGGTTCACCAGCCATTTCCCCGCACATTGCAACCCGAATGCCTGCTTTATGACCAACATCGATCACTTGCTTTATGAGTCTTAACACAGCCGGATGGAGCGGTTCATATAAGTAGGTTACCCTTTCATTTATCCTGTCAATAGCCAAAGCATATTGGATCAGATCGTTTGTCCCTATGCTGAAAAAATCCACCTCCTTCGCCAATTCATCGGCAATAACTACGGCAGATGGAACTTCTATCATGACTCCGATCTCAATGTCTTTGCCAACCGGTATACCCTGTGAAATAATATCATTTCTTACCTCAAAAAAGATTTTTTTAGCTTCTCGTATTTCCTCAACTCCTGAGATCATGGGAAACATGATTCTCGTCTTGCCAAAAGCACTGGCTCGGGCGATTGCTCTTAATTGTACTTTAAATAAACCAACTTCCTTGAGACAAAATCGGATTGCTCTAAGGCCCATTTGAGGATTCAGCTCCTTGGCTAATTTAGGATCTGAGTAAAACTTATCACCACCTAAATCAAGGGTCCGGATAGTTGCCCATTTTAAGCCTTTTGAACCAACAACACTTCTGTAATGCGAAAAGTGCTCTTCCTCTGTCGGCAACTGTTCTTTATTTATGTAGATAAATTCCGTTCTATACAGACCAATGCCTTCGGCACCATGGGATATAGCGGAGGGAATCTCTTCGATAAACTCTATATTCCCGCCTATTTTAACTTTATAATTATCTTTCGTTACCGCAGGAAAATGGGCATATTTCAGATAATTTTCCTGGGCTATCTCAAAATGCCTTTTTTTATCCTCATATACTTTAATCATCTCCGGATCAGGATTCACAACAACAAGCCCGGCAGATCCGTCGACAATAATGTCGTCATTTGTTCTTACCATTTTTGTGACGGATTCCAAACCAACGACAGCGGGAATTTCGACCGCTCTTGCCACAATCGCCGTATGTGATGTTTTTCCTCCCATATCTGTCGCAAATCCCTGGACTTTGTTGATCATCATTTGAGCAGTATCAGCCGGCGAAAGGTCTGTGGCTATGACAATGCCTTTTCCGCTAACATCCCTAATGATTTCCCTCTTTTCTCCGGCAAGATTTCTTAGAATCATCTGTCCTACATACCGAATGTCACTGATCCTGCCCTTAAGATATTCATCATCCACCTTTTCAAAGATTTCTCTGTATCTGTCTATGGTCATCTTAACGGCCCACTCGGCATTGATTAACACGTCTTTAATATATTGAATTGTATGATTGATGAACATCTTGTCCTTTAGGATCATGATATGAACGTCGATTATATATAGCGGCTCCTGCCCGGCCAGTTCCCGAAGTTTATTTTTTACTTCCAGAAGCTGCTTTTCTGATTCTTTTAGAGCTGCTTTGAACCTTTTAATTTCTTCAGATACAAAGCCCTTATCCCTCAACTTATAAAAGGAAACCTGGGCATTAAAGCGATCATAAAGATAGGCCCTCCCAATGACGATACCAGGTGATACTCCTATCCCCTTTAAAACAAATGACTTTTTTTCTGT
>Ga0187771_10003676_pt1 | contig 10750 bp, 11 predicted proteins | sample 0116_SJ02_MP15_1_FD_133139 | JGI IMG/M metagenome (GOLD analysis project Ga0187771, IMG submission 133139) | Tropical peat soil microbial communities from peatlands in Department of Meta, Colombia - 0116_SJ02_MP15_10_MG | ecosystem: Environmental > Terrestrial > Soil > Wetlands > Peat | place... | reverse complement strand
GACGTCGACCTGCAGCTCGTCGCCACCGCCCGGCTGTTCAGCCTGTCGAAGCGCGAGGCCGACATTGCGATCAGCCTGTCGCTGCCGAAGGAAGGTCACGTGGTCGGCCGCAAGCTCACCGATTACAGCCTTGGTCTCTATGCTTCACCGAGTTACCTTGAGCGATCGCCTCCGATCCGGACCCGCGACGACCTCGCCGGCCATCGCTTCGTCGGCTACATCGAGGAGTTGCTGTACACGCCCGAACTCGACTACCTGCCGCAGGTGTCGCCGAAGCTCTCGGCGCGCTTCCGCAGCGCCAACCTGATCGCGCAATTCAACGCCACGCTCGCCGGCTTCGGCATCGCCGTGCTGCCGTGCTTCATGGCGGCCTATGAGAACACGCTGCGGCCGGTGCTGCCCGATCTGGTTACGATCAAACGCTGTTTCTACCTGTTGATGCACCAGGACAACAAAGACCTCGCCCGCATTCGCGCGGTGGCGGACTATATCTACGCCACCGTGGACCGCGAACACGCCTTGTTCAGCCGGCCGTGATCACGCCGGGTCGCGAAAAATTGCGGCGACGCGCGCTTGCGCCGCAATCGACCGCATTGTCGATCAAATCTGCGTGCGCTTGCGATCTGCCGCCATTTTCTCGGGCAGCAGGCGCCCGCCCCGCTTCGGCTTGGCCGAGACGCCTCGCTTGCCCAGTGCCGGCTTTCGCGTGGCGTGAACGCGGTTTCTCTCCAACACCGCCACCCGTCCCGCCTCGAGAATCTCCTCGGACAGCGCCCCGCTGCCGGCGACGCGGGCGAGCACCAGCGTCCCGATCAGCGTCCCGACGATGCCAAGGGCCTTCTGGCGCGCCTTGGCCGCGGCCGGCCGCCCGTCGTCGGCGGCCAGCAGGTTCACCATGCCCTCGAGCTTGCTCAGAAAAATGCGGCGCGTTTTCGGGCCTTCACGGCTCACATCCGCCGCCAGCGACGCCAGCGCGCAGCCTTTGCGCGGGTTGTCGCGGTGCCGGGCGGAGAGATATTCCTCGGCCAGGGCCGCGCCGCGCGCCTCGACCGGCTTGCCGGCCACCACCTGGCGCCAGCTTTCCGCATTCTGATCGAGCGCTGCGGCAATCGCCTCGTTCACCAAATCGTCACGAGATCCGAAATGGGCGTAGAAGCCGCCATGGGTGAGCCCGACGTCCTTCATCAGGTCGGCGACTCCGACCCCGCGGGCTCCCTTTTCGCGCAGCTGTGCAGAGGCGTTTTGCACGATTCTGGCGTGGGTCGCGGCCTTATGATCCTTCGAATAACGCATCCGCCATCCTGGAATTGTTTGATGTCCAACTACCCCGTTTGCCTTACACATGCATTAAAAAAGGGAGGAAAGCCAGATCATGGACATCATCAACGAATTCTGTGAAGCCGACAAGAACGCCCGGGGCGTCGTCCGGCTGACGATCCGAAATGCAGGGGCGCTCAACATCCTGCACAGCGCGGCGATCGAGGCCGTTCAAAGCGCTCTCGGCCAACTTGCGCAGGGCGGCGACGTTCGCATCGTTGTCCTGAAGGGCGCGAGCGAGAAAGCCTTCGTCGGCGGGGCCGATATCAAGGAGATGGCGACCCTCGACCAGAACTCCGCGGAGCGATTCATCACCGGGCTCGGCGGGCTGTGCGAGGCGATCCGCCAATTTCCGGCTCCAGTGATCGCACGCATCCCCGGCTGGTGCCTCGGTGGCGGTCTCGAGGTCGCCGCGGCTTGCGATATCCGCATCGCGGCTCCCGAGGCGAAATTCGCCATGCCGGAGGTCAAGGTCGGCATTCCCTCGGTCATCCATGCCGCCCTGCTACCCCGTCTGGTCGGCGCCGGGCGCGCCCGCTGGCTGGTGATGACGGGCGCGACCATCGACGCGACGACCGCGCTGGGATGGGGCCTGATCGATGCGGTTGCCCAGTCCGGTCAGCTCGATGCGGCCGTCGAGGCGATGGTTGCCGGCCTGCTCGACTGCGGCCACGAGGCGCTAAAGGCGCAAAAGGTACTGTGCCGGCAATGGGAAGACCTGCCGCTGCAGGACTGCGTCCGCAACAGCGTCACGGTATTCGGGCAGGCGTTTCTGACCGGCGAACCGCAACGCCAGATGCGCGCGTTCCTCGACCGCAAGGCGTCGCCCTAGTCCGGCGTGCGGCGGTCTCGTGCGGTGGGTTTGACATTCGCTCGGGCATTGCAGCTGAATCCTCCAGCAGGCGAATGTCAAATCCAAAACCGCACTGGAATCTTGTATTTGCTGGTGTCCCTTTAATTCTGGCGTTCGCAAGAGAGCCCGACGAAAGGCGGTGCGAATCGCTGGCGAGGATCGCCCGACCGCCAATTGCGAAACCCCTTCGCATGATTTACGTCATTTTGCCCGCCGGTCGTTCACCGGATTGCCAACCCAGGATGTGAGGCCTTGATGCAGCGAAAGTCGAACCCGCGACGAATCGTCGTCTCCGGAATGGGGGTCGTCTCGCCGCTTGGGTGCGGCGTCGAGGCATCCTGGGCCCGGCTGATCGCGGGGCGCTCCGGGCTGCGGGCCCTTTCCGATAATACCGCGGCTGATCTCCCTGCCCGGGTGGTGGCGAGCGTCCCCGACATCGCCGAAGATCCGGAAGCCGGGTTCGATCCCGACCGCGCGGCGCCGCGCAAGGATCAGCGCAAGATGGACCGCTTCATCCAGTTTGCGCTGCTCGCCGCCGACGAGGCCATCGCCCAGGCCCGGTGGACTCCCGAGGACACCCCTTCGCGCGAGCGCACCGCCATCGTGATCGGCTCCGGCGTCGGCGGCTTTCCCGCCATCGTCGATGCCGTCCGCACCACCGACTCACGCGGCGTCCGGCGGCTGTCGCCTTTCACCGTGCCGGGCTTCCTGGTCAATCTGGCGGCCGGCCAGATCTCGATCCGCTACGGCTTCAAGGGACCGCTGGGCGCGCCGGTCACCGCCTGCGCAGCAAGCGTCCAGGCGATCGGCGACGCCGCACGCATCATTCTCACCGGCGAGGCCGACGTCGCGGTCTGCGGCGGGGCCGAAGCCTGCATCGATCGCGTCAGTCTCGGGGCCTTCGCCGCCGCGCGTGCCCTGTCGACCGGCTTCAACGACACGCCGACGCGCGCCTCGCGCCCGTTCGACCGCGACCGCGACGGCTTCGTGATGGGCGAAGGCGCCGGCGTCATGGTCATCGAATCGCTCGATCACGCGCTGGCGCGCGGCGCCGTGCCGATCGCGGAGCTCGTGGGCTACGGCACCAGCGCCGACGCGTACCACGTGACGGCCGGTCCGGAAGACGGCGAAGGCGCTCGCCGCGCCATCGAGATCGCGCTGCGGCAGGCGGCGATTTCGCCGGTCGACATCCAGCACGTGAACGCCCATGCGACGTCGACGCCGGTCGGCGACCTCGGCGAAGTCGCGGCGCTGCGCGCGGTGTTCGGCACGCAAGGGAACGTGGCCGTCTCCTCCACGAAGTCGGCGACCGGGCACCTGCTCGGCGCGGCCGGTGGCCTGGAAGCGATCTTCTCGGTGCTGGCATTGCGCGACCAGATCGCGCCCGCGACCCTCAACCTGGACAATCCCGACGAGGCGGCCGTCGGCATCGACTTCGTTCGCGGAGCGGCGCGCAAGATGGCGATCGAGCACGTGCTGTCGAACGGTTTTGGCTTCGGCGGCGTCAATGCCAGCCTGATCTTCCGGGCCTGGTAGCATCCGGCGCGGACTTTCTCAGGGATTGGTGGCGACGAGCATCGCCCAGGCGAAGTCGGTGAGATGGTGCAGGGCCTGATCGGTGCCGATCAGCCACCAGAACCATCGATGGTCCGACGTGACGCCAAAGTGGGACACCAAAAACCCCTTGGTCCGGTCGATGCAGAAGTGCACGGCGAAATCGATCAAGCCGAGAAACCAGAGCCGCGGCGCCAGGATCGCAAACAGCAGCGTCGCCAGCACCCCGTGGACCAGGCAATGGACAGTGAGCGGCAACAACCAGCCGACCTTGGCGTCCTTGCCGCGCGCCATCCAGGACGTCTGGAGAAAGAAGTCGGCAACGACGTGCTTAACGGTCAAAGTCAGCATCCACGCCGTCAAGGGCGCGATGGCGACCGTGCCCGACCATTGAGGAAGCGTCATCTGGACCTCACCTTCGAATCTGCCCTCTTGACAATATTATGACGGGCTGTCCCGGTTCAATGAGCGGAGCACCGCAGCATGCCGTCGGAGTGCCATGCAGCAACGCCCCGAGTAGAGCGGATTGACATTTACTACCCGCCTTGCCGCGAAACTCGCGAAGCAAGTTTCAAAGCTCCACTGGCTGCTGCCGACCGGAAGGTCGATGCCCATCTCCACCAGCCGGTAGCGGCCGCTGACGATATAGAACATCTCCTCGGCCTTCTCGTCCTTGTAGAACAGGACGTCGCCGACCTTGCAGGCCCGCTCCGTCATGAACGGCTTCAGCCAGTTCATCGACAGATCCCTGTTGACCGACTTTTTGACGTCACGAACCAGCTGAAGCATCTGCTAGCCGGTAGCCGTTCAACGCCAGCAGCACGACGTGGAGGAGCCTGGGCGTAGGCATAGGTGGGCAGTGAATATGTGATCAGGACAATATTGGTGAGCATGCCGAAGATGCGGAGCGGAATCATCGCCCGCATCGTGCAGGTGGCGAAAACGAAGATCGACGTGAAGGGACCGGCGGCGTTGTGCGCGACGTCTGACATGTCCCTGACGGCAAATCCGATGTTCAGAAAACAGGAAGTCGGGGGCACTTTGAAGCCGGCCGCGCGAGGTTGGCCATGAACGGTCATGGTCCGGTGGCAGCGGCATCGCGCCCACCACCACTGTAGCCCGCGCCGCCGACAGCCCGCCACATCTGATCTTCGCCACGCCGTCCCGAATGCGAACGGCGCTGCGCGGCCCAAGCTGCCGCGCATTGACGAGCCTCGGCTGGAAAGGCAACTATGCGTCGCACCGCGACGCGCGCGAAGCGTGAGGAGGCACCGCCGCAATTGCCCAAGCTGCCCCTGCTCCCCAGGCTGATTTCCGAGACCCGAACCGGCGCCGCAAGCTGGCACCCGACCACGGTCACCCACATCGCGCTGATCCTGGCAATGACCGCGCTGCCGGTTCTCACCATCGAGCCGATCTATGCGCGGGGACGCCTGTGGATCGAGCTCGTGCTGTGGCTATGCCTTATGGTGTTCGTCTGGGAGTGGCTCGTGCGCCTCTACTACTCGCGGACGCACCATGGCTTGGTGGCGTACTTGGTTTCGGCCGGTGGGGTCATCGACACAGCGTCGGCGCTGGCGGTCCCGATCGCGCTCGCAGCCGGCATCGCGACCAAATCGGCCTGGCTGTTCGGCGCCATCTGGCTGTTGAAGCTGGCTCCGGAATTGTCGAGCCTCAAGCTGCTGCGGCGAGTGATCGCGCTCGAGGCCGGCCCGCTGGCGAGCGTGCTGGCGGTCTTCCTGCTGGTGCTGTTCGTGGCCTCGACCCTCGTCCACGTGCTCGAACGCGACGAACAGCCCGAGGAGTTCGGCAGCGTCCCCGCCACGCTGTGGTGGGCCGTCGCGACCCTGACCACGACGGGCTATGGCGACGTCGTGCCGCACACGCCGCTCGGGCGGCTGGTCGCCGCCATGGTCATGATCTGCGGCCTGTTCATCTTCGGGCTGTGGACGGGCATCCTCGCCACCGGCTTCGCCGCGGAGAACCGTCGGCAGAATTTCATCAAGACCTGGGAATATGTCAGCAAGGTCCCGTTCTTCAGCCGCCTTGCCCCCGGCGCCATCACCGACGTGACCCAGATGCTGCGCCGCCTCGACCTGCCGCCCAAGGTGACGGTGGTGCGCCGCGGCGCGGTCGGCGACTGCATGTACTTCATCGCCTCCGGGGAGGTCGAGGTCGAGCTGCCCGACAAGCGGGTGCGCCTCGGCGAAGGCGCGTTTTTCGGCGAGCTGGCGCTGCTCGGCGACAATCTCAGGAGCGCCAGCGTCGTCACCAAAGAAGTGTCGACCTTGCTGGTGCTCGATCTCGTCGATTTCCGCTTGCTGATGGCGCGACACCCCGAGCTGTCGAAGGCGATCGACGCGGAAGCGAGCCGGCGCAAGCAGGAAAACGAGCGCCGCGAAGCGCCGCAGTAGCCACGGACGAACTTCGGCTCACGCCGACGAGCGGAGAAAACAACATGACGACCGGAGAATTTGCCGCGCTTCTCGACCGCATGACGCTGGCAGCGGAAGCCGCCGACGGGTTGGGCTTCGCCGCCTGCTTCACCGAGGATGCGGTCTACCACGACTACATCTACGGCCCGCACCGCGGACGCGCCGACATCGGCCGCATGCTGGTCGATCTGTTCCGGCGCGACGCCGACGACGACTACCGCTGGGAAATGTTCGATCCGGTTTTCGACGGGCAGCTCGGTTACGCCTGGTCGCTCTCCAGCTTCACGTCGCTGGTGCCGCAGTTCAAGGGCAAGTTCGTGGTGATCGACGGCATGAGCCGCTTCGTGATGCGCGACGGCCTGATCGCTGAATACCGCGAATCGGTCAATGGCGGCGTCGCCATGGCGCAGCTCGGCGTCGAGCCCGAGCGCATGAACAAGGTGATGTCGCGGTGGGCCGCCTCGCTCAAGTCGAGCGAGGCGACCGTCGCGTTCTTGTCGCGGCAAAAGCGCGGAGGCTAGGACCGCCGGATCCGTCAGGCCCGCGCGGGGACATTCTGCTGCCGGCCGGCCTCCTGCTCCGCCGCCTGCGCGGCCTTGAAGCCCGGGCGCTGCTGCAGACGCGACCAGTAGGCTGCCACCGCCGGACCGAAATTCTTCGACAAGTCCAGCCGCTGCGCGAACAGGAGCGCGAAGCCGACGGAGATGTCGGCCACGGTGAACCGCCCGCCGCAAAGATATTCCCGGCCGTCGGAGAGCGCGGCCTCGAGTCCGCGCAAGCGCCCGAGGAACCATTTGGCGTAGTCCTCCGCGACCTGGGGATTGCGGCGCTCCGGCGGCTCGAGCTGCAGATAGCGGAAGACGAGCGTCTGCGGAAACGTCAGCGTCGCCTCGCCGAAATAGAGCCAGTTGAGGAACGCGCCGTAGTCGGGCTCGTCAACCGTCACAGCGAGCGGCGTGGGACCATAACGAGTCACCAGATACTGGCAGATCGCCGACGACTCCGTCATCCGCGTGCCGTCATCCAGCATCAGCGGGATCGTCCCGAGCGGATTGATCGCCAGATAGTCCTTTGCGAAGACGCGCGGCGGGAAAGGCAGCATCTTGAGCTCGTAGGGCAGCCCCATTTCCACGAGCGTCCACAGCACCCGGAACGACCGCGCCGCGGCACAGTGATAAAGAGTGATCATGCCTGCTGGCCCTCCTTCTGCTTCTGCGCCGTGCCGGGGAGCGTTCCCATCAGCTTGCAAATGATGCTCAACATGACCTCGTCGGCGCCGCCGCCGATCGACGTCAGGCGGCGATCCCGGTAGGCGCGGCTGACCGGGGTCTCGTTCATGAACCCCATCCCGCCCCAATACTGCAGGCAGCCATCGGTCACAAGGCGACCGAGACGTCCCGCCTTCAGCTTGGCCATCGAGGCAAGGCGCGTGACGTCCTCGCCGGCGATCAGGGCCTCGCCGGCGCGGTAGACCAGGGATCGCAACAGCTCGACCTCGGTCTGCAGCTCGGCCAGCTTGAAGTGAACGGTCTGGTTGTCGAGGATGCTCTGGCCGAAGGCCATGCGGCCGCGGGTGTATTCGATGGTCTGGTTGATCGTCCGCTCGTGGGCCTGCAGGCACGCGGCCGCGGCCCACAACCGCTCCTCCTGGAATTGCAGCATCTGGTAGGTGAAGCCGCGCCCCTCCTCACCGATGCGATTGCGCTTCGGCACCCGGACGTTGTCGAAGAAGATCTGCGCCGTATCGGAGGCGCGCATCCCGAGCTTGTCCAGCTTGCGGGCGATCTCGACGCCCCTGGTCTTCATCGGAACGATGATCAGCGACTTGTTGCGATGCTTGTCGCCTTCGCCGGTGTTGGCCAGGAGGCAGATCCAGTCGGCCTGGGTGCCGTTGGTGATCCACATCTTGCCGCCGTTGATGACGTAGTCGTCGCCGTCGGAACGTGCGGTGGTCTTGATCGAGGCGACGTCGGAGCCGGCCCCGGTCTCCGACACGCCGATGCAGGCGACCATGTCGCCGGCGATGGCCGGCGCGAGAAACTCCCGCCGCAGCTCGTCGGAGCCGAACCGCGCTAGCGCCGGCGTCGCCATGTCGGTCTGCACGCCGATCGACATCGGAATTCCGCCACACGCAATGTTGCCGATCTCCTCGGCCATCATCAGCCCATAGCTGTAGTCGAGCCCCTGGCCGCCGAATTCCACCGGCTTGGTCAGGCCGAGAAATCCCAGGTTGCCGAGCTTCTTGAAGACCTCATGGGCAGGATAGATGCCGGCCTCTTCCCATTCGTCGACGTGAGGGTTGATCTCGGTCTCGATCAGTCGGTGCAGGATGCGGCGCGCCTGCTCGTGTTCGGTGGTAAAAAGCATTGCGTTTCCTTCCCTTGGCCCCTGGCGCAAGGCCCGTCCGGATCGTTGGCGATCCTTGTTCGGGGCAATGTTGCCGGTCCTTCCGGCAAACGCAACAGCCATGCCGCGCGATGCCGGCGGAGCCGTCTGCGCCGGCTGCACGGGGCTCGACCAAGCCGCGTCCGCCGTCTAGCATTGCAACTCCCGGTCGGCGAGGCGCCGACTTGGATCGCGCAGGACCACCTGCCTCATCGAGATCGGCGCAAGGCCATGGAATTCTTCTTCGACTGCTCGAGCCCCTGGACCTACCTCGCGTTTCACAACGTGCAGCCGCTGGCGGCCGAGTTCAACGAGCCCATCGTCTGGCGCCCAATCCTGGTCGGCGGCGTCTTCAACAGCGTCAATCCCAGCGTCTATACGGCACGGGAAAACCCGGTCCCTGCCAAGCAGCGCTACATGCTCAAGGACCTGCAGGATTGGGCGCGATCGGCGGGGCTGCGAATCAAAATGCCGCCCACGGTCTTCCCGGTTAACAGCGTCAAGGCCATGCGCGGCTGCCTGCTGCTGGCCCCCGAGGGCCGGCTGGTGCCGTTCGCCCGCGCGGTGTTCGAGGCCTATTGGGGGGACGATCGGGACATCTCACAGGACGCGGTGCTGGGCGAGATCTGCGCGAGGGTCGGGATCGACCGCGACTGGTTCTTTGCCGGCATCGCGACGCAGCCGATCAAGGATGCGCTCAAGGCCAACACCGAAGAGCTGATCCGGCGCGGCGGCTTCGGCTCGCCGACGATCTTTCTCGGCGCCGACGACATGTATTTCGGCAATGACCGGCTGCCCTTGATCCGCGAGGCGCTGCAGCGGCGCTAGGACAATCAGTGGCTGATCATCCAGGGCCGGCTCGCGGGGAAGCTCTTGGCGCCCGAGCGGGTCTTGGCGACGAGCCGGCCCGGCTTGCCCGAACAGCATGAACAGCCGCTGCCGTGCGACGCCTTGTATTCCCCCAGCGTCTTCGGCGCATGAGCGCTGCGCTCGTTGGTGGCGTGGGCGCTGCGCGCCGACGCCGGCATGCAGGAGAACCGCGGCGCGGTCAAGATCACGCGCGGCGCCTCGCTGCCGCAGTCCGGACAGGCATCAGGCTCGTCGCACTCGGCCATCGGGCGCATGTTGGTGAACGGCCCGCAGTCCGCGCAGAGATATTCGTAAACCGGCATGGTGGTCAGTCCAGTGTGATGTCCGCTGTGGAAAAAAGGAAGAGCGGCCGCGGCCGCTCTCCCCAGCCCGCCCCTCACTTGTCGGGCGACAGCGGCATGTCGATGCCGCCCTTGACGTGTTTGATCGGTCCGGCCGACGACGGCATGATGTCGAAATCGAAGATCTCGGTCGGCAGCCACAGCGTGGCGCAGGCGTTCGGCACGTCGACCACGCCCGAGATGTGGCCCTGGCACGGCGCGGTCCCGATGATCGAATAGGCCTGCGCGCCCGAGTAGCCGAACTTCTTGAGATATTCGATCGCGTTGAGACAGGCCTGGCGATAGGCGATGTGGACGTCGAGATAGTGCTGCTTGCCCTGCTCGTCGACCGAGATGCCTTCGAAGATCAGGTAGTCCTTGTAGTTCGGCGTGATCGGCGACGGCTTGAACACCGGATTCTTGATGCCGTATTTCGCCACGCCGTCCTTGATGACGTCGACCTTGAGATGGAGCCAGCCGGCCATCTCGATGGCACCGCAGAAGGTGATCTCGCCGTCGCCCTGGCTGAAGTGCAGGTCGCCCATCGACAGGCCGCCGCCCGGGACATAGACCGGGAAGTAGATCTTCGAGCCGCGCGACAGGTCCTTGATGTCGCAGTTGCCGCCGTGCTCGCGCGGCGGCACGGTGCGCGCCCCTTCGGCCGCCGCCTTCGCCTTGGCGTCGCCGCCGAGGCGCCCCATGTGCGCGGTCGGTCCGAACGGCGGGTTGGCGAGACCAGGAACGCGGGTCGGATTGGTCGCGATCAGCGCGGTCTCGCGCTCGTTCCAGGTCGCCAGCAGCTTTGGATCCGGCAGACAGCCGATCAGGCCGGGATGGATCAGGCCCGCGAAGCTGACGCCGGGGATGTGGCGCGACGACGTATAGAGACCATGGATGTCCCAGATCGACTTCTGCGCCAGCGGAAAATGATCGGTCAGGAAGCCGCCGCCGTTCTTCTTGGAGAAGAAGCCGTTGAAGCCCCACATGCTCTCTTTCAAGGGACCGACGTCGAGCAG
>Ga0187771_10003674_pt1 | contig 10751 bp, 9 predicted proteins | sample 0116_SJ02_MP15_1_FD_133139 | JGI IMG/M metagenome (GOLD analysis project Ga0187771, IMG submission 133139) | Tropical peat soil microbial communities from peatlands in Department of Meta, Colombia - 0116_SJ02_MP15_10_MG | ecosystem: Environmental > Terrestrial > Soil > Wetlands > Peat | place... | reverse complement strand
GCGCGGACAGGCCTGATGAGTACCACTCAATCACAGTCTCGGTTGATAAACCGGGGGTCAGGGTCCGCACGCGTGCCGGCTACTACGCCCAGCCTTGATTGCCGCACTCCGCAATCTTATCTGAACTGCGGATAGTCGACGTTCGCGTCGATATTGCATTCATTAGCTGCCAATCCCCGACTACTTTCTCAAAATCTCGTTCAGCCCCCGCCGCCCCACCGATCCGCCGTAAGCTCCCGCAATGCCGGTCAGAAATCCGAGAAGTGATTCGTAGATCTGGGCGGCGTAAGGCTTCTCGGTCAGGAACAGGTAAGCGAGCAACTGCACGATGGGTACAAAGACCGCAACCGTGATTGTCCATCTCCACGGCCTCTCGGGGCGAAGCGCTCCCAACAACATGGTCGATGCCAGCACGAAAAGCGCAGTGAGCAGCAGGTCGCCGATTTTCACATCCAGGATTCCGGCGCAGATGCCGAGAACGCTACCCAGCGCGTAATTTAGAGTGTCGTGGCTCCCGGTTGCTGGGCTTGCCATACTTCGAACTCAGTACTTGTAGAATCCTCTGCCGCTTTTTCTTCCCAGCCAGCCCGCATCCACCATTTTGACCAGCAGCGGGCAGGGGCGGTACTTGGGATCGCCCAAGCCCTCCTGCATGACTCGCATGATGTCGAGGCAGACATCGAGCCCAATGAAATCCGCCAAGGTTAATGGCCCCATGGGATGCGCCATACCGAGCTTGAAGACTTCATCGACCGCTTCGGGCGTGGCCACTCCCTCCATCACCGCATAGATGGCCTCGTTCAGCAGCGGCATCAGCACCCGGTTGGAAACGAAACCGGGAGCATCGTTCACTTCGACCGGCGTCTTCTCCAGCTTGAGCGCCAGGTCACGAACCGTCTGAAAAGTCTCGTCCGTGGTGGCCAGCCCGCGGATGACTTCGACCAGCTTCATCACCGGCACAGGATTGAAGAAGTGCATGCCAATGACTTCCTCCGGCCGTTTTGTCAATGCCGCGATTTTGGTGATCGAAATCGAAGACGTATTTGAGGCGAGAATAACTTCTGGACGGCAAATCCGATCCAGGTCGCGAAAGATCTCCGCTTTGATTTCAAATTTCTCAGTCGCCGCTTCCACTACAAAATCGCAACTCGCAAGTTTGGCGCGCCCTACCACGGGCTCGATTCTGCCGAGCGCGGCTGATTTATCGACAGCCGTGATCTTGTTCCTGGCAACTTCGCGGTCGAGGTTCTTGCCGATAATCTCCAGGGCCCGATCCAGAAAACGCTGTTCCACGTCGCACAGCAGAACCTGATATCCGCTGCGGGCAAAAACGTGAGCAACGCCGTTGCCCATGGTGCCCGCGCCCACCACTCCCACGAGCGCAATATTCATAGGGTTTCTCCATGGAGAAACTTCAAAGTCTATCACCTGGTTGGAACTTGGGAGTGAAGAGGTGGCAAGCAGTCAGTGATCAGTGGACGGTCATAGAAAGCTGACCGGAACTGGTTTCGTAGATGCTTTCCGGTTTAATACGGGGCAAACCGCAGGGGCTAAAGCCCGTCGACTTGTTTGCTTCTTAGCGGCACGGCTGAAGCCGTGGCCTACCCAAGACCGATCTATGCTATTCCCGATCCATACTCTCGTCGATTACGACTTTGCCATTCTTCTCGACCGTGACCACCTTTTCCACGGTCTTGAATCCGGACATGGTGATGTCAATGATGTAGTTTCCTGGGTTGAGATAGAACTCGACCGGAGAAGGCTTGTCGACAATACGGCTGTTGACCGCGACCTGCGCGCCCTTGGGCTGAGTTTTTATGCTGACGGTGCCCATGCCGGCTGTTTCAGAGCCACCGAACACTTTCTTGAACTTGCCTCCAACCTTAATTTCGTCGGTTACGCCCAATGGCCGCAGCGTCGGAGCCAGTTGCAGGGTTTGACCGATCTGCACATTCGCGCTTGCGGTTTCGTCCAGGTAACCCTGCTTCTTGAAAACGAAGGTATGGTTGCCCGGCTTGTCCACGGAAATCTGCACCGGAGTGGTGCGCCCGGTGTCGCGCCCGTCGACCCACACGGTTGCGCCGGCGGGGTCGGTGTTCGCCGCGACAGTAGCCGTGGTCGGCGCCAACTGGACGCTGATCACGGACTTGCTGCCCGATGTCACATCAATCGCGCGTGTCTCCGTAGCGTATCCCGGCTTGCTGATGGTGATGGTGTGATGGCCGGGCAGCAGAGACGCGATATTGGATGGTGTCGAGGCTGCATTCTTCCCGTCAATTGCGATCTGCGCTCCCTTCGGATTGGAGTCGATGCTAAGTTGTCCAGGGACGATACCTGGCGCTGCCGATTTGGGTTTCTTGGTTTTCTTCTTGATGTTTCTTTCGTGCTTCGGCGTCACTGACACCGGAGGCACTTCTTCGACCGGTGGTTCGGGCGTGATCTGTTGGGGTACTTCGACGGGCGCAGGCGCAGGCTCTGCCGACTGTGCGGGTTGCGGGCTCGGGGCCGGAGCCGGAGCAGGCGCCGGCGTGGCGGGTGCGGCCTGTGCAGTTTGCGCCGGTGCGGGCACATTATCGTCATCCGATTCACCGGAATGGATGTGATACGCGATACCGGCCACTACGAGCAGAATTACAGCGGCCGCCGCGGCGATCGAATAGATGAACATTTGGGGCGGCGTCTGCTTGATTTCACCAACTGCCTTTTTTGCCGCTTCTGCCGTCTTCTTGGCCACGTCTGCCGGGTTTACTTTGGGTTTTGAAACCGTGGCTCTGTTGAACACGACGGCTTTCACTGCGTCATCGGGTTCCGATTCCTGGGGCGGCGGAGGAGGTGCCGGCGCAACATAAACCTCCTTGAGCGGCGGCAACTCGTCGATCTCCGAGAAGCTTGGGCCACTGGATCCATGCTGTTTGCTCTCGTCCATCATCGGATCAACGGCAATTTTTGGAGTCTGAACTTCGGGCTCATCGCTCACCGCGGCCGACATAGTTTCTGAGGGGGCCTCAATGTTCGATTGCAGCGGCTGCGAGCTTGGTTTGGGCGATGTCGCAGAGATTCCCGTTCCTCGTGCCGCCGCGGCGGCTCGCGACAGCGCCGCCTGCGCTGCCGGCGCCTGCACTGGCTTTCCGGCTGGCTTGGCGGTTGTTTTCACCGTGGTGGAGGCTTTCACCGCGCTTTCTTTGCATTTTTCCAGATCGTTGACCAACTCTTGTCCAGACTGATAGCGCTCTTCCGGCGCCTTGGAGAGCGCTTTCGCGATTACGGCCATGAGAGCTGGATGCACCTTGCGATTGATTTGATCGACCGGGGTGGGTGTGGTTTCCAGAATCGCTTGCCGAACCTGATCCGCGTCCTCGCCCTCGAACGCCTTTCGCTCCGTGACCATCTCGTACAGAATGGCCCCCAGGCTGAACAAGTTCGAACGTGCGTCGATCGGATCTCCCTTCAACTGCTCCGGCGACATGTAGTGCAGGATTTGCGGAGGCTTGCCGTTAGCTTGAGCCGCGTACTGTCCAGTGCTCGAAACACCAAAGCCCAGAATTTTTACGATCCCGTCCCACTGCACCATGACTTTTGCGGGTTCCAGGCCATGATGAAAAACCTTTCGCACATGCGCGTGGTCCAGTCCCTGACAGGACTGGCGGGCAATATCCTGCAAATCCCAGATGGAGAATCCTTCTTTGCGGGCGAGCATGGTCGCGACGCTGTTGCCCTGCACGTATTCCATGGACGCGCACAGATTGCTGTCAATTTCTCCGGCGCCGTACAGCAAAGCTATGTTGTGGCTGTTCAGGACCTTGCTGGCTTCCGCCTCGTCGAGAGTAGTTTTCAGCAGGGCCGGCTTCTGCTCCCCGAGCGGTTCGAGCCGGATCACCTTCAAGGCTACAGTTTGCTTGCTCTCGGTATCAGTGGCTTTGTAGACGGAACTTGCGTCGCAGTGCGCGATTTCGCTGACGATTTCGAAACGCCCGATCTTGTTCGACATTGCTCCCACTCCTCGCACAGGCGAAGACAGGCTACGGCAACAACGATCTGGCGAGGCTTCCGGAGGGAGGAGCGACCATTAGGATAGCTCGACTTCCGGTGGAAGGGGAGTTACGGAAGTCATCTCAGGACTGAACCGTGACCTTTTCTGGGCGTATCCGTTATACGAGATACAGGGCCCTCGTCATGACATTTGTCAGGTTCGGGCGGTGACGATCTCCACTGGATCATGCGGTTTGGCTCCCTGATGATGTGAGTGGGTGGTTGTCGCGCAGCACTTCATCAGCTATGCTTGATGAAACGCGCGAGCCCCGCCCGAAGTTATATTTGGTTTCTCCCGGAGTTCGAATATGACTCTGACTCGTTTTGTCCGCAAGAATGCCTTCCGCAACAAGCGCCGCAGCCTTTTGACGCTTCTCAGTATCAGCTTCTCCTTGCTATTGCTGACCGTGATGATGACCATCTGGAAAGCTTTCTACATGTCCGACGGCAGTGCAGAATCCGCGCAGCGTCTGATCGTACGGCATAAGGTCTCGCTGGCCCAGTTCCTTCCGATTTCGTACCGCGAGAAGATTCGGTCAATTCCCGGTGTAAAGAATGTTGTCAATGAGACCTGGTTTGGCGGGCAATACATCGACGACAAGCCGGAACACTTTTTTGCGCAATTCGGCACCGATCCTAATGAGATTTTCGAGGTGCAGAAGGATTTTCATATCCCCTCAGATCAATTGGATGCATGGAAGAAAGACCGCGCCGGAGCGGTAGTGGATGCCGAATTGGCCAAGAAATTCGGCTGGAAAATTGGCGACCGGATTCACATTAAGGGAACAATTTTTCCGGTTGATCTGGAGCTTACGATTCGCGGGATGTTTACAGCCGCGGAGCCGACAGAAACTCTTTATTTCAACAACACCTATATCGACGAGGGCTGGCCACGAGTAAAAGGGTTTGTCGGCTTCTATGGTGTGCTGGCCGATTCCCCGCAAAGCGTGCCGGAGGTGGCGAAAGCGATTGACGCGCAATTCCGCAATACGGACCGGCCCACGAAATCGGAGAGCGAGAAAGCTTTCAATCTCGACTGGATCGCCATGCTGGGCAACGTGAAGGGTTTTATTTTGAGCATCTGTGCGGCGGTGGTCTTTGCGACATTGCTGGTGTCGGCAAACACCATGGCAATGTCGATCCGCGAACGTACCCGCGAAGTCGCACTGTTGAAGACCCTGGGCTTCACGCGCGGGACGGTTCTTGCTCTGTTCATGGGCGAATCGGTGAGTCTTGCCGCGCTGGGCGGCCTGGTTGGCGCAATTGCGGCCTCAGGGCTGGTCTATGTGATGGCGCGCTCGCCACAAATGGGCCTGTTCCTGACCGGGGTCTCATTCAGCGTGCCGATGGTTCTGGTCGCGGTGCTGGTAGGCGCCACTGTCGGTTTAGCAAGTTCGTTTGTGCCGGCCTTTAACGCTTCGCGGCGAAATATTGTGGACGGGTTGCGGCACATCGGATAGCGGAAAAAACTATGCCAGTTCCCATTCAATACAACATTCGGAACCTGAAGCTTCGCAAGAGCGCGACCATTATGACCGCACTGGGAATCGCGCTGACCGTGACCACCGCCATTTTCATCCTGGCGTTGCTCGCCGGCTTGAATGCGGCGTTCAGAGGCAGCGGTGATCCGCTGAATGTTTTGGTGTTGCGGAAGGGGGCGACGGCCGAACTGACAGCAGGCGGCGTGGATCGCGATGCTTTGCCGATCATGAAGGATCTTCCCGGCGTCGCGCGCGATGCACAAGGGCAGGCCATGGTGTCAGGGGAAGACTTGCTGGTCGTGGTGCTTCCAAGGAATGACGGTACCGGGGAAACTAATGTCACGGTGCGATATCTTTCGCCGACTGGGATCGAAATGCGGCCGGAGACCAAGCTCGTGGCCGGGCGCTGGTTCACGCCCGGGCAACGCGAAATCGTGGTCAGCAAGTCCATCCACAATCGTTTCGCGCAAGCCAACATTGGCGACAGCCTGTGGATTGGCAAGGGACCCTGGAATGTGGTCGGGATTTTCGACGCCGGCGGTACGGCGCATGATTCCGAGATCTGGGGCGACATCAATCAGCTCGCCGCCGATTTCGATCGCACCACGTACAATTCCGTTCTGCTGCGCGCCACGGATCCGGTTGCGTCCGACGCGTTGAAGAATCGCGTCAGCGATGATCAAAGGTTGAAACTCAATGGCATGCTCGAGGCGGATTACTGGGCCAAGCAGACCAGTTCCGGCAATCCCATTAAGTTCGTCGGCATGATTGTGGCCGTAATCATGGCGATCGGTTCATGCTTTGCCGCCATGAATACGATGTACGCGGCTGTGGCTTATCGCTCGCGTGAGATCGCCACGCTGCGCGTGATCGGCTTTTCTCGACCCAGTATTCTGACGTCATTTGTTTTCGAATCAGTGATGCTGTCGCTGTTAGGCGCGCTGGTGGGCATTGTATTGATGCTGCCATTCAACGGTATGACCACCGGAACCAACAATCCGGTCACGTTCAGCGAAGCCGTATTTAGTTTGCGCATGACGCCGAGTGTTGTCACATCGGCGGTGATTTTTGCCGTGATCATGGGCCTGTTCGGCGGGATTGCTCCCGCCTGGCATGCCGCCCGGCGGGAAATTCTCGCGTCTTTGAGAGATTAGGTGTGGAGGGACGGGCGTGCCGCCCGTCCAGGAAATAAGCGATGCCGCTGGATACCAAACACGCCGACTTGCAGGGCCTGCGCATCGACCGCTCCGCGCCCACGGGAGAACCCGCGCCCTGGGCTCGCCGCTACATCGTCATCGGGATTGCGGTAGTGGCAGTGTTAAGCCTCGGCGCTCTGGCTTACCGGCTCCTGGATTCCAATACCCCGGAAGTCGAAGTAGCCCGCGCCCAGGCAGAAAACAGTGGAGATGTAAGCGGCGTGATACTCACAGCCAGCGGCTACATCGTGCCGCATCACAAGATCAATGTGAATTCAAAAGTCACGGGACGTGTCGCGTGGATTGGCGTCGAAAAGGGCGACAAAGTTAAACAAGGCCAGGTGCTGGTGCGCCTCGAAGACGACGAATTCCGCGCCCAGTACGAGCAGGCGAAAGGTGCGGCTGAAAATGCCCGCGCCTATCTGGAAGAACTCGAGCACGGGTCACGTCCGGAAGAAATCGACCAGGCGCAACATAACCTCGATGAAGCGCGCGCCACGTTTGCCAATGACAAGTTGACTCTGGATCGAGATCGCGAGTTGTGGTCGCAGGGAGTAGTTTCGCGGCAGGCTTTTGACGATGCGACCGCCAAGTACACAGCGGACCAGGAGCGAGTGAATTCGCTCGAGAAAGCGTTCCGTCTGGCGAAGATTGGTCCGCGCGCGGAAGAAATTGCTCGCGCAAAGGGCGCCGTGCTGCAGGCCGAAGGCCAGGAGAACTACGCAAAATCATGGCTAGATGCGACCGTGATTCGCGCTCCAGTTAGCGGCACGATTCTCGAGCGCACGGCCGAAAAGGGAGAACTGGTCACCGCGCAGTTTGCCAGCGGAGCCGAAGGGGGACCGCAAGGGCAGGTGGTCGCGCTTGCCGATCTCAACGACATTCAGGTGGAACTCGACATCGCCCAAGACGATTTCGCGAAGCTCGCTCCCAAGCAGAAAGGCATTGTCACCGTTGACGCCTATCCCGATCGCAAATATGACGGCGAGATTCACGAGATTTCCCCCGAAGCCAACCGCCAAAAAGCAACCGTGCAGGTGAAAGTGCAGATTCTGAATCCGGATGAGTACCTGCGGCCCGAGATGAACGCAACCGTCAAGTTCCTGGCGGACAACACGAAGACGGCGGCAAGTTCCCAGGCTTCCGGCGTGCTGGTGCCGACCGCCGCGATCCACGACCACAACGGCAAGAAAGTGGTTTTGATTGCATTCAACGGAAAGGCACTAGAGCGCGAGGTGCAGGTTGTTTCGCAGCGCAGCAGCGGATTCACCGTAAAGGGATTGAACGGAGGCGAGAACGTCATTACCGCCGGGCCGCCGACGTTGAAAGATGGAGACAAAATCAAAATTAAGGGGCAATCATGAGCACTGCCACAATGGCCAACACGGCTACCCAAACCAAAGTAGTTCAGGTCCAGAATGTCAGCAAAATTTTCAAGCGCGATGCCTTCGAGGTAAAAGCACTCGATGATGTATCGATCGAAATCGGGTCGGGAGAATTTCTCGCGCTTATGGGCCCGTCTGGCTCTGGCAAAACCACATTGTTGAACATGATCGCGGCCATTGACCGCCCCACGTCAGGAGAACTCCGCGTATTGGGAGAGAATGTGTTCCGCTTCAACGACCGGCAGTCGGCGCGCTGGCGGAATACGCACATCGGATACGTTTTCCAGACGTTCAATCTGATTCCGGTTCTCACGGCTTTCGAGAATGTCGAACTTCCGCTATTGCTGACCAAACTCAATGCCCAGCAGCGGCGCGATCACGTGATGACGGCTCTAAAGCTGGTTGGCCTCGAAGACCGCGCCGATCACCTTCCCAAGCAGCTTTCCGGCGGTCAGGAACAGAGAGTGGCAATTGCCCGTGCTATCGTCAGCGATCCCACGCTGCTGCTTGCCGACGAGCCGACCGGCGATCTCGACAGCCACTCGGCCACGGAAATTCTGGAAATCCTGAAGAGATTAAACGAAGATTTTCAGAAGACCATTGTGATGGTTACACACGATCCGCACGCCGCTTCGTACGCGCACGTAACCCGGCATCTGGAAAAGGGAATGCTGCTGCCCAACTAAGGCTGGACCACAGCAGCGTCCTACAGTTGCGATGCGGACATGCCACTCGCCTCGCCCCGTATGGCTGACGGTGCTGGCTCTGAAATCCACTGCCACGCCCGTCGCCCGTTGGGACGGATCACGCTCTGGGCCTCGCCGTACTCCACCAGCCGGTTGAGTACCGTGGTGACTGAAGCCAGCGGATCCTTGTGTCTGAGCAACACCGCGGGCATACGGTCCTGAATTCGTTCGCACACCTCGCGTACCGTCACAGGGGCGCCCGCCTCCATCAAGACCATCCGGCAAGCCTTGGTGAATCCAGGCTGCCGCCCTCCCACCTTGCGGTCCACTAACTCCAGCAGATCTTCGCCCAGGATTTCATCGCCAAACAGGTTCGCCAGACCGGCGATGGTTTGCTTCAAGGTGCCGATGCGTTTCATGATATCGGCACGTTGCCGCAAGAGCTGGCGCAATTCCTCGTGCGCCGTTTTAACCACTTCGTGCACGTGAGGATCGCCGTTGTTAAGTAGGGTTCGACCCAGACCGTTACCACCGTTGTGCCCGTCCTGCATAACTGCCTCCACCCCGCTCCGCGCGTCGAGGCCATGCTGGCCTGCGTACACTTCTTCTTGTGCTCAGATACGCAAGCGCAGCGCTATTCGTTCCCCTAAAACCAACTTGTGGCGAAAACGAATCATCGTGTCCGTTCTTGGGACGAAATAGCCTTCGACACCCGTCAAAGACATATTGTTAAGTTAGACGCAAAAATCGAGCAAACGTGAGAGGATTTTTGCTGAAAATACGTGATTTTACAAACTCCTGCTTAAGGCGCGCCGACCGAGCCAGTAACCGAAAGCCGAGTGTGCCTTGACATGAAAGCTTGCGACTGGACTTTCGTAATGTCACCAAGGTCGCAACCGGTGCCGATATCACGGTAGGAAGTAAGCCCGTAGGAGAGATTCTTCCCGGCGCTGCCCGGCACTCTTGAGAGCAAGAATCTTAGCCGCGCTTGGCGCACTTCATGGGAGTAGCTTCAGTGCCCATTGAACCGATCACGACTCGGGCGTTGCTGGTCTGCCGCGATATTCAAACCAGCGAAATGTTATGTCATTGCGCGCAACAAATGGGAATCGAGATTGAAATTTGTCCGAATACCCCATCCGCCACAAGGAAGCTCTGCCACAACAAATTTGAAGCCATTATCGTAGATCTGGTAATCGGTCCAGCCGCACTTGATTTCATCACCAAACTGCACGGCATGAACTCTCACAAGAAAGCCTTGGTGTTCGCGGTCTCCGATACAGAGGAACGGACCAAGGCGGCTTTTCAGGCAGGGGCCACATTCTCCTTAGAGAAACATGCGCTTCCCATGACAATTCTGCGAACCTTGAGGGCCGCCTATCCCATGATGGTGGCAGAGCGGCGGCGATATTTCCGCTATCCGCTGGACACAGCCGTTTTCATAAAAAACGGAGCGTCTCCTGAATTCAGAGCTCGGTCGGTTAATCTGAGTGAGGCGGGAATAGCCATAATTTCTAACGAGCCATTGAACTCGGGTGATCGCATACAGATGCGGCTGTGCCTGCCGGACACCGCGGATTTTCTCATCATCGCTGCGGATGTGTGCTGGACAAAACCCGAAGGCCAGGCTGGCATCCAATTTCAGCACATGCTTCCCGCCGTCAAGGAGCGCCTTCAGAACTGGCTTGCGGCCCGTTTTGACGAATGTACGCAGCCGCTCCCGGCAAAATTGCCTTAACCGATTCACTCCCAGAAGATGCAGCGCGCTGCGACAGCGGACGTTGCCAACCCCGGGTTCCCCAGCGACAACGGCTATAATGCCCAAATCCGCACACGGGGAATACCAGTGAAACTATCGCAGGTTTTGACATTCCCAAACCAACTCACCCTGCTGCGAATGGGGTTCCTGCCTTTCATCATCATCAAGTTGGTGGAGGGCCACTATCGCTCAGCTTTGATCTTGTTCGTGCTCGC
>Ga0187771_10003673_pt1 | contig 10753 bp, 6 predicted proteins | sample 0116_SJ02_MP15_1_FD_133139 | JGI IMG/M metagenome (GOLD analysis project Ga0187771, IMG submission 133139) | Tropical peat soil microbial communities from peatlands in Department of Meta, Colombia - 0116_SJ02_MP15_10_MG | ecosystem: Environmental > Terrestrial > Soil > Wetlands > Peat | place... | reverse complement strand
GACCTCAAGAACGGCGACCTTACCCGGTATCACGCGGCCAGCGGTGTGCCGCCCAGCGGGGAACACCATCGCGTGGACCTGTCCGCTGCGCTGGCCCGCGATCAGAACTTTCCTTTGCGGGACGGCGACGTCCTGACCATTCCTCAACTTCCCGGCTGGAACGATCTCGGCGCCGCAGTCAGCGTGAGCGGCGAAGTGAAGAATCCAGGCACGTACGGGATACGTCCCGGGGAGCGCTTGAGTGCGGTCTTGAAGCGCGCGGGGGGCCTGCTACCCACGGCCTATCCGCAGGGCGCTGTGTTCACGCGGCGGGAAGTGCGCGACCTCCAAGAGAAGAGCCGCCAAGAACTCATCCAGCGGGTGGAACAGGAGAGCGCGCTGACCAGGACTTCCTTGACCACCACGGGAACAGAACAGGCGGCTTTACAGCAGGCCGCGCAACAGCAGCGCGAACGAGTGCTGGACGCCTTGCGCCAAGCGCCGGTCACCGGGCGCCTGGTGATCCATCTCCGTTTCGGGATGAAGAGGTTTGAAAACTCAGCCCAAGACATCGAGCTTCGCGCCGGCGACTCGCTGACGATCCCCAAGCAGCCCGGTTTTGTCGAGGTGGTGGGCCAAGTCTATAACAGCAACGCCATCACCTTCACTCCGGGCAAGAACGCCGCGTGGTACCTCTCCCGCGCCGGCGGCGCCACGCAGTTGGCGGACAAGGGCGCCATCTTCGTGGTGCGCGCCAGCGGGGAAGTAACCAGCCGGCATCAAGGCGGCTGGTGGTCGGGCAGCGCGCTCTCCGCCGTGGTTGGTCCGGGCGACACGATCGTGGTGCCGGAGCGCCCGGTGCTCGGCGAGAGCCGCTGGAAGAACTTCCTGGCGCTGGCGCAGGTCGCTGAGGTCGGCGCAGTGACGGCCGCAGTCATTCCGTAAGGACGCAAGTGACTGCGCGGGGCTCGTTGCCGGTAGTCGTTGTGGCGCTGCTGCTGAGCGTATTTGCAGGCCACTGCGCACGAGGGCAGGAGGCTGCGTGGCAGGAGGGTCAGCTGGAAGAAAGTCTCGGCAGGACGAAGGCCATGGACGGCATGGAAGAAGAGAGACCTCGGGACGTGGACAACAGGCTCGGCGCGTCCCTGCTAAGAAACATCGCCGAGGACCAGCAAGCCATCTGGACCAGCCCGGCGCGGCTGCACTGGCAGGACGCCGACTGGCTCGTGCCCTTTGGAGGAGCGGCCGGAGCGTTCTTTGCGGCCGACCAGCAAACCGAGCTGCACATGTTTGGCGGGACAAAGACCCTCCGATGGAGCCGTGACTTCTCCAACCTCGGCGCCGGAGCACTCATTGGCGCCGCCGGCGGGCTGTATCTCTGGGGAAGGATGACCCACGAGGAACACAAGCGGGAAGCCGGCTTTCTGAGCGGCGAGGCCCTCGTAGATGCGCTGGCGGTCAGCTCTTCTCTCCAATGGATGACCGGCCGGGAGCGTCCGCTGGTGGATGGAGCCGCAGGAAGATTCGGCCGGGGCGGGAACTCGTTCCCTTCCGACCACGCCGCGGCAGCATGGTCCGTCGCCAGCGTAATCGCCCACGAGTATCCCGGCCCGTTGACAAAAGCGCTTGCCTACGGCTTGGCTGCCGGGGTGAGCCTTTCCCGCGTAAGTGGCAAAGAGCATTTCCCTTCAGACGTTTTTGTGGGCAGCGCCATCGGCTGGCTGGTCGGCGAGCGGGTGTATCGCGCGCATCACGATGCGAACCTCGGGGGCGGCGCCTGGGGGGCACCTGCGGAGTTGCGCGATGGGGAAGGCGGAGACCGGGCGGGCGGGAAGGGCTCGCCCTACGTTCCCCTGGACAGCTGGATCTACCCCGCCATCGAGCGGCTCGCGGCGCTGGGATACGTGCGAACAGGATTTCTGGATGTGCGTCCGTGGACCAGACGCGAATGCGCGCGCCTGGTGGAAGAGGCCGGCGAAGCCATGCAGGACGAGGAATCCCAGCCCGGGACGCTCCAGCTCTATGACGCCTTGCAAGGGGAATTTGCATCGGAGTTGGGTTTCCGGCCGACGGAGCGCGAGCAAAGCCTGCGGCTCGAGTCCCTCTACACGCGTGCAATGGAAATTTCCGGCCAGCCTTTGCGAGACAGCTATCATTTCGGCCAAACCATCATTAACGACTTTGGGCGTCCCTACGGCGAAGGATTCAACGCGCTATCCGGCTTCTCCGCCTGGGCGGGTTCCAGCCGCTTCGCCCTATACGTGCGCGGAGAGTATCAAGATGCGCCCGGAGCGCCAGCCTATTCTCAAGCAGTACGAAGCATCATCGCCCAGGCGGACGCCAATCCTGTCCAGCCGGCCCAGGGCGTCCCTGCCGCCAGCCAGTTCACCTTGCTGGACACCTACGCGCTCATGAACCTCGGCGAATGGGATCTTTCCTTCGGCAAGCAAAGCTTGTGGTGGGGGCCCGGCGAGGGCGGGGCACTGCTGTTCAGCGACAATGCCGAGCCCATCTACATGTTTCGCGCCACCCGCGAGGCTCCTTTCACGCTGCCCTGGATCTTTCGCCGGCTCGGACCCATGAAGCTGGACGCTTTCTTCGGCAAACTTTCCGGGAACGAGTTTCCCCCGCGGCCGTTGCTTCACGGAGAGAAGATTGCGTTCATGCCCACCTCCAGTCTGGAACTAAGCTTCGTGCGCACGAGCGAGTTCGGGGGGGTGGGACGCGCGCTGACACCCGCAGCCATTTGGAACAGCTATTTCAGCATTCATTCCTCCGACACCTATGCATCCAACGCCAATCCGGGAAAACGCACAGCGGGCTTCAGTTTTTCCTACAAGATTCCGCATCTGCGCGACCGGCTCACGCTGTACGACGATGCGCTTCTGCCCGAGGACAATCCCACCAACTTGGACATGAGCCAGTCTCCCATCTACGCCCCTCGTCGAGCCGCGATGCGACCGGGTATGTACGCGCCGCGAGTCCCCGGAATTGCCAAGCTGGATTTTCGGTTCGAGGCCGTGTACACCGACCCGCCCACGCCGCGAAGCCGATACGGCCAATACGTATACTGGAACAATTTCTACCACGATCTGTACACCAACAAAGGCAACCTCGTCGGCGACTGGGTGGGAAGAGAAGGCAAGGGTTTGCAGGGCTGGAGCACCTATTGGTTCAACCCGCGGTCTTGTGTGCAGATTGGCTACCGCCACGCAGAGGTCGCGAGCGACTTCATCCCCGGCGGGGAAACCTTGAACGACGGTTCGGTCAAGGGCAACTGGTGGCCGAAGAAGAACCTGAGCTTGTCGGCCTACGTGCAGTACGAGAAGTGGCGTGCGCCTCTTCTCGCGCCCAGCCCACAAACAAACTGGACTTCGTCCGTGCAAATCGCCTTTTGGCCGCGTTCGTGGAGCAAGTAGATGCCAGCGAACCCTAAGCCGGGAGGGATTCGACAGCCCAGAGAATCATGAGTGCAGAATCCACATCAGCGGCTCGCGCACGATGCCACCAGGAGGGCGCCGCGCTCGTGTCTCAGGACGAACCGAAGGCCCTCTCCGAGGAGCTCAAAGCCCGGCAGAGTCGCGAGCGAACCGCGGCCCAACTGCGATTGCTCTGGAACCAGCGACGATTCCTCTTCCGCGTTGCCGCCTACGGGCTGATGTCCGCAACTCTGATCGCCTTCCTGCTTCCCAAGCACTACGAGTCCACCACGCGTTTGATGCCGCCAGACAACGAAGCCGGCATGGGCGTAAGCATGCTCGCCTCTCTGGCCGCAAAGTCTGGCAGCGGACTCGGCGCAGTGGCAAGCGACCTCCTCGGCGTCAAGAGTTCCGGTGCGCTTTTCGTTGGAATTCTTCAGAGCCGGACCGTGCAGGACCGGCTGATCACCCGGTTCGATCTGCACAAGGTTTACGGCGCGCGACGGTGGGACGACGCGCGCAAGCAGTTGAGCCAGAGCACGGACATTTCTGAGGATCGCAAGACCGGGATCATCACCATCACCGTCACCGACCACACCCCACAGCGCGCCGCAGCCATGGCTCAGGCGTACGTAGAAGAGTTGAACCGGCTCGTGGCGGAGCTGACCACTTCGGCGGCGCACCGCGAGCGCGTCTTCCTCGAAGAACGCCTGCAGACCGTCAAGCAGGACCTGGAATCGGCGGAGAAGGACTTCGGCCAGTTTGCCAGCGAGAACACGGCCATCGACATCAAAGAGCAAGGCCGGGCGATGGTGGAGACCGCGGCAACCATGCAGGGCCAGTTGATAGCCGCGAGGTCGGAACTGGAGGGTCTCCGCCAGGTTTATACGGAGAACAACGTGCGGATACGCGCGGTCCGCGCGCGCATTGGGGAGCTGGAACGTCAGCTGGACAAGCTGGGCGGCGCCGCAGACAGCCCAACCGCGGGTGACCCTCCCGGGCGGGCTTCGTTCTACCCGTCCATCCGCAAGCTGCCGCTGCTGGGCGTTCCCTACGCGGATCTCTTTCGTCGCACCAAAGTGCAAGAAGCGGTATTCGAAACTCTCACGCAAGAGTACGAGCTGGCCAAGGTCGAAGAGGCCAAGGAGATCCCCAGCATAAAAGTGCTTGACCCCGCCAACATTCCGGAAAGGAAGTCGTTTCCCCCGCGGTTGGTGATCATGCTTCTCGGCACGATGCTCGCAATGTGCTTTGGCGCGGTGTGGGTCTTCGGCGCTGCGCTTTGGGAAAACACGGATGAGCAAGATCCACGGAAGGTGCTGGCCTTGGAGATTTACCAAGCAGCAAAGGCTCACCTTCCGCGGGGATTTCAGAACAGGTTTGGCGTTCGCGCGGCAGGCATGCGGGTTTGGAGTCGTTTGCACGGGCGGCAAAAGAAACATGACGAGCAGGGTTAGCCACCCGGTTTTGCTGTAACTGCAAGCGTCCAAAAGGCTTAGGTCACAAACAGCCCCGTAAGTGACGGGGCGAAGCTGTAAGCGAGCCTAGGAGCGGGGACGGGGCGAGGGACCGAAGGGACATGGGGACTGTCGCAGAGATTGCAGCGTGCAAGGTAAGCGCCCCTTTGGTGGGCGCGACGGAGCGAGCGACGTGGCCCGCGGGGTATTGTGAGGCACGGTGGTATGCGGCGTATACAAGCGCGAACCATGAGAAGCGCGTGGCGGGGCAACTGCAGGTGCGGAACGTGGAGCACTTCTTGCCGACGTATTCCTCGGTGCGGCGGTGGAAGGATCGCCGGGTAACGCTGCAAATGCCGCTGTTCCCCGGATACGTGTTTGTGCGAATGGCGCTGCGGGACCGCCTGCAAGTCGTGCAGGTGCCAGGCGTGGCGCGATTAGTGGGATTCGACGGTACACCGGCAGCGCTGCCAGAAGAAGAGATCGCGGCGCTGCGGGCCAGCCTGGCGAGCGGGGTGCGAGCGGAGCCGCACGCGTACCTGACGGCAGGGCGGCGGGTACGCGTAAAAGGCGGTCCGCTCGAAGGTCTGGAAGGAATCGTGATTCGAAAGAAAAAGAGGCTGCGACTTGTCATCTCGCTCGATTTGATCGGGCGTTCCGCCGCAGTCGAGATTGACGGGGCAGATTTGGTGCCGCTCGCTGGTTCTATGGGGGCCAGCGAGTGCCACACCACCCGCTGAGGGAGCAAAGCAGCTGGAGTTCCTCCCCGGCGCCTGAGCGTCGAGCAACCCGTCGGTCTTGCGGGAACAGCCGGCCACTGACTGAGCGCTACAAGCAGGGTTCGGAGAACGAAGGCCTTGGATTGGTCTCGAGGAAATTCGCTGCAGCAACGGATTTTGGCGATCTTTTCGGAAACGAACCGGGAATACCTGCGGCGTTGGTTTCGCAGCCCGCTGGTCCACAACGTGATCACGCTTTACGGCGTGCACGTTGCCCGCTATCTTCCGCCACTGGTTGTCGTGCCCTATTTGACTCGGGTGCTCACGCCTTCCGGATGGGGAGCGGTAGCGTTCGCCCAAGGGTTTTCGGCCTACCTGACGCTGATTGTGGAATACGGCTTCAATCTTTCGGCGACCCGCGAGGTCGCTCGCGCACGCGACAACCAGGAAAAGCTCGCCGCGACCCTCTCCGGGGTGACCGGCGCCAAGTGCCTGCTAGCGATCCTGTGTGGCTTGCTGAGCTGGCTTGCGGGGCGTTGGGTGCCGTTGTTTCGGCAAGACCCAGCGCTGCTTTGGGCCGCTACGTTCGCCGCGCTGGCGCAATCGTTCAGTCTGCTTTGGCTATTCCAGGGACTAGAGCGAATGAAGGTGGTTGCCGCGCTGGACATTTCTGCGAAGGTACTTGTTTCCGCAGCGGTCTTCGTGTGGATTCATTCCCCGGGTGACGGATGGAGGGTCCTGGCGCTGCAAGGCGGAGGGGCGCTGCTCGTGGTTGCCGTTGGATTTGTTCTGGCTTACCGGTGGATCCCCACAGGGTTTCCGACACGCGCCAACATTCTCGAATCCCTGCGCATGGGATGGACGATGTTCCTGTTCAGGAGTTCCGTAAGCCTGTACACGGTGGGAAACTCTTTCATTCTCGGCTTATTCGTCGCGCCGCAATTCGTGGGCTACTATGGCGGTGCGGAGAAGATCAGCACTGCGTTTCTCGGCCTCTTTAGTCCCGTCAGCCAGGTACTGTTCCCGCGGCTCAGCTATCTGGTGGAACACTCTCGCGATCAAGCGCGACGCCTCGCTCGGCAGGCGCTGGCGGTGATGGGAACGGGAGGATTGCTGTTAGGAGTCACGGTGTTTGTTACCGCACCCTTGCTCGTCCGTGTAATCCTAGGCCCAGAATTCCTCCCCGCCGTCGCCGCGGTGCGTATTCTCTCCGTACTCTTCTTATTCGTGGGCCTGAGCAATGTTCTGGGAATGCAATGGATGCTCCCCTTGGGGATGGATTATGCCTTCAACGTCATCATCCTGACGGCAGGGGGAATCAATCTGTTCCTGGCCGTCATTCTCGCACCTCGCTATGCACATTTGGGTATGGCGGCCGCCGTGGCCACTTCAGAGATTCTCGTGACCACGATGATGTTTCTCTGGCTGCGGAAAAAAGGACTGGGGCTGTTTTCCCTGGGCAGAAACGCCGGCGTCGAACCTGCAGGCGTGACAATCGTGGCCGGTTCGTCGTGCCCGGGCGAATCCACGGAATGAATCTTCCGCCGCTCCAAAACAGGATCCGAGCTGCGCCGCAGAGTCCACAAGGACACCTAAAGTGAAACCGCCGTCACCCACACCGTTAATCCTAGGGGCCGGGGTAACAGGTCTCGCAGCCGGGTGGTCTTCCGGATTGCCGATTTACGAGGCAGAGGGAACACCCGGAGGCATCTGCGCTTCGTATTACTTGCGTCCGGGGGATAAAACGCGCCTGCACGCACAACCGAATGACGGGGAAGCGTACCGCTTTGAAGTGGGCGGAGGCCATTGGATCCATTGGCGCGACCAGTTCGTGTTTCAATTTATTCAGCGCCTCACTCCGGTCAGGAGCTATGCTCGAAAGTCCAGCGTATTCTTTCCCGACAAGAGGCTGCTAGTCCCTTACCCCATCCAGAACAATTTGAAGTTTCTAGACCTCGAGGTCACTGAGAAAGTGCTCGGCGAAATGGCCTGCGGCTACGCTCAGCTTCAATCCGTGACTACGATGGCGGACTGGCTGCGAGGGAACTTCGGTCAAACTCTGACCGATCTTTTTTTTGGTCCCTTTCATGAGATGTACACCGCGGGACTATGGAAATCGATTGCCCCGCAAGACGGCTGGAAGTCGCCAGCTGACTTGTCCCTGGCGATCCGGGGTGCGTTCAATCACGTCAAGCCAGCGGGCTATAACACTGCCTTCATTTATCCCGTGGAGGGCTTGAATGCGCTCACCCAAGGGATGGCGTCCCGCTGCGAGGTCCATTATGGCAAACGGGTAGTCCAGATCGACGCCCAACAGCGTGAGATGCTCTTTGCAGACGGGGGGCGGGCACGATACGGCCAGCTGATCTCCACTCTCCCCCTAAACCAGATGATACGCATGGCCGGATTGGAGGTGGCCGCAAAGCCTGACCCATCACCGTCCGTCGCAGTCATGAACATCGGAGCCCATCGGGGAGCTGCATGTCCGGATGCCCACTGGGTCTACCTCCCTCAAAGCAACTGCGGATTCCATCGCGTGGGTTTTTATAGCAACGTGGACTCCTCCTTTCTTCCCGCTTCAGCGCGGGAGGCCAGGGACCGCGTGGGCATTTATGTGGAAAAGTCGTATCCAGAGGGACGGAAACCCTCTCCGGCTGAGCAGCAAGAGTTGTGCAATGGGATCGTCAAGCAATTGCAGGCCTGGGAATGGATAGGGGATGTCGAAGCAATGGACCCCACCTGGATCGAAGTGGCTTACACATGGTCCCGGCCAGGCTCGAACTGGAAGGATCAAGCGCTGAATGCACTGAAAGAGCGGGGCATCTTTCAAGTGGGACGCTACGCCCGCTGGGTGTGCCAGGGCATTGCGGATTCGATCCGGGACGGCCTGGTTGCCGGAACGGCTTTGTCCGCCATGACGGACCGTCAAAGAGGCAGCCGAGCATGAGGATCAGTTATCTCCTTTCGGGATGGGGCCGCACGGGCGGAAGCATGGTGCTGTACAAGTTCATGGACAAACTCTGCGAGCGCGGGCACACCGTCCACGCCATTACGCCGGACGGGAGGGCGCGCTGGCGCAACGGCTTTTCCTCCGAGATCATGCGCAGCTTCAGCAAAAGGCCAAGCCTTTGGGCCCGTGCGAAGAAGCGCATTCGTGAGACCTCGGTGGGAAAGCAGCTGTTGCAGTGGAAAGAGAAACCGCCTCTTGTGCAACTTTCGGGGATGAGTGAGGCGCTCCTACGCAACTGGGTTGAGGCCGATATCACGATTGCCACGTATTGCGCGACCGCCTACGCCGGCTGGGCACTTTGCGAGAAGACGGTCCCGCTCTATCACATGCAGGCGTGGGAGGAGAGTTTCTTCGCCGACGAGTTTCGTCGCTCCATGGCACGGCTCACTTATCGCCTGCCCCTGGGATTGATCGCCAATTCCACATGGCTGCAGCAGACCGTCCGCGAACGTGTCGGCCGCGAAAGCTGGTTATTGCTCCCGGGTGTGGACACGCGGCTCTTTCGGCCGCGCGGCAATCTCCGAGAAAAGTTTTCCGCGCCGAGGAGAGTCCGCATCGTATCGTATTACTCCCCGCACACCTTCAAAGGCTGGCCCGACGGGCTCGAAGCAATGAAAAAGGTTTTTGCCCAGGTGGGCCCGGAACGCCTGGAATGGCTGGTTTACGGGGGAACGCCCAGGGCGCGTGTGGACCTACCCGTGCAATTCGTGGGGACGGTCTTTGGCGAAGCGCTAGCCGCACTTTATTCCAGTGCGCACATCGTTTTCATGTCCTCGTGGTTTGAGAGTTTTCCTCTGCCGCCGATCGAGGCCATGGCTTCAGGAGCCGCCGTTGTTGTCACCGGTGTAGGTACGGAAGACTACGCGTTGGACGGCGTCAACGCTCTTGTGACGCCGGCCAGACAGCCCGAGCGACTTGCAAGCGCCATTCTTGATTTGATCGCGGATCCTGCCAAAGCGCACAGATTGGCAGTAGAAGGACGTTGTGCAGCAGAGCACCTGACCTGGGACCGTGCTGCGGACAACCTGGAAAGCATCGTCCAAGCGACTAACAAAGGAACAAGAATCCAGTGCCAACTCACCGGCAAGAATACGGCTCTATCGGGCGCCGTCCTCTGCTAGCACCGAATGGGAAGCGCCTTTGAGGGCGAACCCTGTGGGTGGCGGATCGTCCCTGTTGAAGATCGATTACCGGACGGGCGAGGAATTGGTCCTCAATACGTGAGAGTGGTAGAGGGTTCAAGAGGATGAAGCGGCTGTCCATTTCCATTGCCATGTGTACTTACAATGGGGCCCGGTTTGTTCAAGAACAGCTAGACAGCGTGGCATGGCAAACATGGATGCCGGATGAGATGGTCGTTGGAGACGACCGTTCGCGAGACGAAACGCTTTCGATACTCCAGCGGTTCAGTCAGACCGCCCCATTTCCCGTGTACCTCTATCAAAACGGGACCCGGCTGGGCTCCTCCAAGAACTTCGAGGAGGCAATCAAACGCTGCCGCGGTGACGTGATCGTCCTAGCGGACCAGGACGACGTATGGAAGCCACAGAAGCTCGAGAGGCTGGCGACTGCACTGCAAGAGAATCCCGAAGTCGCCTACGTCTTTTCCGACGCGAACGTAGTGAATGAAGGAGGCGTGTCCCTGCGCTACGCCCTGTGGGAGGCTGAACGGCAGCGCCGCAGAGCCATCCACCGTTGGTCCAAGGACAATCAACTAGCCATCCTCTTGAAGCGCCACATCGTCACAGGGGCCACCATGGCGTTTCAAGCATTTTTGAAGAGCTTGATCCTCCCCATCCCGGCCGGTTGGATCCAGGACCAATGGATCGCCCTGCTCGGGTCCTTAGTCAGCTTCGGCCTGCCCGTTCCCGAGTGTCTGATCCTTTATCGGAAACACGCCTCCCAGCAGCTTGGAATCGGCAGAAGAGCGTTTCTCGAACAATGCGGCAAGTTTTCGCCTACCCCCGGCGATTACCTGCAGGAGCTCGAGAAATACCGCAATTTGAAGAACCGATTTCTCCTTGCCGCAATTCCGTGCCCCCCGGAAAAGCTAAATCTGCTCGAGCAAAAGATCGCCCATCTTTCCAGGCGCGCAATGAGCCGATCCAGCAGAGGGTTTTCCAAGGGACGAATGGTCGCTCTGGAGGCGCTGACCGGCCGCTATCAGAG
>Ga0187771_10003672_pt1 | contig 10753 bp, 9 predicted proteins | sample 0116_SJ02_MP15_1_FD_133139 | JGI IMG/M metagenome (GOLD analysis project Ga0187771, IMG submission 133139) | Tropical peat soil microbial communities from peatlands in Department of Meta, Colombia - 0116_SJ02_MP15_10_MG | ecosystem: Environmental > Terrestrial > Soil > Wetlands > Peat | place... | reverse complement strand
TCGCCCGCCAGCAAGCCGACTTTGCCTTCAATCTCGCCTTTCAGCTTGCGGCCCGTCTTCATCATGAAAATGATCATGGTGACGACAAAGAACGCGGCCACCAGCATGACCCAGCCTTCGAAGATGTCTTCGTTCAGCTTCAGGCGCGAAAGCAGCACAGCGCCTGCGACACTTCCCACAAACGCCGCTCCCAGGGCCGCGTACACCGCCTTGCGCAGCTCGGGGCGGCCGATTTTGGCCAGATAAGCCAAGGTGATGCCGACGATCAGGGCGGCTTCCACCCCCTCCCGCAACGTGATCATGAAGGCCTGCAACATGTTAGGAACCAGTCCGGATGATTTTGAAAATGAATTTCAATTTCAACTGTTTAGCATAGTCGCAGCGGCGGGGCCGGTCAACGCACAGAATCACGAACCGTTGTGATATGCATCACATGGGGAAATCGAGCATTCTGCAGGGCCAGGATCTTACGGGCACCCTGCCGATTCGCCAGGACTGAGTGCGTACTGCTGAGTGGTGAATGCTGATTACAGTTGTCTGAGAAACCTCTTAGCCCCCAGGAGATCGGGAAACAGCTTCTCCTCGGCCTGAAACTCGGCGGAATGCACGCATCTTCGGCTGCCGCGCAGTTTCACGGGGTGTTTAAGGTGCAGCATCTCGTGGTAAACGATGTACTCGACCGCATAACGCGGCACGCGAGGATGATCGAAGACCCGACTTACCACGATGGCATTATGCGCGGGATCGTAATGCCCGAGGCTGTTGCGCGCATGATCGCGGCTCCATGTCATCTGCGGACGCGCCAGCAACCCATAAAAGAATCGCAAGTTCAGATCCTCGAAAATCGTTTCCAGGTTATACGTTCTGCCCTGCGCCGTCTCGATCCGCTTGCGTCCCCTCATCTGCCGCACCAGGTGCGCCTTTTTCCTGATGTCATGACTGGCAACATAGCGCCGATAACGCCTCGAGTGCTCCCTTTCGACCGGCTTGCGATACATTTTCGCCAGCAGAATATGCGCGATCGCCCGCAACACTGCTTCCGGCGCGCCTTCCAGAAGATCCGAAAGCCGCACTAACAGTTTTCCTTCACGTAGACGAATGGTGTTGTTGATGTTTGCGAAGGCGAAAAAGTCGACGCTCAACTCCGGGCAGGGCGCTCGCGGCCGCAGTTTGCGATAGGCTTCCTGGAAGATTTGCAAAACGCGATCACTCACGCTGCGGCCAGATTAGCACGATTTTTTCTCAGAGCGAATAAAGCAGAACAGATCATTTTTTCTTGTGCTTCGCCGTCTCTTCCTGTTCGGCCAGCAATTGGCGATGATCCTGCGCGCTGCCGTCAACTTCGTCGACCGCATTGTTCAGAAGAAACTCATATTTTTGCGCCTCGCTTGGGCTCGCTTCTGACGAGCTCTTGAGCGCCCGCAGCTTCGCTCCAAATTCCGCATCCGCCTCAATCACCTCTTTCAGCGGTTTGCGCAAGTCGGATTTGCGTTCTACGAAGGTATCGAGGTTGTCATTCAGTTCGTCGTAGACGTCCAGGAAGTTTTGCAGTTTGTCGTGGGTTTGTTGGGCGCGATCGGTGACCTTTGGATCGGCGCGCATTTGCTCGAGCGCGACCAGCCGTGCACGTGCGAATTCAATAAAGAGCTTGATGCGGGTTGCGGGATCCTGCGCCGCATCCCGTAATTTATCGATTTCCACCGGATTGAGCGGCTCACGACGGGTTTGCGCCCAGGCAAACGGCAGCAGGGAATAACCCAACACCAAACATCCGAAACAACGCCACACAGATCTCATTTTCCTTTGCCAAACATGTGGTTCAGTAGATCCTGAGCCAGGCTCTCCAGTCGATCGGCCGCAGCTTCGACCGGCGCCTGGTCGTCAAAATTCAGGGTGCGTTTGAGGTCTCGCAGGCGGTGCGACATCTTCCGCGACGCCATCTCGGTTGCCTTGAGTTTCTTTCCGGATTGAATCGCCCCATCATGCGCTTTTTCTGAATACGCAACCACATCTGCCACGGCGGCGCGTGCCTCATCCACTTTTCCCGCGTTGTAGAGTTCGTCGGCCGATTTCAACTGCCGCTCGGCGATTTCAATATACAAAGCAGGCTGATCTTTCAACGGCGCGGTTTTTGCCCGAGCAATCAGCTCTTGCAGGCTTTGCTCCTTAGCTGCGAGGGAGATTGCGGTCATTGCCACAACCGCAGCGATGATGAGCGGAGAGCAGCGCATAGTCACTTTTTCGGTTCGATCGCGATCAGACGATGCCGGGCCTGCCACTCCTGGTCAGGATATTCACCGTTCGCGACTTCCAGAAACTTGTGGTAATTCTTAGCGGCCAGCTTGTAATCCCGCAAGTGATCGTACGCGGTGGCGCGCAGAAAATAGCTGACCGGAATCTCAGGAAGATATTTGGCGCGGGCGTCGGCCGCCTTGATCGCCAACTCGTAATTCTTATTTTCATTCGCGGCGACGGCCAGATCGCCATACGCTGCGCCGAAATCCGGCTTAAGCTTCACTGCTTGCAACAGTTCCTGTTGAGCCTGAGGAAATTTCTTTTCCTTCAGCAGTACCACGCCAAGCCCGTAATGCAACTGAGCATCATTCGGGTTCGCGGAGAGAAGCGAACGATATTGCGCTTCCGCCAAATCGTATTTTTTCTCGTTGCTGTAAAGATCCGCCAAGTCTCTTGGCAAGTTCAGATCACCAGGCGCGAGCTTCGCAGCAGCTTGCAATTCAGCAATGGCCTCGTCATTCTTGCCCGCAGCAGCCAGCATGCGGCCAAGCTGCATGTGAGCTGCAGCATCATTGGGATGCAGAGCAACCAGCTTCCGTAAGACCTCGCCGGCATCCGCAAAGCGGTTCCCGCGCATATAGATGTTTGCCAGGCCGGTCAGTGCATCCGCCGATGCAGGATCGAGTTCAAGCGCTTGCTTGTACTCCTGTTCGGCATCCGCAAACCGGTTCTCTTTTTCCAGCAAGAGGCCTGCAGAAAGGTGCGCTTCGGGATTCTTAGGTTCGAGGGCAGCCGCTTGTTTGTATGCCGCAATTGCCTCGTCAGGTTTGCTGTTCTCGAGGACGTGGCCGAGCGAAAGCCATGCACGCGCATGACCCTCATCAATGTGGGCTGTCGGAGTGAGGGTCGTCGCCGCTCGCAGGACCCTTTCGGCGTCGGAATCGCCGGTTTTAGCCAGCATGAGACCTAGATTCAAATTCGATTCAAAGACGTCGGGTTTGGCGGCTACGGACTTGCGGTAGTCCTCAATCGCCTGGTTAGTATCGCCCAGCGCATTGGACACAAATCCCAGGTCAAACCAGGCTTGATAATTCGCCGGGTCGGCCGCGACGATTTTCTTCAGCAGCGGTTGCGCGGAGGCGTAATCTTTTTTCTCGATGGCGGCTTCAGCTTGCGCAAGCTCCGGGGGGAAAGAGGAATCCTGTTCCACGACTTTGTGATGGCGGACGGTCTGGCCAGTAGCCTGAGCGTATGAGATGCCGGCCAGGCAAAACACAGTCAGCAACCACGTAATCTCTAACCGCCTATTTGCTCCCATTCCGCGAAAATCCGTTTCCATTCAAGACTCGTGCCAGAAACCGACCGGTGTAGGATTGCGGCAGCTTGGCGATCGCTTCCGGCGTTCCCGATCCCACGACATAACCTCCGCGGTCTCCACCCTCGGGACCAAGATCGATGACCCAGTCCGCGGTCTTGATCACTTCGAGGTTATGTTCAATGACGAGGATTGACCCCCCTGCATCGATTAGACGGCGGAAGGCAGCCAGAAGTTTACTGATGTCGTCGAAGTGCAGGCCGGTTGTCGGCTCATCGAAGATGTACAAAATGTGCGGCCGCCGCGCACCATCTCGCGAGCGGCCCATGTCACGAGTCGCGGGCTGAAGATGTGCCGCAAGCTTCATGCGTTGCGCCTCACCACCGGAAAGCGTGGTGGCCGATTGTCCCAGCCGCAAGTATCCCAGGCCTACCTCGTCCAGCACCCGCAATTTCTCCGTGATTTTCGGAGCGCTGGCGAAAAAGTGCAGCGCCTCCTGCACGGTGAGGTTCAATACCTCATGAATATTCTTTCCGTGATAGCGGACATCGAGAATCTGCGGTTTGTATCGCGTCCCCTTGCATTCTTCGCAAATCAACTCCACATCGGCCAGGAACTGCATCTCCACTGTCACCGTGCCATCGCCCTGACAAACCTCGCAACGGCCGCCTGGGACATTGAAGGAAAAATGCCCGGCCCTAAACCCGCGTTTCTTTGATTCGGGCAGGGAAGCAAACAGCTCACGAATGCCGTCGAAAGCTTTGATGTAAGTGACAGGGTTCGATCGTGGAGTTCGGCCAATCGGCGACTGATCGACAAGTACAACTTCATCGATAAATTCGGCGCCTTCGACTCGATCCCAGCCCGTGGCGATGGGCGCGCCGTTGCCTTGCTTCTTGGCAGCCGACAACGCCTGGAACAGCACATCGTGCAGCAGCGTGGACTTCCCGGATCCCGAAACACCGGTAATCGCCACCAGCATTCTCAACGGGACGGCCAGGTCGAGATGCTTCAGGTTATGCGCCCGTGCTCCGAAAATTTTGATTTGCTGCGTTCCAGGTTTCCGACGCGAACTCGGAACCTGGATTCGTAAATCTTCGGCCAGGTAACGCCCAGTCAGCGACCCGGGCACTTTTTGGATTTGATCGTAGGTAGCCGCCGCGATGAGCTTGCCGCCATTTTCTCCCGCGCCCGGCCCCAGATCGAGGATGATGTCGGAGGCGCGCATCACGTCGGGATCATGTTCGACTACGAGAATCGTGTTCCCCAGATCCCGCAGGTCATGGAGAATCTTGATCAGCCGGTGCGTGTCGCGGCTGTGCAGGCCGATGGACGGCTCGTCCAATACATAAAGCGTTCCCACCAGGCGAGAACCCAGCGACGTGGCAAGCTGAATGCGCTGGGCCTCGCCGCCCGAGAGCGTCGATGAAAGCCGATCCAGCGTGAGGTACTCCAGCCCCACTTCATTCAAGAACCGCAGCCGCTCCTGAATTTCCTGCAGCAGTTTGCCGGCAATCCCAGCTTCCTGCTCGGTAAGCTGTACGCTTGAGAAAAAGTTCGAAGCCTCTTCGACGGTCATGCAACAAACATCACAAATATTCTTACCGTTGATTTTCACCTGCCGCGCTTCGAGGCGCAGGCGAGCGCCGTTGCAAGCAGAGCAGAGCGAGTAGCCACGATATCGGCTGAGGAAAACCCGCACGTGCAGCTTATATTTCTTGCGCTCCAGGTGATTGAAAAACCCGCGCACTCCGAAAAACCGGCCTTCCCCCTCCATCACCAGGCGCTGATGTTCGGGGTCGAGTTCGGCCCAGGGCACATCCAGCGGAATTCCGGCTTGGCGCGCGAAGCGCTTCAGTTCGGTGGTGAGACTGCGGTATTTTGGCTTGGTCCAAGGTTCGATCGCGCCCTCGTTCAAGGTCTTGGACTTGTCCGGTATCACCAGGTCGATGTCGAAATCAATGGTGTTGCCGAAGCCCTGGCACCGTGGGCAGGCGCCATACGGATTATTGAAAGAAAACAGCCGCGGTTCAGGTTGCTCGTAGCGGATGTGGCAGGTCTTGCACTCAAAGCGTTGGGAAAAACGCAGCCGTTCCGGACTTTGTCCTTCGCGCGCTGCGGTTTCGAAAATCACTTCTCCCGATTCCCGGTAGCTCATCTCAATAGCATCCACAATCCGGGCACGGGCGTCGGCGGAAACCACCAGGCGATCCACCAGGACATAGACAGGCTCGGCGAAATTCACATCCAGCAGTGATTCCGGAGTGGAGAACTCGGAAATCCGACCGTCCTGGTACAACCGGTTGAAGCCACGCGTACGGAGATCGAGAAGCCGGGCTTTCAATTGATCGGACACTACGGCGTCGGGCTCTTTTGCACGCCGAGTCCGCTTTCGCGTTGCGCCTCGGGCCTTGTGCTCCTCGATGTGCTCCGGCTTCTGCAGGGGGAACAACACATTCAGGCGAGTGCCTTCGCCCAAGGCGGGCACCGCGCCTGCTACTTCATCCACTGTGTCCTTCTTAACTTCCTGGCCACACTTCACGCAATAGGTTCGTCCGACGCGGGCGAAAAGCAGCCGCAGATAGTCGTAGATTTCCGTGGCCGTGCCGACGGTAGAGCGCGGGTTCCGGGTGGTATTCTTCTGCCGGATGGCGACCGCAGGAGCGATCCCATCGATGACGTCGGCGTCCGGTTTCTCAATTCTCTCAAGGAACTGCCGGGCATAGGCGGAGAGCGACTCGACATAGCGGCGCTGGCCCTCGGCGTAAATCGTGTCAAAAGCGAGCGACGACTTGCCTGAACCGGACACGCCGGTCACAACCGTCAATGAGTTGTGCGGGATTTCAAAGTCGATGTTCTTGAGGTTGTGAACCCGCGCACCGCGAACAACAATCGTTTCCGTGGACATTACCGATGTGGCCGCTGCCCATTGTCCCCAAGGTGGTCTCCGCAGGGCAGAGTCCTCAGAAGGGTTCAGAAGGGATGCGGAATCTTTTTATTATATAAAAGCCGCGCGAAATTGCGCTGACTTCGCCCAGCAAACCAGCTAATATCGTAGTCTCCCAGCCGTCGTGAAGCACGAAGGCAGGAATCGCTAAGCGGGCTCATGGTCCCATCGCTAACTGTCACAACTCTTGCTGCCAGTTCCCGAATTTTCTTGCAATGGGCGGCCATCTGTCTGCAAGGTCTGACGTTTGCGTTCTTCCAGTTCCAGGAGTTGTCAGACATCTGGACCGCGAAAAAGGGCGGCGTCTACAACGTACTATGGGTCCTGGTTTTTGGCTTTGCGACCCTGAACATTCTCGGCCTGGTCCTCCGCCGCTTCGACCCCCGCCGCAGCGGCCTTAATTTCGGCGAAATCCTGGCTATCACCGTAGTGTTTGCTTCGGTCTTTCTGCTGGGATTGGAGATGCTCAGCATATTTCACGTCTTTCCAGTCAAGCTCCCGCCGCGCTAGCCCTTTTGGGTTATGATTCTTCTGAATGGCGAAGAACAAGCAAGCTTTTGAAGTCACCTGCCCATGCTGTAGCGCGGTCCTGAAGGTTGATCCCGATACGCAGGCTGTCATTGCTCACACCGCTGCCGTGAAGCCGAAGATGTTCAATGACATCGAAGCCGCCGCCAAGGCGATGAAAGAGCAGGACAGCCGCCGCGAATCGATTTTCCGCCAATCGGTGGAAGCGCAAAAGCACGCCTCCGACCTGCTGGAAAAGAAGTTCCAGGAAGCGATTAAGAAAGCCAAGGAATCGCCGGACACCGGCAAACCCATCCGCGATTTTGACCTGGATTAGAGATGCAGCCGGGCTGGTGAGCCGTAGGCTTACCACACGTAAAGCTCTGTAAACTTCCGTTCACAACCTGTGGATTTCTTGGCGTCCAAAATTTGGATACCAAGGCGTACAATCACGCGCGATGCCGCGCCCTCCCTTACTGCTCGCCCATCGCGGCGCACGCACGCCTAGAATCAGAGAGAACACGCCAGAGGCCTTTGCCCTGGCCCTCAAGCAAGGCTGCGATGGCTTTGAATTTGATGTCCGCCTGACTGGCTGCGGACGAGCTCTTATTTGCCACGAACCCAAGGTCAGGGGGATCACGGTCGCAAAAGCCACAGCGACCCAACTGGTTAACTTCCCAACGTTGCAGGATGTCTTGACGCGATTCGGCAAGAGCGCCTTCCTGGATATCGAACTCAAAGTGCCGGGACTGGGATCGCAGGTCGTGCTGGCGTTGCGCGAGCACCCGCCCCAGCGAGGTTATGTAGTGTCGTCGTTTCTTCCTGACGTGCTGATTGAGCTAAGCGTTCGCAGCGGCTCAATTCCTTTGGGCATGATCTGCGAAGACCAGAAGCAACTGCGACGTTGGCGGGACCTCCCGCTGCAGTATGTGATCCCCGAGCATTCGCTTATCACCGAGGAACTGGTGCGACAAATGCACGATGCCGGTAGGAGGCTCTTCGCGTGGACGGTGAACGACCAGCGCGCCATGCTGCGCTTGGCCGACTGGGGAGTGGACGGCATTATCTCGGACAAAACTGAGTTGCTGGTTAAGACGTTACGATCCACACCAAGCTAAGTGCCGTTCAGCGCGAGGCGGCCGGATGTTTCCCTCGGGCCGTTCGTTGCAGAAAGCTTTCGCACTCCGCTTCCAATTGCTCAAGCTCTCCGCCTAGGCGAGTTTCATTCCACCCCATTGCGGATGCAATCTGCGAGGCGGCCACGCGGCTGCATTCGGTCGACCAACAGGGGCCCAAAGCCACTGGCACGCGCCGTAGAAGCACATCTCCCAGGCTGATGGCACATTGATTCTCGAGTGCGTCCACCGCTTCCGCGACAATGTGTTCTGTGTGTGGACACAGCGGCTCGCGGAATTTGGAATGGCTCCGAGCTTTTTGTGCGATTTCCAGCGATCGCGGACCGTACCACTCGTGAATTCCCCTTGCCGATTCACGGCCAATCCCAGCGATCTCCGCTATTTCTGCAACCGCGCGCTCCGCTGCTTTTTCGAAATCGCTTTCAACAGCTAAGCCCACACTTGGCGATTCGGCGGTCGCAATGCCAATTTTTTTTCCGCACTCCCACGCCACCGAGGTGGCAGTGGTCAGTTTTCCGCCAATCAATGAAATCATGCCTGACGCTCCATCCGCAGCATGGTCGTGAAAGAAGTGCCGCCGAGTGATCGCTAGCGGACTAGATTCCGGCGTGTAGGGAAGCGGCCGTATTCCGGCGAAGGCATATCGTACGTCGCCACTTGAGACTCGAATCTGGGGAAACAAGCGGTGCAGGGAACGTAAGAGATATTCAATTTCGTCATCCGACGGAAGCACCCGGCCCGGATCGCTTTCGTCACGGACCTCCGTACTTCCGACCAAAATTTGGTCGTTCCACGGAATCACAAAGATCGGCCGTCCGTCTACGGCTTCGGTGTACACCGCCGCTTCGGGCGCTGCAACGAATTTCTGCAACACAATATGAGATCCGCGGACACCCCCAACCATCGGCTTGTCGGTGTGAACTGCGGAATTCTGGCAGACTTGGTCCGCCCAGGGCCCAGTCGCGTTAATGATCCAGGTCGCATCCACGGTTGACTCACGGCCGCGTAGCTCATCCCGCAGAGCGGCGCCTGTTGCACGTCCGTTACTGGTCTTTACTGAGAGCACCCGCGTATAGTTGCGTGCCTCACAGCCGGCCCGCATCGTTTCGACCAGCCATTCCGCGACTAACCTTTCCGGAAACTCACATTGCGCATCTTCAAAACTGAACACGCTAAAGCGCCGACCCGCATCCAGCAGGCGCTCGAGACGATTTCGCTCTTCGTAGCCGTTGGGCGCCAACCGTGCGCCTCCCATCCGGCGATACAGCCACAGGCCTGCGCGGATTGCCAATGCACTACGCCGGCTGCTGTCATCTAGAGCAAGCAAAAACTCTAGCGGCTGAACCAGGTGGGGATATTGCCGAAGTAATTTTTGCCGCTCACGCAGCGATTCACGCACCTGCGCGAAATCGCCGTGCTCCAGGTAGCGCAGACCCCCGTGAATAATTCGCGTGGAACGGCTGGTGGTGCCGGAAGCGAAATCGCGCTGCTCAACCAGCAAGGTCCTGCGTCCGGCTCGGGCGCACTCACGCGCAATGGCGACACCATTGATGCCGCCGCCAATCACCAGCACGTCGAAGTGCTGGCCGTCCAATGTAGGGCGTGGGTTCATCGTCCGTTTAGATGCGTTCCAGTGCCAGAACAAAAACTAATGGCAGGACACAGCTCATAAGTCTGGCCGATCGATCCCAGATCGCAAAGATGACCTAAGTTTGGAGAAAGGTGGGGGACGGCCCTGCGCCTGGATTATAAGCAGAACGGGACTGGTACGGGGATGAAACCGTTTCGGAGGTGTTTCGCTTCAGCGGCCGAGTATCCGAAAATGGACAATCGCGCGCAGCCAAGCAACGCACTGAGGTCGCCACGGCAGTCTCCTGGCCCTCACCCCGCTGGCGCGGTTGGAATTGCCGCGCCCGCTTCGGCTTTCTCGCTCTCTTCTGCGACTTTGCGCAGCGAAAGCCGCTCCCGATGTGCCAACAGCAGCCCGGCTGGAACGACAGCGACAAAGCTGACCAGCCATAGCAGGATTCCGCAACTGACAGCTAGTTCGCGCGGAATCTGAAAAACCTTGTCCAGCGCCTCGATAGTCGCGAGTTGCGAACCTCCGCCAACCCCCGGCAGTTGCAGCATGGAACCGACCATGCTGGAGCCCATCAGCAGCAGAACGCGAGTCACGCTCATCTGCTGCATCGGCGCGCCATACGCGTGGGTGACTTCCTTGTAGGAAAGCGCGATCAGCCACCACATCAGCACGGAAACTGCTGCGAGTTGCAGAAACGATAATGGACCGTGGATCGTGTTGAGTCCTCCAGCAAATTCCCGCACTCGTTGCGCGATCCGATGTCCCAGGTTCTGCGCGAGGTGAGAAAAACGCTTTTCCATCCACTCGGCAATCGCCGGACCTTTGTAGTTGACCAGCATGGCCACGGCAAACAGTGCCACCACGAGTCCGGTCAGCAGATACCCAGCGACGTGCAGCCAGTGGTAATAAACCGGGCGGGCCGCGGCAAAGGCACGCAACTTCGTGGGCAGGAAGATTGCTGCGACCATGAGGACGGTGAACGCTCCCAGATCAAAAATGCGCTCCACTGCCCATACGGCAAGTTGAGAGGA
>Ga0187771_10003671_pt1 | contig 10756 bp, 11 predicted proteins | sample 0116_SJ02_MP15_1_FD_133139 | JGI IMG/M metagenome (GOLD analysis project Ga0187771, IMG submission 133139) | Tropical peat soil microbial communities from peatlands in Department of Meta, Colombia - 0116_SJ02_MP15_10_MG | ecosystem: Environmental > Terrestrial > Soil > Wetlands > Peat | place... | reverse complement strand
GCTCACACGGCGCGGCGCCTTCTAGAACCCCACAGAGAACCTGCCGACTAACTGTATTCGATTTTGCAACCAACTACAAGAGAATCCTCTGTTGAGTGCTTCAAACGTTTTCGCGTTTGTGCGATTTCTTCGGAGCATGGTTGATGCCGACATGATGGGGCATTATTGAGCTGATTGTCTGCCCTGGTCACAAAGCCGACTTGGCCTTCCAGGCCACTCTCATGACCCAACAAAAGGGAGCACCAAACCGTTTACGTTCAAACCATTTGTAGACTCGATAAAAGCTCCGAAAAGTCCTGACCGAAAAAGGATTTTCGAACGGTGAAGTCACCAACTTGGCGAGCTCAAGGGTGGACCGAGGGGCCGAATCGGTTCGCAGGACCTCCAGTAGTTTCTTGTAGTAAGATGTCTCTTCGAATCCAAGCTTCCTTCCCTGCTCCAGCACACCGAGGTACTTCAACATCGCCGCAACATTCGATTCGTTTGGGTCAAGCCGAACGGATTCCCATAGCTTGAACAACGTTCCGCCCATCGTCGTGTCGAAAGCAATGATACCATTGGCATAGGGAGAAGTGTCACGGGCCCAATCCTCGCCAGTTGCTTCGGACAGCAATTGTTGGCTTCGAGCTCTGATGTCTACTTGGTGCCGTCGTTCGGCGACAATTTCGAGGTAGTTGGGGTTATGTGTGTCCATGTATGGGCATCTCGTATACCGCGGAAGCAGTTCCCAATTGACTATTTCCCAGTCCTGTTCGTAGAGGACGGAACCCTGGTTCTCGTTAAGGCGGTCACTGACTCCGGGAATTATTGACTTGGGGTTTATTGGATTCAAGTAGCGATTGAAAGTAAACAGATACTTGACGTCTAGCCTCCTTTGAACGAACTCCATCCAGTACTGGATTGCAGTGTTTGTCATTTCCCCCAAAGACATTGTGTTGACGAACAAGTCATATCCTACTCCCAGAACGTCCTCGGCAAATAGGATAGGAACAAACACGAAGTCTGATTGCTCAAGGTCGGCTCTTGTGAGTTGGCCTTGTCTGCGGACAAGCGTAAACCTTGAGTCTGGGAAGTTCAACCTCAAGAAAGCATAGGAAAAAATGAGAGTCTCGGGCAAATCAATAATCACGTGTTGACAGTCGTAGAGAATCTTAGCAATCCTTGCGAAATGACCAAGTCCGCCGCCCAGCTCAAGAATGCGGGGCCCCTTTCTATCAAGAGCCCGACAGTACCGTCCTATGTCGAGCGCGTAATTGAGGTACCAGAAGAGGCTGGGACTCAGACGCCTTCCTTCCATTTCGACGAAGCTGGCGGGTACTGCAAACTTCGATTCCTGCAGTGGTGATGGCATTTCGAACAGGTCTACGCCAGAACCCCTCAGGAGCTCGAGGTGCCACTCGACGGCCCTTTGGAGGATGGGGCGATCCGCACCTATTGTCGGAGAAAAGTATCGTTGAATCGTCTGGTAGGCCCCAACGGCATCCACATTTTCATTAATCGTTGGAAGCATCCAATCGGTAATATTGTGTTCCCACATCGTACTTGGATTGTACGGTTTACGTTGGCCGATGTTCTGATATGTCTGCCCTAATTGTTTAAGATACTCCTTTGATTCAGACCACACTGCTCGGGCTAAATCACCGTTCGTCTCTTCCACCTGGTTAGACCACCGATGCTCTGCGAGTTGGACAGCCAACTCTCTCGTCGAGGTTCACTCTAAGTGTCCGTCCATAGCTCAAACAAGAAACTGATACATCTCACTGGCTAGAATGATACATAAGCGTTCTCGTGGGTTGGGCGGGTGCCGTGCTACGATAACAAAACCTCCTAGGGTGTCCTTCCCTGTCTCTGATGCTTCCTGAGATTGCCAGACCACTTTGTGAATAGGCAGAGGTATGGTTCGATGTCTTTCCAGGCTGAAGGGAAGGTCGCTGCAGAGCCGTCTCGTCCTCTCCTTCAGGGTTCTGAAGAACCTCTCTATGACATTCCTTTCTCAGAACGTGATGTGGAGCCGCTCGTGTTCGATACCTGTTCAGCGTCCAAAGGTGCCATGGCCCACCATCCACCAGACTACCACCCCCTCCTGAGCATGCCTCCAGGACCCTCTTGAGGACGGCGAGGTTTCTACTCCAGAAGGTTCATGCGTCTTGGACGGCCTTCAGAAGCGTGTTGTAGGGTGTGTCACAGTCTTGTAATAGCCTCAGGAAGCCATCATTGCCCATCGAGAAACGGATAGACACTCAGCTTGTGAGGGTCTCATCGTAACGGTATCATTATTAGAATAGACTATCCCGTGTGCGCGCTGGAATGGGCGCCTTATGAAATACATTAAGGAATTCAGACACGATGGCGAGCTGGTCGCCCTTCTTGTCAGGAAAGAATTTCAGAATCGCAATGCCTCTGAACACGCGGTCTTCGTTTCCGCAAATAACCAATCCCTACAACTAGGAATTGGACATTACGCGAAGAACCTCAGAGCACCCGCGCATACACATGATAGAACACGCTTGGTATCACATTATGAGGAAATATTGCACCTGATCAGGGGACGGATGCGGGTGAATCTTTACTCGAGAGCCAGAATCAAGTTCGCTTCTTTCATCATGCGATCGGGAGACACAGTACATCTCATATCGGGAGGGCACGGATTCGAGATGTTGTCAGCCTGCAAGTGCATCGAGATAAAACAGGGACCGTACATGGGAAAGAACAATAAGTTGATTTTTGACAGAACATGAGAAGAAGAGTTTGCAGTTGAGCCGGAAGAGCACAATGGGATTGGCCGATTTCACCACAAGACAACAAAAGTTCGACCTTGTCGCTTAGTGACCATCAGATTATTTGATTGGGCTTCGTGAACTCATGAACATTCGTTCTGTAAGCCTTCAAGCCATTGCCGCAGAGCTGCTTCTGATAGCTTCTGAACCGAATAAACCCCAGGGCCGACATTTTGAAGGATTTTCATTTCTGCCGGCTGAATCTCATAGGTCGCTGAGGTAAGAAGTATGGTGTACTTGCTTGGTTGGAAATTCGGAATCTTCCCTTGTACCCACAACTCCTGCATAGCGCCGATGTAGACAGTATTGTTTGAAGGAGAATAAAGCTGTGCATTCTCGGTCTTGTTGGCCAGAAGAAAACAAAGGTGCCCGAAATACTCTGGTTCTCCTGCAATGGCTGCTTCCCAGGCAAAGTTAGGGAACCCATTGATTACCAAGACAACGCTCTCGTTATCATAACCATAATGCTGAGCCACCCATTGGAGTTGTTGCATCACCTCTGAGCTAGGTGGATTCCATGCAACAGAGTATGTGTTCTGAAATGATATTCCCTCCACCACTGAAAATACGACTACGCTGATTAAGAAGAGACTGGCGTACGCGTGTTTCGTCAGATTGCGTGTATTCAAGTGATGCTCCTACTCGTCAACCTCGAAGCGACTCTCGAAAGTGCAAGATGCCTGTTGTACCTACAGCTGCAAGTATCATGGATGGGTAGGCAGCAGCTGCGTGGGTTCCATATGAGATTGAAAGCACCCCCAATGCGAAGAGAAAGCTCATGAGATACAAGCTTCGGAGGTTTGCATCTCTCGGGTTGACAAAGAGAAGACCGAATAGGGCAAACAGAGCGACGAAGAAATTTCCCTCGCCAAACAGCTCACCCAGAAAGAGACCCTGTGGAAGAGCACTCAGCTTAACACCCGTGAAGGAAGGGATAACCGTCAAGACACCATTGAAGGTGGGGACGCTCGTCTGGCCGAAGTAGTTCAAGATAGACCGTCCAATTCCCCAGTATGTGGGAGGCGGAAAGAGTGCAGAGTAGACAAGGAGACTGCCGAAGAGAATCAGAGATGGGAGTAGAACCCAAGTCACACTTCTGATTCCCTTGACACCACCCTTGGTGCACAGCGGGACGATTAAGATTGCGAGAACCCAGAATGCCCAGTAGGACAACAGTAGGAGTACGAAGGCGGCTGAAGCCAACAGCTTGCGGGAAGCTCCACTCGACGGAGGCGGGTTGATTGACAAATACAGGGAAAACAACAACAGACCTTGGCCTAGCAGTGAGGCGTAGATGTCAATAGTTGAGCGTAGGATGACTGGAGAAAAGGCAGTGAAAAAGACTGCCAATGTCGTTATCTCGTCGCCGTAAAGGTTCTTCCCAAAAAGGAGGTCACAGTATTTCCATGAAGCGAACCCAAGACTGACAGCAAGCAAAGAGCCAAACAGACCCATGGCCTGCGCCGTAGGAAGACCGGACAGTAGTTTGACCAGCGCTGACAGCCAGACTACAAGAGGGAAATCTGTGTATGCGAAGGCCCATTGGAATCCGTGGTGCAGCACGTAATTCGTATCGAAGATGTACGCGAGTGTATCTCCTCCTACGGGGAGCGAGTTGACCAGATGCGTATATCCGGCCATGAACCCTCCGGCAAGGAGGCACATGATCCTGAGGCACTTATGGAACCTTTTGCTCAAGACATCATTGCGTCCCAATCTCGCAGAACCAAAAGGCATTAGCAATCGGAACCAAGGGGTTCCTAGTGAAACAAGACCCAATGTCCCAAGCAGAATTAGCCATAGCATTTCTTGAACAGGGTATAAGTAGAATAGGCTTATCGTATCATGAAAATAGGAAACGATGTGTGAGAAATCAAGACCCACGCCGACTCCAAACAGGCTGGCGACTCCCAACACACCTAATAATGCTATCACGAAGCTAAAGAGAATCGCTATGATGCGTGGGAGAAGTCTAGTATTCATGAATATTCGCCAGCACTGCCGGTGATTTCCCAGTCATGCGCACGAGAGAAGAGCGTCTTCCTGGGGTTTGATGCGCCCATATTCCACGAAATTAGCGAAATTGCTGCAACGAGAGCATTCTGCGCTTCCTTGCCCATGCTGACTGCTCCTGCTCCTGCAGGTCGACTAGGGGAGGCGTCTTCTGACGGTGACCCTCCGCCTAAGACTCTTTCGCTCACACTACTCGTAATGACAGAACCCCACATGATTCCTCAATTCATTTCTGCTTTCGTTACGGAATACATTGCCGTCCGAATGCCCGAAGGACCCATGGATTGTTCTTCGATTTCCAAAAGATGCCCTCCAATGAGGCTTAAGAAGTCTATGACTCTTTGCTTAGGAACAAAGCTCATTCGAATTGGGGTCAGTTTTAGCCTTTCCATAAGGAACCGCTCGTTGAACCCCATGTCTCGCAGAACACTGTAAAGTCTTCTCCGAGGCTGTATCCGGTACGGCATGGGGATACGAGTCGGAAGCTGAAAGCGAAGCAGGCCGCCGACTCTCAGCGTCCGAATGAATTCAGAAAGGTACGATTCGATCAATGCTATTGATGGAAGATGCATTAGGACAAGATTACAGTATGTCAAGTCAAAGGACCCACTCTGGAATCCACGCAGATTCGGTTCAGTATTCAAGACGAAGGAACAGTTTGCGAAAGACTCATTTAGTTCTCTGGCTCTGTTGATCATGGTTTCGCTAATGTCTAATCCGTAGGCATGTCCGAAGTGTTTTGCGAGTGCTCTGGTCAGCCTCCCTAGTCCGCAACCAAAGTCAAGGGCAACTTCTCTTTTCCGCGGATATCCCAGTTTCTGAGCATCGCTCATCACCATTTCGATTTCTTGCTCACCGGTGAGGAAGAAGTCGGCCACGTCCCATCGACCGTGCGTCTTGCTCGGATCCGAAAGAATCGCCCAGAAGGCGTCGACCTTTGCAAGATCTTCCCAGTCATGCTTCAGTTTCACTGACAAACAGCTGCAGCCTCCTGGCCATTTTCATCCATATAGCATAAGCGCCAGGTTACCTTATGGAGCGTCTCTGACATAAAAGGTCGTTGTCAGGAGCAGGCGTAACACAACGCTTGAACGAATCTGTGATATGAAGCCGCTCTCTTCCCAGAAGTCTGCAGATATTGAAGACGTTGTGCTTTCTCATGAACAACTGGGAAATGGCCGATGTCTCAATAGTCTGGCCTTGTTTGCCAGACAATCTGCAAGATGCCGAAAATTGAGTAGTTCTGAGAACTTGAGATTTACCATATGGGCGTAGCATTCAGACATGCGTTTGTTAATTTCGAGTCACCATTTCATACGTCCTTTCAAAGGCCTCTGCTATTTTAGCCCAGGCAAAATTCGCAAAGACGAACTTGCGACCGTTGCTACCGAGCATGTTTGCGATTCCAACGTCGCCAACAACCATGGCAATCCTTTCTGCGAGTTCATTGACATTACCGTATTCGACTGTAATTCCGAATTGCCCTTCTTCAACGGTGGTCGCCATCGGAGTGTCCTTGCTAACGATGACCGGTTTCGATGCAGCGGCCGCCTCAATGGTCACTATGCCAAAAGGCTCGTGTAAAGACGGGTACACGACAATGTCCGCATCCGCGAGCGCCCATCTTTTCTGTTCTTCCGTTAACAATCCGGTGAAAATCAAGGCCTTGCTCACGCGAAGGGAGTTCGCGAGTCTTCTTGCTTCCACCAAATACCCGTCGTCCGGACCGGCGACCACCAAGACAACGGGGTGATCAAGACGCCCCAGACAGATGCGGGCGAATGCCCGCATCAGGAAGTCAATTCCTTTCGTCTTGTGTATTCTGCCTAAGTACAGGATCATTCTGACGCCCTCTGCAATTCCAAATTGCGCCCGAAAGCGACCGCCAGCGGGTTCCGTCATGTATTCCTCGGTATCGATTCCATTGGGGATAATTACAATCTTCTTGCTATCTACACCCATGTCTAGGTACTGCTGGACCTCCACCTGTGAAAGGGCTACGAGAGCGGAAGCATCACTCAGTAATCTCGACCCGTAAATCCTGTCGAAAAGCCATTTGGCGTAGGTCTTCTCCACTCGCGGTATCGAACCGTGAGCCTGTATTACATACGGCAAGTTGGTCGCCGAGGCAACCCTATAGGCAGCAATATTCTGGTACGTTCTAAGATTGTGCAAGTGAAGTACATCTAGGCCGTGAGCAACTTCTCCTATAGAACGAATAATGCTTGGTGAATAGTAGAAACCTCCGAAGTCAATGGTGCACTTCGATTCATAAATTCTCAGCTCCTTCTCGTCTGGAAATTTGCTTGAACTTCGGTACATGTCCGAAGTAAAAATGCAAACATCATGCCCAGTCTTAACTAGTTGTCTCGCGAGATTGTAAGGAGCAACCGCCGAGCCTCCAGCACGAGGCGAGAAGAATGGAGTGACGAAACCCACCTTCATTTAGCCTATCATCAGCCCTTTGTGCTCCATGAGTGATGAGGCCCCATATGGTTCTGCGGATTCGGTCCAAGAACGCGAGGATTCACACCTACCGCGTAAGCTTGAAAGCGCCAATTCGGTTGGACCTAAGGCTCATGTCCATCGTTAACGGAGGGCCGGTGTAGTCTGCGAGAGTCATGGGTTTGATGTCTGGGGTCATTATTTTCGCCAGTTCGAACATTGAGATTTTCTCCTCTCCACACACATGAACAATCCCGCACAAGCCTTTCGACATTAAGAGTTCTATCGCTCCAGCGACATCGTCTGTGAATAGGTACGTCCCATATCGGTCTGTAAACGCCTTCTTGTACGGCCACCTTACTCTCGCCACGAAATTTGTTCTTATTATCAACCAATTCTTCAAACTTGAAAATCTGACTACGCTCTCGGCTTCCGCTTTTGTGTACGAATAGAAATTCTTGGGGTATGGTATGTCAGTCTCAACGTAGTCTCCTTTTTCGCCATGAAAGACACATGCAGTGGAGATGTGGATGAACATGCTATTCTGCGCGTATTCTTCGATTCCTTTGACCAAATTGGCCGTACCTACGACGTTAGTCTGCCATGCATTCTCCCTATCTAGCTCGCACTGTCTGACGTTTGTCAGGGCAGCGCAGTGTATGATCACCTTGGGTTCACTCTTCCTAATTAGGCTTAGTACCGAGGGTAGATTGTTTACATCGAGTTTCTGATGAGTTGGGTGCAGAGAATCAGGCCACATTCTGACGAGTTCACGCCCGAGTTTCCCGCTTCCGCCCGTAATCAGGAGCCTAGGTCCTAAGCCTGAAGCCATTCTTGATGGAATCCCACTAGCATCTTGGTGACCGTCTTGCTCACATCCCCACGAAGGTACTCGGCTGGTGGCGACCACTGTCCAAGTTCGTGCATGGCTATGTCGGTGCATTGCAGTATCAAGTTTGGCTCCGAGCCGCTCAATACATTACTCCCAGCCTCGACGGTTTCAGGCCGTTCCGTTGAATCTCGGAGGGTGACAGTCGGCACCCTCAAAATGCAGCATTCCTCCTGCACTGTACCGCTGTCGGTCAACACACACCTAGCGTTTCGTTCCAAATGGACAAAGTCAAGGAAGCCCGGAGGTTCTATAGCTTGGACGTGTCTCCGAGCCAAAATAGGGGACTGGCCTGAGAGTCTGGATCGAGTCCTGGGATGAAGGCTCAGAATGACAGGGATTTCGTACCTTTTCTGCAGTCTGTGGAACGCGTTAACGAATCTCTTTAGCCGCTCCGGCGCATCTACGTTTTCTGCCCTATGCAAGGTAACTAGTAGGAATTCGGACTTTCGGAGGCCCAGTTTCTTCATCAGTCGACTTTTTTCGATTTGAGGCGCATAAAAGTCGAGTACCTCCTTGATCGGATTGCCTGTCACGTAGATGCGATTACTTGGGATACCCTCCCTCAGCAGGTTAAATCTGCTCCTTTCGGTGTAAGGCATAAGGACATCGCTGGCGTGATCCACTATGCGCCTGTTCACTTCCTCCGGTACGCGGTCATCGTAGCAGCGGTTCCCGGCTTCCATGTGGAACACAGGTACGCCATTCCGCTTCGCCACAATAGATGAAAGTGCGCTGTTCGTATCACCTAGGATTAACACTCTGTCTGGCCTTTCGCTAAGAATGACGTGTTCAGTTTGAGCAAGGATCTTGCCTATCTCTTGCATGGCACTACCTGACTTGCACTCCAATACGTAGTCCGGTCTGCGCACCTTCAACTCTTGGAAGAAAACATCACTCAAGTTGCGGGTGAAGTTCTGGCCCGTGTGGACCAGTATGTGAGTGCTTAACTTGTCCAGGGATGGGATGATTCGACTCAGCCGAATTATCTCAGGGCGAGTCCCCAGGATGGTCATTATCTTCATACCAATTCTTCACCCTTCGGCAGACTGCTCTTCATGCAGCCTTGTACCCGATATCAGCTTCTTCAGTTCCGGAAGCGGCATTAGGTTCTCAGCTGAGCTATACTCGTGGGAGAGCGCATGAGCCTCCGTCGTTGTTGTACGCAGTTCAGGCAGAATTGGTTGTATCGCATAGTACCCCCCACGTGCTGCGACTCGATGTGCCTCTTCCTCGGAAATTAGGATTTCGTGAGTCTTCTCTCCTGGTCGAATGCCAACAAACTCGGTCTTAATGGGTCGGTCTCCTATCAGTATCTTTGCGACGTCTGTCACTTTCGCTGACCCGATTCTAGGAATGTAGGTCTCGCCACGATTGGCTTTTTGGAGAGCAGTGAATATTGTATCTGCTCCTTTGTCGAGGGTGAGCAGGAACCTTGTCATCTCGGGTGTCGTAATTGTCACGGGTCCTCCATTTCGAATCTGTTCCAAGAACAAGGGCACGACCGACCCGCGGGACGAGATGACGTTGCCGTACCTAACACAGATGAACCGTGTATTCTTGCACTCGATGTTTGCGTGAATAAGGACGCGTTCTTGAATTGCCTTGGTCATTCCCATCACATTGATTGGCTTGCATGCTTTGTCTGTTGAGATGCCCACCACGGTGTCGACAGGAATGTCGTATTCCCTTATTGCACGCACGATATTTTCGGCCCCGGTTACGTTTGTCAGCACTGCCTCGAATGGGAAGTATTCGCATGTCGGCACCTGCTTGAGGGCTGCGGCATGGAACACAACATCAGCTTCATGTAGTGCAGAGGCAATGGCATGGAAATCCCTTACATCACCAATCCTGAAGGTGAGTAATTCCTGGAAATTGCGGTAGATGACATCATCGGTCGCGAATCGTTGGTTCATATATTCTAAGCGCATGTAGTGTTGTTTCGCCTCATCACGTGAGAAGACTATGATCTTCTCCGGCCGTCCCATTCTGCCAGAAAGCAAAATCCGCACGAGGGTGTGTCCCAGAGAACCAGTCCCTCCGGTAATTAGAACCCGGTTTCCTTCAAGGATCTTGGATTTGCGGCTCAGAGGCGTGGCCCGCCATCTCGCGGATATTTGTACGTAATGACTTGCGTGATCAATGCCCTTCCCTGACCAATGAGACGAGTTTTGTTTCAAGCTCGTCAATAATCTGGGCCCACGTGAAGTTGTTTGAAACGAAAGCACGGCCGTTCATTCCAAGCATCTTAGCCCTGCCCAGGTCGACTAACAAGTTGCCTAGCGTGGATACGAACTTTTCGGGTTCGGCATAAATTACCCCGCTCTCCTCGGGCGGAAGGAAATCCCGAACCCCAGGCAAGACGGTCGAAAGGACCGGCTTCCCACACGAGAGGTATTGAACCACTTTTATTGGGAAAATACCCCTGGTGACATTATTCAAATCAAATGGGAGAACGCAAACATCTGCTAGATTGATGTACTTTGGGATTTCTTGGAATGGCCGGACGCCAGTTAAGCGCACTCGCTGCGATAGCCCCATACGCCTCACCAGTCCTTCAATTCTTTTGCGGTCTGGCCCATCCCCAACGACCAGAAGCTTGGTGTTAGGTGCTATTGAGGCTAGATTC
>Ga0187771_10003670_pt1 | contig 10756 bp, 10 predicted proteins | sample 0116_SJ02_MP15_1_FD_133139 | JGI IMG/M metagenome (GOLD analysis project Ga0187771, IMG submission 133139) | Tropical peat soil microbial communities from peatlands in Department of Meta, Colombia - 0116_SJ02_MP15_10_MG | ecosystem: Environmental > Terrestrial > Soil > Wetlands > Peat | place... | reverse complement strand
TCCCTCCAGTTGGTCAGACGGCGCGGTTGGCCGCGAAATCGCCCCGTCCGGGGATCGACACTGATTTCCCAGAGGTTGGAGCTTCGTTGGTTCGCAAACGTTTCCCACCGAGAGTAGATCAGCCTTCCATCCCGTGCCCAGCAAAAACTCTCTAGTCGGGGGTCGGAAAGAATCACGCTCATGCGACCTGTCCTCAGGTCGTAGCTTTGAATAGTAACTTCACTACTACCCCGCTTGGTCCTTCCAAAGGCGATCCGCTGTCCCTCCGGAGACCAAGCCAACGCTTCGCCGCTGATCCCGTACCCAGGCGGAGCTGTAACCAGCCTGTCCAGTCCCCCACCGGAAACATTCATTAGCCAGATTTCCGGAACCGTCGCGCGAGCGAAGGCTATTCGCGAGTTATCCGGCGATAGGACTGCTCCTTGGGCGTCATCTTGCAGTTTCCTGAGCGCGCCGCCCGCGACGGGGATAATCCAAACCCCTGTTCGGTCCCTTGGCCCGGCTGGGCCGCTTACCAGCAATTTGGTTCCATCCTGGAACCAGGTGACGATCGCTCACCGGAAACAGGACTCTTGCGGCGGCGGGATTAAACGGGTCTCTCCCGAATCGATCCGCCGAATGTGGATGCCCGCCAAGTCGGTGTAAGCCAGGTATGCCCCATCAGGGGAAATGGATGCTCTTCGCACGCGATCTTCCGGCGGGTTCGCAGTGACTTGGCGTGGAATGAGTTGCGGCGTTGTGGAGGGCGTGCTGAACCATCCTAACCTCACCCCGGCCAATATTACCCCGAGCGCCAACACAAGCGCGGCCGCCACCGCCGCCAGCCCCCGGGCGCCACGCGACCGCGCCGGTCGCAAGCTCTCCAAGTCGGCACGGAGTTCCGCAGCGCTCTGGTAGCGGGCTGCCCTGTCCTTCTCCAGAGCCTTCGGGACAATCCGTTCGAGTCCCGGGCGAAGAGCCGGATTCACCTTGCGAGGGCGCGAGGGCTGCTGAGTGAGAATGGCTTGCCTGAGCAGCGCTGGCGATTCCCCTCCGAACGGGAGTGCCCCGGTGGCCATTTGGTAGAGGGTCACACCGAAGGAAAACAGGTCGGTCCGGTGGTCCACCGCTTCGCCTCGGACCTGCTCCGGCGACATGTAAAGCGCCGTGCCCATCAGCACTCCAGTTCGAGTGAGGTCCTCTCCGCTCAGCGTTGCGGTGGGCGCGCCCTGTAGGGGCGTCCCCTGTGGACGCTCCCGCGTTTGCCGGGCGGGCGCAAGGCCCGCCCCTACGTTTAGTTTGGCCAGGCCGAAATCCAGTATCTTGGCTTGACCGCGCTGGGTTACAAAGATATTCGTCGGCTTGATGTCACGGTGCACGATGCCTTTCGCGTGCGCAGCTTCCAAGCCGTCGGCGATCTGAATGGCAAGGTCGAGCAGTTCACCAAGTGGTAGGGGAGGGCTTTGCCCTCCCGGGGGAGCGCCCCGCAGCTTCGGGGCACCGCTACCTATCACCTGCTTGAGAGTCTGCCCCTCGAGCAACTCCATGGCAATAAAGGGCTGCCCCTCGTGCTCGTCGATGTCATAGATCGTGCAGATATTCGGATGGTTCAGCGCCGAGGCAGCCCGCGCTTCGCGCTTGAGCCGCTCCAGCGCCTGAGCATCCGTGGCGGTTTCCTGGGGAAGAAACTTGAGCGCCACCGAGCGGCCCAGCCGAAGGTCCTCGGCCTTGTATACGACGCCCATCCCGCCGCCTCCCAGCTTCTCCAAGACGCGATAGTGGGAGACCGTGTGAGCCGCGAAGCGGTCGGGTTCACCGGAAAGCGCCGTCGTCGCTTGGTCTTGGGCCCAGGCCTTGGCCGCGATCTCTAGCGCCGGGGATTCTAGGAAGTGTGTGGCTCGCTTCTCATCGGCCAGGAGGGATTCGACTTCGTGGCGCAGGCTCCCGTCGCCCGCACAGGCGTCTTCGAGAAAGGTCGCGCGCTGGCTCTCCTCGACTTCGAGGGCCGACTCATACAACCGCTCGATTCGTCGCCAGCGTTCAGGCGTCATGACCGTTCTGCCCTCGGAGATGGTGCAAGAGCCAAACCTTCGCCGTCTTCCAGTCGTGCATCACCGTCTCGGAGGAGACTCCCAGCACTTCCGCGGTTTCCTCCACACTCAAGCCGCCAAAGAAGCGGAGCTCGACGATGCGGCTCTTTCGATCATCAATAGTTGCCAGCTTCTTCAACGCGTCGTCCAAATCAATGAGGTCCGCTGGCGGTTCGCTAGACAGGACCAAAGCCGCATCCAGGGGCAAATGAACAGCGTCGCCTCCCCTCTTCTGGCTGCGCCGAGAGCGGGCGAAATCGACCAGGATGCGGCGCATCAACTGCGCGCAAATGCCGAAAAATTGTGCTCGGTTTCGCCAACTGATGTCCTGAAAGTCAACTAAACGCAGGTAGACTTCGTTGATCAAAGCCGTTGTCTGGAGGGTGTCCGCGGACCCTTCGCCCGCCATGTATCGACGAGCGGTTCGGCGTAGCTCGTCATACACCAGAGGCGTCAGCTTCTCAAGCGCCTTTTCGTCCCCAGCACTCCAAGCCTGGAGTAACTGCGTGACCTCGTGGGCGGTGGGGGCCATCGCATAACCTTCTCAGGGAATGACACTTAGACTCTTGACAGGAAAGCCTATCATACGCAGTCAAGTTTTTCAACTGGCTCCCGATTACTGAGCAGACTTCTTGCCCGAGCCCGCTTCTCTACAGCTTCTCTGCCCGATTTCCGCCTTATAGGTTGTAGGGACCGAAGTGGCGACAAACTGGACCCTGGGTGGGGACAGAGTTGTCACGCTGATTGGTTGCACCAATGTGAGAACGACAGAACAGGAGGAGCCATGAAGACCTCAAGCACGACAAGACTGCAGAAGTATTGGAAGCATGGCTTTGGGCTGGCAACGGTCATTCTATTCTGTCTTGGTACGGCCGCTGCCCAATCCGCATACACCGTCACTGACCTCGGCACGCTGACGGGCGGCAACTTTGGTTGCGCCATGGGCCTCAACCTCCGCGGGTGGACGGAGGTCATGGACACGTGGTTGGACCCGATCTCAGGCAACATGTTGCAGCGCGCCAGCGCGCGCATTGCCGGAGTGAAGGTAGACCTCGGCACACTCGGTGGGCCGAACAGTTCGATCAATTGGGGAGGGATCAACGAGTCGGGTGCCGCGGTCGGGTACGCGGAAACGACCGTGCCGGACCCAGACGGGGAAGACTTCTGTTACTTCGGTACCCACCTTACCTGCCGCCCGTTCCTTTGGCAGGACGGCGGCATGACCGTGCTTCCCACGCTGGGTGGGAATAATGGGCAGGCGAGCGCTATCAACAGCCGGGGCCAAGTAAGCGGCGGGGCGGAGAATACCACGCCCGACTCAACCTGCACGGGGCCCCAGGTCTTCCAAGTTCTACCTGTCCTCTGGGAACGCGGACGGGTTCAAGAGCTCCCGACAGTCTCCGGCGACCCCGACGGATGGGCGGTCGGACTCAACGACCACGGACAGGCGGTTGGCGGGACGGGATCCTGCACCACATTTCTTCACGCTGTGCTGTGGGATCACGGAGTGCCCGAGGACCTCGGCAATCTCGGCGGTTCGTTCAATAACTATGCCTACGCCATCGATAATCAGCTTCACGTCGTGGGCCAGTCCGATCTCCCAGGCGAGGCAACTTCTCACGCGTTCCTATGGCAGAACGGTACGATGACGGACCTGGGTGTCCTGCCGGGGGATTTTGGCAGCCAAGCCAGCGGCGTTAACGAGAAAGGCCAGGTGGTCGGAACGTCGTGGGACGCGAGCGGGAACATCCGTGGGTTCCTCTGGGAGAACGGTGTGATGACGGATCTCAACATACTGTTTCCTGCAGACTCCAACCTCTACGCCACCATGGCCAATCAGATCAACTCTCGCGGCGAAATCTCAGGCATGGCCACCGTGCTCAGCGGTCCAGATGCGGGGCAGATCCACGCCTTCTTGGCGACGCCCGTGGAAGCAAGCGGGGCCTTATCGGCAGAGGCCACTCCCGCCCTAAGGAGAGGAGCCCGGCAAGCCCCGAAGGTCACCCTGCCCGAAAACGTTCGCAAGCTGCTTCAGCAGCGATTCGGACGTTGGCGGATTCCCCCTCGGTGACGACCGCCCAAGAATCAGGGGGTGGTGCAAGAACGTGAGTTCACTGTCGTAGGCACGCTCCGGGGTGTGCTCCGAGCCGCTCAGGAAGTTGTGCAGGAAACCAACAAGGAGAAAGCTTGACGCACTGATTACTTGGACCAACAAAAGGCCGCTAGGAACGGAGGGCACATGAAGACCACAAGAGCACAGAGGTATTGGAAGCTTAGCTTTGGACTGGCAACGGTGGCTCTATTCTGCCTTGGGACAGCCGCTGCCCAAAGTTTCAACTTTGTTTCCGTTGACGTCCCATGCAGTGCCTGCCCCGGGGGCATCGCACGGCGAACCATCGCTATCGGAATCAATCCCGGGGGCGATGTTGTCGGTGACTATATCGATGCTGTCGGGATGATGTATGGATTCCTGTTGAGCGGAAAACAATTCACTACCATTGACGTGCCGGGCGCGCTGGCCGGCGTCACCGGGGCGTTACCCAGCGTCGCCTCAGGAATAGGCCCGTCGGGAGATATTGTCGGGAACTACACGGCTCCGGTCAGCTCGGCTCCTCCGAGTTCTCCGGCTTACTGCCCAGCGCCTGGGTCAACAGCCTGCATCAAGGGCTTTTTGTATAGCCACGGTAAGTTCTCAACGGTGTTGTTCCCAGGACATCTGGGGGCGATCGTGTGGCGCATCACGCCTACCGGCAACATGTATGGCTGCTTCCATGATTTTGACGAGTCGGCTTCCATGTTCTCTGCCGCCTGGACCCGCTTCGGGGATATGAGCATAGCCGCCGGTGGCGGCGAGTTGTCCGATCCCAGCGCCTCCTTCCCCGACTCGATGCACACCGGGGCCACCCCCGACGGGGGCGTCGTGGTTGGCTTTTACGCGACGCACGGATACATCTTGCAGAACGGTACCCTTCAAACCTACGATGTGCCCAACAGCATCGCGACTGCCGCTCGGGACATCAATCCGGATCAGGAAATCGTCGGAGCCTACGTTGACAGTAGTGGTAAGCATCATGGATTTCTGCAGCTCCCGGATGGATCCGCGCCGATCACGATTGACGTTCCCAGTACGCCCCCATTCAATGCCGTCGGCACCTCCATCCAAGGCGTGAATCCCAGCGGAGCCATCGTGGGGTACTACACCGACACGGGCGGACATACCCACGGGTTCCTTGGCGTTCCCGCGGTGCATGAATAGGCAACCGTGACAGCGGGTAGATACAAGCCACGGTCAGTACTGTCCTGACCGTGGGTTTTCCCAATCGATAAAAGCCCACGGTCGGGAAAGCACCAACTGTGGCTACGAGCTCTCAGGAAGCTTTCTCGAAGGCTAGCAAGAAGCCTATTCAGAACGTTCAAAAGGAGGAGCAAAGCCATGAAGTCTATGCGTAAACCATACAGCATTGTGTTTTCGGCGGTCCTGCTGCTGGTTGGCAGCGCGCAAGGGGCCTGGGCTCAAAAAGTCTACGACCTCGGCCACTACCCGGGTGGAACTTGGGCAGGGGCTTGGGGTATTAACAATTCCGGCGTTGTGGTTGGTTGGGGCGACATCGCTAGCGGGTACACCCGGCCAATTGGGGTTCCCCTATTGGGTCCGAATGCCGGGCAGTGGTTCGATCTCGGTACTCTCGGGGGCGAGGACACCGACGATCATGTCATGTGCATGGGGATAACCGGCGCCGGAATGATTGTGGGCCACACTGCGAATGCGGCAGGCGATATTCACGGTTTCGCCTGGACAGCGAAGTCCGGCATGGTCGATATTGGGACGCTCGCAGGCCTCGGTTACAGCGGCTTCAACTTTAGCTTAGCGTACGGTGTCAACAAGGCTGGAACCCTCATCGTGGGCTTGAGCGGTAGTGGATGGTTCACAGCGGACACCCTTCCTGTCGTATGGACGCCCACGGTAGTGTCGACATCGAGTGGGCCGAGGACAACCTGGAATATCCAAAAACTCGACACGACGGGTTTTGAGACGGACACGTACTGGTACGCGGCGGTCGTGAATAACTTTGGCCAAATCGTTGGCACAGCCACCGAGCCTGACGGTGTCGAAATTACCGTCGTCTGGAATCCCATCCCGGGGAGAAACGGATGGAAGATTGCGCAGCTTCCCGTTCCCACTGATTACCCCAACTCCTGGCCCGAGTTCATCAACGATAAGGGTGAAATTGTAGGCGGTGTCGCCTCGCCAGACTGGAATACTTCTCTTCCCGCGCTTTGGAGAAAAGGATCGCCTGCGGGGAGCATTTGGAACCTGACTGTGCTTCCCACCCTCTCAGGTGCGCCGCAAGGCTCGAACGCGGCGGGCGGGATCAACGACCTCGGTGACATTGTGGGAGCCAGCACCGATGCGGCCGGGAACTGGTTCGCCGCGCGCTGGAGCACCAAGGATCCCACTTTCGTTCAGCCGGTCGCCTTCCCGGCAGCGCTGGAGGCAGGAGCTTGGAGTGTGGCTCATACAGTAAACGACAACGGCATTGCGGCGGGTTTTTACGGCAGCAACACCATCAACCAGAATGCGTTCGCGGTGCAACTGCGCTGAGTGGCAGCCACGGTTGACGCTTTTCCAATCGTGGGTTCTTTCCGTGGTTAAGGGGCCCTGGTTAATTCCAAGGACGAATTAACCGTGCAGACTCCACGTGGCCCACACAATTCGGGGCCTCTACGAGCATGAGATTGGAACAGTAGAAAGGAGGAAGCGATGAAACGCCTTGAATCGTTCGTTGTGCTCCTCATGTGTCTGTGCTGGTTTCTGGTGGGAAGCGGCCTCGCACGGGCGGAGGACCTCAGTGGGACGTTTTCCACCACAATGACAATTATTGGGGACAGCCAGTTGGTAGGCGATGTGACGTGCACGGTGGTGGGCGCGCCCTGCATTGCGTTTGGGGCCTCCAATATCAAACTAAGGCTGAACGGCTTCACCATAACAGGACGCGCCGTCCCACCTGCAAACTGCGTCAGTGGCTCTAATTTTGCCTCTGCTCCCGAGGATGGAGTCAGCAGCGCAGGCCAGAGCCAGATCGCAATTTTGGGACCTGGCTTGGTGGAGGGCTTTGGGCGGAACGGAATATTTCTAGTGAATAGCAGCCAAGTGCGCGTGGACACCGTGACGGTCGCCAACAACTGCTTCAGTGGAATTTTTCTTTCCGGGACGTCCTACTCTGACATCGAGCAAACCGTCTCCGTCCGAAACCTTGCTTCGGCGGGATTCACCTGCGGTGGAACCTGACTCGCCAGTAGCAACAACAACCGGGTCCGGTTGAATGTCGAGAGCGGGAATGGTTCTGTCAGCCCTGCGGATAACGCGGTGAGCAAATCTTTCGGGATAGGCCTCGTGGGCACGAGCAGCGGCAACGTGATAGAGAGAAACATTATCGGGGGTAACACGAACGGGATTTGGATCGCCGCAAAGGCCAGCGGCAACATTGTGCGCCTGAACAACGTCTCCGGTAACCCCGCGACCCAGATTTTGCTGACTTTCGGAAGTGCCGTGGGCACGGATATTCATGACCTTTCGCCTGCCGGCAGCAACACTTTTGAGGACAACCTGTGCGCGACGTCTTCCAGTGCCGGACCAGCTCCCTGTCCGAATATTCCGGACCTGTTTTTCCTTCTTCTCAAGCGTTTCGTAGGACCCTGACCAACGCCGCTGCTGACGGCAGCAAAGCGAAGACTGACGTAACCAGAAACGACCACCGGTTCGCCGCCGGCTGGCTAGCGTCGGCTGGGGCGAGCAAAGGCAGAATTTGGAGGTCCGGAATGAAGGCAACATGGCACAGAATCGCGTCGATCGGCGGCTTGCCTTCGAGCCAGCCTTGCTGGCAAAGTGCGCTTATGGCCCTCGCCTGCCTCGTCATGGTTTTAGCACTTGATTCGTGCTCTTCGCCGCAATCAACCGGCACTCCAGAAGCGTCGGCGGATACCAACCTCACGCATATGAGCTCGGACGAGTTGGCGCACTTTGTCTTCGAACATCATGGCTGCAAGAGCTGCCACACGCTCGGCAAGGACGGAAAACTTGGCTTTACGGATCGCGGCAAGGAAGTGGGCAAGACCTTCGAGGGATGTATCTCGCTGCTCACCGCGATGAACAGCATCGCACAGAAAAAGCAAGAAGACTGGAGCGCGGATGACAAACGTAAGGCCCGACGCTTTGAGGACTTCGGTTGCACCACCTGTCACCAAGTCACGCAGGGAAAGCTATCGCTGACATCGACTGGTGCCAGGCTGGCATCGATGCACATGGGTTGCACAGACGTGGAAAAACTCCTCAGCCGACGGTGAAACTAAAGCTCGCGGTCTCGTTTTGCCTTGGGAAAAACCGCGGTCCGATCAGAACAGACCGCACTAGCTAGCCAGCTCTGCGCCTCTGCGGTGAAAACAAGGAGGGCGGTCATGTCACGCCAAACGGTGCTTTCGAGCCTGGTTACCTTGTGGCTGGCAGTCCCGGCCTTGGCCATGTTTCTGGCCGCCACTCCGGCCAGGGCGCAAATCGGCAGCGGTGATTACATGTTCCTGATGGGCTCCGGGTTCCTTTGCGACTCTGGTGACTCCTCCGCCTGCCCGGCGGTCGTCAAGTCCGAGCAGGGCGACAGCTACGAGTTCAGCGGCGCCGGCACGCTCAGCGCGCGAGGCAAGTCGGTGACAGCAACCGGAACTTTCGCTCACAAATCCCCCAGTGGAATGGTGCTTGACACCGGTGTCTGGACCGCGAGTGAGCTCGTGAGCTTCGATTCGTACGGGATTGCGCCGAGCGCGCTTATGCGCGGAGGCCGGACCTTCGGCCCCTCGCCGGTCGGACCTGGGCGCTTGCGAATGCTGTCCGGCTCCATGCCCGCCGGCGGTCTGGCCGTTTTCCGCATCCGCCTTTTGCCAATGTGGGGCGTATCGAGAACCGCCACGCTGCAGATAAACTGCGCCCTCGGCAAGGTCCCTGATGAGCGCCAGACGGAAGGGATAAGGCTGGCCTTCGAGGGAGGGGGCGTCGCATTCGATGAGGAAGTCAGCGGCCGTACCCTGTTCGTCCTGACAAGGCAGAGAGCCAGCCCCGCAGCGAAAGCGCCAGCACCGAAGGGCGAGTCCAATCCCCCGCTCACCAACGTCCAGCGGTGATCTGAATATGCGGGGATGGAACCCCAGCCAGCAGAAACCAAAGCCAGGGTGCAATCCGCGCATGTCCTGGAAATCATATGTCGGGGATTATCAGGCAGGAACTTCAATCGGAGAAGATGGGTTCACCGGACGGATACAATATATCGAGATTCTTACACTTGCGCCTAGGGCGAGTGTCGCCCTACCGTTCTCGGTTCGACGTACTTAGGCGCGAAATCTACGGGCATACTCAAATGCCACCCCCGGCAGCACGCGGCGGAGATCTTATTGAAGAGTCACCGGAAAGGGTAGCGGATGCGGAGTAACGTCCATTTTCGCAGATTCGCTGGCTTTCGGGTCATCCAACCGGGGTTTGTGCAACCAAAGGTCGGAGTTTTCGCGTCCCGCATAGCCTGACCCAACAATTCGCGCAGTTGAGTTCGTAGCTGAGATCGGTCAGACGATTCTCTCCGGCTGCGTAGCAGCGCGTCTGTGATGAGTTGGGGGTGACTTTTCCACAGCTTCGCGTTATCTACTACAGGTTGTTTTGTTTCTGGGTTTCATACAGGTACCTACAGGGGCGGTCATCATCCCATTGAATCCATAGCCATTAGCGACGCTTGGCGTAACTAAAATGCCGGAAGAGCGTAATCCAAATGCCGATCCAGCGTAACTAAAATGCCGCCTGCAGCAGCCACAGAGGTTGAAAAAGCTGGAGCGAGTGTGTAACCAAAATGCCGTGAAAAATCCTACGGACTGACAGTCCTTTCCACAGGGTGGAGGGCTGCCGAGTTTCGGGATGATTGGACGACCAGGTAGCGGCCGTCCTGTGATAGTTTGGCGGGGCACTCGGGCCAGAGGAGCTTCACGTGTTTGAGCCAGTGTAGGATCTTGTGTCGGAAGAGTCTGTCGACCGAGTACTGGGCTGTCCCCAGCTGACGGCAGAGGCCGTTTTCGCCGAAGAGCGGAACTCGAGCGGGTTGGCCATTCACCTTCCAACTCTTCCAGGCGATCCAGACATAGAAGTCCAGAAGACCTGGTGCGTGCGCGAGCGCGGCGATGACTTCGCGCTCAACCGGAATCGGATGGGCGGCGATCTCGTGATAAAAAGCCTCGCTCAGCGTGACCGTGTTGCCAGAGGTACCGTCCTCGGTTTGAGGATCTCCAGCGGAATTGAACCAAACACGCATGGAATCCATGAAGTGGAAGCGAGCCGAATCGACAAGGACCTGCTTGATACTCTCCCGTTCGCTACCAAAGAAAATCGTGGCAGCGAAAATTCGCTGGAAGGCAGATTTGACCCGGCGGTATTGGCTTCCATCCTTTGGCAGGTGAAAATAGTCGAGCAGTTGGGTTAGGCTCTCGAAATGAATGACGGGGCTCTTCTGTTTGATAGTCAAAGTGGCCAGCCAAATCGGGATGAGGTGATCCTGTCCGCAAGGCAAACCGAACCGCGGATGAGCGGTGATCTCAAGAACCAACATTCCGTTGCGCCTGGTGTAGACGAGTTGGTCTGCGGGCGGCCGGCGAAGAGG
>Ga0187771_10003668_pt1 | contig 10760 bp, 10 predicted proteins | sample 0116_SJ02_MP15_1_FD_133139 | JGI IMG/M metagenome (GOLD analysis project Ga0187771, IMG submission 133139) | Tropical peat soil microbial communities from peatlands in Department of Meta, Colombia - 0116_SJ02_MP15_10_MG | ecosystem: Environmental > Terrestrial > Soil > Wetlands > Peat | place... | reverse complement strand
CTTCTTTGGAGTGACAATGCTACCGATCGCGTTCCTAATAGTGTTCTTCCTGTTTGGCTTGCTCTTTGCGGCTTTCGGATACTCCACACGCCCAAGGCATTACAAAGCTGTCACTCTCCCAAACCCTCCTGAAACAAAAATAGAAGAAAAGCCACCTCAGCAGCCTAAACCGACCGAAGCACCCATGCCGCCACAGCAAGCACCATCTGAGCCCAGCAAGCCGAAGATGGAGTTGACTCGAATTAAGGGAATAGGTCCAAAAAGAGTAGCGGCACTCAATGCCTTACAAATAATTTCAGTTCAAGACCTGACGAAGTTTTCCGCGGAAGAATTGGCAGAAAAACTTAGGATTCCGAGCAAAATAACAGCAAAATGGGTTGAACAGGCTCAAAATCTGCTGAAGGAAAAGCCTTAGAGGCCTTCAATTTTGATTATGCGACGTTTTTCCAGTCTCTTTAGCGCGTCTAGGAATTCGTTTTTCTGTTTACCGCTGAGCGCTAGGTGCTGTAGCATGTCTTTTACAGGTGTTTGGGTATGGCCGCGTCTTTGGAGTTGTGCGCGTAGATAGTCTACTACGAGTCGTTCTACTCTTCCACATTTCCATGTCGTATTTCTCAGCAAAACTGCAATGGCTTTAACGAGTCTCTGGGCTTCCTGTTTCGCTTGCCTAGTCACAACGTGTCACCTTAACTCAAGTGGCTATCTTGTTTAAGCTCCATAGCTTTTTTACTTTTCGCAAGCCTTGAATATAAAAGCGACAGGAAGAAACAGTAAACGGTGAAGCCAATTGAACATCTACAACGAAACCCTAACTATCTCTACAAAAGGCGAAATCGAGTTTATAGATTTAACGGAAAGAATTCAAAAGATTGTATCCCAACACGACGTAAAAAACGGTTTAGCCCACGTGTTCGCACCGCATTCAACAGGCATCATCATTCTAACCGAACAAGAATCTGGCTTGCTCAGAGACATCAAGGCTTTTCTTGAAAAACTTGCACCCAAAAATGATCGCTATAGTCATCCTTCAAACGCTCATTCTCATCTGCGTTCGGTGTTAATGCCACCAGATAAAACCATACCAATAATCAACGGACACCTTGCCCTTGGAACGTGGCAATCGCTGGTTTTCGTAGAAACCGACGTCTACCCAAGACACAGAACACTGATAATACAAATAATCGGAACCTAAGCGTGCTTCTGCCAAGTCACAAAAAGATCCAAGATTTCCAAGCCATAATTTGGGTCTAATGACGTTAAGTACAAAATGAGGTAAGTACGCTCGAGGAGAGGAGCATTATTTTTCTTCTTCATTTACTCTGAGCATTTTGCCTAGAATTTTGCATAGCTTCTCTCTGCCATCTACTTTGCAAAATATGTCGTGCTTGGCTTTCAGCACTTTACGCCTTATGCTGTAATTCTTCTGAAACTTCATCCCCCGCTAGATAAGCTTGCAATTCTTCAACTCAAGCCATGTGCAGAGAATAAGTACGGCAAACATGCCTGCAGTGACAGCCAATTTCAACACGTAAATCTCAAATATGTCTACCAACATGCTCGCCTTTAGACAAGACAATAACAAACAAACTCATCTAAACCATTTTTCCTTACGCTTGTTATTCATTCAAAGCAAACCCCAAAATCTATGAGCAAAATCAGCATAAAGGACTCTACGTGACGCACAAATGAGCGAAGTCGCAGTCCCAGTAGCGTATGAGCTCGCAGTTGGCGGATTTGGCGGCTACCTTCTCGGCTATGCTTTGAAGAAAGTAACAAAATCCATCGCCTTACTGATAGGTGTAGTAATTCTCGCAGTAATATACCTCGCCTACAGTGGCCTCCTTGACATAAACTTCCAAGGCTTCGCTGACGACACCAAAAATGCACTTACATATCTCGGTCAAGGGTTCGTAACCATCGCGCCTTTCCTCTCAAACCTGCCTTTGTTTGGAAGCTTCTTCCTCGGCTTATTCGTGGCCTACAAAATGGCCTAAGACGCTAAACCAACACCCGAACGCAAAACACGGCCAAAATAGGTAGCGCATACGTTATTCCAACATAAGAAACATTTTAAGAAACCTTTTCTCAAACTTGCCTACACTAAATACAAAGGGCCGGTAGTTCAGCCTGGTATGAATGCCTGATTCGCAATCAGGAGGCCGCGGGTCCAAATCCCGCCCGGTCCACTCCATTTTGGTCCAAGTTCCATTAGCAAGTGCACTCAAACCCCTGTCACCAAATTTAAAAAAGTCGTCTGACGACGCATATCTTTCCTGAGAATCCTTCCTCTTTGAAAGTCACATACTTAGCAACGTGTTCTTCACTATTGCAAAACGTCTAAAAGAGAGACCATAATCTGATAGACTCTGATCACGATGAAGTATAGAAGCTTTGGAAAGCTAAAATGGAAAGTCTCAGCCCTAGGCTTTGGAGCAATGAGATTGCCTACGATCAGTGATGATGCTGGAAGAATCAACGAACCTGAAGCGATTAGGATGCTAAGGTACGCCATTGATCATGGTATTAACTATATAGATACAGCTTATCCATACCATCGAGGAAACAGCGAGATTCTAGTAGGTAAGGCGCTACAAAACGGTTACCGAAATAAAGTCAAGTTGGCCACCAAAATGCCAAGCTGGCTAATTAACAATCAACAAGACATGGACAGAATACTGGAGGAACAGCTGAATAGACTAAAAACACACATCGACTTTTACTTACTCCATGGACTTGGTGAAGAGCGATGGGAAAAACTAAAAGCTTTAGACGTAATAGGCTGGGCAGAAGAAAAAATCCGCGAAGGCAAGTTTGACCATATGGGCTTCAGTTTTCATGACAACTATGAAGTCTTAAAGAGCATAATAGACGATTACGATGGCTGGACATTTTGTCAGATTCAGTATAACTACATGGACGAAGAATGCCAAGCGGGCACAAAAGGGCTTGAGTATGCTGCATCCAAGGGTCTGGCAGTTGTAGTGATGGAACCCGTAGCTGGGGGAAGACTAGCGTTAAAACCAGCAAAACCAATTCTGGACCTTTTTGAAAAGGCAGAAACCAAGAAAACCCAAGCAGAATGGGCGCTATCGTGGGTCTGGAATCATCCCGAAGTCTCGGTTGCTCTTAGCGGAATGAGCAGCATACAACAAGTAGAAGAAAACGTTAACATAGCTGAGAAATCGGCTCCACATATGCTCACAAAAAGAGAGCTTGATTTTATTAATCAAGTTGCACGGAAATACAAAGAAGTCGGCTTCATTGATTGCAGTGGCTGCAAATACTGTCAACCATGTCCTGAAGGTGTTGACATTCCCGCAATTTTTTCTCTCGTCAACGAGTTTTACATTAAGAACATGTCGAACGATGTCAAAACAAAATATTGGGAACAAATACCACCTGAGTGTCAAGCTAAGAAATGTGCAAAATGCGGAAAATGTGAAGAACTCTGTCCCCAACTTCTGCCTATACGAAACCTTCTAAGACACGCAGCATTCATGTTTGAGCAGGAGCCTCCGAAACCGAAGACCTAGAAGAACGTGCGGACGTTTGATAAAAATCGTCATTTTTGATCTGGATGGCGTGATAGTCGAGAGCGAAGACGCGCACATCGAAGCTGAAAAACAAACGTTTCTGAAGTATAACGTTCTAATATCAGCGGAAGAACTGCACAGATACACTGGGACTACGGCAAAAGAAATGTTCACGGGTCTTATAGCGAAATACAAGCTTAACACAACCTTTGAAGAAATCAACAGTCAGAAAGAGAAAATTCTGTTCAGGCTCCTTAAACAAGACGCAGAGCCAACCAGAGGCGTCTTGCCCTTCATGCAAGAACTAAAACGGAGAGGCATTAGACTTGCAGTTGGTTCGAGTTCTCCCAAACGATTAGTGAACTATGTCTTAAAGAAGTTGAACATAGTCAGCTTGCTTGACTACATAGTCACAGCAGAAGACGTTGAGCACGGTAAACCCAACCCTGAGATTTTTCTCAAGGTAGCCAGAGAACTGGGGTTCAAGCCGAGTCAATGTCTAGTGATCGAGGATGCCCGGTTGGGTGTCGAAGCAGCGAAAAGAGCAGGAATGAAATGCATTGGGTACAGAAATCCTCATAGCGGTAATCAGGACCTATCAAAAGCCGAAATTATCACAGACGATTTCTCCACACTAGACATCGACAAAATAATCACATAAATAACCAGGCAGAACGTTATATCGTAAAATCCCGCGCGTAGCTTTCCCAAATGGTTTCGCAATGGTCATCAATCCTTTTTTTGGGTCAGGATCGTTCTAGGCTTTAGGCTTGGATCCTATTTTTGATGTACACGGTTTCTAATGTTGAAAAGGGTTAGGTTCTTATTGAATTCAAAGACATAGCTTTCAGCAACAAAAATTTTCCAGAATAGAGCTAGAGGGAGGCTGTGTTTTGCGAAAGAAGCTTGCAGTGGGCTCTGTTCGGAAACGAAAACCACGCATACTGCATCAATCACTCGTAGAACAAGCGTCCACTAGAAAACCTGCATTGTTCCAGCGACACAAAGCACGAGACTTCCCCTTCAAAATAAGCTTCAACATTTTGGGATAAAGCGCGCGGCTTTGCTTTTTTGAAAGCTTCCTATGAAGAGTTTATTTGCACTAAAAGCAAAAATATCTCTACAGATCAAATGTGTGCGAATAGAGCATAACCAAGGAAGTGCATGGACTTCGCTGACTTGAAATTTGTTGATGTGCACGTTCATCTTTCGGATCCAGAGTACGATGGAATGACAGATGCACTCATGGAAGACGCCAAAAACTCGAACGTTGTGGCTCTAGTTTCTAATTCTATGAATCTTCAAACAAGCTTGCAAAACTTGGGACTAGCAGAAGAACATAGAGGACGCGTTTATGCGGCTTTAGGCATTCACCCGTGGAACGTCAGGGACCTCGCACCCAAAGAGCTAGAAGACACTGTACAATTGATTCTGAACCACGTTAACGATGTAAAGACGGTAGCAGTTGGAGAAATCGGCTTAGACCCACAATACTTAGAAAAAGCCAAAAACAAACCAGAACTCCAAGAGTTGCAACACAAGGTCTTCCACGAGATGCTCAAAATCGCCGAAAAAACCTCCCTCCCAACAATTATTCACTCGCGTGGAGCAACGCCGCAGATCGTAGAAATGCTACCTTCGTACAACGTGAAAAAAGTCTTGCTGCACTGGTTTAGCAAACCTCTAGAATTGCTTCCAGAAATCACAAGCAGAGGCTACTACATTAGTGAAGGCCCACCAGCTGCCTACTCAAAGAGCACAAAAGAAATAGTTAAGCAAACTCCAATCGAAAACCTGCTCACGGAGACAGACGGACCTGTGCGCTATTCTGGAAAACCCTTCAAGGGCAAAACTACGGCGCCTGCTTTTATCCCTCTAATAGTTGAAGCTATGGCTAACACGAAAGGCATGAAAAGGGACGAAGTTGCACAGCAAATTTACAAAAACTTCACAGAATTCTTTAAGATCCAGATTTAACTAAAACTGAAAGTGTTCCGCGACAGTTTGACACCACAAGCAATAATAGGCAGAGTAGAGATGCAACATAACACGCAATTACATGACACAACCGGAGAAAGTGCAGTTTGGGCAAAGTGCGACCAGATCAAATCAAAAAAGCCGCAAGAGAAATACTTACCCGCTATCATGAGCGTTTTACGACGAATTTTGAAGAAAACAAGAAGATTCTCGATCAAGTTGCGCATGTTTACTCGCCTAGGATGAAGAACAGGATAGCGGGATACATTACGCGTTTAATGGTTATAAGTCAGCATGCTTTGGCTGAAGAGGCAGAGGAAGCGGGGGAAGTGACCGTTCCTGAAGCAGCTCAGTAATTCTTTAAGACGCTTTAAGGCCTAGTATGTGGAGGGCGACCTGCATGGTTATGATGGATGGTTACAGAAAGGGTTGGGCTCTGCGTTATTTGCGGGAAGCCAAAGCAGAACTCGCTGCCGCACAGAAAGTGCCTGCCATGGCGCCTAACTTGATTCTGGAGGCCATGCGCAAGGCGCAAGTAGCTATATATTACACGCTGGGCGAGCCGGCTTTCATAGAGACCATCGTCATTCAAACGGCAGGAAAAAACCAAGCAATAAACGACCCAATCTTACGGTGCTTGGTAGAGATTGAGCGTACAATACAGGAGTTTTCCCAAACCGAAGAAGTAGAAATAAACAAAGCTATACAACATGGCGACGACATGGTTAAAATGGCGTCTGAAATAGTTGAATTGTTCACTAACGAAAGAACGGATAACTGAAAAAAAGAAGACTACTGGTTTTCCAGCATTTCTTCGATGCGTGCCAAGGCTTTCTTTATGTTTTCCACCGAGTTGGCAAAAGATAATCGCAAGTAGCCCTCACCGTATTTTCCGAAGGAAGTCCCTGACAAAGTGGCAACGCCTGCCTTGTTTAGCAGCATCTCTTGAAGTTCGCGACCAGTCATACCCGTTTTCTTTATGTTTGGAAACACGTAGAAGGCACCGTGAGGTTTCTTGCAGCTTATGCCTTTAATGCCATTCAAGCCAGCGACTATGACTTCTCGCCTCTTCTTGAATTCTTGAACCATTTTTTCGGCTTCGCCTTGTGGCCCCCGAAGCGCTTCTACACCTGCCATCTGAGTAAAAGCGCTAGTGCACGAGTTAGAATTAATCATTAACTGTGTCACTTTTGGAGCGAAGTCTTTTCTCATTACACCGTAGCCGAGTCGCCAGCCTGTCATTGCGTAGGTTTTCGAGAAGCCGTCAAGTATGATAGTTTTCTCTTTCATGCTTGGCAGCGAGGCGATGCTTTCGTGCACGCCTTCATAGATTATCCTACTATAGATCTCGTCCGCCAATACAAGTATGTCATCTCTTTTGGCTATCGAATCGGCGATGGCTTTGAGATCCTCTTTTGTCAGAACTCCGCCTGTCGGATTTTCTGGCGAGTTAATAATTATCATCTTCGTCTTTTTAGTAATGTTTTCTTTTACAAAGTTCGGGTCTAAGCGAAAGTCTCTCTCCTCCAAGAGGGGTATGGGTACGGCTTTGGCACCGATGAAGTTTATTACGGACTCGTAAATTGGAAAGCCCGGATTAACATAGAGTACCTCTTCGCCAGGGTTCACATAGGCGAGTATGCTGAAGAAAATTATAGGCTTGGCACCTGGCGTGACTACTACTTCGTCTGGTGTTACATCGATTTTTCTGGTTTTAGCAATGTACTCGGCTATGGCTTCGCGCAGTTCTGGGATTCCAGCAGCAGGCGTGTAATGAGTATAGCCTGCATACATGGCTTTTACAGCGGCTTCCTTAATATTCTTCGGCGTGTCGAAGTCTGGTTCACCGATCTCTAAATGTATTATTTCCTTGCCTTGCTTTTCGAGTGCCTTGGCTTTCGCGAGAACTTCAAAGGCTGTTTCCGTTCCTAAACTTTCCATTCGTTTTGCACAAGCTACTGACACAGTCATCACCTTAATGGAAGGAAAATAGAGTAGACTCCAATGAGGTATTTAACAGTTCTCCGCCGGCTTTAGCAGATTATCGCGTGTGGGTATGATTATATCTGTCTTCTGAAGAGCATCAGCTTTTCGTAGGCGGGCTTATTCTAAGCGAGCTTCCATAGTTTTGGCTTCATCTGAGTTTTTGGCGTTTTCAAAACGAGATGAAAAAGGAACTTGAACCTGTTTGAGCGCTGTTCTTGGGAATCTACTTTCGGTCTAGCATTAGAGCACGATTGGCTTGACAGTCAAAAGGCGTTTTGCCAGTTACAGTGTGAATCAATGTGCTTCTCTCTCCGAGAAGACATGGAACGATTTCCCTGACCTAGGGCGTTGTTTCAGGTTTTTGCTGTCTTCTGTCTTTCTTCTTCCTGAAGTACTCTCTTGAGGACTTTGCCTACCATGGTCATGGGTAGCTCGGTTCTGAATTCGACTTCTCTCACTGCTTTGTAGGGTGCCACCTTGGCGTTTACAAATTCTTTGATTTCGTTTGCGGTGACGGTTTTTCCCTCCTTCAGGACGATGAAAGCCTTAGGAATCTCACCCGCGACCGGATCAAGCTTGCCAATAACTGCGCAGAGTTTTACGGCGGGATGCTCGTATATCACGTCTTCAATCTCTCTTGGGTATACGCTGTAGCCTTTGTATTTGATGAGGTCTTTCTTTCTGTCGGTGATGTAGAAATAGCCGTCTTCATCCATTTTTCCGATGTCACCCGTGTAGAGCCACCCATTTCTAAGGACGTTCCTTGATTCATCATCCATCTTCCAGTAGCCCTTCATGACCTGTAGTCCCGCAACTGCGAGTTCTCCTTCATGGTCGGGACCGAGTTCGTTTTGTCCTGTTTCTGCATCCATGATTTTCGCGTCTGTATCAGGCCATGGGAGACCGATGGAGCCTATCTTGACGGTTTTCAATGTTGGGTCAAGAGGGTTGCAGTGTGTGACTGGGGAGGACTCTGTCAGCCCATAGCCTTCGACAAGGACGCCCTTCGTTATATCCATCCATTTTTTCTGAATCTCCAACGGCAACGGCGCGGAGCCTGAAATACAGAAACGGACTGACGAGAGGTTGAAGCTTTTCAGCTTTGGATGAGCTAGAAGCAATGCATACATGGTTGGTGCGCCGCAGAAAACAGTGACTGTGTGTTCTTGGATGGCCCTAAGAGTGGTCACGGCGTCGAAACGCGGGAGCATAACCATCCTTCCAGCCAAGTATATCGGAGCATTCATGCCTGTTGTCATGCCATATATGTGGAACAGTGGCAAAACGGTTAGAAACGTTTCTTCGATTTGTCTCCCCTTGAGCCACTCGGCGCACATAATAGCGTTTGATAGGAGGTTCATGTGCGTCAGCATCGCTCCTTTTGCAATTCCCGTTGTTCCACCAGTGTACTGCAGAGCGGCTAAATCCTCCTTGGGATCAATGTCGACTTCCGGAGGCTTCTCGTTGTTCTGATTCAACATCTCCTTAAAGAAACGGATTCCTGGCTTAGGTTGAACCTTGCGAGAGGGAATTCTTCCGAACAGTGAACCCAACATCGCGGTTGCACTGGGCATGTAATCTTTCAGGTTTGCCACGACGATATTCTTAACCTTGGTTTTTTCGAGAACTTTCTCCAGAATTGGGTAGAGGATATCTAGAACCACGATGGTTTCGGCCTCGGAGTCTGCAAGCTGATGCTCAACCTCTCGCTCCTTGTACAACGGGCTTATGGCCGTTTCGACGGCACCAAGTTTCAGCGTGCCATAGTACGCGATTACAAACTGTGGAATATTCGGTAAGAAGATTGCAACCTTGTCACCCTTCTTTACTCCTTGAGCGACAAGCGCAGCTGCAAATTTGTTTGAGGCTTGATCAAGCTGAGAGTAGGTTATCTTTCTGTTGAAGTATATTATGGCAGTTTGCTGAGGAGCCTTCTCAGAGGTTCTTGTCAAAAGTTGAGAGAGCGAAATCTCGGGGTATTCTATGTGTCTCGGAACGTCTTTGGGCCAAAACTTGAACCATGGCTTCTCGACGGGCCCCTGTTCTTTCCTGCTTTCTATAGAACTTGACTTCTTCTTACTTGTCTTCCTGACAGACATAAGCAGCCCTATTCTTAAATATAGGCAATGCTTGGAAGTAATAATATTTTCCATGGAAGGACCTATAGTGAAAGTTGAAGAAACACGGGTGCAATGCGGAAACGTGAAGCTCTACGGAGAAATACGGGTCCCAGACAATTGCCCCGCGCCTGGTATCTTGATATGCCATTTTATGGACGTCCGAGGCTATCATGGAGTGAGAATATACTCAATGCTAGCCGAAAAGGCCTGTGAAAACGGGTTTGTCTCGTTCGTGTTTGATTTCCGTGGAGTAGGCAACAGCACGGGCGAATTTGACTATGGCTTTGGTGAACAACAAGATGTCCGATGCGCGTTCAATTATCTAGCTTCTAGACCTGAAGTCGAACAAGGCAATATTTTCATCGTCGGACACAGCTTGGGCGCTGCAGTGTCGCTCTACGCGATTCAGAATGAATCAGCAAAGGGGCTAATTCTCTGGTCTCCCCCTAAGGATCATGACTACAACGTCAAAAAATTCATCGCTCGTACGAGGGGCAGAACGGGTCTTTATCTGTTCTTGCTACTCTCAAGAATAGACAGATTCGTGAATGTTTCGAGACTGTTCAAGCTTGAAGTGTTCGGCATAAACTTGCGCCTAAGAGACGTGCGGCGAAAACTTATGAAATTGAACGAGCGCGAAGTCATTTCGAAGCTACACAATTTGCCCGTGCTTATAGTGATAGGGGACTCGGACAACATTCACGGCGAAGACGAGGCTCGCGAGGTCTTTGCTTCAGCAAATAACCCAAAAACCCTCGTAGTAATAAAGTCGGCAGGTCCCACTTATGAAGGAAAGGAAAACGAGTTGATCTCTGAAACGCTAGAATGGATAGAAAGATTGAAGTAGACCCGAAGCTCATGACTGCTAGGGTGGCACAAACTCGTATGTCGGGTTTCCTTCCTGCGTAACTTTGGCGACGAGTTTTACTTTCATGCCCACTTTGATTTCTGAAAGTTTGAACCCAGTGAGCCAAGCGAGGACCTTTACGCCCTCTTTCAGTTTTCCGATAGCCACTGTATAGGGCTTGTTTTGTTGAAACGTAGTCGGTCTCACTACTATGTGCGTGAAGGTTTCGACTTCTGCTTCGCTGCTCAGTGGGGTCCACTCCAGTTCTGCTGTTAGACAGTCAGGGCAGTCGATGTT
>Ga0187771_10003667_pt1 | contig 10760 bp, 6 predicted proteins | sample 0116_SJ02_MP15_1_FD_133139 | JGI IMG/M metagenome (GOLD analysis project Ga0187771, IMG submission 133139) | Tropical peat soil microbial communities from peatlands in Department of Meta, Colombia - 0116_SJ02_MP15_10_MG | ecosystem: Environmental > Terrestrial > Soil > Wetlands > Peat | place... | reverse complement strand
GTTCACGCCCTGCAGCGTGAGATCCACGTTCTGACTGCCGGCTGCGACTTGGTTAGGAATCACGCGCAGAATCTGCATGGGCAGAGCATGCGCGGCGCTTCCAACCACGGTGAACGTGTTGGATGCGCCCAGATGCGCCGTGCCCTCGACGAGCGCAACGCCACGCGCGCCCAGGGGCGCATTCGGAGCGATGTTCACGATAGACTGAATCTGGTTTGGATTGACAACTGTGGTCGATTGAACCGTGAGCCCCGGGGCAGGAGTGAACTGCAACGCGGCGGGCGAAGTGAAATTGACGCCCGTCAATGTGAGCGTGACGGTGGTCCCCTGCGCTCCCGCCAGCGGAGAGAATTCCCGCAGCGCGGGAGCTTTCGAGCCGCCTGGCCCGCAGTTCGGGCCACCGGCCAGAGGAGAGCAGCCTTGCTGCACAGTAATCGTGAACGGCGCCGGCGAGCGCAGATTGTGGTCCGCATCCACCAGTTCAACCTGCCGAGTGCCCGGTTGAGCGCTGGCATCAATTTGCACCTGCGCGGTGATCTGCATCGCGGAGACAAACTGCAGCTTCGTGACCGTCAGCCCCTGGCTGGGAGTGAATATCAAAATCATGGCGCGCGGCGTGAAGTTCATTCCAGTGAAGGTGATCGTGACCGTGGAACCAGCCGCTCCCTGGGTTGGACTGAAGCTGGTTAGCGATGGCAGCGACGGCCCCGACGGCCTCGCCTGAGAAAAGGTGAGACCACTAAGCACAAGGGTGAACACTACGGCACAAATCAGACGTGAACCGATCTTCCTCAAAGTCATGTTCAGGTCCATCTTGAGCGCATCTTCATTGCTCAGAAGGTTTTCTTGTGGCCCCAAGTCACCGTCCATATCGCCAGCAATTGCGTGCTGCGCTGATCCATGTTCATGATGTTGTTCTGATTCTGGTTGTAGCTGCCCTGCGCCGATAGCGTATTGAACTTCAGGGGGCCCGGCAGCGTCCAGGAAAGCCTGCCGCCGTATTGGCCGGTGAGCGTGTCGCTGGTCAGAGTGCCGTTCGAAAGAATCGTTCGTCCCTTCATCACCGAAATCAGCGGCGAAACCTGCAACGACGGCTTTTTCCAGATGAACGCCGGCTGGATGTACGCCGTGATGTTGCGCGTGGTACCGGTGGTCAGCCCATCGGCCGCGACCCAGTTGGCGCTGAACTGCGAGTTGAGCTGGAAGAAGCTGCGCGTCACCCAATTTGTGCCCAAGGTTACCGAGGATGTGATTGTGTCCGCAGTGGGAAAGAAGTTATTGCGGTTCCAGTCACGGGTTCCACCGACCGACATGGTCACGGTGCCGACCTGGCGGCTGAGGTTGACGTTGCCGGAAACGTCGCGCTGATCGGCGGCCCCAGTCTGTTCGGGCGGCTGGCCCTGCAGCGATGCGGGAATCGTGCCCGTCTGCGTGAGAGATTGACGGGCGTCGAGAACGACGTTGGTTTTCGGATCGATCTGTTTGCTCCAGGTTTCGTCGAACGTATGCAACAACAGTTCGGCGCTGGTCGTGGGTTTCACGTTGTTTTCGAGGAATGAATACGTCAGCCCGAACGTGCCGGCCTTTGTCGTTTGGGTGATTCCGGAATCCACACCGCGTAGATTCGGTTGGCTAGTTTGGGTCAGGCTAGGATTTGCAGGGTTCCCAAAGTTTTCGCTAACGTCGCGGTAGGAGGCATTGACTGTGGTTTTGCCCGCTTGCCCGGAAATGCCGGTACGCCAGGCGCGGCCGAAGTCGGTCTTGGAGGTCGGATCGTCCACGTTGGCATTCTCGTGGCTGAACGCATACTCGGACGACCAGAGCCACTTCTGCTTGAGGTGAATCTGGAGCAACGCGCCGTAGACATCGCCGCGCGATTTCGCAGCCACGGGATTTGGCAGGATGATGGGATTCCCCTGCGAATCGAACGATACCGTCGTGGGCGCGCCGACATCCTGCGCGCTCAGCCACATCAGCCGGAACATGGCCCACTTCGGCAAGGGCGCTTGCCAACTGGCGCCCATCATCGACTGGTGAAAGTTGATGCCGGCTCCGCCGCCGAGCGCTTCGTCGTTTGTGTTTACGAAATAGCCAAACGTTCCGGCTGGCGTTTTCAGCGTGGCTTCGACACCCTGGCGTGGGGTGGCTGCCGTAACGAATTGCGCATCGGTGTACAAGACCGGCGACACGATGCCAAAGCGGAGGTTTGCGCCCCAGCCCTCGCCTTTGTATCCCAACTGAAATACATAGTCGTTCACCAAGCCGTGACTGGTGCGCTGCGCGTCGGGATTGAGGACGGAATTGAGCACGCCGCTGCCATTGGCCTCGAATTTCCATGGGCCGTCCTCGTAGGTAATTCGTTCGGAGACTGCAAAGTTATTCGAGTCGGGAGGATTCGATCCGGAAGCCCACTCAGTGGTCGAGCTCATCTGGCCCTCTTCGGAGGGTGCAACTTTGCGAGTTTCGGCTGGCGGCTTGGGCACGGCAACAACTGGATGAGCCGCTGCAATAGATGCGGAGGTGGGCAGAACTCCGGCCACAGCGGGAGGAACCTCTGCATCATTGCCGGGCTGAACTGCAACCACTGGTGCAGCGGGCGTCGGCGCAGCGACCGGCGCAGGAGCCGTCGCTTCGGTGAACTTCCACGAGGCGGCTTCGTTGCCGACGGTGAGATTCACGTTGTGATCGCCGCCAGCCAGCGCCAAGGGCGGCGTGAATGCGACTTTCACATCGCTCACTTGCGCCAGCGAAGTGATGTCAATGTCATCCACCATCAAGCTGACATCGGGTGGATTCACCGGCGCCTGGAAGCTCACGGAAATCGTCGGCTTCAGGTCATTGATCGTGCTGTTTGGCGAAGGCGTGCGCTCTGCAATCTGCGAAACCAAGTCGAAGGCTACCGGCAGAGACAAGGGCCGTCTCAGCGACGCCAGTTGCACCAGATTGTTGTTCGCTCCGACGCTCGCCTTCGGGACAATCTCGGCGACAAAACTCTGCGGCGGCCCGGATATCACGAGCTTCCCATTGGGAGCAATTGCGTCCACGCGCCAGTAGTAAGTCGTTCCCGGAGTCAGCTGGCCGTCTACGGCGCGCAGGTCCAATTTCGGATCCACCGTGAGATATTGCCGAATCCGCTGTGCTCCCTCGAAATCTTTGCTAACAAGAACGTAGTAAAAACCAGTTTTCAGCGCGGGCTTCCACTCGAGCAACGTGTGCCCGGCGGGAGTTTTGGCCGGAACCGGGCGCAAAGATGTGAGGCCGCCTTCCGGAGAATGGTAGATGCTTCGCATCGGCAGCGGCTTGTGCGGAGTTCCGGTGCTTTCCACTACCCGCACGGTCCAGAACAATTCACCTTCAGGCAGATCCTTCCAAACTTGCGCCGGAACGTGCCATTCATTCTCGACCGCGTCAAACCAGGTGCGGATGGCCGACGCGTAGGGCTGATCCGCGAACCCGACCTGATATTTCGCCGCTCCCGGCACGGGCGCCCAAAGCAGCCACGGCGGATCGTCGGCGGCAAAAGCCGCACCGTATGCCGGCTGGAGCAGCTTCTCGATTTTCCAGTCGCCAGGATTTACCACGACCACAATCGGTTTGGTCGCAATCTGATTCGGTTGGACGATGTGCAACTGCAGCGTGTGATCGCCCAGAAACCATGTCGGCAACGACTGCCGCGTGCTGATCGTTGTGCTTTGCCCGCCCACAATCGAAGCGGAAAACTGCTCGACCACATTTCCATCCCAGACCCACTCGCCGATCACCGTGCCTGTGCCCGTTCCGGCGAGAATGGCTTCGGCGCCCAGTTCCTGCCCGAGCGTAACCACGGTTCCGTTGCGCGGGCGGGTCAAGGCTATCTCCACCACCGAAACCGCCGCTCCCAGCGAATTGGACGAGCGCACATAGATCGGCTGGGAGGTGCCCGGATTACCGTTGCCTACCGAACCCGCCGTGCTAGTGCCGTCGAGATTCAAAACATCGACAGCGCGCAAACCGAACGTAGCGGTCGGGCTGAAGGTGACGATCGCCGTCATCAGCCCGCCGTTGATCACAGTGACATTGAGCACTGCCACGTCTGCGGCGCGCGTATGCCCAGTGGATTGGCCGACGCTCGGAAGCGGCGGCGAGATCACGACCGTCGCGCCCGGCCTGAAGTTGGACCCGACCAGGGTCATCTGGATGCGGTTGGCCCCCTGCGCCGAAAACTCGGGCGAGGAGCTGATCAGGGCTGGAGCTGGGGCCGCAGTCACTGTCAGCGGCACCGCATTCGACGTAACGCCTCCACCGAGAGGCGAAGGATCAAACACGGTCACCTGTAGCGTGCCCGGCGCGGCGATGTCGGACGCAAAGATTGTGGCTGTGACTTGCAGGGCACTCTTGAATACGGTGGGCCGATTGTTTGTGTTGATCTGCACTATGGAATTGGCCACGAACCCGCTGCCGTTGACCGTCAGAGTGAAGCTTAATCCCCCCGCGACAACGGAAGGCGGAGAAATGCTGGTAATGGTGGGGGGCGCAGCCTGACCAGTTGCGGAAACCGCCAGCGAAAGCACAAACCCCAGAAAAAGTAGACCAGCACGTTGGAAATACCACTGAGTCTGCGACAGAGAAAGCGAAACATCTCTATTGCGGTCGAACATTGCTTTTCCGTAGAAGTCCCACCCACTTGGGAATCTGGTCCATTATTGCCCGAACCTTGTGTTTTGGAATAACGCCATGTGGCCCCAGGAATCGAGATAGGCACGTCTCGCGACGGTCAACTTCGTCTGACGCGCAGTTTCGCAAAGGATTGATGTTCCCTCCAGAGGCGTCGTACAATAGAAGGTGGATTGAGGGGCGTTGGGCCTTTGGGCCGGCTGTAAGTCGTGTTCGATCAATGTGATGGAGTAACCGAAATCCCCTCCGCAGTACAAGTCTCTGTTTGCCGGAAGCAGTCGGCAAGAGGAATCCCGACCGAACCACTATAAGGAACAAGGAATGTTGTCCGGGCCGCGTGCAGGCCCGGAACAAGATCAAATTATGATTGCCTACCTGGTCACACCGATTCACATTCTGGTTTGCTTCTTCATTATCGTCGTCGTGCTCTTGCAGAGCGGCAAAAGCGGCGATATTTCGGCCGCGTTCGGCGGCCAAGGCAGCCAGACGGCGTTCGGTCCGCGCGGCGCGGCCAGCGCGCTGTCGAAAGCCACCACCTGGTCGGCGGTAGCGTTCATGATCACTTCCATTACGTTGTCCATATACGCCTCTCGGCGGACGGGGCCAACCTCAGTGCTGCAAGGAATCAAGTCGCAGCCGGTCAAGACGCAGCCGGCGCCCAAGCCGGCGAATCCGCCGACTCAGCAGAAGTAAACGGAACATAAGAAAAGCAGAACCTGCCCTGAGCTTGTCGAAGGGTTCCTCGACCTCGCGGACCGGCCGACGAACGGCAGTTCCGCTCCGCTGGGAATGACAGAGATTACACCGGTTCGGGAAATAGTGTGTGCTGTTCCCTGGCGGGCTGAAGCCCGCGAGGTGCAACGGGATGACGTGCCTAACGGCGCGGCTTGAAGCCGCGCCCTTTCAAAACCGGATCACTATTTCCTAAACCGTTCTGGACTTCGCCCTGGAGTCTCCCGCATCAGAATCAGGCTCTCTGCCGGGCGAGGCGCATGGAGTTGGCGACGACCGACACGCTCGAGAGCAACATGGCTGAGGCGGCCATGATAGGGTTCAGAATTCCTGCGACCGCGAGAGTGATCCCGATGGTGTTGTAGAAGAACGCCCAGAACAGATTCTGGCGGACGACGCGCATGGCTTTCTGGGAAAGGTCGAAGACATCGAGGATCTTGGGCAGCGAGCCGTTCATGAGCACGACTGCGGCAGCCTTCATGGCGATGTCGGTCCCGGAACCCATGGCGATGCCGAGATCGGCCTGAGCGAGGGCGGGCGCGTCGTTGATGCCATCGCCCACCATGGCTACTACGGAACAGCGTTCCTGCAGGCAGCGCACCGCGCCGGCTTTTTCCTCGGGCAGAGCCTCGGCTTCGCAGGAATCGGTGCCCAGGCAAGAGGCAATCCAGTTCGTTGTGGCGCGAGCATCGCCAGAGACGAGGTGGACTTGCAGTCCGCGCCGTTTGAGGTCCCTGACCAGATCGATGGCCTCGGGCTTCAACATGTCGCCAAACGCAGCAAGAGCGCGAAGTTCGCCATCCCAACCGACGTAACAGACTGTTTTGCCTTCTTCCTCCCAGAGGTGAGCTTGTTGGGCGGAGCTTTCGTCGATCTCGACACCAAGTTCCCCAGCAAGGCGCCGATTGCCGACAAAGACGCGCTTTTCTTTGACGATGCCGGTGATGCCCCGGCCTTTGTGAATCTCGAGCGCAGTCGCGTCATGAAGGGCTGCGCGTTGCTGGCGAGCGAATTCGACAACGGCTTTGCCCAGCGGGTGCTCGGAGTATTGTTCAAGCGAGGCCAGGAGCGACAGCTCATCATCATCTGATTCAATACCGGCCCTGCCCGAAGAGCTAGGCAACTGCGTGGCTTGGCCGGAGTGCACCGCAGCGAGAACTGCCTGGGCGCAGGGTCGCCGACACGGCACAAGTTCCAGAAGAGAAAACTTCCCTTCCGTGACCGTGCCGGTTTTGTCGAGGATGACGGTATCGATCTTGCGCAGCGTTTCGAGGACTCGACCGTCACGGACCAGGATTCCTCGCCGCAAGGCAACGCCGTAGGCGGCGGTGATGGCCAAGGGAGTGGCCAGGCCCAGAGCGCAAGGGCAGGCGATCACCAACACGGTGATGGCTCGCATCAGGGACTGAGCGAGGGTTACAGTGCCGACGGTCCAGGTGAAGAAAAACGTCAGCAGCGCGATCGCCACGACGCAGGGAACAAAAATGCGGGAAACGCGATCCACAGCACGTTCCAGGTCGGAGCGGCTACTGAGCGCTTGTTCGACGAGAAAGATGATGCGAGAAAGCGTCGATTCGCTCGCCGACTTCGTGGCCTGAATGTTCAGGACGCCGTCGAGATTGATGCTGCCCGCGGCCACGCTTGCTCCCGGCCTTTTTCCGACCGGCGCGGACTCGCCAGTAAGGAGCGATTCGTCGGCGTGGGACTCGCCTTCCACAATGAGGCCGTCGGCGGGAATGCGCTCGCCCGCTTTGACAACAAAGGTCTGCCCCGGTTCGAGAGCGCCAACGCTGACAAACCGCTCGGCGCCTTTGGCCAGCAAGCGAACTTTGTGGGGCATCATGCGATGGAGCAGGGTGATCCACTGCGAGACTTTTTCCTTCGCGCCGCGTTCGATAAGCTTCCCTGCCAAAACCAGAGCGACGATGACGGTTGCCGTATCGAAGTAAAGATGAATTTCGCCACGGAATACCTGGGCCACGCTGTAGCCGTAAGCCGCGAGAATCCCCAGAGCCAGCAGAGACTCCATGCGGATCGTGCGGTTCAGAAGTCCGCGCCAGGCCAGACGCAGGACCGGCTGCGCGCAGTAGAAGACCACTGGCGTGGCCAGGGCCATGAGCACGAAGGGAAGGCCGCGACGCACGCTGCCAGAAATCTGCTCGAAGTAGCCGGCATAGAGAACGAGGCTGAAGCTCATCACGTTCGCCCAGAGAAAAGCGGCCAAGCCAGTGCGGATGATCAGGTCGCGGCGTTCAGCGTCGGCGGCATCGTTCTCGCCGGCGTACTTCTGTGCCTTGTAGCCGAGGCTTGCGATGCGGCCAACGATGCGTTCCGTGGGCAAAATCTGGGGGTTGTACTGCACTTTCACCAAGTCGGAGGCAAAGGAGGCTTCCGCCTTCACAACTCCCGGCACCGCCGCCAGCGCGTGCTCAATGAGCCAGGCGCAGGAAGTGCACCACATGCCGGTGACGTGGAGAAGGAGTTCTTCGGCGTCATTCCCACTTCTTGCAAAGTCGGCGAGAAGTGGGGCACCTCCGTTTCGAATGGACTTGTCGGTTCCTTCTTCCTGAGATGCTGGGTTGGAGATCAGCCCAAGTTTCAGGCTGCGCTGGAACAGTTCGGTTTGACGAATGTCCTGGCCGGCTTTGATGGCGCCGCTTTCCCATAGGATGAGGTACACGTTCATGCAGCCGAGGCAGCAGAAGAAGCGGTCGGCCTCGCCGACGCGCTGCTCGAAAGGGTGCTTGCCGCATCCGAGGCCGCACAGGTCGCATTCTGTGCCCGGACTCATCTCAATGGTGCGAATGGTCTGCACTCGCGTTTACGGGCTTGCCATGCTCGTCGAGGTAAATGGGATTCGTGCGTTTGGTCACAACATAACAGAAGATCAGAATCCCGATGAAGAGCACAAAGACAAAACCGAGAAAATAGGCTAGAGGTGCGGGCTTCTTGCCGGTACGGTTCGATGCGATGGCCATAGTGCTCATACTCCAACTCCTCCTTGGACTATCGTGAGTCCTTGAATGGTGTAATGAATGTTTCTTCTACCGAGTCCTTCTCATTGCCTACACGGCTGGATATGACGAAGTGATTGACGCCGGGAGCCAGCGAGGCCGAGGGAGGAGCCGCGATTTCAAACTCGCGCTCGACTGTTTGCCCGGCGCCAACGACAATCGCATTCTCAAGGCCGATGAACTTCGTTCCCGGCAAACCTTCAATCGAGAATTGGGCAATGGCCTGTTCGTGCCCGCGATTGGCGACCTCGACGCGGAAGCGGTTGTAGACGGTTCCGTCCTTGCCCAACGTGTACATAGTGGTGCGATCGGGAGCGATGCGGACCAGCACCGTGCGGCGCATGGAGAGGGCGGTAAACAGGCCGGCGGCGTAGAAGAGGATGACGAGCAGCACCACGACGCGCTTGGCGTTGCGCAGGCCGATTTTTCGATACCAGGGTGCATCGCCGGTTCCCAGCTTCTCGCCGTGCTCGCCCCAGACGTAGTGAATCAGGCCCTGCTTGCCCAGGCGGCCGAGCACATCTACACACGCATCGATGCACTCGCCGCAGTGGATGCATTCGATCTGGTAGGGCGAGGTACGGATATCGATGCCCATGTGGCAGATGCGCACACATTTCTTGCACTCGATGCACTCGCGGTTTTCATCGCGATAGTGGACGATCAATGTGTCGCCGTCGCCGAGCATTCCCTGCAGATATCCATAGGGACAAACCGTGGTGCAGAAGCGCTGGCGCACGAACAGGAAGTCGAGAAGAGTGAGCAGGGTCGTGGTTGCCCCTGCGATTCCGCCAGCGGTTTTGATATCGAAGGAGAGCAGGCGGTGAAAGAGGTCGCGGGGCTCAACAAAATAGGAGATAAAGACGAAAGCCAGAACAACCGACGCCAGAGCAGCGATGGAATAAAACAGAAAGCGGCTGAGCAAACGGCGCGGGCCCGCACTCCAGCGCACGTACTTGTTCACGGTGCGGGTCAGCTTGCTTTCGAGCGCGAGCGAGGCCTCGCTGAAAATCATCTGCGGGCAGAGATATCCGCAATACACGCGGCCATAGAGCATGGCCATGGCCGCGACAATGAACATGAGGAACATCAGCGAAAAAAAGATGATGGCGAATTCGCTGATCCAGAGTTCATAGCCAAATAGATAAACGCGCTGGCGCGGAATGTCGGCGCGAATGAGGCTGGCGAAAGGCAGAGCGAAAAAGATAAGGACGCAAACCACGTGGATCAGTTTGCGAAAGCGATGGTAGGCGAACGATTTCTGCGGCGAAACGGGAGGCTTGCGGTCGCACTTGGGCAACGGCTTGGTGGAAACCGTAATGTTGGGGCTGCCCGGCTGAGCTTCAATGGCAGGCATGGGCGTGGCCTCCCATCATGAGCATGCCGGGCATGGTCCCGCGCCAGATGAGCAGGAGGCCCATGACCGTCACGCCCACCGCAGCCAGCTGGCTTCCCCAACGGTTCAGGCGCATGCGGATGGCGGTGGAAAAAAACCCGAGGGCGAGCAAAGCTCCGGCGGTGCCGAGACCAAAGGCCAGCATGGTCACCGCGCCGGTCAAAGCAGAACCCGTCGCCATCGCTTTGAGCAGGGCGGCGTAGATCAGGCCGCAGGGCAGAAAGCCAAGGGCCAAGCCGAGAAGAAAACGGTTGCCGGAACCGGGGGCGGAGAGCAACCTGCCAACACGCCGAAGAAACGAGGATGGAATGCGGAAAAGACGGTTCGCAAGAAGACTGGCGGGAATCGCGCCAAGCATGAAGATTCCTACAACAATCATCAATGCGCCGGCGACGATGGCGAGGACGTGGCTGATTCCAGCCACGCGTCCCACGAGACTCATGGCGCCGCCGGCGATGCCAGCGAGGGCGCCCAGCGCCGAGTAGGTGAGAATGCGGCCAGAGTTGTAGGCCAGATGATTTTGTAGAAGAGGAGCGATCGGGCTGTTGGAGGTTCCCTTTCGCAGCGATTCAAGAGCTACGCTGTAGGAAAGCACGATGGGGCCGCACATCTGCACGCAGTGCAAACTGCTGACCAGCCCCAGCATGAACATGACACCCAACTCGAGCGCAGTCACAACGTCCCCTGTGGAGCGGGGGGCTGCGCCACGCCGCTCCGATATTGAATCTTGGCGTTTGGAGTTGGCACGGTGACACACTCGCGATAGAACTCAAACTTCTTCATGACAACGGCGTGGGTGGGGCAGCGGGACGCGCACAGGCCGCAGCGAATGCAGGTGCTTTCGTCCTTTAACATGACGCCGCCGAGGGCGTCGAGCTCGCAAGGATCCATGGAGCGGAGTTCCTCGCGCGAGATCCCCAAAGAACCGGCCACCATGTCGTGCCACTGCTCGTCTTTCACGAGCT
>Ga0187771_10003666_pt1 | contig 10760 bp, 9 predicted proteins | sample 0116_SJ02_MP15_1_FD_133139 | JGI IMG/M metagenome (GOLD analysis project Ga0187771, IMG submission 133139) | Tropical peat soil microbial communities from peatlands in Department of Meta, Colombia - 0116_SJ02_MP15_10_MG | ecosystem: Environmental > Terrestrial > Soil > Wetlands > Peat | place... | reverse complement strand
GGCGATTCTCAATTCCCCGGCTCGTGCCGATGAAGAGGATTTCGGCAGCAAATCGATCGCGCAGCTGCTGCGCGATGGCGAGGGCCGGAATGACATGCCCGCCAGTGCCCCCTCCTGCAAGAATCGCCCGCATGAGGTGACTATAAACCCAGACATCAGAACTGGCCGATGACCCAGGTTAACCTTCGAGTTGCGGCGCGTCGCTCGACGGGCGAGACCCCGTCCTCCATTGTCAGGCTATTCCGCTTGCTTGGAGATATTCAGCAGCACTCCGACGCAGGCTAACGCGAAAAACAGCGACGAACCCCCGTAAGATACAAACGGCAGCGGGATTCCTTTCGTCGGCATCAATCCGAGCACCACGCTGATGTTGATGAACGCCTGCACCACGATCATGCTGGTAATTCCGACGGCCAGAAAACGTCCGAACATATCCTGAGTTTTTAGGGCGGTACGAATGCCGCGCCACAGGAACACGGCAAAAAGAAGAACGATTATCAGCGAGCCCACCAGACCCAACTCTTCTGCCGTCACCGCAAAGATGAAGTCCGTGTGCGGCTCGGGGAGGTAAAAAAGTTTCTGCTTGCCCTCCATCAGACCCACACCGGTGATGCCGCCCGTGCTTACCGCGATCAGCGACTGAATAATGTGGAAGCCGCGGCCCTGCGGGTCAGAATAGGGATCGAGAAAAGCGAGGATGCGCGCCCGGCGATATGCCACATGGAAAATCAAGAAATATAACGGCAACAACGATGCCAGGAATGCATACCCCAGGTAGCGCATCTCGAGGCCGGCAACGAACAACACGCAGCCAGTAATGGCAGCGCAGGCGATGGCCGTCCCCAAATCCGGCTGAAACACGATCAAACCGATGAAGACCAATGTCGGAAGCACGGCAGGCAACACCGTGTTCCGCCACTGATCCATAGACTTCGTTCGACTCTCCAAGAAAAATGCAAGAAAAAGGATCAGAGCCGGTTTGGCCATCTCCGAAGGCTGGAACGAGAACGGTCCCCAGTGAATCCAGCGATGTGTATGATGAGCTCGGTCAAGAAAAAAGACCGAGATCAACATGAGGCTGGTCACACCGAGGACCGAGAAGACAACCGCGGGATGCTTGTATCGCCGGTAGTCGATCTTCATGGCCGCGACCATAAGCAGCAACCCGCCGGTCGCCCAGCCCAATTGCCTGAGCAGAAAGAAATAACCAGAGCCGTAGCGCTCTTTGGCCATCACCGCCGAGGCGCTGAACACCATCACCAAGCCAATAAAGATTAGGAGCAGCGTGATCGTGAACAGCCATCGATCGACACTGACGCGCTTGGCCATGGAAAATTAATTCCACCACGGAGACACAGAGGCGCGGAGAAAAATTTTGTGGATTTTGGAGGTGAGGTGACTACCTTGGTTCAGAGAGAATTTTAGCCACCAACGAATGTCATCCTGAGCGCAGCGAAGGATCTATGTATTGCAAGTTCGAATGCATAGATCCTTCGCGGCCTAAAGGCCACTCAGGATGACAAAGATGGACGTTCAGTTAGTCCGCTTCCACTTCAGCTTTTGCTAAAGCGCGTACGACTTCTTTGAAGACCTTGCCCCGGTGTTCGTAATTGCGGAACTGATCGAAGCTGGCGCAGGCAGGGGCGAGCAAGACGATATCGCCAGGCTCGGCAGCATCGGCGGCGGACCTGACAGCGTTCTCCAAGGTTTCGGCGTGAATGATCTCAGCTCCCTTAATCTGCGATTCGATCTTTGCCGCCGCAGCCCCGATGGTGTAGACCCGTTTTACTCGCTGGCGCAAAAGCTCATTCAGCACGCTGTAATCGCTGCCTTTATCTTTGCCGCCGAGAATCAAGTGGATGTTGGCGGGAAACGATTCGAGGGCTTTCATCGTGGCGTCGACATTGGTTGCTTTGGAATCGTTGTAATATTCCACGCCGTTGATCGAGGCCACGTGCTCCAGACGATGCTCAACCGCGCGGAATTCCCCCACGGCCTTGCTGATTCGCCGCGGCTCAACATTGCTGAGAATTCCGACGCTTACGGCGGCCAGCACATTCTCAACATTATGGCTGCCCTTTAAAGGAATCTCCGAAACCAGCATGATCTCGCGCTGACCAGTCGAATCCCGGAAAAGAATGCGGCCGTTCTCAACATATGCCCCCTGGTTCACGTCCTTCTTGCGGCTGAACCAGAAAACCTGGGCTCGGGTGCGGGAAGCCATGGCAACGCAGGTTGGGTCATCGGCATTCAGCACCGCGAAATCGCTTGCACGCTGATTTTCGAAGATGCGTGCCTTGGCATCGGCGTAAGCGGTGAATGAGCGATGGCGATCCAGGTGGTCGGGCGTTACATTGAGCACGACCGCAATGTGCGGCCGAAAAGTCTCAATCGTTTCAAGCTGGAAGCTTGAGACCTCGAGCACCGCGATCGTGTCTTCGGTGGCCTGCTCTACCAGTGAAATGGCCGGCGTCCCAATGTTGCCGCCGACGGCTGTGGGAAAGCCGCCATTTGCAACCACCTGGCCAGCCAATGCGGTTGTGGTGGTCTTTCCGTTCGAACCGGTGATCGCGACAATGCTTCCCGGGAAAAATCTTGCAGCGAGTTCAACTTCCCCAATGACTTTCTCTCCAAGAGAGCGTGCCTGCACCAGCGGTGGCGCGTCCAGAGGCACGCCGGGGCTTACCACGATCAGATCCTGGTTCTGAAATGTGCGCTCGCCGTGTCCGCCGGTTTCGACCGTAATCCCTTCGTCAAGCAAGCGGGGAATTTCTTCTTTGAGCTCGTCCGGTGTTTTCGTGTCGGAAACGGTCACACGCGCGCCCTTCGATTTCAGAAACAGCGCCGCCGCCACCCCGGATTTTCCCAGCCCAACCACGAGAACGCGTTTGTTTTGTAAGTTCATCAAATTTCATTTCACCACGGAGTCACGGAGACAGCGGGCAAAAACAATTCTATTTCCCCGTGACTCCGTGTCTCCGTGGTGAAGCTATCTTAGTTTCAGGGTCGTCAACGCGAACAGTGCAAATACCAGCGACGCGATCCAGAAGCGCACGATGATTTTCGACTCCGACCAACCCAGCAACTCAAAATGATGGTGCAACGGCGCCATCTTAAAAATACGCTTCTTGCGAAGCTTGTAGGAGGCTACCTGCAGAATCACTGAAACCGCCTCGATCACGAACACCCCGCCGATGAACGGTAACAGCAGTTCCTGTTTAATGATGACCGCCACAGTGCCGATCGCTCCGCCCAGGGCAAGCGAGCCGACGTCGCCCATGAAAACCTCGGCGGGATGCGCGTTGTACCACAAAAATCCAATTGCGGCTCCCACCATTGCCCCGCAAAAAATCGTCAGCTCACCGACCTGCGGCATACGCTGTAATTCCAGGTAGGAGGCGAAGGTCGCATGTCCGCTGACATAGGTAAGCACCGCCAAAGCTCCGGCTGCGATTACCGTGCAGCCGATGGCCAGACCGTCCAGACCGTCGGTAAGGTTCACGGCGTTGCTGGAGCCGACAATCACCAATACCACGAAAGCAATGAACGGAAGAAACGCCAGCGGCCAGAGGTGCGGATTGCGTTCCCAGGCACCAATGGCCAGATCGGGCCGGAATTGTTTGATGAAAGGAACCAGCAACTTTGTGGAATAGAGTCCGCGGGCTTGCATGGCAATCAACGCCACCGCAATGAGTATGCTTATGCCGATCTGATATCCCAGCTTGGCTTTGCCGGTAAGACCCAGGTTCCGGCGATGAACCACTTTGCTGTAATCGTCGGCAAAACCGATCGCGGCAAAGGCTGAAGTAGCGAGTACCGCGATCCAGACGAAACGATTACTCAGATCAGCCCACAGGAGGGTCGGGATCACAATTGAAATCGCGATGAGGAGCCCACCCATGGTAGGGGTGCCCGCTTTCTTCTGATGCGCTTTCGGACCTTCCTCGCGGATGTATTGGCTGATCTGAAACTCACGCAGCCGATTGATAACCGCTGGCCCGACAATCAGACCGGTGAACAAGGCCGTCAGGCTGGCAAACGCGGTCCGGAAAGTCAGGTACCGGAATATGCGGAATGGCGGGAAGTAGTGGAACAGCTTCAGGTACAACAGCCAATAAAGCAATCCGCCTCCGCTAATTCGTCCTTGCGTCGTGGCTGCCGGTCACAGCCAGCGACTTCCAAATCTCGAGCGCCTTCTCCAGTTTTACACCTCGCGAGGCTTTTAGCAGTACGACGTCCCCGTCGCAAGTTTCACGCGCGAGCCATTCGGCGGCTTGTTCCGGAGTGTCAACAAACGCCGCCGCCATGCCAGCCGCACGTGCCGCGTCCACCATCTGTCCTGCCAGGCCCCTTACGCCGAGCAGCACGCTTATGTTCTGCTGCGCCATGCGGGAGCCGGAGGAGCGGTGCAACTCCGCTGCTTTGGGTCCGAGTTCAAGCATCTCCCCTGCAACCACAATACGCCGCGTGGCCGGCATTGCCGCCAAGGCATCAACCATGGCGTCGAGGGCTTTCGGATTGGAATTGTAGCAATCGTTGATCACGGTAATGTTGCCGACTTGGACGACCTGCCCACGCTTATCCGCTGGAGTAAGCGAAGCCAGCGCGCTCACGGCCTCGGAAGGACTGATACCACGTTCCACTGCGACCGCCGCGGCGGCCAGCGCGTTATAAATATTGTGCGCTCCGACGAGTTGTAAAGTCGCTCTTTCCCGGCAACCGTCCACAACCAGATCAAAAGCTGAGCCGAATAGTCCACGCGACTCGATGTTCTCTGCGCGCACGTCCGCCGTCCGATTCATTCCATAGAAAACCACTTTGCCATGGAAATCGCGCCCAAACTGTAAAACGTACTCATCATCGGCGTTTAGAATCGCCGTTCCTCCTGCCGGCAAAGCCTGCACTAATTCGTATTTTGCTCGAGCAATATCGGCAACCGAGTTGAAGAATTCCAGATGCACAGGCGCGACGTTGGTCACGACGCCGATTTCGGGCCTCGCAATCGCGGCCAAAGCCGCAATTTCACCCGCATGAGACATCGCCATCTCGATCACAGCAAGATCGTGCTCCGGCTCGAGCTTCAAGAGCATAAGCGGCAAGCCGAAGTGATTGTTGAAATTGCCTTCCGATTTCAGCACGCGAAAGCGTTGCGAAAGGACGTGAGCGATCGCTTCTTTGGTTGTCGTCTTGCCGGTTGATCCGGTTATCCCAATCAGCGGCTTTGCCCAAAGCCGCCGCACCGCTGTGCCCAAAGTTTGCAATGCGGCCAGCGTGTCGTCGACCGCCATGAACTGCTTCTTGGTCGCAAAACGCACTAGTTGATCTTTGCGAACCACGGCGGCCACGGCGTTCCTGGCCAGAGCTTGCGCCACGAAATCATGCCCATCCAGGCGCTCACCTTTTACTGCGAAGAACAACTGTCCGGCTTGAATAGTACGGGAGTCAATAGAATATCCGAGCGCAACCGCGTTCTGATCGAAGTCACCGCTGGCGGAAATGAACTCGGCGATCCGGGAAAGCGGTAGTTTCATGAATTCTTCCCGGCCGCGACGCTGGCTTGCTGGCAATTAAACCCTGCATTCTGCAGGATCTCGCGGGTAACTTCTACATCATCGAAAGGAATCGAGCCTTCGCGTGTCACCTGAACTTTCTCATGCCCTTTTCCCGCAAGGAGCACGATATCGCCCGGACCGGCCTGGTGAATTGCCAGAGTAATTGCCGTTCTTCGATCAGGTTCAACTCTGTACTTCGTACCGGAACGCTGCAGCCCAACCAAAGCATCGCTGATGATTGCGCGTGGGTCCTCGCTGCGTGGATTATCAGAAGTCAGGACCACGAAATCACTGCCTCGCCCTGCAGCCTCCCCCATGAGCGGACGCTTGGCCCGATCGCGATCGCCGCCGCAGCCAAAAAGCGTAATTACCCGGCCTTTGTTCCCGGCCTGCTGGACGAAGCCGCGAGCGAGCGACATCAGATTTTGCAGCGCATCATCGGTGTGGGCGTAGTCAACCACGACCGTGAAGGGTTGGCCACAATCCACCCGCTGAAAACGTCCGGGGACGTGAGTTAGATTCTCAACCCCTTGGAAGATATCTTCCGGTTTGCCGTTGCGCGCGTAAGCCGCCGCTGCACCGGCCAGAACGTTATACACATTCACTTTTCCGATCAGAGGAGAAAAGATCGGAATTGTCGCTTCCGGCGTGATCAGGTCGAAACGGGTTCCGCGTTGACCGACGTCGAGTTTCTCCGCGTGGAAGTCACCTGCCGTTAAACCATAGGTCAATACTTCTGATCCGTGCTTCTTGCTTATCTTGACCAGCTTTTGACCATATTCATCGTCGACGTTGAGTGCAGCCACGCGTGGCGCATCCGTGCCGCAACCCTCGAATAAAATCCGCTTGGAAGCGAAATACTCTTCCATGGTGTGGTGATAATCGAGGTGATCGCGCGTCAAATTGGTGAAAACGGCGACATCAAATGGAATGCCATACACGCGTTGCTGCGCCAAAGCATGCGATGAGACTTCCATCACCGCCTCTGTGGCGCCGTCGCTCAAAGCCTGGTTCAGCATGCGGTTGATTTCGAGCGCTTCAGGTGTAGTGTGTGGCGCGGGCAGAGTCTTACCTGCAACGTGATACTCAATCGTGCCGATCAACGCCGATTTGCGCCCGGCTGCGGCAAGGATCGCTTCCAGCAGAAACGCGGTCGTGCTCTTGCCATTCGTGCCCGTGATTCCGGTAACGGCTAATCGTTCCGCAGGCCGTTTGTAGAAATTGGCGCTGAGCCGGGCCAGTGCGCGGCGCCCATGAGGCACTTGCACCCAAGCGACTCCCGCGCGCGGTCTCTCGGTGGCGGAATCTGTGACGATGGCCACAGCTCCGGCTGCAATGGCTTTATCGATGAACTTGTTCCCATCGCTCGATTCGCCTCGCATAGCCACGAAGACGTCTCCAGGCTGGACCTTCCGCGAGTCGTATTCCAGACCACTGATGCCCGGATTCCCGCTCTGAGACAGGATCTCCGCCCCGTACAGAAGCTGTTGGAAAGTCATTACAGTAAATTATATGGTCCCCTGTATTGTCTGTGCCCTCGGTGGTCCGGCTTCTCGGAATCCAAATCTTAACCACAGAGGCCACGGAGAGCACAGAGGAAACGTCAGCGCCCAAATTTCACTGTGACTTTGGAGCCGCTCGGCAAACGCGTGCCTGCTGCGGGCGATTGTTCCTGGGCCAGGCCGCTGCCAACAATGTCAAGATCCAAGCCTTGTTCCTGGGCCAATTCGATGGCCGCGCGCACGCTCTTGCCAGCGAATGAGGGAACCTGAATTCTTCCTTGTTCCACATCCAGGATCACGGTGCCGCTGGACAGAATGTTCTCGGCCGGAGCGGAAGGCACAGCAGCTTTAGCTTCTGGCACCGGCAATGGTTCACTCTGGCGCAGTGCGGCAGGAATTACGGGGCTCATGTTTTGATTGGTGACCGTGGGCGGAGCGGGCTGCGTAACATTGCTCGCGGAGGTTTCAGCCAGTTCAACCGAATCACCCAACCGATCAGGTGAACCTTCCGCAACGTCCTCTTCTCTTACCTGCCGAGAAGCCAGGAGCAATTGGCGATTGCGCGGCAGTTCGACATCGTGCGGGGTATGCAAATACTCCAGCACCTGTTGCGCCACGTGCTGAAATATGGGAGCTCCAACATCGCCACCATGATGCCTTCCCTGGGGTGAGTCGATAATGGCGACAACGACAATCTCGGGATTGTTCACCGGCGCGAATCCGGCAAACGATGCAATGTACTTCGTGCGCGAGTACGTGTGCGTGGCGGGATCGATCTTTTGCGCGGTCCCCGTCTTGCCAGCCGAACTGTAGCCTTCGAGAATGGCCTTTTTCCCGGTACCACGCAGCACCACACCTTGCATCATCTGTCTCATAAGAGCCGCCGTGGTCGTAGAAATCGCCCGCCGTTGCTGAGTGGCATGAAATGCGATCATTTGGGGCGTGCGGTGTGGCTCGGTGGTCGCTGCGACAATATGCGATCCAACCATGACGCCGTCATTGGCAATGCTGGAAACCATGGCCGCGAGTTGCACCGGCGAAACTCCGATCTCCTGCCCCATCGCGATGGCGCCGATGGAAACTTTTGACCACCGATTCAGCGGTTTTGCCAACCCGCGGGTCTCACCGGGAAGCTCAATGCCCGTCTGCTGCCCAAAGCCGAATGCTCGAATGTATTTGTACATGCGCTCGTCGCCCACGCGCAGCGCAATCTTGATCGTGCCCACGTCACTCGAATGGGCGAGGATGTCAGAGACGGGCATCACTCCGAAGGGATGCCAATCGTGAATGCGGCGCCCAAACACGACAATCGATCCCATCTGACAATCAAATTTCTCTTCGGGCCGCGTCAGATTCTCGTCCAGAGCAGCCGAGATAGTCACGATTTTGAACGTCGAACCCGGTTCATAGACGTCGCTGACCGCGTGGTCCTTAAGTTTCTCAGGGGTGATCTCGCGGGCCCGATTGGGATCGAAGGTAGGACGATTGGCCAGCGCGAGAATCTCGCCAGTTTGAGGATTTTCTACGATGACAGTCCCGCTGACGCCGTGAGTGTCTTCCATCGCAGCATCCAATTCCCGCTCGGCGATGTACTGAATCTGCTGATCGATGGTGAGGACAACGTTCTGGCCAGGCTCGGGCTGCTTCTCGACGCTGCCAAACCATTTGCGGCGGGCGTCGACGGAAATCAGCATCTCGCCCGGCCGGCCACGAAGTTGGTCGTCGTATTCGCGCTCAATCCCGCTCAAGCCCTCGTCGTCCGTTCCCACGTAGCCAATGACCTGCGCCGCGAGACCGCCCTTCGGATAGAAACGCTTGGATTCTTTCTGAAAATAAATTCCTCGCAAGTTGAGCGAACGGATGCGAGCTGCAGTTTCGGCATCAGCTTTCCGCGCCACCCAGCAAAAGGTCTTGGCTGCTTTACAGCGGGCCAGCAGCTCACGAGGATCGGATTTCGTGATGCGCGAGATTAGCGAGATCGTGCCAGCGAGATCGGGAATTTCCGTCGGGACTGCAAATGCAGAATCTACGGAGACGGACATGGCCAACTCGCGCCCGGCGCGATCGTAAATAATGCCGCGCCGAGCCGAGACTTCTACCGTTCGCTGCTGCTGATGTTGCGCCCGCTGTTCGAAGCTGCCGTAGCGGAAAATCTGAAGGTAGACCAGTCGCAGGCAGATGGCGCCGCACCACAATAGAAGAACGGCACCGAGGAGATACAGGCGGCTATCAGTGAGATTGCGGGATGAACTGGAAGCCACGTCGCGACCTTAGACAAACATGGCGGCTTGTTGCCCAAGCCGCCAGAATTCACTGCCCAGCTACGCTCGGCCTGGACGGGCGAGATGCCCCGTCCTCCACAGCTTTTAGGGAATCGAGATCAGCGACACCGAAGCGCTGGCCATCACCGGCGTGCTCGCATCAGAAGACGCTGAATCCATCCGGATAATCTGCCCGGCCTGCGGCGGTTGCATTCCGAAATCGCGGGCCAGTCGGTCGATGCGGTCGGGGGAGCGCAGCGATGCTTCTTCCAGCCGCAACCCGCGGTTCTCTTCCAGCAAGCCGTCGCGTTGCACCTTCATCGATTCCACTTTGTATCCGTATTCGACCGCCTTGAAGTGCTGCCATGTGTAAGTCATCACCAGAACGAACAGGCAGCCCAAGGCCACGCCAAATTGCCGCATCTCATGGCTGCGCTTGGGATCCTCCACCTTGACCAGGCGTGAGTTGTCGATCGGCTTGGCAAAATAGATCTCCGGCGTGCCGTTCCAGCATGGCTGCCGCCGGCTGGGACCAGTGCCCTGCAGGACCACCGCGGCCGCTGCCATTTATGCGACTCCGGCGAGACTGGATTCAAACTCCGCAAGTTCGAACTGAGAAACCGCGTAGAAATGCGCCAGTTTCTCTTCCTCTGAGTGTGCCTTTAACGAGCGTTGTTCGGTACGCTCGACCGCTTCCATCAAGTCGTCGATCAGTGTTCCTTTGTACATCGTGGCCTCTTTTCTACCCCCAACAGAACCTTCTCCGGGGCGGCATCGAGAGAAGGTTGAGATTTTTCGCCCTTATGTGAGAGAGGCGATGCCGCCCCGGAAACCTTTTTTCTTGTTGTCATCCCGAGCGAGCACGACGGTTCGCTGGCGAACCGGCAGCGCAGTCGAGGGATCTGCATTTCAACTGCAGATTCCTCGCACGTCCTCGCCGCAAAGCGGCTACGGACAGGCTCGGAATGACAATCGAAAGTCAAACTCTTTCCGCGGCCCGCAATTTCGCGCTGCGCGCTCGCGGATTGCGATCGATTTCTTCCTTGCCGGGCGTTACCGGCTTCTTGGTCAGTAAACGGTAGTGACCTCGCTTCACTCCTTCGCGGAACGCGTCTTTCACGATTCTGTCCTCCAGCGAATGGAAGCTGATGATCACGATTCGTCCGCCCGGTTTCAGCAGCTGCGGGGCTGCTTCCAGCAGCGCCCGCAGATCGTCCAGCTCACGGTTTACGAAGATTCGGAGAGCCTGAAAGGTTCGCGTCGCGGGATGAATGCGCTCAGGTTTCATTGGCCGGGTCGCGGCTGATACGACCTCCGCAAGATGTGCGGTACTTCGTATCGGCCGCGACCGGACAATGGCTCTGGCGATTCTCCGCGACCTCCTTTCCTCACCGAATTCGTAAATCACATCGGCAAGCTTGCGCTCGTCGAAGTGGTTTACCACT
>Ga0187771_10003665_pt1 | contig 10761 bp, 7 predicted proteins | sample 0116_SJ02_MP15_1_FD_133139 | JGI IMG/M metagenome (GOLD analysis project Ga0187771, IMG submission 133139) | Tropical peat soil microbial communities from peatlands in Department of Meta, Colombia - 0116_SJ02_MP15_10_MG | ecosystem: Environmental > Terrestrial > Soil > Wetlands > Peat | place... | reverse complement strand
TTCCGAGGTACATTATGGCGATGCAGTCGCACGTCTTCGCTAGAACTGAGAGGTCGTGTGAAATGTAGAGTACGGTGGAGCCGACTGTCTGCACAATGCCTTTGAGTAATTCGAGGATCCTTTCCTGTGAAACAACGTCCAGCGCCGTAGTAGGTTCATCTGCTATGATCAGCTTCGGGTTCAGGGCGATTGACATGGCTATGACGGCTCGTTGCTTCTGTCCTCCGCTCAGCTGATGCGGGAACCTCCTGAGCATGCTTTCTGGCAATCGAACTTTCTTCATAGCGGATTCAGCGGTTGCGAAGGCCTCTTTTCTCGTGGTGTTCGTGTGGTCGAGGATGGCGTCGATGATCTGGAAGCCCACCGTCTTAACCGGGTTCAGGCTGTTCATGGCTCCTTGGAAGATCATGGAGACCTCTCTCCATCTGAAGTTCCTTAGCTCTTCACCCTCAAGCGCCATGACATCCCTGTCTTCGAAGGAGATTCTCCCCTCTGTTCTTCCAGGGGGTTTGACCATTTTGAGTATGGAGAGTCCTGTCATCGTTTTGCCGCATCCAGACTCCCCGGCTAACCCAAACGCGGAGCCGCGTTCAACCTTGAAAGATGCGCCGTCCACCGCTTTGACTGTGCCCTCTTTCGATGAGAAGGAGACTGAGAGGTCTTCAACTTCTAGTAGCATGATCGATCACCCTTCTCAAGTCAAGTCGAGTACTTCGGGTCCGTTATGTCGCCGATGGCTCGTGCGATGAGCGTCATAGCTATCCCAGTAATCGCTATCGCTATCCCTGGAATAGTGATCCAGAGAATTCCGTTATGGTATACTGCTCCTTCCACCTGCGCGTTATTCAGAACCGTTCCCCAGCTATAGTTAGTGGAGCTAACGAGACCTAGAAAGCCTAGCGAGGCCTCCGCGATTATTGAGTAGATAACCGCCAAGATTCCGTTGGCGAGAATCAGCGAGGTGACATTGGGAAGAATTACCTTCGTTAGCACATACCATTTTGGTGCTCCGCTAACGACGGCGGACTCGACGAACCCTCTATGTTTCAAGGTCAGGGTTTGTGAGCGTATCATTCGCGCCATCGGAGGCCAGCCGAAGGCTATGATTACCAGTAGAATGGAGCTTGGAGTTGAACCGAGGATCAATGCGACGAAGATCATGAAGACCGTGGCGGGAATTACTAGTAGGACGTCGACCAATCGCATCAACACTTGATCAGCATACGAACCATAGTAACCCGCGACTAATCCAACCACTGTGCCGAGGATCGTAATTCCCAACGCGGAGATGAAACCCACTTCAAGTGAAACTGCCGTCCCGTATACCATTTGGCTGAAGATGTCTCTGCCCAATCCATCCGTGCCGAAGGCGTGAGTGAGGGAAGGGGGCAGGTACGGGTCAGCGGCGATGCTGTAAGGAGTGTAAGGAGCTATCCGCCATGAGAATGCTGCGACAACTGCAAGAAACCCCAATATCCCTACGCCCATCATGCCGCCCCTATTTGAGAGAAGTTTCTTCAGGAACGAGGGGTCACTCGGGTTGCTCGTCATGAGAGCGAGGAGTTTCATGAGTATCTTACCCTCGGGTCCACGTAGGTGTAGATTATGTCCGCGATGTAGTTGGCTCCGATCACCGCGACGCTTAGGATGTAGAAGACGCCTTGAATCATAGGATAGTCATGTCCCTGTATCGCGTTGTAGATCAACGTCCCTACCCCAGGGTAGCTGAAGACTACCTCCACTAGGAGTGCTCCGCCTACGACGTAGCCTAGATTGAGCGCTATGATGCTGATAACGGGTAGAAGCCCGTTCCTCATCACGTAGGAGAATAGTAGCCTCGTCTTCTTCAGGCCTTTCGATTCGGCGACGAGCATGTAATCTTCTCGCACGATCTCGCTAACCGTGTTACGCATTATGATAGCGTACACAGGAACCGTGGAGATAATCAACGTAATCATGGGTAGCAGGGCGTGGTAGATCACATCTCCTAGGAACGTTAGGGAGAGAGGTGGACTGGTATCGGTTACGTAGAATGCGCCTTGCACTGGGAAGATGCGTAGAACCACAGCCAACAGGATTTGAAGTACGATGGCTATCCAAAAGTAAGGCAGTGACTGAATCGTCAAGGCGGTGTAAGTTACTCCCCTATCCAGTTGACTGCCCCTCTTCCATCCCGCCACAAGTCCGATCAGCGTGCCAATCGTCGCCGCCGTGATCACTGAGCAACCCACTAGGAAGATCGTCCAGGGAACCGCCGTGGAGATTAGCTCCCACACTTTGGCCGGGTAGTACTCGTACGAGTATCCCAGGTTCGGCGGAAAACTGAGAATAGTGTTCTCGACGTAGAGGAGAAATTGAACGTAGAGAGGCTTATCCAAACCGAACTGAACGGTGAGTTGCCTAGTCGCGGAGGCTGGCAACTGTTGGGTGGCCGCTATTAACTCGACCGGGTTCACAGCCACCAGGCGCGGGATAAGGAATATCATTACCAGAGCGATGAGGAAGGTGATTACTGCGTAGACTGTGCGCCTAAAGAGAAAGGGAGCGGATAGCTCCACTCATAACTACCCTTATCGCTTCCTCATCCTGTAGGCCACAGCGACAATCCCGATCAGAATGATTGCGACCACTACGCCCATGTAGAGCATCGTGTTGCTCTGGCCGGCTTGAGTTGGTTGCGCTGTGCTGCTCTGGGTGACTTGAGTTGCTGGCGCTGGCACGAATAGGCTTGTCATGAGGGGGGCTTGCGGAAACTGGTATCCTTGAGTGGCGGGTGCCCAGCCCTGAACTTTGATATTACTATACGCCCAGATCGACTGCCCGTAGTAAAGGACGATGAGCGGCACCTCAGTAGCCAGGATCGTTTGGGCGTGCGAATATATCCTGTACTGGTCGGAGAAGCTCCCCACATTTCTCGCCTGTTGAAGGTCGTTCCAGGATGTTAGGTTGACCCACCTTGTCCAGCCATGGTAGTCTTGGACCTGTCGACCAATGGGTGCCGTTACGTTCGACGCGAACACGCCGAGCACGAAGTCTGAGATGGGCGGCCTGCTTGTCTGGAGAACTATGATGTCGAAGGTGCCGAAGTTCAATCCTTGCACGACCGATGCAAGGGTTACCACGGACTCAGATGCGTCAATGCCCGCATCACGCAGGTTCTGCACGACCACCGAACCAATGCTACTGGCTACCCCACCCGCATCCATCACCGTGGGCTTCCACGCTGAGCCGTTGGGGAGATTGAAGAAACCGTTCGACCCCAGTTTGAAACCTGCTGAGGTTAGAAGTGCTTTAGCCTTCGCGGTGTCGAACGCGTAGTTAGGTAGGGTGGACGGTATCCACTCAGTCATGGACGGCGGCAACTGACCTTGGTTGCCGGCGACGCCGTAACCGTTCAAGGCGAGGGTGACTATCTGCGCCCGGTTCACAGCATATGCGATCGCCTGTCTAACAGCCGTCATGCTATACGGGTAGAGCGCATCGTCAAACATGAGCAGACCTGCCGGGTCGAAGTAGGTGCCGAAGATCGAGATTCCCGGTGACGTGACAACGGTCACGTTCGCTAAGCTCTTCAACGCTGCAACCTGGGTTGGAGAGGGTTGCGCTAGGTCCAGTTCACCTGTCTGAAGTAAAGCCGGAATGTTCGCTGTCGGCGACAGGATCTGGATGACCACGTTATCCAGTTTTGGTTTCGTTCCATAATAGTTCGGGTTCGGAGAGAAGCGCAGTACAGAGGAGGATGGGGCCCAATTAACAAGCATGTAAGGGCCGTCGCCGACTGGTGAACCAGTGTTCGTGAAGGCCGTGATGTTCGCTACCTTCGAGAAAACGTGTTCGGGCACGATAACTTTCCCTAACCCCGCATAGTTGAGGAAGGGTGAGAAGGAGTGCGTCAACGTGAACCTCACAGCCGTCGAGTTGACCGCTGTCACGGTCTTAATCAAGGGGCCAACGATGAACCCGTTAAACGCATCAAGCAGAGAGCTGGACTTGAGCAGGTTGAACGTGTAGACTACGTCATTTGAGTCGAGCGTGGAACCATCAGACCACTTAAGGTTCGGTCGGAGATTGAATGTGAAGACTGTTGCGTCTGGGTTTACACTCCATGATTCAGCTAGTTGCGGCTTAATGGAACCGTCCGGTGCTTGGAGAAGCATGGACTGGTAAATCATCCCAGTGAGTTGGCTAATCACGATTGCGGATTGACCGCCGGGGAAGAGAGGATTTAACGCAACTATCGGCCCAGAAGAAACTATCCCCACAGTTAAGGTAGACGTCGCTTGGCCTGAAACGGTCGTGCCGCGTTCTACGACCGCGAAGATTCCTAAACCCAAAAGCGCAATGAAGAGTATGGATGAAACCTTAGGGTTGATCAACGAGTATCAGCTCAACGCCTAGCTGTACTTGTATAAAACTTTCGCTAGACCCCGGCAGAATTCGGATTCCAATCAATATTGCACGTTTATAGCCGCGCTTCCTTCTGGACTAGCTTAGATGAATTCGCTCCTTGAGCCAGGAGTTCGCTATAACCAATGGGACCGTAATCACCGCCTCCGCCCTCCTACCCAATTGTAATCTCTTCATCGCATCGGGTAAGATTGAGAGGATTGCGCAGCCCCCATCTTCAATTCCTGCTGGAGTAACTCGGCTTGATGCGAGAGGCAATTATGTTTCACCAGGCTTCGTTGACGTGCATATTCATGGTTTCGGAGGGTACGATGCAAGCCACGGCGACGAAACATCATTACTCGGCATGAGTAAGAAGCTCACCCAATTTGGAACCACTACCTTCCTCCCAACACTGGTGAGCGTGCCGACCGCGCAGACCAGACGCTTCTTGGAATCCGTGAGAAATTCCATGTCCCGCTCAGATTCAGGTGCCAGAATTGCCGGCGCCCATCTAGAAGGGCCGTTCCTGAATCCCTCAAAACGCGGAGTTCACCGACAGGAATACCTCAGCAACCCCTCTCTGAAAGACTTCAGAGAAATGATACGAGGTTACGAGGGTATCGTGCGCATTCTAACGATAGCTCCAGAGCTTGAGGGCGCAGCAGAATTATGCAATGAAGCTACGGGATTAGGGATAGTAGCCGCGATGGGACACACAAATGCTACTTTCATTGAAGCCAGAGTTGGGATCGAGGCCGGCATCACTCACAGCACGCACACGTTCAATGCGATGTCGGGTCTTCAAAGCAGAGAACCCGGAGCAGTGGGGGCAGTTCTCCTATCCGATAAGGTGAAGGCTGAGATCATTGCCGACGGGATTCATTTAAGCCCAGAAATCGTGAAACTTGTAATCAAGGCTAAAGGCTCTGATGGTGTAATCTTGGTGACGGACGCCGTGACCCCTGCAGGAACAGAGCTGAAGGAATTCGAACTTGCGGGAATTAGGGCCCACGTTCGCGACGGCGGTTGCTTCACTGAGGACGGGAGAATATGCGGGAGCATATTGACTCTTGATAGAGCGGTTAGGAATATTCTGGCTTGGAATCAGATCACTCTTCCCGAGGCAATACGGATGGCCACTCTGAATCCTGCGAAGCAGATAGGTATCGAGGAGAGAACGGGGAGTCTAGAAGAGGGAAAGGATGCGGACATAGTAATCTTGGACAAGAATCTCACTGTGACCTCAACTTTCGTTAAAGGGGTCCAAACATATTCGTCAACATAACAGCGTGGCACAAGCTTTGAGGAAAAGAAGTGAAACCGACCGCCACCGTCTCGAGTTTATCGAAACAGAACAGAGAAACCCAAAAACCCTTAGGCTCAGCGCCCTACCGACCGAGAGGATTCTACGAATAATAAACAGCGAAGACAAGAAAGTTCCAGAAGCAGTTCGAAGAGAGATTCCAAGAATCGCCCAAGCGATTCATCAAATCGTAAAGTCACTCCGCCTTGGAGGCAGACTCATCTACGTGGGCGCTGGGACCAGTGGCCGGCTAGGCATTATAGATGTTGCAGAACTAATTCCCACCTTCGGCGCGGGACCAGAATTAGTTCAGGCGATCATCGCGGGCGGAAGACAAGCCGTCTTCACGCCCGTCGAAGGAGCCGAGGATAGCGAGCGTGCGGCGATCGTGGAACTCAGGAAGATTAGGTTGAGTAGAAGAGATGTTGTGCTGGGTATCTCTGCGAGCGGCAGGACCCCCTTCGTGCTGGGAGCACTGAAATATGCCGCAAGGGTCAAGGCGAAGGCGATGGCGGTTACTGTTAACCCAGCCTCAGCGGTCTATCGGCACGCTCAGATTGTAATCTGCCCCAGAACGGGGCGCGAAGTATTAGCTGGCTCGACGAGGATGAAGGCTGGGACCGCGCAGAAACTGGTTCTCAACATGATCAGCACGGTGAGCATGCTGAGGCTTGGTAGAGTTCATGGCAACCTAATGATTGGGCTGAGACCGGCGAGTGCGAAGCTGATCGAAAGAGCGAAGAGGATAGTGGCTATAGAGACCGGGGTGACGTATCATGAAGCAGCCCAGACACTTCAGAACGCCAAGATGAATGTTGGTGTAGCCATACTAATGGCTAAGATGAATCTGGATTATAGGACTGCTCAACGCCTCATCAAGAAAGCGCATGGTTCACTTGAGAAGGCCTTGAACTAAGCCTCCGCGTCAAAGTAATCCTGACTCCGTGTTAGCGCCGTAATCTGATAAGTTCGGGTTTTCCATATCTCACTTGAGATTGTGGCTTACTGGGAGGTTCATCCGTCCCAGCAGAACCTGGCGGGATGCGCCAGTTACGGATGGAACGTTTCCTGGATACCCGGAATGGGACAGGTACGCGAGCATGGCGAAAGCGTAGCACTCCCAGAAGTCTGATGGTACACCGTACTTGGCGTGGAATTCCACGTCTAGTCGCTCATTGGCTTCTTTCAAGCATTGGATGAGGTACTTGTTTTTTGATCCGCCGCCGCCGACGATCAATTCATTGACTTCAAGTCGCTTCTCTTTCAGTTGTTTCAGGTGGTAACTTATCATGAAGGCAGTGTAGTATGTGATCGTGGTGACAGTGTCTTCCTTGCTTAGGTTAAGCGTCTGCGCCTTGTTTAGAATCAATTCGAGAAGCTCTCGTCCGTACCGTTCGCGGCCTGTGGTCTTCGGATAGGGGAGAAGTCGGTAATCGTCAACCTGCATCATATAGTCCAATAGCTCCTTTGAGATCTTACCATGCGACGCCATCTCGCCTCCCGCGTCGTACTTCATTTTAGAGTTGGTTAATCGTTCAACAGCCGCGTCGATCAGAATATTCCCAGGGCCAACATCAAGACCTAGCACACCGTTCAGATCGCAGCTCCGAGGCAGCACTGTGAAGTTCGAGATTCCTCCAATATTCAGAATGGCTCGAGTCTTATTCTCGGATCGATATTTTAGATAATCCACTATCGAGACGATTGGGGCGCCCTGTCCGTGAACTGCAGTGTCCATGCTCCTGAGATCCGATACTACAGGAATGTTGAATCGAGCGCAGATGGGCGATGGATCCCCGATCTGCAGAGTCACCGTATTATCGCTGCTCGGTTCATGGTAGATCGACTGCCCATGGAAACCAACAAGACCGGGCGCGCTCAAGGATTCACTTCGCAAGAAGTCCTCCAACGAATCCGCAGCAAACAGTCCCAATTCTCGATGGCATTTAGCGAACATTTGCGAGGTGGCTGGCTGGATTTGTGCTAAGGTTAACAGATTCTTTCTCAAGATTTCGCCGAATGGATACGTTCTTCCAGCCACGAACTTAGAGGAGAAGGGGGGCACCTTTCCATCAATCTGCACGTATCCTATGCTCACGCCATCTATTGACGTGCCTGACATGAAGCCAACTACGAACATGAAACCATTCTTCTGAAGCTAACTTCTACGGATTGACTTGACAACGAATAATATAGCCCTTCGTCAACGAAACGAGCCGGTGGAGTCGGTTATCATTAAAAGAAGAGGATAGGTAGGTTGTTGGATGAGGCTGGGAGCATTCGCAATCCTCAGCCAATGACAATTGGAGAAATCAGGGACAGACGGCTTAGCAACTGATCTCTTACAACATGTCTCATCTAATTGTGGTTAACCATAGTTTAGTTCAGTCGGATATATTGCATCCAATCTATCTTAGCGGTCTTGCTACTTGATTGGTCGTTTGCATTCGCATTGCTTTCCATTTCTATCACCTTTTTTCTTTATTGCCCCATTAACGGAGGGGAACAATCCGCCTCTGATTTTCTAATCCGTTCAGAATTAGTAGCCTTTCGAGGCTTAGAGGGTCATCGCATGTCTACGTTGCGATCATTACGATGCTGCAAGCTAGTTGATGGCATCATATAAGCCTTCATTTGAACCGTAAAACCATTCGAATCAATGACTCTCTCATTCGTGAACTAAATTCGGGAGTAGAAATTGCTTAGAAGGAACTTCGATCTAGCACAATTACCGTAAACTTCGTCTCAACTCGAGTACGGGCTGTCATCGCTATTGTAATTGAACACACTTTCTAGTAGAGAATTAGATTGGCAATCCACGGCGAGTTCTTCCATCAAAGAGATACTGGCACTGCACGGTTCTTCAACAGTTCGATCCATATTCCGTCAGGATCGGCAATGTATGCTACGCGCCAATCTCCAAATGTTTCGGGGCCGAATACGGGTGGGTAACCCTTCTCTTTGAGATATGCCACAGCTTCATCGACATCCTCAACCTTGAACGCCAAATGGTCCACCTCGCTCCCTTTGATGTATGGACCGCCTGCTGGGCTGTTGGCGGGGTAGTAGTTGATTTCCAGTTGATGTTGAGAATCATTGCTTCTTACAATCGCGAATTCACCTATCGGTGTTTTCGAACGGTGAAGTAGCCGCATGCCTAGAGCTTCAACATAGAATTTCAGAGACCTGTCCAGCTCACGAGTACGTATCGCGGTATATCTGAATGAAAACTCCAATTGCGTCCTCTCTCGATGCAAGTAGGGCTGATGAACTGAAGCCCTCTCAAAAGGTTAGAGGCCCTGGAGTCTGATATAGATCGCCGGTCGTAATCTTGTGATCTGACGAAAAAGCTACAGACTTAGCCTGAGTTCAGATCTTACTCTTGCGTCGAATTCGGCATAGAAGGGATTTCATTTCTGGTGCGCCTAGGATTGGGTCTCTGATCTGGTTGCTCACGAGTTGGTTAGCGTTTGCTTCGGTCCATCCGTGTGGGATGCTTACGATGCCTGGGATAACGTGCTCTGTCACCCTGGCTTTGAGTTCCACGCTTCCTCGTTCTGTGTCGACCGTAATGATGTCTCCGTCATTTACGGATGATTCTTCTGCGGTTTGAGGGTGAATCAACGCTTCTGGTTGTGGGCTTATCTTCCTGAGGCTTGGTACGCTGCGTAGCCCCGAATGCGGATATGCGACGTGTCTTGAGCCGGTAACGAGCACGAGAGGGTAGTTCTCCGCTTTTTCTGGCGTGCCATGTGGGCTTTCTTCTGGTTCCACGTACCTGGGCAACGGGTCGTATCCCAGGTTTCTCAGTGCTATTGAGTAGAGTTCTACTCTGCCGGTAGAAGTCTTGAAGCCTTCAGCGAGATGCTTTTCGAATTTAGGCTTCTCTCCATAGTAGATCCCGTTCTTGCCTCTGAGTTTCTCAACCGTGTACCCTGTGGGTTTAAGTTGATAGTCGATGGCTTCCTCCATGTCTCTCCAAGGGAACCATTTTTCGTAACCCATCCTTCTTGCGAGTTCAAACCAGAATTTCCAGTCTGGCCAACTTTCCTCTATCGGGTCCACGGCTGTGTCGGATAGCGCTATGTATCCTGTCGGTTTTTCTCTACCCAAGAACTGGTTGAATACGTGGAGGCCGGTTCGTTCCAGAAAAGTCGCAGCAGGTAGGACTATGTCTGCCAGTTCAGCAGTTGGTGTCATGTAGAAATCCATGACCGCTAGGAAGTCAAGTCGTTCGAGCCCTTTCTTCACCTTTGTGGAATCCGGCCAGGTCAGCATTGGGTTTCCATAGGCGACTATCATGCTTCTTATTGGGTATGGGTTGTCGGTCAGTAATGCATCGATGAAGGTTACTAGCGGTGGTCCCATGGTAAAAGCGAATAAGGGAAATTCGCGCCACCCTATCGGTTTTACATGTTTTGGAATAAGATGTTGGAGTGATGTGTCATTTAGTTTAGTTGAAGGAATCGATAGATTTCCGCCAGGAACGTCCAAGTTTCCTGTTATCGCTCGAAGAGCAGCTATGGCGCGTAGTGCTTGGAAAGAGTTGGAATGCTGCTCCAATGCGTTTCCTAGAATAATGCATGAGGGTTTCATTACTGCATAGGTGCGGGCCACTTGCCTTACGAGTTCCGCTGGAACCCCTGTGATTTCTTGGACTTTCTCTGGTGGATATTCTTTCGCTAGATTTCGTAGTTCAGTGAACCCTGTTGTCCAGGTTTCTACGAATTTGGTGTCATACAGTTTCTGGTCGATGATAGCGTTGATCATACCGAGAGCCAGTGCACCATCGGTGCCCGGTCTAATCTTCACGTGAATGTTAGCGGCGGATGTCGTTCCTGTGATTAAGGGATCGATTACTATGAGTTGGGCGCCTCGATCCTTTGCGGTCTTCAATGCCTCAACGTTTAGGTAGTAAGGTCCATGCGAAGCGGCTGGGTTTGCTCCCCAGACAACTATGCATCTGCTCCCCTCAACGTCGATCAGCCGAAAGCTGTCACCGAACGTAATCTGGTCAACTAGGGACCGCATGACGGAGCACATGCTGCCAACGGTGACGAGGTTAGGTG
>Ga0187771_10003664_pt1 | contig 10761 bp, 11 predicted proteins | sample 0116_SJ02_MP15_1_FD_133139 | JGI IMG/M metagenome (GOLD analysis project Ga0187771, IMG submission 133139) | Tropical peat soil microbial communities from peatlands in Department of Meta, Colombia - 0116_SJ02_MP15_10_MG | ecosystem: Environmental > Terrestrial > Soil > Wetlands > Peat | place... | reverse complement strand
GGCAAAGCCGAACATCATGCCCTGATCGCCGGCGCCGCCGGGATCGACGCCCATGGCGATGTCTGGCGACTGCTCGTGGATGGACGAAATCACGGCGCAGGTTTCATGGTCGAAACCATAGGCCGCATCGGTGTAGCCTACCGACATCACGGTACCGCGCACGATGGCAGGAAAGTCGACATACGCTTTGGTCGTGATTTCCCCGGCAATGAAGGCCAATCCGGTGGTCATCAGGGTCTCGCAGGCCACGCGGCTGGCGGGATCTTCGGCGAGACAGGCGTCGAGAATCGAGTCGGAAATCTGGTCTGCGATCTTGTCGGGATGGCCTTCGGTGACCGATTCAGAGGTAAACAAATAACGATTCTTGGCAGGCAAATCTGCTTCTCCTTGAGTCACTTCGAGAGATTAGGTCGGGGGGGTACAATGACTATCCTGCGCCGCAACCACTGGCCGGGGACGAGCCTCTAAGAGGCTACCAAAACCTGCCCCTTGACGCAACGGTTTTGGCAGCCAAGAAGCAGGTTTCGCGGTTCAACTGAGGAACAGATTGCCCTAACGGGGAAACCGCATCTGCACGACCTGCTCGAAAGCCTGTGATCTGTGCCAACTAATTGAGCCCACTAGGGTTGTCAGCAGCCGGTCGCGCCATTCGCACCCCTCCGCCAGTGAAGATGAGAGTTCTTACCTCGCCGTAGTCGCCTTGTGGCGGCAGGCGCCTGCCATTCACGAAGAAATCTAGTCCACCCACGTTGCCGGCTTTCACTACCACCTCCCGGCTGGCCGTGATCGACTTCTCGCCGGGCGCCACAAGCGTCTCCTCGGTCGCGGCCCGGCCATCTACGGATATTGAAAGCCACGAGTCCTCCGAAGCCCGGATCAAGAGCGTGAATGCAAGCGAGGAAGCCTGGGCGGGAGGCGGAGGGGCATTTGCCGCGGCAAGTACTGGAACACCCGTCGGCTTCCGGGCCGCTGCAGAAGTGGGCGGACCAGCCGCCGTGCCCACCCGTTTGCTCCCCGCAGCCACAGTTTCGCCGGGCACAGCCACGGGTGACGCCTCCAGTTCCGCGCCCGCGGCGGCCGATGTGCCGGAGCCAGGACTGGACCCGGCCACGGACGCGGGCGGCCCAGACGTTCTGAGGCGCTCAGCTTGGGCATTGCGCGCGTAGTAACTCCACAGCGCGAAGGCGATGGCGAGCAAGAGCAGAATGATGGCGAGGATTCCCCACGGAATCTGGGCTGTGCTGGCATCCTCCTTTTGCGGCGGTTCAGCCTGCTCCTCGGCGGCATGGACTTCTGGGAGGGCCGCGCTCGTTCCAGCCAACTGGGTTTGGCCGACCGCCTCCAGGTAGTCAGCGACTGCTTCCTCCTCATCAATTCCCACGTGGCGCGCGTAGGCGCGCACAAAGCCCTTGTTGAAGATGCCTCCGGGAAGTTGTTCGAAGTCTTCTGCTTCGAGGGCGTGCAGAAAGCGAAGTCCAATCTTGGTGGAAAGCGAGATATCGTCCAGCGAGATCTTGCGTTTTTCCCGCTCCTTGCGCAGCTTCTCTCCGAACGAGCCCACTCTGCCGCTCCGGCCGATCAGTTTCTGTCGCCGCCAACAGTCGTCAAGTAATCATAGGCCAAGTGACTGTGAACGCGCCAAGAACTTGTCGGAGCAATCAATTGTGTCGCGGCACTCGAAGTCACGTTCGCGAAATTGGGCGCGGCACACTAACGTAACTGAAGGTCACCGCGAAGCGGCTTTTCGTGCATCCGGCAGAGCCTTTTGAGCGTTAGCGTTAGGGGTTCAGGTTACTTTAGGTCGGTTGCCCCGCCTGAGAAGCGCCGCTTATACTTTTTGGAGACCTTTCCGGCGTAGTAACACTCGAGGACTAGGGATGCCTGAGGCTACTGGCGCGGAACGCGCGCGGCAAAGCCAGGAATTGACGATTTTTCACGACGTGGCCAAGGCTCTCACGTCCTCGCTGGACCTCGACTCCATCCTGCAAACCATCATGGAAAAAATGGCGGAATACTTCCGTCCCGACACTTGGTCGTTGCTCATGGTGGATGAGGAAAAGGATGAGCTCTATTTCGCCATCGCCGTAGGCGACGCCGCCGAAGCCCTGAAAAATGTGCGGCTAAAGGTGGGCGAGGGCATTGCCGGCTGGGTAGCCAAGAAAGGCGAGCGCCTGATTGTACCCGACGTTTGCAGCGACGAGCGCTTCGCCAAGCGCATCGACGAGATGACCAAGTGGGAGACGCGCTCCATCATTTGCGTGCCCCTGCGCTCCAAGCTGCGCGTGTTGGGAGTGATCCAGCTGGTCAATGTGGACATGACGCAGTTCAGCGAGCAGGAAGTTTTCTTTCTGCAGTCCCTGTGCGACTACGCTGCCATTGCCATCGAGAACGCGCGCTGGGTGGAAAAGATCCAAGAGCTGACCATCACCGACGACTGCACTGGTCTCTACAACGCGCGCCATCTCTACAAGACGCTGGAGACCGAGGTCTACCGCTCCTCCCGCTTCGGCTACGAGTTCAGCGTGTTGTTCATCGACCTGGACTATTTCAAGCAGGTCAACGACACTCACGGGCATTTGATCGGAAGCAAGCTGCTGGCGGAGATCGGATACTTGATTAAGGCGCAGCTGCGCCTGATTGACTACGCATTCCGCTACGGCGGAGACGAGTTCGTAGTACTGCTGCCGCAAACCACGAAGGACGCTGCCTTGGTCGTGGCCAAGCGTCTGCGCGACGCCCTGCGTGCCAGCAGCTTCTGCCAGGAAGAGGGGTTGAACCTGAACGTGCGCGCCTCGATTGGACTCGCCACCTATCCGCACGACGCCAAGACGCCGCACGACGTCATCCGCCAAGCGGACGAAATGATGTACCTGGTGAAGAACAGCTCGCGGGATAACATCGGCATCGCCCAGCGCGGAGTGATGAAGTAGGGGGCCAGCAGCGTTTTCTGCTTGCCCTTGAACGAGAGATTGGATTCGCACCCGAGTCCGTTCTTCGCTTCAAGATCACAGCTTAGCTTTCCCGCCTGCCAGAACGACGGCGGCGGCCAGGGCCGCGGTTTTGTGATCTCCGGTCCAAGGAGGACCGATCGACCTTGCTTCGACGACCGTTAGCGCGAGCCGCTCCGAAACAGCGGCACAATCCGCCAGATGCTGCTTCGCCTCCGTGAGTCCGAGGTTCTCTGCATAATGATAGGGCTGTTTGGCTCCAACCATATTCTCATCCGTGACGACGATGCGACGGCGGTCCACGACCTCGATCACGTGGCCTTCTCCGACAACAGCGAGCAGTACTCCCCAGCCGGAGTGCATTCGAACCCCGAGGGCTGCGCTCTTCATTGAGATGTCCCGGCAACATGAGGGCTAACTCTAGCAACAATCTTGTCTGTCAGGGTTGCTGCTGGGCGGGGTGACGTTCCTGCCAAGCGCGGGTGAAGGAGCCGTACTTCTCAATCAGAGGCAACATGATCTGGTCCTCCGTTTGTGCTTTCAATGCGCTGGCCAGTATCTCCTGAGAGCGCTGTTTGGGTGCGACTGCGACCCCATCCTCGTCCCCGACGATGTAATCGCCGGGCATCACCATAATCCCGCCGCACATGATGGGCACATCGACAGCGTCCAGACGATAGTGCCCTCCGGCCGATCCCGCAGCCGCGCCCCGGGCAAACATGGGGAGCTTCAGGCGCTTGAGTTCCGACAGGCTGCGCAGCGAACCGTCAATGACGAACCCTGCGAGCTTGCGGCTCTTAGCCAGGACAGCGAAGGTCGCGCCAAAGACGGCAAAATCCTTCTGGTCATCCAGCGCGGCGACGATCACCGAGCCGGCCGGGGCATTTTCTACAGCCTTGATGGCGGCCAAACCCTCCGTCACTCGGGAGGCGGTTTCGTCGCGCACAATGCGCATCGTAACCGCCGGGCCGGCGATCCGCTCACCCGCGAGCAGCCGGATTTCGCTGGTCATGTGCGCCCGCTGGCCGGTGAGTTGCTCAGCTGCATCGGCCACGTACTTTGCGCCGCAGCAGGGAATGGCATCGGAGCCGCCAAGAGCTTCCGTGTCGGCGGATCCGCTACCTTGAATGATGGCTGCGAGGAACACGACTGCCAATGCGAGAAGTCTCATTTGTTTCTGCCTTTCTTTTCTCGAGCCTTTTCGGCACCGTCGGTAAACAGCGCGTGGTAGATGAGGTGGGTTGCGGAGTCAACCGATTCGGTCAGTTCGGTATGGGACAGAAGCAACGCTTGCGACAGCAGATTCCAAAAGAAGCTGTCCATCGCGCGCGCCAGAGCAGGAACGTCGACACCCTGCCGTGCGCCGGGCAGTTGCCGCAGAAGCTGGAAGACCGCCGTGACGCGAGCGGTGGTCCAGGCGCGAATCTCCTGCTGCTTGCGTACCAGACCAGGATCGGCGAGCACGGCCTCTTGCCAGGCGCGATAGGCGCCGAGGTAACGCAGATCCTGAGAAAAGGCGCGCGATAGTAAATCGCGGAGTCCTGCGCGTGTGTCGGCAACTTCTCTCGGCCGAAGATCGAGGCGGCTGAGGCCCTCGAGCAGTTCGTCCATGAGCACGAGCAGCAGTTGCCGCTTGGAGCGGAAGTGCTGATAGAAGCCGCCCACGGCGAGGTGCGCACGCCGCGCAATGTCGTGGATGGAGGTGGCCTCGTAACCTCTTTCTCCAAACAGCGCGAGGGCTGCGGACTTCAGCCGCGCCAATTTTTCCCGGCTTCGTTTCTGCAGTGGCGCCGGTGGAAGGCACTCGCCTTCGAGCAGGTGCGGACGATTAGTCACGGCTGCCTCCGCGGGTGGACGGCTGCACCGACCAGGCCGGCAGCACAGCACCAGAGCATCCATCCGCCGAAAACGCCTGCCACAGGGGGATCCATGTTGGGAAAGACAACCGAGAAGAAGGCGCTGGAGAACGGATCGAGCAGCAGGGTCGGCAACGCAAGCGAGAGCGCAGCGCGGAGCCATTGCTCTGGAGGCAAGCGGCGGCAGAGGCGCCGTACCAGCCAAGCAATCAGAGGAAAGCTGACGGCGAACAGGAGCAGCGTTCCTTTCCCATTTCCCGGACGTAGAAGAAACTGGCCACCGACCCGCAGAAGGAGGGTGCCTCCGATCCAGATTCCGAGGCCGATGAGAAGCAGGCAGCGGTCTATGAATATGAACATGAATTCATGTTCTTATACAAGTGGTGAGAAAGCAAGGAATTTGTTCGTGGTGACGATTGCCGGTGCCAAGGCGTGCTGGCGCATCCCCGGGTCTCAGGTTTCGGACGCCAGGCCCCGGAGGAAACGGACGCGCGAGTTGGTACTCGGCCGGAGACCCCATACCTGGAGCTGAAACCTACGGATCGGCATTCTCAGCGTCGGCCGAGCTTAGCGGTCGGCTTTGGGCTTCGCGGGTTCGCGCTCGCCCGGCTTCACCGCGGAAACATTCGCCGGCGCGCTGGGGTTCACGCCGAAGTCCCATACGAAGAGATTCATGCCTTCCTTGCCCAGCATTTCAACGACGGCATACTCACCGGGTGTGAGGCTTTCGGTGGGAGTGACTTTGATCCAGCCGCTAGTCATTGGCTGGGTTGTGGTTTTCACCGCCTTCGACTCCTGGCTGACCTTCCCGTAGATGGCGATCTTGATGTCGCCCACGATCCGCTTGTCGCCCTTAGTCTGTACGCGGACGATCTGGAAACGGTCGACGGGTAGCTGCGGCTGCTCAGGCTGTTGCGGCTTGCCGGGCTCGGCCTCAGCTTCGGCCTGCGCCTCTTCGTTGACGTAGATGGAAGGCACGGTAACGTGGCTCTGCACGGCGGCGTGCTGGCCCTGGAGTTCAATGGTCTGCTTCGTACTGTGGATGGGATTGATGGCGCCGCGCAGAATGTTGCCCTTCATATTGCGGTTGATCTCGCCGCTGTTCTGTTGAATTTCGACCAGCTGGGGCTGGCCCTGAAAATTGTCGAGCAGCCAGACGCCGCCGTCTTCGGACAGACGCAGGCCGGGGGCGACCTGTGGGGTCTTCAGTTCTTCGGCTTTCTGCTCGGCTTCCAGCTCTTTGTCGAGCTCGACGGCTTCGGGAGGGGGTGCGCCGGCAGCACGATCTTTCTCGAATTTCTCGGTGGCCGGCCAGTCGACAAGTGCGGTTGGCAGTTCTTCCCATTCATTGCGCTCGGCGCTGAGGTAGCGCACCCGGTCGCCCTTGACCTCGTACTTCGTCACTAGCTGGTAGGAGCCGTCTTTGAGGACGAGGCGATGAGCCAGTTCCTGCGCCAGAGCGGAGACGGGGCGGAGGAAACAGAGCACCCCGAGGATCAGAACGGCGATGCCCGCTAGTGGCCGGAGCACTCGCATGGCAGAGATGCTTTGGGTCACACTGCTACTCATACGCTAGCGCGTCGATGGGGTCCTTCTGTGCGGCTTTGAACGCAGGATACACCGCACCCGCCAACGAGCCCACAATCGCGATCACCGTTGCCCGCAGCACCCACCCGCCGGTGACCTGAATCTTCACCAACGGCATTTTGTAGCCGATCACTTTTTCGGCTACCAGGCTGAAGACGATGCCCGCCACAATTCCAGCAACTGCCAGCAACGCCGTCTCCCGCAGGATCGCGTTGACGATATAGAGCTTCGATGCGCCCATCGACTTCAGGATGCCAATCTCGCGCGTGCGCTCCATCACCGCCGTGTACATGGCCTGGAAGATCACAATCAGCCCGATGGTGAGCGATACCCCGATCACCACATCGATGAAGCTCGAGAGGTACGGATAGCTGGTCGGCGTCATCAGCGAAAGATAGTCGCGCATGGAGCGCACGTTGTACCGCTGCAAGCCCGGCACGTTCTTGATCTCGTCTACTACGGTAGCGGCGTTGTTGGGATCGTCGAGTTTCAAGTAGAAAGCTGAGGCCTTGCCTTGGGCGCCGATCAGGCCTTGCAGCGTACTCATCTGAAGAAACTTGCGCGCCCCGCGGCCGTGCTCCACTACGCCGGCGATGCGGAAGTTCTGGTTCAGCAGCTCAATCGTGTCTCCGGCTTTGACGTGCCGCGAATTGGCGAATACATCGTCCACCAGCACATCATTCGGACCCTGGAACGGGCCGCCATCGAGGTAGTGGAACGGGCCGCCCAGCCGCTCAAAACTGCCCATGTCAATGCCGTAAATGATCTCTAGTGCGCCGGCTGTGGAAAACTGCATGACGATTGGCGCGACCTCCGCCACGTGCGGCAACTTGGCCAGCAGGTCGCCGATCTTAATCGACATGGGCGCACCGGAAACTCCAGTGATCACTGTCGATCCCGGGGGCATCACAACTACGTCCGCGCCCATACCCGCCTGGCGTTGGCGGCTGTCGTTCATGATCCCGTAGCAAAGGCCGACGATCAGCAGAATCAGCGTGACCTCCAGCGCAATCGCCACGATACTGATCAGCGACCGGATCGGCCGGTGCACCAGGTTGGCAACCACCATTTTGTTCATCATGGCTTAGCTGACCATGGGCTAGCCGCTCTAGCTGCCTGGAAAGAGTGCTCCGCGCGGCAGACAACTCGATGTGATTCCCAGCAATCGTAACTCGGAACCAGATTAGGGTGCCCGCCCCTCAACGGCCCGCGCCTGGCTGGCGCCGCTGGCCTGGTCGAGGTGCACCACGTCCGCACCTGCGGGCTGCTCCAGCGTGAATTGATCATCTTTGAGCGGCCCGTTCATTTGCAGTTTCAGGATGTGCAACGTGATGTCGTACTCTTCCTCCGGCCGGACGATCTCGATCTTCGTGGGGAAGCTGATGCCGTCATATTCCTTGTAACTCTTGTAATCGCCATAGCGGGCGTCGGTGGCCAGAGTTCCCTGCTCATCGTAGATGATTTGCCGGTCGGGCCGCAGGTCGGTGCGGCTGATGATGATGCGCCGCGACAGAAATGCGCCCTGCTCGCCTTTACGGATCACAATCAGTTCGTAGTCGGGCTGCTCCATGCGCCGCCCTTTGGAGTCGCGCACCATCTCGGTGCTGTTCTCCAACACAGCGACTTCTTTCTCTGGATCAATGCGCTGGATGAGCAGAGCGTCGTAGAGGTTTTGCGGGCGGATGTTCTCCAGGGGATTGCTGGCGTTGTGGTTGACTACATCGTTGCGTCCGATCACGAAGCGGTTCTTGGGCGGGATCCACAACTTGAAATCTTGCCCATTGCTGACCATCTCGAAGGCGCGGGTGCGGACGATGGGCATCAGCCCGATCAGGTGCAGCATCGCTGGCTTGCGCGCCAGCACAAAACCGCGAATTTCTTTGTAATCGGTGATGCTGCCTTTTTTCGACCCACCTACAGAGGTATCGATGTCCACCGTGGCCTGCAGAGACTGGATTTTCTCCGCCTGCTGGTTCACGGCATCGATCAGTTCCTGCTGTGTGGCCGACTGCAGGGGCGCGGTCGAAATTCGCTGCTCCACCGTACGGGATCGGAACAGACACCCCGTCGACGGCAGCGCTGCAGCCAACAAAAACACTACTCTAAGAGACAGATGATTTCTCATGCACAAATTAGGCTTGCACAGAATATTGGAGTATACCGCGCCGCAAAGGTCGCAGAACCTTGTACCGGTGGTGATCCAGGTTCCACACTAGAAATTATAAGCACTCCCGGCGCCTGCGTCGCGGACCAGTGTCAGTACTGCCGTCGCGGCTGACGAGAGGTCAACCCCACGCCCAAACCCGGACGACGATCCCTAGCCTCGCCCAGGCCATCACCAACGGCCACATACCAACGACTGACTACGCCGGCAAGCAATCCTCTACACTATATCTAACTTGCGGAAAATCTTCTTCATCGTCGTCGCCGCGGTCCTGGCCGCGGGAGGTTGGCTGGCATGGGCTTTGCTCACCCCAGTCGTACCCGCGGGACAGACCCTCGTCTTGCTGCGCCCGGGCTACTCCACGCGGAGGATTGCGTCCGAACTGAAGAACGCTGGCGTCATTCACAGCGAAGCTGCCTTCGTCTTCTGGCATCACTTCCACCGCAGAGGCTCATTGAAGGCAGGAGAGTATCTGTTTGAGAAGTCCGCCACCGTGGTCGACATACACCGCCGCCTGGTGCGTGGCGACATCTACACCCACATCGTGGTGATTCCCGAAGGCTTCACCATGTTTGACATCGCTCACGCCATCGAAGCCGCCGGGCTGGGCTCTGCCGAGGACTTCCTGAAGGTGGCGCAGTCCGACACCGCTCTCATCTCCGACCTCGCGCCGGACGCGCAATCTCTTGAGGGCTATCTCTTCCCCGCGACCTACGAATTCACCCGCACCCAGAGCATGGCAGACATCGCTGCGGCCATGGTCAGACAGTTCCGCCAGGTCGCGCACCAGATCGGATTGACCGGGCAAACTGAGACTGATGCCCAGACCCTCACCGCCGGTGAAAGTCATGAGGGGACATCCATCTCGCGGACTTCCGGGCACGACCATATTCCTAGTGGCCCTCACGACGGAACCCATGCCGCTTCCGGAGCGGCGGGGACTCCGGCAAAAGAGAATCCGCCGGACGGTTCTCAGAGTATCGACATCCAGCGCATTGTGATCATGGCCTCGATTGTCGAAAAGGAAACCGCCTTGCCGGACGAGCGCCCGCTCGTAGCCAGCGTCTACTACAACCGCTTGAACCGGCGAATCGCGCTCGACGCCGACCCCAGCGTGATCTACGCGGAGTTGCTGGCGGGAACTTACCAGGGCGCGTTGCACCACGCCGACATGCAGTTCAATTCGCCTTACAACACCTACCGCTATGCCGGACTGCCGCCCGGCCCCATCGGCAATCCCGGCCGGAGCTCGCTGGAAGCCGCCATGCACCCGGCCCTCAGCGACTATTACTACTTCGTCAGCAACGGCAACGGCCGCCATCACTTCGCCCGCACTTTCGAGGAGCACACCCGCAACGTGGCCAAGTATCGGCGCGCCATGCGGGGACAGTAGCGGCCGGTTCAGGCTTGGGCGTTCGCGGTTCAGCTCTCAGGCGTCGGGCTTCAGGCGGAGCGGAGGCGTTCGTCACTCTTGTCATCCCGAGCGGAGCGGGATCGTTCGCTTGCGAACGATCCCGTGAAGTCGAGGGACCTCGTGTCTGCTGACATCGCCCATGGCCTGAAGGGAGTTATCTGCACACCTGCCTGCCCGTATCACCGGCTGTCCATCCATCCCTGCAGAATCAGCACCGCGGCCATGCGATCCACGGCTTCCCCGCGCTTTCTGATCGAAAGATCGGTCTCGCGCAGCACCCGGTTGGCCTCCGCCGAAGTCAGCCGCTCATCCCACAGATGCACAGGCAACCCGAAGCGCTTGCGCAAGTCCTCAGCGAATAGCTGCATCTTTTCCGCCTGCGCCCCTTCGGCTCCGCTCATGCGCAGCGGGTACCCGATCACGATCTCCTTGATTGCGTAGTCGCGGATCACCCGCTCCAGCGCTTCGAGGTCCTGGCGCTTGTTTTTCCGGCGCAGGGTTTCGAGCCCCTGCGCCGTAATCCCAAGGGGGTCGGAAACCGCCATCCCGATGGTCTTCGAGCCGACGTCGAGGCCGAGGATGCGTCGGGTTCGTGTAGAATCCGCCGGGGCGCTGTCCTTCGAGCTTTCCGAGGAGTGGGGCGGATGACCGGGCACCCAGCGATTATAGTTCGGCGTCCCGGCGGGACTTCCGCTACGATAGCGGGATGGCGGAAGCGCCTCAGTTCCAGCCTGCGTCCGTCGAGTTTTCCAAACCGGCTCCGCGTCCGCGCAGCTGGCCGCAGATGATCAT
>Ga0187771_10003663_pt1 | contig 10764 bp, 9 predicted proteins | sample 0116_SJ02_MP15_1_FD_133139 | JGI IMG/M metagenome (GOLD analysis project Ga0187771, IMG submission 133139) | Tropical peat soil microbial communities from peatlands in Department of Meta, Colombia - 0116_SJ02_MP15_10_MG | ecosystem: Environmental > Terrestrial > Soil > Wetlands > Peat | place... | reverse complement strand
GTCTCGCACCCGGTAATCGCCTCGCCCGGACCCGCGCCCTTGAAGTGGCAGGTGTAGCACACCTGTTCGGTCACCGTCACGTGTCCCTTCTGCACGATCTGGTTGTGACAGCTCGTGCAGCGGAGCTGGATGCCCCTCGGCTTCGTCGTGAGGTGCACCTGGTGATCGAAACGGATGCTGCCCCGGAAGGTCTCCTGAGACTTGAGGAGACGTTGCTCGTGGCAGCCGCCGGCCAGACAGTTGCGGTCGTCCACCTCCGCCCGGGGCCGGGGGTTGTAGGCCCCGCTCAGGTAGCGGACCGTCGAGGCGGCCACCGCCGTAGAGCCGTACGGGTGGCAGCGGACGCAATCCACGGCGGCATGCTTGGAGGTCTTCCACCCTTCCACGTAAGGGGCCATGTAATGGCAGGTGGCGCAGAAGGTGGAGCGTTGCGCCACGCGGGAGACGGCGAAGTTCAGCAGGAGCACCAGGACCACCAGCGCCGCACCCAGGGCGACCAGGACCCGCGCGTGCTTTCGCAGGAGTTCCCACAGATCGCGAAGAAAGAGGCCCATGCTCTCCTCAGATGATCAGGTCCGCTGCGGCCGGGGCTCAGGATGCGTGCTTCCCCGGTGACTGCAGGGGCGGGTCCGCCGCCAACTGCCCGGCCGCCGGCAGCCCCGCTGGGACCGGGGGGCGAAGCGCTAAGGCGGTCATGAGCTCCTCGTACTCCAGCGGGTGATGCCCTTGCATCTCGTCCTCGCTGATCCTCCCGGTCAGGAAGGTCCGATTCATTGGGAAGTGTTCGGGGTTCAGGTGGACGTTGTAGAAGTGCCAGATGATGATGGCCAGCGTGGCCAGCAGGCCTTCGTCGCTGTGGGCCTCCCGGGCGATATCGGCGGCGAACTTGGGCAGGAACCGGAGGGAGGTCTCCAGGAACCACAGGATCAGTCCGGACCCGATCATGATGACCATGCCCCAGTACACTGCCCAGTAGTCGAACTTCTCCACGTAGCTGAAGCGGCCGAAGCCTGGCTTCTCCTCGCTCCAGCCCAGGAAGTAGCGGACCATCTGGAAGAAGTCGCGGACGTCCTGGGGGACCGGCAGCAGTTTGAGGAAGTTCCGTCGCCCCTCCCGGAACGCCACGAGATAGAAGAGGTGATAGCCCCCCACGGCCATCAGGCCCACGGCCCCGATCCGGTGAATCAGCGTGCTCGTCCCCACGCCGCCGACCAGGTCGAAGAAGAGCTGGGAGATTCGCGCCTCGTGGAATTTCAGGGGCAAGCCCGTGATGATGAGGATGAGACAGCTCACCAGGAGCACCCAGTGCTGGGCCCGGAAGTTCCAGCTGAACCGCTCGAATTCCCGCGCCAACGGCACCGGCGGCGCGGGCACGGCCCGGGCCAGGATCTCCGCCTCGAGTTCGGTCTTGACCCGGGCGATCCGAGCCTGGATCTCCTCGGCCAGCTCCGCCTTCAGGCGGGCCACCACCCGTTCCCGCAGCTCTGCGCTCAGCTCTTCTCGCAGCTCCGCCTCGACCGCCTGCCGGATCTCGCCTTCCAGTTCCCGCTTCAGCGCGTCGCGAAGTTCGATTGCAACCGTTGGCTCAACCTGTCCGTCGTTCCGTTGTTCAGCCATGGCTACTGTGCCGTTCGGCGTCGCCGGGCGCGACGAAAGAGATCCAGGCCGATGTGGGCGGTGAGGCCCACCATCACGGAGATCGTCAGCCACTTGAAGAAGAGGCTGACCCAGTAGATCGACCCCGCTTCTTTCTTGGTGGGATCGACGTGGATCTTGCCCTTGGCGTAATTCACGTTGGCCCCCGTGTGGCACTTCCCGCAGGTCTTGGGGATGTTGTCGATATAGACCGCCGACTTGGGATCGTTCGAGGGCCGGATGTCGTGCACCCCGTGACAGCTGGCGCAGTTGGCCACCGTCTTCCCGCCATACTTGATGGCGATGCCGTGAAAGCTTCGCCCGTAGGTGGCGACCTGCTCCGTCTTGATCCCGTACTTTCCCACCACGGCCACGGAGGCATGGCAGCGGGAGCACGTCTCGGGCACCCGGGAGACGTAGGTGGACGACTCCGGGCTCTCGTGGGATTGAATCGTGTGCTCGCCGTGACAGTCGGTGCAGACGGCCGAGTCCTTCTTGCCGCTGGCGAAGGCCTGCCAGTGCACGCTCTCCCGGTAGTCGCTGAAGACCTCCAGATGGCACCGTCCGCAGACCTCTGGGATGTGCGCCTTGTTCATCTGGGAGGCGGCGTCCTTGGGAGAGCGGATGTTGTGGGTGCCATGGCAGTCCTGGCACACGGGCGCCTTGGTGTTGCCCGACGCCGCGGCCACGCCGTGGACGCTCTTGGCGTACTCGACGTAGATGTCCGTCTGCGGTGCGCCCACGGGGTTGCCCTTGAAGTGGCAGCGCACGCAGCTGACTCGCTTGATCTCGCCCTTGTGGGGGATGGCCGTGATGTCGCTGTGACAGTCGGTGCAGGCCCGTCCCGCGTGCACCGACTCCTTGAGTTGCTTCTCGTCTACGAACAGGGAGACGACCCGACCGCTGTTCAGCCTCCTGAAGAGTGTGCTCTTGCCATGGCAAATCAGGCACTTCGTGAGCGCCTGGGCCCCACCGGCAGAGAGGAAGACCAAGGTCAGTCCGATCAGCCCGGCACAGAGCCACAGGTCTGCCGGCGAGGCGGTGGTCTCCCGAGGCGAACCGCGGCCGATCCCGCATCGCAGCCCAAGCCCCCCGCATCCGGCTACGCCTCTGGTCCGCCGGATCCGGCTGCCGACCCTATTCCACCGCATCGATGCTCCCCGCGTGGCGCAGCCGCTCGTATTCCGCCCGGTGCCGCGCCTTGAGGTCCGACGGGCTGATCCGTCCCGTGATCCAGCTCCAGTCCATAGGGAAGACCTCGGGTCGCAGGTGCACGTCATACAGGTGCCAGACGAACAGCAGCAGGAAGATGACGACGCTCTCTCGACCGTGGAGCACCGCAAGCAGATCGAATACCCACTTGGGCATGACGGCCATGGCCTGGGTGGCGAACCAGAGGACCAGCCCGCTCAGCACCATGGTGGCCCCCGCGATGGCGAAGGCCCAGTATTGGAACTTCTGTCGGTAGTCGAACCAGTCGAAGGCAGGCCGCTCCACAGGCTGTCCCAAGTTCATCCGGATCACCTGGAGAAAATCGCGCACGTCCTGGCTGCGGGGACGCATGTGCATGAACTGGGCGTGGCCCCGCTCCGTGAACAGGATGTAGGCGACATGGTAGGCACAGACGGTCATCAGCACCACGGCCGCCCATCGATGGATCAGGCCCCGTCCTGCAACACCTCCCTCCAGCCAGAGGAGCCACCGCCCGATCGGCAGGTCGTGGAACAGCAAGCTGAATCCCGTAATCAGCAGGGTCAGGGTGCTTCCCATCAGGAGGGCATGTTGCGTCCGTTCGTTCAGCGTGAACCGCTGAATCGAGGCTCCCGTGGACCGATCGGACGTTTTCACCTTTGGCCCCCCCTGTCCATCCCCGCCTGCCGGCGACGCCGCCGGTATCCATAGACCTCGATCGCCATGTAACCGAGGAAACAGACCATGAGCCCGCCGATGAACCACGTGTAGAACGTGCGGACGTAGAACACGCCGGGTGCACTCTCCCAGGTCTTCTCGATGTGCACCCGCCCCTCGGCGAACCTGGCACCCGCCCCCGGATGGCACCGGCCGCAGGTCGCCGGAAGGTTCGCTTTGGCGACGCGGGAGCGGGGATCGCTGGATGGTCGCACGTCGTGGAAACCGTGGCAGCTGGCGCAATTGGCTGCTTCGCGGTTCCCGAATTTGCTGGCGATCCCGTGGAAGCTGTCCGCGTAGGTTTCCCCCCGCTTGGTCGCCAGTCCGTATGCTCGGACGATCCGCTCGGCGGCGTGGCACGAGCCACAGGTCTTCGGGATGTTCCTCGGCGCGACCTTGGATGCAGGATCCGATGGAGCCGCGATGGTGTGCTCGCCGTGGCAGCCGGTGCAGGTGGGGGCCTCCTTCACGCCCTTGGCAACGGCCTCTGCGTGGATGCTCTCCCGGTATTCAGCCAGGATCCCTTGATGGCAGCGGCCGCACGTCTCGGCCACGTTCTCGCGATGCATGGGGGACCCTGGATCGTCGGCCGGTTTGAGGTCATGCGTCCCGTGACAGCCCGTACAGGTGGGGGCCACGGACAGCCCCTTCTTGGTCACCGCCTGGCCATGCACGCTGTCGCCATAGGCGCGGATGACCAGGACGCTGGGCATCTCGGGATGCCTGGCGGTGATCCGGCTGTCCGCATGACACTCCATGCAGATCTTCGCCTGATGCAGCGGCTGCACGCGCGAGGCCGATTCTTTCACCGCCACGATGTCGTGTTCTCCGTGGCAGCGCTGGCAGGTCGGCACGTCGGCATCTTTCTTCGCCAGCCCCCGCCCGTGGATGCTGTCCGCGTACGCCTTGGCCTCTCGCTGGTGACAGGTGGCGCACGCAGCCCGGCCCAGTTTGGGCTCGTGGGGCAGCCGGGCGATCCCCGTGTGGCAGCCGGTGCAGGCTACCTTCCCGTGGCGGGAACGTGCGAGAACGGCCCGGTCCACGTACATGGTCCGCGCTCGCTCGCCCGGCTGGGCCCGGGTCAGGGCCGGATCCCCGTGGCACCGCAGACATTCACGATCGGCGAGTCGAGCCGATGGCCCTCCGGTCGCTGCACTCGCTGCCCATGCCCAGAGGGCCAGGACCATGAGGCAACCGAACCAGGATGCCACGCGGGCGGCGCGGGAATGCTGGCCTCTGAGCCATGTCAGGATGTGGCCAGCGCATGCCATCCGCCACATGGGATGCGCCATCGACCCCCTCGTGCCTGCCGCCTCACCCCTCACGCGTCACGCCTCGCACGGGCTCCTCAGAGCTCGCCTTGCTTGTGCAGCCGTTCGTACTCGCGGGGATGTTCGTGCCGGAGCGTCTCCTCGGAGACTTTCCCCGTCAGCCAGGTCCAGTCCATGGGGTACACGTCCGGATTGAAGATCACGTAGTAGAAGTGCCAGACCAGGATGGCTGACGCGGCCAGCCAGGCCTCGTAGTAATGGACCAGCGTGGCCACATCCAGGACCCACTTGGCCAGGAACTTGAGCGTCCAGTTCTCGAACCAGAGCATGAAACCGGTCCCCGCCATGACCACGGAGCCCCAGATCAATGCCCAGTACTCCGCCTTCTCGATGTAGCTGAAGCGATCGAAGCCCGGCGGCTCGGCTCGCAGGCCTATCAGGTATCCGAGGTTCAGGACAGCCTCCTTGACGTCCTGGTAGCGCGGCAGCATGGCCCAAAGGTGCGCGCGTCCCCGCCTGGTCGGCAGGTAAGCCAGATGCCAGAGGCAGGCCAGAACCATGACGAGCGCCGCACTCCGATGGATCCAGCTTCGCCAGGCGTACCCCTGCTCCAGCGCCACGATCCAGGCGAAGAGCCAGGTGTCCGGGAATTTGAGGGCGAAGCCGGTGTACACCAGAACGATGAAACTGACGGCAAGCGTCCCGTGCTGCCAGCGCTCGGTAAGGCTCATGCGCAGAACCCACCGCTGCGGGCCGCGCGCATCGCTATTGAATTCGCCAGCGCTCCGCGTGGCAGCCCCTCCGCCCCGGCGACGATACTCCCGCCGGAGCTTCTTGAAGAAATCGAGGCCATTGTGCAGGCCCATCCCGGAGATCGTGATCGCGATCAGCAGGATGTAGAAGTTCCGCACGTAGAAGAGGATCGACTCGTCCCGCGCGGTGAGGGCGACGTGAACGGCACCCTTCGCGAAGTTCTCGCCCGCGCCCGGATGGCACTTCCCGCAGGTTGCCGGGAGGTTCGCCGGGTTGATGGCCGACTTGGGATCCTCGGAGGGCCGGATATCGTGAACCCCATGGCAACTGGCGCAGTTTGCCGCGACCTTGGAGCCCCCCCGAATCGCCAGGCCGTGGAAGCTCTCTGAGTAGGTCTGCAGCCGGCCACCCGGGATATCGTACTTCTCGCTGATCCCTTCCGCCTCGTGGCAACTGGCGCAGGTCTTGGAGACGGATGCCACGCTCACCCGGGACGCCGGATCGCGCGCCGCGCGGATGAGATGCTCCCCATGGCAGTCGGTGCAGACCGGTGCATCGGTTGCTCCGTTACGCATCGCGGTGCCGTGGATACTGCCCAGGTACTCCTTGCTCTCCTGGGCATGGCATTTTCCGCACGTCTGCGGGACGTTGTCCCTGTAGACGGATGACCTGGGATCGTTGGCCCGGCGGAGGTCATGGTTTGAGTGGCAGTCGTTGCAGGTAGCTGCTCGCTTCCCCGCCGCTACCGCCCGGCCGTGCACGCTCCTTTGATAGAGTTGGTATGCTTGGGGGATCGGAATCTGCCAACGCTCGACCAGGGCGCGGTCGGCATGGCAGCGACTGCAGGTCTCCGCCATGCGGTTCCGGTTGGTGGGGGAATCCGGGTCCGCCTGTGCCCGCACCTGATGAGCCCCGCCGTGGCAGTCGAAGCATAGGGCCGCCTCTTTGACACCGCTGGCGAGGGCACGGCCGTGGACGCTTCCCAGATAGAGCTTGACGGTTTCGTCATGGCAGGCTTGACATGGCGCTGTCCCCAGGGTCCCGGCGGGTGCAACCTCGTGCGTCCCGTGACAGTTCTGGCAGCCGATCCCCGATGCCCCGTGGATACTCTCGGCCACGACGCCTGCCTCTTTGACATGGCACTTCTGGCATTGGACCGGGGCGAGCTGCTCGGCATGGGGAATCTCGGCGATGCCGGTGTGGCATGCCGTACACTGTAGTTTCCCGTGGACGGACATCTTGAGAACGGCGTCGTCTGCAAGGAGCGAAACCGACTTGCCTCCCACCTCTTTCTTGAGGTCCTTGTCAGCATGGCAGCCGAGACAATCCTCACTGCTGGGCCCCTTCGTCTGCCCTGCCAGTGCTGTCATAGCTGCAGAAGAAGCCGGCGCGGCCACGACTAGTGAGGATACGGAAAGGATGAGCACCAATCCAAGCAGGATGAGGACTGTCGGTTTTCGGATCATAATGACACCGATTTTATCAAGAAAACAAAAACCCGTTGAAAGTTCAGCAACTTATGTGCCGCCATGAGTTAAAAAGCGAGACTGATTCCCTCTGAATAGGATAATTCTACTAGTGATGAATATCACAACGCTTACCGCTCCACCGTTGAGATCATTCGGTGTGGAGTTCCTCTGACCTTCAAGAGGGTCCTGCAGAAATGTGTCATCCCGTTGCAGGGCTGTGCCTTTTCCTACTTCCCAAGTCAGCCCAGTCGAATGACACAGAGAGATCGGCTGTCCAAGAATCCCCGAGGCAACCGAGGGGATGAGGGCCCTTAGCAAAAGCCAAAGCCCACCCCGCTGATGGCGGGGTGGGCTCCGAGAGTTAGACGGTTTGAGATAGAGACAGAGATCAGCTCTTCTGATGGCACTTGCTGCAGTTGGCCGCGTCCTTCACGCTGAATGCCTTGCTGCCGTTGTGGCACACCCCACAAGCCTGGCCATTATTCATGTCCGCCATCTTGAGGGCAGACCGCTGCCCCTTGACCATCTTGAAGATCTTCGTGTGGCAGTCGGTGCACTTCAAGTTCTGGCCAATGTGCTTCTCGTGGCTGAAGACAACCTTGCCCTGGGTGCCTCCCGCGAACTCGAAGTCCGCAGGGCCCTTGACCTGAGCCCAGGCCTTCTGGACCACGATCGCTCCGAAAAAGGCGATCAGCCCGGCCACGATCGCAAGAGTCAGGGTTGACCTCCACGTCAGTCTCACGTAACTCACCTCCCTTCGTCCTTCGACATATTCACCCACCGGCCGATCTTTGCCTTGACCCTTCGACGGCCGGCCAGATCCGCGTATTCACGGCGACGGCAAAAATCCGGGCCGCTCCCGTCAAGTCCAGCTCCGCCCGCCTACCCCTTCCCTCGTCGCCGGTCGATCTCTTTGATCTTCAACGCCAGGCCTACGATTGTCACCAGGATGATGCCGACAGAGATCCAAAGGCCCCGATGCCGAAATGCCAGCTCTTCCAGCGCCTTTGCACCCTTGGTGTACGTCCCGTTGGCGATCTGGTCTCCCTCACTCGTCAGCTTCTTGACCGACGCAGGATCGGCCAGATGGATCGTCGCCCGCGCCTTGAGCAAATCGTCACTGGCGCCGTGCAACTCGAACTTGGCCTGGCTGACCTCCATTCCGGCGTGCTCGGCCCGGTCCAAGATGGCCGTGGCCCGCTGCACCGCCTCCCGCAAGTCGTCCAGGGATGCCCGAATCTCCGCGGCCTTCTGGTAGCCGGCGGATTTGGGGTCATGGCAGTTCACGCACACCGCCTTGTCCCCGGTGCCAACCATGCTGTCGCTCGGCCGCTCCACGTCATGGTTGCTGTGGCAGGTCACGCAGCCGGCCAGGCCCATGCTGACGAACGCCTTCTGATGGGGACTCCTGTTGAACAGGTCCTCCGTCAGGCTGTGGCATGTCCCGCACACGTTGGCCACGGAATTCACCCCGGGCGGCGAGGCCCCGTGATTGCCGTGGCAGATATTGCAGGTGGGCGCCGACAGATCCCCCTTCTTCGTCAGGGCCTCGTAGTGGACGCTCTTCTTGTAGTCCTCCACCACGTCGGTGGCGACCTTGTATCCCTTCATGTAGGCGGGATCGCCATGGCACCGGCCGCAGGTGTCCACAACTCGTATCGGATACGTCCAGGCCTGTTGGTCCTTGATCGCCCGGATGTTGTGGACGCTGTGGCAACTGATGCACGTGGCCACCTTCTGGTCGCCCTGGCCGAGCAGCTTCCCGTGGACGCTGGTGTAATACTCCTGCACCTGGTCCACCCGGATGGTGGGGTTGAACTTCTTCATGTACGCGGCGTTGCTGTGGCACCTCCCACACAGCGCCGGGATCGCCTGGTGCTTCGGCTTGCCGATGAACCCCTTCGCCCGGCTCATGGCTGCCCCCGCATCGAATTTCGTGGGGTCGCCTCCGTGGCAGTCCTGGCAGAGGATTCCCTTTTCCAGGTGGATGTCCTGGGCAAAATCCTCCGCCGGCGGTGTCAGTCGGGCATCAGCCAGCGCCCGGTGGCAGTCGATGCAGGAGTTCCCCTCTGGGAGCTTCTGTGCGTCCGCACGCCTTGCCAGGACGAGGACGGTCAGAACAACGAACGTCGCGGGCAGGAGCCACGCCGTTCGCATCTTACTTTCCCCCTGGCGCCATGTATCCCAACGTGCTCAACACTACGACGTAGGTCACGATGCCCACCCCGATCCAGAAGAACAACGAGCTCTTCTCACCCTGCGCCGTCTTCCGATCCAGGAAGGGCACCAGGAACAGGAACAGGCCTCCCAGGCCGAATCCCAGGACGCCCACCATCTCGCCGTCCAGGGGGCCGATCTTGGCCGGCAGGTACTTCAGGGTCTGGAACATGTACATGAAGTACCACTCGGGTCGAATGCCGGCCGGCGCAGGAGCAAAGGGGTCCGCCTTGACCCCCAGCTCCCACGGGAAGTAGGCCGCCAGCGCCCCCAGAACCGCCAGGGCCGAGAGCCACCCCACCAGGTCCCGAAGGAGAAAGTTGGGCACGAAGGGCATGGTGGGGATGGGGCGCCCGCTCCGCTCGATCTCGGGCGGGACACTCATCCCCTGCTTCTGCACCAGGAAAAGATGGAGGCCGAGGATCCCGGTCGTGAGCAGCGGCAGGACCGCCACGTGGATCCCGTAGAATCGGGAGAGAGTGGCCCCGGTGACGTCCTCGCCTCCCCGTAGGATGCGCGTCATCAGGCGCCCCACCACCGGGACTTGGCCGGCCACGTCGGTCCCCACCTTGGTGGCGAAGTAGGCCAGGGTGTTCCACGGGAGCAGGTACCCGCTGAAGCCGAAGGTGAGCGCGATCCCGAAGAGGAACATCCCGCTGATCCAGGTCAGCTCCCGCGGCTTCCGGTAGGCCCGCGTGAAGTACACGCTGAACAGGTGGATCATCATCGTGGCGATCATCAGGTTGGCCGACCAGCTATGAATCGAGCGGATCAGCCAGCCGAACTGCACCTCCGTCATGATGAACTGGACGCTCTCGAAGGCCTGTTCCGCGCTCGGCCGGTAGTACAGAAGCAGCAGGATTCCGGTGCAGACCTGGATGATGAACAGGAACAACGTCATGCCGCCGAAGTAATACCAGATGGAATGCCGGTGGACCGGCACCACCTTGTGCCGGATCAACTCCCGTAGCCCGGACAGGTCAATGCGTTCGTCCACCCAGGCGGTCGCCTGCGCGAACATCCTGCCCAGGAAAGTCGGCGCCTGTTCCATGCTCAGGCCCCCTTGCTCACCACGATCTCGTCCCCCTTCACGTAGACCTTGTACGGCTCGAGCGGGCGGGGGGGCGGCCCGCTCACGTTCTTGCCGTTCAGGTCGTAGACGCCGTTGTGGCAGGCGCACCAGATATCCTGCTTCTCTTCCCGGTATTGCACGGTGCAGTTCAGGTGCGTGCAGACCGCGGTGAAGGCGCGCAACTCTCCGGCCGGGGTCTTGATCAGGATGCCGGGCTGGCTTCCGAACCTGAAGATTCTGCCCGAGTTCGCCTTGATCTCTGTGGGCTTCCACGGGACCGTGACGTTGGCAACGGACGGCTCGCCACTCTTGGGCGGGATCAGGTACCGGAGGACCGGGTAGAGCATCCAGACCGCCATGGCCCCGAACCCGCTCCCCAGCAGCCAGTTGACGAATCCCCGTCGCGAACTCGCCAGCGTCTCCATGCCCCCTCCCTCCC
>Ga0187771_10003662_pt1 | contig 10764 bp, 10 predicted proteins | sample 0116_SJ02_MP15_1_FD_133139 | JGI IMG/M metagenome (GOLD analysis project Ga0187771, IMG submission 133139) | Tropical peat soil microbial communities from peatlands in Department of Meta, Colombia - 0116_SJ02_MP15_10_MG | ecosystem: Environmental > Terrestrial > Soil > Wetlands > Peat | place... | reverse complement strand
GGACGGTCTGAGTTCTGCCGAACGAGGGGCTTCCGATACGCCGATCTGGAGGCGTTGGGGTATAAACTCGTCGTGGCCGATGTCCATTGCCGGTATCGGAATTCTGCCCGGTACGATGAAACCGTTGTGGTGCGGACTCGACTAAAGGGAGTTAATAAACGGATGATCACCTTCGGATATCAGGTCCTCCGCAAAGATCGGGAAGAGGTCATTGCTGAGGGAGAGACCCGGCACATCTGTGTCGATTTAAAGGGTAAAACAAAGAGCCTACCGGAAAAATTCTTGGTCTGCCTCACCGGATAGTGCTTCCCCGTCTTCTTTCCAACCTGCTTATAACCTGACGGTAATAAGTTGTTTAAATAGGGCATCTTTTTGTTTTTGCTATTGAAAATTAAAGGGCAATAGGATAATCTTTCAGCAATGAATCCGCAAAAGATTTTAGTCTTGAGGCTGAGCGCGGTGGGGGATGTTATCCGGACACTCCCCGCTGTGAAGGCATTGAAAGAACATGCCCCTTCCGCTTCCGTCACTTGGATCGTTGAAGAGCCCTCTCAAGCCTTCCTCGAAAGTCAACCGGAGGTGGATAGTGTGATTCTGTTTCCGAGGAAAAGGTGGACGAAAGGAATAAAGTCATTGGGGACGGTTTGGCAAACAATCGGAGAGATGCGGGAATTCATCGCAGGCCTTCGGAAGCGAAAATTCGATGTGGTACTCGATTTCCATGGGATTCTTAAGAGCGGACTTCTCTCCTTTCTTTCAGGCTCTTCGAAGAGGATTGGATATGATCGAAGTTCAACGAAAGAATGGAATTGCCTATTTTCGAACGTGAAGGTGAAACTTCCAAAAGAAAAGATGAGCCGATTTGAGAGAAACTTCGCACTTCTCAGAGGGATGGGACTGGAGGTAAAGGACATCAACTACAGTCTTCACATTCCTCCGCACGACCGAGAATATGTGGCCTCATTTCTTAAATCCTCGGCAACGTCTCTGAAGAGACCATTGATTGCGATCCATCCGGGAACGAGCATGAAGGCTTTTTTTAAGCGATGGCCGCCGGATCAATATGCCCGACTGGCGGATCGATTGGTCCGGGAACTGAGTGCCAGTGTTCTTTTCACATGGGGAGCCGGAGAACTGGAGTCGGTGGAAGGTATTCGAAGAGAGATGGGGGAACCATCTCTTCTGGGCCCTAAAACCGAGACTTTGACACAGTTAGCAGAGGTATACAGGCAGTGTGATCTCTATGTTGGGGGAGATACTGGACCCATGCACATTGCCTCTCTCATGGGAATCCCCGCCGTCGTCATCTACGGGCCCACCGATCCGGTTGAAAACGAACCCTTTGGGAGGCACATCAAGATAAGGAAAGAAGTGGGGTGCAGCCCTTGTCATAACTATCCATGTAGAGAACTTCTTTGCGTAAAAGCCATCTCAGCCGATGAAGTTTTTAAAGCAACAAAAGAGATTTTAAGGCTAACTCCTTGAAAATATATTGTTATTGACTTTGCAGACTTAATACCCTAATATTCTTAATTTAATTGGGAGACTGTTTTGAAAAAGGATTTTAGTCAAGTCAACCGTATATTGGTAAGAGGAGTAAACTGGGTGGGGGATACCATCGTCAGCTATCCGGTGGTTCAACAATTAAAGGCGTTCTTTCCCAAATCCCACTTAGCCATCCTGGTTCCAAGTTATCTTGTCGACTTATGGAAAACCTTTCCCTACGTGGATGAGATCATTCCTTTTCAAGAGAAGGGGGGGATCGGTTCGATCTGGGAAGATTTAAACCTCAGTCAGTCTTTAAAGGAGAGAAATTTTGATCTGGCCGTTATCCTTCCACGCTCCTTCCGCTCTGCGCTTCATATTTACTTGGTTCGTATCCCAATCCGAATTGGCTATCAAGATGAATGGCGTTCTCTTTTCCTCACCCATGGAGTCCGCCGAACGAAAGAGATCCTTGGTGTCCATCGGGTCTATTATTATCGGAAACTGGTCGAGTCTTTGGGGAAGTTAGAGAATCCTCCTTCTCCTCGGATATTTCTTAGAGAGGAAGATCGCATGTGGGCAGATCGGGTGCTGAAAGAGCTTGGGGTGCGGGAAGGGAAACCCCTGATTGGCATGAACCCCGGTGCGACTTATGGTTTGGCCAAATGTTGGTACCCGGATCGATTCGGCGAATTGGGAAAGAGGCTTTCGGAAAAGTGGCAAACCAGGGTCCTCTTGTTCGGGAAGGAAGAAGAGCGTCCCATTGTCTACGAGATACTCCATCATCTGGGGGCACGCGGGGTAGACCTGACCGGTAGAACGGGTTTGCTTCAACTGGCTGCGCTTCTGGAGCGGTGCTCGCTCCTTGTGACCAATGATACGGGAACGATGCATGTCGGCGCTGCTGTTGGGACCCCGGTCGTCGCTCTCTTCGGATCGACGCCTCCCCTTGTAACCGGACCGTGGGGAGAGGGGCATGTGGTCGTGAAAAAGGATGTCTCTTGCAGCCCTTGCTGGAAGCGAGTCTGCCCGGCGGACCATCGATGTATGGAACTTATCACCGTGGATGAGGTTGAAGAGGTCGCCAGCAAGAAATTGGGAGAAACGAATTTGAAAAATAAGCTGGGGTTAGGGTAACGGTTATGACGCCCGTTTGGGTAATGTGGAAGGGTTACGTCAAATTCCTAAGACCAACAACGTAGCCGAATGACGATACGGGCATCGTTGCCGTTGCCGTGACCGAATGGGTTTATTCTCCAGGTAATCTCTGATGGCCGATAACCATTATATGGAAAAAGTTCCTGTCTCGGTTTATGTGCTCACGACCAACAATCGCAGGACGATTGAAAGGTGTCTGAAGAGCCTCTCCTGGGCTGAGGAGCTGGTGGTCGTTGACTCGTTCAGCCAGGATGGGACTTACGAAATCTGCAAGCAATATGCGCATAAACTATTTCAGCGGGCCTGGACCGGACATCGCGACCAGTACCAGTACGCCGCGGATCAGACCACGCGGGATTGGGTCATGTTCGTGGATGCGGATGAGGAAATTCCTCCGGAGCTGGCTGAGGAGATTCGGACGGAAGTCAGTAGAGACACAAATGACACGGACGGATATTTTGTCTACCGCCGGACTTTTTACCTGGGGAGATGGATCCGATACGGAGGATGGTATCCAGACGGCGAGATTCGTCTTTATCGAAGGAATAAGGGGAGATGGGAAGGGGGGCTTCATGCCAAATTGGTGGTGGACGGGAAGATCGGAGCCTTCAAGAATCAGTATCATCACTATACCTATGGAAACATCTCGGATCAAATCCAGACGATCGATAAATATTCTAAAATTGCGGCGCAGGATCTCTTAGAAAGCGGAAAGAGGTTTAGTCTTTTGAAACTCCTCTTTGACCCTCCGTTCCGATTCGTCAAGGAGTATCTCCTGAAATTAGGATTTCGGGATGGGTTACCGGGATTCGTGATCATCGTCTCCACCATGTTCTATGTCTTTATCAAGTATGCAAAGCTATGGGAGTTGCAGCACGAAAAAAACCGTTCTTTTCCCTCTCCCCTTGTGAGAGAGGGCGATGGTGAGGGGAGAAAGGGACTATCCGCCCCCACCTCAATACTCCCCCCTCAAGGGGGAGGATGAGGTCATTCACTGCTGTCAAGTCGGCATGAAGAATATAAAAGGAGATGAGGATGACTCCTGAAAAAAAGGATTTTAAAGGAAAGAAAGTATTGGTGACAGGGGGACTGGGCTTTATCGGGTCCAATCTTTCGATTCGATTGATCGAATTGGGGGCGGAGGTGTTGCTGGTGGACAGCTTGATCCCGGAGTATGGGGGAAACCTGTTCAATGTTCGCGACATTGAAAGTAAAGTCCGGATTAATATTTCTGATGTGCGGGATGAACATAGTATGCGTCATTTGGTTCAGGGCCAGGATTACCTCTTCAATCTCGCTGGACAAACGAGCCATATGGATTCGATGCAGGATCCCTACACCGACCTGGAAATCAACGCCAAGGCCCAACTTTTCATCTTGGAGGCTTGCCGTAAATATAACCCCGATATTAAGATCATTTTTGCCAGCACCCGTCAGATTTATGGGAAGCCCGATTATCTTCCCGTGGACGAGAAACATCCCCTTCGTCCCGTAGATGTGAACGGCATCAACAAACTGACGGGTGAATGCTACTTCATCCTTTATAATAATGTCTACGGGATTCGGGCCTGTGTTTTGCGCCTGACGAACACCTACGGTCCCCGCATGCGGGTCAAAGATGGACGCCAGACCTTTCTCGGTATATGGATTCGGCTTCTTGTTGAAAAGACGCCATTTGATGTATGGGATGGACATCAGTTGCGCGATTTTACCTATGTGGATGATGCCGTGGACGCCCTGCTGATGGTGGCGAAAAGTAAGGAAGCGGAGGGTCAAGTTTTCAATCTCGGTGGGGATTGCGTGGTCAGCTTACAGGACCTCGCCCGCCTTCTGATCGAGGTGAATGGAGGCGGGGACTGCATCGTTCGCCCCTTCCCACTGGATCGCAAGCGGATTGACATTGGCGATTACTACACAGACTTCAGCCGTATCCATTCTGTGTTAGGCTGGCAACCAAGAGTTTCGCTGCGCGAAGGGCTGCGAAGGACACTGGAGTTCTACCATAAGTTTCTCAAGCATTACCAGTAGGAGAGATCTTGCTTAAACCTTTGTCTATTGCTCAGGCAAATCCGAAAGCAAGTTATATCGCTCGTAAGGTTGAGATCGATGCAGCCATCAAGCGGGTGATGGAGAGTGGGCGGTACATCCTTGGTCAGGAAGTGGAAGCCTTTGAAAAGGAGTTTGCGGCTTACATTGGAGTTGATTTTGGAATTGGCGTCAGCAGTGGGACAGATGCTTTGCACTTAGCTTTAAGAGCCTGTGGAGTTGGGTCAGGAGATGAGGTCATCACGGTGTCCCATACGGCCGTCGCCACCATTGCGGCGATCGAATTGTGCGGCGGTCGCCCTGTGCTGGTAGACATTGATCCCCGCACATTCATGATCGATCCCAGTCAGATTGAGCGGGCGGTCACCCCGCGCACCAAGGCTATCCTTGCCGTACATCTTTACGGATATGTAGCCGATATGAAGAAGATTCTGTCCATTGCTGATGAATGCCGATTGCGTGTCATCGAAGACTGCGCGCAATCCCACGGAGCCACCTATGCGGGGAGGAAAAGCGGCGCTTGGGGCGACGTGGCTGCTTTCAGTTTCTACCCAACCAAGAATCTCGGTGCCTTTGGTGACGGGGGCATAGTGGTGACAAACGATCGCGAGCTTGCTGAGCGGGTCCGATTGCTGCGGGAGTACGGTTGGCGTCGGCGATACATCAGTGAAATCTCGGGGTTGAACTCTCGTTTGGATGAATTGCAGGCAGCTATCTTGAGGGTCAAATTGAAACACCTGGATGAGTGGAACGAAGCAAGGAGAAAGAGAGCGCTGATTTATTCGAGAATGCTTGAAGGAACGGTGAGGTGCCCACTTGAAAATGAGCCGGGAAGACATGTCTACCATCTTTATGTCATTGGAACAAGAGAGAGAGATGCTCTCCAAGCATTCTTGAGAGAAAACGGTATTGAGGCACTCATCCACTATCCCGTTCCCATCCATCTCCAGAAGGCATACAGAGGCTTAGGATATGGGAGAGGCGACCTTCCCTTGACCGAACAGTGTTCCCGGGAGATTTTATCCCTTCCCATCTATCCAGAGATCGGGGAATCGGAAATAGAAGAGGTGGCGATAAGGATTCTGTTCTTTTTTGGGGTCCAGTGTTGAAGGAAACACTCTGTAACCGTTTAGGACGTGCGGGGAGTTGGAGAAAGATCGGCCGAATTTTTTCGGCTCATTCGCCATCCTCAGGTTCATCCGTTATAAATTATGAAGAAGATAAAGTTTGCCATAGGCCTGCGGGACTTTTCTAAAAAGAGAGGGGGAGCCGAAAGATATTTGGCTGACTTATGTACTCGAATGGCCGCTGAGGGTCATGAGGTCCATGTTTTTGCACAGCATCGGAATGAAGAATACCCAGGGATCTATTTCCATTCTGTCAAGACGATCCCGTTTCCGAAGAGCCTTCAACTTCTTTCTTTTGCGATGAGGGCAACGAAAGAGATGCAAAACGGGAATTACGACATCCTCTTCGGAGTAGGAAATACGTTAAAGGCAGATGTTCTACAGCCCCACGGGGGGGTCCACTGGGCTTGGCTATGGCGAAGCCTCAGGGCTTACGACAATCCGATCTTATGGATGGTAAAATTTTTAGGGAGGGTTTTAAGCCCAAAACAATGGGTAAATGGCTGGATCGAGAATGCCCCTTATAAAGGGGATCGTCTTCAAAAAATAGTTGCCATTTCAGATATGGTGAAGCAGGACATGATGAAGTGGTATCAGGTCCCCGAGGAAAGAATTGTCGTGGTCTATAACGGTGTTGACATCGAACACTTTCATCCGAGAAACCGTCGCTATCGTGAAGAAATCAGAAGACGACATGGTATCGGAGATGAACTGGTGATCCTTTTTGTCTCAAACAATTTCCGGATGAAGGGACTCGGTTTCCTGATCAAGGCATTGGCTAAGATCAAGAAGGTGAGCCCTGCTTCTTTTAAACTTCTCGTTCTGGGGAGGGACCGTCAGAATTTCTACCTACGTTTGGCCAGGGGAAGGGGGATTTCTGGAGGAGTGGTTTTCGCAGGGTCCACGGATGAACCTGAAAAATATTATGGCGCATCAGACCTTCTTGTTCACCCCACTTTTTACGATGCCTGTTCCCTTACCGTCCTGGAGGCGCTGGCCAGCGGACTTCCGGTGATCACCACTAATTCCAATGGGGCGGGGGGGATCATCACCCAAGGCCAGGAGGGCTTTGTCATTGGCGATCCGCGTGACGATCGGGCCCTGGCAGAGAAGATCTTATTCTTCTTGGACCGTGAACAGATGGAACGGGCTTCGACGGCTGCCCGTCGTCTGGCAGAATCCCATTCTCTTGAGAGAAATTGGGAAGAGATGAGAAATATTTTTGAGAAAAATCTTTCAGAAGGAGTTACCGCAGGATGAAGAAGTGGTTTTGGTACCCGGTTGCGAACATCAAGAACCGTTTCCTCTTCGGAGCCTACGGGAAAGATGTCTACATCGAGCCTGGGGTCGTGATCAACCGGCCAAGGTTTGTTCATGTGGGAAACCATGTAAGGATCAAAAGGAATACCAGCATTAATCTCCACCCGAAGGATAAGAGATCAAAAGAGATTCTTTTTTTCATCGGAGACAATGTGATCATTTCGGAGAGCTGCTTTATCAGCGCCTGCAACCATCTCGTCATCGAGGAGAATGTGGGCATCTCACCAAATGTGATGATCATCGACAACTCGAGGAAGCCAGGGGATATCAGCCGTCCCAGCAAAGAGCAGAAAGTGGAAAGCGGTTATGTTCATATCGGTGCCGATTCCTGGATTGCTTATGGAGCCTGCGTTTTGCCGAACGTGACGATCGGAAGACATTGCATCATCGGCGCCCTTTCCGTGGTGAATAAGGATATCCCGCCTTATTCCGTTGCGGTCGGTTCCCCGGCAAAGGTGGTGAAACGGTTTGATTTGGAGAAACGGACATGGGTAAAAGTGTCGAACGAAGAAGGTGCCGACGGGCTCGATGAAAAAAAGGTTGGGAAACCTCAGTGATGGATTGAATCCGATATGAGAAAAGGGCCTTGGAGATTTTTTCGAAATTTTAAAAACCGGCTGATATTCGGGCACTATGGGAAGAATGTCTATATCGATTCGAGAGTTCGTATTGTTCGGCCTCGATTCATCTCCATCGGAGACAACGTGACGATCAGCGCAGATACCGATATCTATGTCCATCCGTTCGATCGGGATTCAAAAGAATTGATTATTCAGATTGGTCATAATGTCCATATTGGAAGAAACAACATCATTGGAGCGAGAAAGAGTGTAATCTTGGAAGAGAATGTCTTGATTGGGCCCCATGTTATGATCGGAGACCACAGCCACGGGTATGAAGATATTGAGATTCCCATAAAGTTTCAGGAAACGACAGAAGCAGGGCCTGTCCGCATTGAGCGGGACAGCTGGATTGGTGCAAATGTCTTCATCTTGCCCAATGTGACCATTGGCCGGCATTCAGTGGTTGGAGCCAATTCGGTCGTCAACCGTGATATCCCGCCCCATTCAGTCGCTGTGGGGGCTCCGGCCAGGGTGATCAAACGGTATGATTTTGACCTGAAAGAATGGGTGAAAGTGAATGGGTGAAGGATTTTCTTGGAGCAAGCTCTTTGAATACCGCGATCAGATTCACCACCGGTATCCCGAAATCTGGAATCTGAGGATTCTTCGGAAGCGGTTTCCTTTGATGGTCAAGACGATTCAGGACAATGAGAAGGTTCTGGACATCGGAGCATCGAATCGAAATCTTCAGGAGCGATTGAAGCGCCATTTCCCAAAACTGATTTATAAAAGCATGGATGTTGACCGGGAACAGTTCCACGACTTTTACGGTCTGGAGGAGATTCATGAGTCCTTTGATGTTATTTTTCTTTTTGAAGTCATTGAACATTTAAGTCTTGAAGAAGGGATTCACCTCTTGAAGAGGGTTTTCGAACTTCTTAACGAAGGGGGACGGTTGATCCTGACCACTCCCAATGTCTTCAATCCCAGTCGGTTCTGGAGGGATGCCACACATCAGGTGGCCTATTGTTATGATGAGCTGGGAGGCCTTTTGTTAGCCCAAGGATTTTCAATAACAGCCATGTATCGTACCTATAACGATGTTTTCCACCGCTATTTCTTCAGGGTCTTTGTGATGGCCCCTGTGCACCGTTATCTGGGGATTGACTTTGCGAAATCGATTTTGATTGTTGCGGAGAAATCGGGCAAGACAGGATGAAAATCGTTTTCCTTACCCATTCCAGCGATCAGGGCCACCGATTCCGGGTGGAGCAATATTTCCCTTATTTGATTGCGCACCGGGTCGAACCGAAGTGGCAACCCCTGCCCGGTTCATGGAAGGAACGATTTGCTGTTTACCGCCGCCTTCCCATGTTCGATGCCATTTGCATTCAAAGGCGGTTGTTGTCTCCCCTTGAGTTCTATTGGATCCGGAAAAAGTCTCCCAGAGTGCTTTTCGATCTCGACGATGCCGTCATGTACCGGTCTTCCAGTTCTCCTCGCCCTCATTCTTTATCCAGGTGGCTCAAATTCAGATGGATGGTGAGAGGGAGCGACGTGGTGACTGTGGGAAATCAGTTTTTAAAGAATGAAGTCCTCAAGGTGGATCCGAAGAAGAAAGTCTTTGTTATCCCGACTTGCATCGACATGAATCTTTGTCCGAAAAAGAAGGGGATCTCTTACCGTGAAGAACCCATCTTAGGATGGATCGGAACAAAGGGAAATCTAAAGTACTTGAAAAAATTGGAGCCGGTCTTCGAGACCATCCATCAAAGATTTCCCCGGGTGAAATTAAAAATCGTGAGCAATGATTTTTTTGACTCCTCTTATCTTCCCACGATTAAGAAGATTTGGAAATTGGAGGATGAGAACGAGGACTTGATCTCTTTTGATATCGGACTGATGCCCCTCAACGACGATCTTTGGTCCAGGGGAAAATGTGGACTGAAGATCGTTCAGTATCTCAGTGTCGGGGTGCCGGTTGTCTGCACGCCCGTCGGGGTCAACTCGGATATTATCAAAGACGGTGAGAATGGTTTTTGGGCGATGAATGATCAAGAGTGGGTAGATCGCTTATCGGTTCTGATCCAGGATGAAACTCTGAGGCACGAGATGGGGGTGAAGGGGATCGGCACGGTGGAACGGGAATATTCTTTGTCGGTGACGTCAAAAAAATTTTTTGATGTTCTGCAAGACCTGTTTAGGAAGTAACTTAAATCGCTCCCCACCTCCCTTTACGAAAGGGAGGAGTAACTTCCCCCTTTGAAAAAGGGGGATTGAGGGGATTTGAAGGGGATGAGGGGTGAATAGGAATTTTCATTCGAGCGGACAGGAAGTGTGATGAAAGTTCTCTTTCTGATTCAGGGGTTCACCGTTGCCGCCAGCCGATATCGGGTACTTCAATATATTCCTTACTTGGAGGCGAAAGGGGTGGAGACCACGGTCAGCCTCTATCCGAGAACCTTAAAAGAGAATTTTCAATTCTTCAGGAATCTCTCCCGGTACGATGTCGTTTTTCTCCAGAGAAAAAGGTTCATCCAGCCCCGACTCGGATTATTAAGGAGAGGGGCAAAACGGATCATCTATGATTTCGATGACTCGGTGATGTATCGAAACTCAACGGCCAAGGATCCGATCTCGTCGAGCCGGAGGAAACGTTTTATCCAGATGATGAAACACTCGGACTTTGTCATTGCCGGAAACGAATTTTTGAAGAAAGAGGCCCTTCTGTTTAATCCAAATGTTGACGTGATCCCTTCGGCCATCGATCAAGAAAGATATCATTCAAAAGCCTATCCAGTTCATCAGGAAAAGGTGACCCTGGGATGGATTGGGGATCACGGCTCGATTCATTATCTGGAAAAGATGAGGCCCATCTTTGAGAGGATAGGGGAAAAGTATCCTCACGTGGAGTTGAAGATTGTCTGCGACACCTTTTTTGATTGCGATCGGATGAAAGTGATTAAAAAAGCGTGGAGTTCGGAAGAGGAGGTTGCAGATCTTCAGGGATTCGACATCGGGCTCATGCCACTCGTTGATGATCCGTGGTCATGGGGAAAATGCGG
>Ga0187771_10003661_pt1 | contig 10764 bp, 4 predicted proteins | sample 0116_SJ02_MP15_1_FD_133139 | JGI IMG/M metagenome (GOLD analysis project Ga0187771, IMG submission 133139) | Tropical peat soil microbial communities from peatlands in Department of Meta, Colombia - 0116_SJ02_MP15_10_MG | ecosystem: Environmental > Terrestrial > Soil > Wetlands > Peat | place... | reverse complement strand
TGTCGCGGCATTTGCGCTGGCCGCCGTTCTGCTATTTTCCACGGCATTGACCGGGGAACGCCGCGCCTTTTCCCAAATGGAAGCCAGCCAGGTGGCCGCCGCCTTCGAAAACGTGCGGCGGGAGCTGGACCGCGGAGCGGAAGACGTGAGCCGCCGGGTGGGCCTGGTGGCCGAATCGGAAGCCACGCTGCGGATGGCGCTGGATCTGAGCCGCCCCCAGCCCGACTACTCCATTTACGCGAATGACGCGAGCGGGGCGGCGCGCACGCACGCCCTGGAAGTAGTCGAGTTCGTATCCGGGGACGGCACCGTAATCTCCTCCACGGAATCTCGCGGCGCGAGCGGCCGGAAAGAGGATTGGGCGGCCGCCGCGGCCCAGAACGGCGATGGCCGCGCGTTTCTGCGCCGCCAGATGTCCTCTGGCGAGGCGGCGATCGCGCAGTTGGCGGTGCGCGCGCTTTCCGTGGGCGAACGAAAACTGTACGTCGTGGGCGGGCGGCTCCTGGACCACCGGCTGCTCGCCGCGCTGCCGCTCGGCCCGGGTATGCGCACGCTGCTCTTTGTGGACGCAAATGGAAACTGCGACCCGCAGCAGCTAACCGATTCCACCGGCGCCCCCGCCTCCCTGGGTACTGCCGCCGAATTCCTGACGCAGGTCTGCCGGAATCCGGCCAGTAGCGGAGCGGGCCATCGCTATGCCGACAGCGTTGCGCGCGAAAACAATTACGCCTTGCCGCTGACGGCGCCCGATCACAGCGTGCTCGGGGCCGTGGTGATCGGTTATTCCTCCGCGGCGCAGCTTGCCGAGGATCAGGTGCTCTGGCGCCGGCTGCTGATCGCTCTGGCCTTAGGACTGATCGCGGGAGCCGCGATCAGCTATGGGAGCGCGGCACGCCTGGTGAAACCCTTGGTGCGTCTGGCTCGTTCCGCGCGAGATATTGCCGCGCTCGCTCCCGGGGCGCACGCGGAGGAACGGGGCGGGCCGGAAGTGGTGGCGCTTGCGGAGGCGCTCAACGTGGCGGCGCAGAAGCTCGCTGCCGAGCGCGAACGCCTGATGCAGGCCGAGCGAGTGGCGGCGTGGAGAGAGATGACCCGTCGGCTCACCGCCGACATCGAGTCCGCCCTCGATGCCCTGGCCGAGGCGCGCGCCTCGGGAGACGCGACGGAGGGCATCGCCGGCTTCCAACGCGTGCTGGACCGCTACCGCGAGTTCGGGGAGTTGCTGGTGCTGCCGATGCAGTCGCTGCGGCTGAACGATGTGGTGCGCAGTGTGCTGCGCGATCTGGAGCCGCTGTTCAACCCCACGGTCAACGATGTGACGCGTCCTCCGATTTCCCCCGAGGTCGCCCTCGCCGAGGATTTACCGTCCATCCGGGGAGATTCCTCAGCGCTCGGACGCGCGCTGGACACCTTTCTGCTCTATGCCGTTTATTCCATGCCGACCGGCGGGACTTTTGTGGTGCGTACCGCGCATGTGCCCGGTTTTGTGCTCCTGCGCATCGAGTGGCCGGGGCCGTTCCCGAACGATGAGGAGGCCGCGCGGCTGTTTTCCTCTGAGCCGCTGAAGCGGGCGTACGTCTCGGCGCTCGAGCTGCCCGCGGCGCAGGCCACGATCACCGACCACGGGGGAACGGTCGAAACGGTTCGCGGGGAACAAACCTCCGCGCTGGTGCTCCGTTTTCCCGAGGAAGCCGCAACAACGCCAGTAGGCACGGCCGAGCGCGAGCCCGCGGCGGTTCCCGGTCCGGCCCCGGCCTCTCCACTCACCTGAGCCTTGCGCCTGTCGCAGGATGAAAGTGGAAAAGGCGAGAGGCGCTTGTAGTTCAGCGCCACTCGCACTTCTATGAAAAAGCCGTGTCCGTGAAGCTGGCGGCTCTTTACGAACGGTGCGGTCAGATTTCTATTGGTGCTCGGGGCGCAAAAGGATTATTCGTGACGCCCGCGGCTCCATCTCAAAGGTCTTCGGACTGCCCGCGGTGCGATTTGCGACTGGCGCAGGCGTGCTCAACGCGCGGCGGATTTTGCCGCGGGACCGCTGAATCCCACGCGTGTCATTTTTCCCCAGGCTACATCGCCGCGCAGGTACTGCCACATGCCGCGCAACCGCCACCACAGGTGGGCCTGGTGATAGGGAAAATGTTCCGCGAAGCAGCAGAGCAGCAGTTTGGCCACATCGCGCCAGTCGCCGTAACGCCGAAAGGTAATCTCCTCAAGCAAGACGCCGCCAATCGAGAGCATGGTGGAAAATGCATAGCCGAAGACGAGGAACAGCACCAGGAAGCGGCCGCTTAGAATGCCCAGCAGCGCCGCGACGACAATGGAGGCGAGCCCGACGAGTTCAATCACCGGCGCCAGCGCCTCGTAGATCCACAGATTCGGCAAGGCGATGGCCCCGATGCGGCCATAGCGTCGGCGGAACAACATGTCGCGGTTCGGCCACAGGGTATCGATCATTCCTTTCTGCCAGCGCGACCTTTGCCTGCCCACCGATTTCCAGTTCGGCGGCACCTCGGTCCAGCACACCGGATCCGGGACGAAGCAGGCGCGGTAGTCGATTCCCCGATCTCTGAGCCTGCGGTGCATGCGCATGACGAGGTCGAAGTCCTCGCCGATGGCTTCCGGCCGGTAGCCACCCACTTCCCGCACCAGGTCGCGGCGGAACACACCGAAGGCGCCGGAAATGATCATCAACATGTTGAAGTGGCTCCAGCCTTCGCGGCCCACCAGGAAGGCGCGCAGGTATTCGACCACCTGCACGATCTCCACAAAGCGCCGGGGCAGCCGTACCTTGCGGAGCTGCCCGGCTTCCACCAGCGACCCGTTCACGGCGCGCACGATGCCTCCGGCCGCGATCACGCGCGCGGGATCGGCCAGGATGGGGACCATAATGCGGAGCAGGGCGTCTTTTTCGAGCAGGCTGTCGGCATCGAGGACGCACACATACGGACTCGAGGCCGCATTCAGGCCGGCATTCGTCGCGTCGGCCTTGCTGCCCCCGGCCTCCTTGTCCACGACGAGCAGCCGCGGTTCCGTTTGGCTCATATAGATCCCGCGGACCGGGCGGCAGGGCACTTCCTTGACGTAGGGGAGGTCGGTGCGCAGAAGCTGGAACTCGCGCTTGAGCACCTCGAGCGTATCGTCGGTGGATCCGTCGTTGACCACGATCACTTCGATGGAGGGGTAGTCGAGCGTGAGGAAGGACCGCAGCGACTGCGCGATGCTCTGCCCCTCGTTGTGCGCCGGGGCAATAATCGAAACGGGGGGCGAAAAGGGCGAGGCCCGAAAGCGCTCCAGGCGGATGCTGATCAGCATCCGGTGGTGCAACACAGTCTCCCGAATCGCGAAGATGAGAAGAAACGCATAGATGAGGTTCGCGACCAGATAATAGAGGAACAGCGCGTCGTTGATGGTCAGGATGATGGTGTTCATCGCTTTTCCCTGACCAGCGTCCCGCCCGTTTCCGGCACGCGCGCTTCCGGCCGCGTTGCCGGCTCCGGCGCCCGCGGCGCTGCCTGTGGCTCGGGACCGGGCAGTTCGGCGGCTGCGGGCGCGGAGTCCGTCAGGCGGCGTTCGAGCCAGCCGAGCAGGACGCGTTCTCTGGGGCGTTGCGCGTCGGTGGCATAGAAGCGCAGGAGGCGAAGCACTTCCGGATCCTGCGTCTCGGCCAGCAGGCGCACCGACTGGGTGCGCACGCGCCAGTTGGCATGGTGCAGCACGGCATCGAGCAGCAGGCGCGGAGCGCCCGCGCGCACGGCCGCCAGCAAGATGCGCCGGGAACGCAGCCGGCGGCGAGGATCGGCCAGCCCGTTGAGAACGGCGAGCATGGCCCCGGAACGCTGCATCTCTCCCACGAGCGCTTGCAACGCGTAGCGATCGCGCGCGCGGATGGCCCGCACCAGAATTTCCTCTTCGTGCCCTTCCAGCCGCGACAGGGCCCCGGCGGCGCGCAGACGCACAAAGCGGTTTGGGTCACACAACGTCTCCAGCAGCACGGGAATCGAGCGCGGGTCCTGCAGCAGGCCCAGCGCCACCACCGCACGCAAGCGCACGAACCACTCCGAATCGGCGGCCAGTTGCTGGAGAGCGGCCAGCGCCAGCCGAGGACGCGCCCCGGCCATGGCGCGCGCCGCCGAAGCGCGCACCTCGGGCAGCGGATCGGAAGCGATCAGCACCAGGTCTTCCCCCAGTTCCGCCGAGGCCACTTCCGCCAGCACGCGCGCGAGCATGGGCCGAAGCTGGTCGTCGGTAGATTGGATGGCCCGCAGCAGCATCGAAGGGCGGTCGCGGCAGCAGTGGTAGAGCACGGTCTGGAGCACGTTGGCGGGCAGAAACATGCGCTTCAACTCCAGCCGCTCCAGGATGGGTTCCGCCGCTTCCGGCATGGCATAGCGGCCCAGGCCGCGAGCCGCGGCGATGGCCACCTGCACGTTGCCGTCATCCAGTCCCTCCGCCAGAGCTGGAATGGCCTCCGGACAGCGCATCCGTCCCAGCACGACGAGGGTGTGCAGGCGTCTCCAGCCGCGGCGACGCCGTGCCTGGTGGATGCGTTTGTCCAGCAGACCACTGATCCGCAGGCAGTACCGGATCTGCTCGGCCTCCTCGCGTCCCGCGATTTCCAGGCGGTCGAGCAGGATTTCTTCCAGAATGCGATCGTCCAAGGGGTCGCGGCGCCACGCCTCGGGCATGATCCGCCCGGCGAGAATGTCGGGCAGTTGCCGGCGCAGGACCTGCGTACGATCGTCGCGGTGGCCAAAGTACCTGCGGCGTGCGGCGCGGCGCCCCATGATGAAAGCCAGCAGGAGCGCGGCTCCAATCAGGCTGGCGATGACGGCCTGCACCACGTAGCTGGCCGGCCCCAGGGCTTCTACGATTCTGGTGATCGGATTCATGGCTTAGAAGCGCATTCCGTAGGTGAGGCCGAAACTCGCCTGGGTGCGCGCCTGGGAGCGGTCCTGGAACAACCCGTAGGCGGTCAGGAACTGCCGTTTGGCAATCTCCCGGCGAAAGCCCGCGCCCCAGGTGCGCGCGGCGAATCGCCCGATCTGGTCGGTGAGCGCATAGTCTTCGCTGCCCACCGCAAAGAAGAGGTTCCCGGTGAGCCGCGGCCGGAGCGGCAACGTCAGTTTCGTCAGGCCGGAAACCTGCCAACCGGGCGCCAGCCCTGGAAACGCGGAGCGCGCGTCGGTGATGGCGATCTGCCACATCCAGTCGCGCGGCAGGTAAAAGATGGCGGAGGGAGTAAGCGCGAGAACGCGAGCGGTAGAGAACCAGTACCACTGCTGGTGGTAGTTGAATTCGATTCCGCGCACAAAATGACGGCCGGAAATCGTGAGGCCGCGATCCAATTCGAAGAAGGCCTCACTGCGGGGGATGACGCCGTCGTCGTGGTTCCATGTGCCCCCAACGGTGATCGCGGTGCGCGGCAGGGGCTTGAAGGTCATCTGTCCCAGGTTGCGTTCCGCGTGGCCGCCGAAGCGGTCCCAGTAGGAAATCTCGAAATAACTGCTCCAGTTCGCGTTCCAGTCGGTTTTCAGCCCGGTGTTGAACGCCCCGGCAGTATCCGTGTAGTTGAACATGTCAATGTCCGTGCCGATGTGGAATTCCTGACGCGGCGGCTCCGTCACGGACTCGAGGCCCTCACGCGCGTCCGCATCGTCAGGCGCCAGCCGGCGCGCCTCCTCGAACGCCTCGCGGGCCTCGCGGGACTGGCCCAGCGCGCGGAGGACGCGGCCTTCTTCGAGCAGCACATCCAGGCGGTGCGGGTCCGCGGCGCGCGCCCGTTTCAACAGCTCGAGTGCGTCCTGGGGATGGCCCTGGCGGCGGAGGATGCCGGCCAGATCCAGCAGCGCGTCGGAATCGTTCGGATAGGCGGCCAGCACCCGGCGGAAGTCCGCTTCAGCTTCCGGCAATCGTCCCAGCCGCAGCAGTGCGCGGCCGTGCCAGCCGACCGCGTCCATGTCGTTTGGCGCAGCCGCCATCCACTTTTCCGCCGTCTCCAGCGCGCCCTGGGCATTTCCAGCGTTCAACATCGCGCGCACCTGCGAGGCCCAGTCGTCGTCCGGCAAAGCCGCGGGTGCGGCCGGCGACGCCATCCAAACGGGGAGCACGAGCGAGGCCACGCAGGCGAAGAACACGCGGGCTGTCACGAAACGGAACACCCGGGCACAGTCCCTCCTGGATGGTGTATCGGCATGAAACGCGATTTTCTGGAGTGCCGGGAGGCAGGCGGGGAATCAGTTGGGGCGCGATGGGGCGTGCGGAGCGGGGGCTTCGATCAGCGGTTTTCCTTCCACGTGTTCCATGCGGAGGCCCAGCCAGCGGGCGACGGTGGGAGCGATATCCACGATTCGCGCGCCCTCGAGTTTTCCAGGCCGCACACCGGGGCCGTTCAGAATCAGCGAGGCATTCATCATTTCGCGGTCGGGCGGGAAACCGTGAATGCCGAGCAGCGTAGCCGGTCCCACCGCATCGCCGGTAACGCCCGGGATGAGGCCAAATCCATCCGCAGCCTCGAGGGCCAGAAACGCATCGGCGTCTCCGCCCAGCGCTGCAATCTCTTCCTGCGACAACACGCGGCGAATGCCGCTGCCGGGCTGCGCCGCGAGCGGGACAAAGAGTTCGCGGACCGCAGCGGCGGCTTCCCGGTCGTCAGGATTGTGGAGGTAAATATAGGCGGAGCCGCTGGACGCGCCGACTGCAGCGCGCCAGGAGATTACGCGGTTCTTCTCGTCCACGGTGATGAGCCCGTGCTGGCGGAGCAGCACGCCCGGCCGCAGCACTTTTTCCTCCCGGGTAAATCCGTGGTCGGAGACGACCAGGAACATCGTATTCGACCAGATCCCCGCCTGGCGCGCGGCCTGGGCCACGCGCGCCACCTGCGCATCCGCTGTTTCGATGGCCGCGAGCGCTTCCGGACTCCAGGGGCCGTGTTCGTGCTGGGCATGGTCCACTCCGGGCAGGTGCAGAAGGAGCAGATTTGGCCGGCGGCGTTCGAGCACGTCCACGGCAATGTCGGTGATGGATTCGTCTTTCGCGGGCAGCGCGCCGAAGCCCTTTTCGAAGTCCGGGAAGCGCCGGGACACGCTTTCCCACAATCCCGGGGTCGAAATTGCGCGCAGCAACCTGGCTCCGTCAATCCCTCGTCCCCGCCAGAATTCCGGCACCACCGCGTCGCCACGCGCCCCCATCGTCGCCGGCCAGCCGATGAGCGCGGTGCGCAGTCCACGCGCCTGGGCCAGTTGCCAGAGGGTCGGGGCGCCAATCTCCGGCTCGTACCAATACCACTCGCCGTCGCGGTTGCCCATGGGATCGAACACGGCGTTGGAATGGATTCCGTGCACGCGGGGCGAAACTCCGGTGACCATGGAAGTGTGCGAGGGATAGGTGACCGCCGGCATCACGGAGCGCACGCCGGGACTCCACGCGCCCCGGGCGACGAGTTCGCGCAGCGTGGGTATTTTCAGGCCGCGCGCGTCCGCTTCCGTGTAGCTGGCGGGCATGAGGCCATCGACGGAGATCACGATGGCGTGTCGCAGTGCAGTGGATGGAGCGGGAGCCGACTGACGCGAGCGAGCGAGGGCTATGCCCCCGCGCGGGGCTGAGGCCAGAGCAAAGAGCAGGGCCAGGCACAGGCCGGCGCCTGCCAACGTCCAGCGAGGAGTGGCCAGCCTGAGAGGTGTTCGAGAGCGGCTCATCTTCTCTCCCAGTGGGATGCAGAGGGCCGGCCGCTGGATCTCATGATTTGTGAGGCGCCCTCTAGAAGGTAAAGCGGGCGCTAATCTGCAAACGGCGCGCTTCCGTGCCGTCGGGAGGAAGGGCGTCGCCGCTGCCCGTCAGATAATTGGCTACGGGCACGAGGCAGGGCGTCTGCCCCGCACCGCACACGGCGGCCGAACCGCTTTCCGAAAAGGCGCCGGTACGGATGGTAGTCGGCGACCAGCTGTTACTGAGATTGAATACTTCCAGGTTGAGGGCGAGCTTGTAGCGGTCGCCAAAAGGAAGAATTTTGCTGAGGCGCAGGTCCTGGCGGACGGAGCTCGGCTGCCAGGCGCTGTCCACGGGCACGAAGGGCACGCGTCCGCTCAGGCCGTAGCCGTTAATGGAAAAGTTGCTGAACATCCCGGGAACGGGTGTGCCGGAAGTGCTGATGGTGGGGCTGCCGTAGGGGCGGGCGCCATTGACGGTAGTGATCGCAGAGACCTGCCAATTGTTCACGAAGTAGGTAGCAAAAGCGCTGGTGCTGCGGGTAAAGGTAGGAGCCCATACCCCGGAAACGACAAAACGCTGGGGCTGGTCCTCCAGGCCGCTACCCCGGTCGAGCTTGTACTTGCCGTTGACGAGCCAAGCATTGGCGTTGCTGAGGAAAATGTTTTGATTTTCCTGGCCGTAGCCCTGCCCGTCGTCGATTTCGTGGGAATAGGTGTAGGCGACAGCGGCCTGGAACCCGTGCGAGAACCTCTTGTCAATCTGCAGGGTGAAAGCATTGTAGAAGCTGTCGATGCCGTTTCCATCCTCGTACATCCCGCCGAACGCAGGATTGGGCCGCGCGCCAGACACTCCACCCACTCCAAGCAAGACCGGAATTGCGTAGGCGGCCACGACTCCCTTGGTGGCGTTCTCGATGTAATAGGTGGCGTTGGTCGTGTTGGTCGGCGGGGGCAGATTGGTGTCGAAAACGCTGTAGAGATGGACCCCCCGGCTGTAGATGTAGGAGGCGGTGACGGTAAGATTCGGAGTCAGCGCACGCTCCACCGCCAGGACAGCTTGCTCGGAATAGGGAGTCGTGAAGTTGGGCGCGGCAAACTGAATGGTATTGGAAGAAGTGGCGGTGGCGCAGGCAGGAACCGAGGTGAAAATGGCGGGGAAGACAGGACCACAGGCCTTCTGGCCCGGGTTGGCGCTGGACAGAGAGAGCGACTCTGTGGTCACACCGTTGCCCGTGAACAGGTCCTGAAGCGTGGCCCCCATGACGCGAGCGAAAAACAGGCCGTAACCCGCGCGCACCACCGTCTTGTCGGTGAGCCGGTAGGCCAGGCCGATGCGGGGCATCAGGTTCGTATCCGGGGAGTTGATGTGACAGGTGAGTGGCGCAGCCGGATTGCACTTGGGGGGCTGAGGGATCTGGGAATACTCATAACGGGCGCCCAGATTGAGGGTGAGGCGATTGGTGATCCGCCACTGGTCCTCCAGGTAAAACCCATAGTAGTTGATGCGGGTCGTGACCGTCGGATTTCCAAAGGCCTGGGAATAGGAGGTCCAGTCCTTGGCGCCCGCGGCGTTGCCCGAGAAGTCGAGAGCGAAATTGCTGAGATTTGCGTAGTTGTAGTTGCCGTTCGCGTTCTGGATGAAATAGCTGTAGTCGTAGTTGGTGGAGAAATCCATGCCGACCTTGAAAATGTGCCTGCCCCGGGACCAGGAGAGATCATCGGCGACTTCGTTGCGGGTTTCGTTGGGTTCGATGCGCGGCAGATAGTTGACGGCACCGAGCGTGACGCCGGCGGCAGACACATCCAGCAGCCCCAGTACCCCGTTGAGCGAGGGGTCCAAATCGTCGCCTTGGAGATCGGTGCTGTAGCCATAGCGGAAATTGTTGACGAGGTTGGGGGTGATGATGGAGGTCCAACTGGCCTTGCCGTTGCGCACGCGCACGAAGTCGTCGCCGTTGCTGTTCACTCCGGCGCCACTCGTGGAGGAGATCAGAGTCTGCTGAAGGCCGTTGGGGGACTTGAAGTGAAGATAGTTGAAGCTGACGCTGATGGTGTTCTTGTCCGTCATTCGGTAATCGATCCGGCCGAAGGCCAGGTCCTGATCGACGGTGCGGGGAACCAAGCCGAAGAAGCGCGGAAGGAGGGCGTTGATGGCGCTGCATTGGGCAGCAGTAACCCCCGTTGCGGGATCGCCGCAACCATTGGGGAGCGGAGGAGTCGCGGTGGGATTGTAGGGCTGAAACGTCTCGCTGGCGGAATTGACGTAGGTGGCGACGTAACTGTCCACAATGGGGGAATTGATGCGCGTAAAGTCGCCGTTGAAGAAGAAAAACAATTTGTCCTTGATGATGGGGCCGCCGACACTGGCACCGGACTGGAGGCGCCAGGCATTGGGCTTGACGGTGGAAAACACGTCCTGGGCGTTAAAATCCTGGTCGCGGCCGAAGGTATACACCGTGCCGTGAAAGTCATTGGTCCCGCTGCGGGTGACGGTATTCACGACACCGCCCATGGCGTTGCCGTACTCGGCGGAAAAATTGGCGGAGACTACCTGGAACTCCTGCACGGCGTCCTGAGAAATCTGGGAGGCAATGCGGGTGCGGCCGTTGTTCTCGCCGTAGAACTGTTCGGTGGTGTCGTTGCCGTCGAGCAGGAAATTGTTGCTGTTGGCCACGCCGCGGAAGGTGAGCAGGCCGAAGTTCCCGTCGTTGGTGACGCCGGGAGTGAGCAGGACGAACGTATCCACGCGGCGGCCGTTGATGGGAAGGTCGAGAATTTCGCGGGAGCCGATAACCTGGGAAACATCTGTTTTGGTTTCGTCAACGGCGGGCGGGGTGCCGAACACCTCGACTTTTTCGGTGGCACCGGCCACCGTTAGGGTGATGACGAGATTGACGTCTTCGCCCACGAGGAGCTCGATGTCTTTGACTTCGTATTTGGTGAATCCCGGTTTCTCGACGGTGACGGCATAACCCGAGGCGGGGAACAGGGACGGGGCGTTGAAGACGCCTCCCCCCGTTGTGCGCAGCGAGATGCTGACGCCCTTCGAGGTGTTGGA
>Ga0187771_10003660_pt1 | contig 10765 bp, 9 predicted proteins | sample 0116_SJ02_MP15_1_FD_133139 | JGI IMG/M metagenome (GOLD analysis project Ga0187771, IMG submission 133139) | Tropical peat soil microbial communities from peatlands in Department of Meta, Colombia - 0116_SJ02_MP15_10_MG | ecosystem: Environmental > Terrestrial > Soil > Wetlands > Peat | place... | reverse complement strand
TTCTCCTTCTCAGGTCGTCAAAGGACTGTCTCGCCGTTAGCCGCCGGGTTGGCGCTGTTTATCTTGACTGAATCGGGTAAGTATTCTAAGCTGCCGCATACTTTCAGACGGAGCTGCGTTCAAGATTGAGCGGCGGTAAACCCCGCACCTCCGTAGGGGAGGGGGAGCGCAGCGGATGCGTCGCGCGATGTATGCCTTCCCGGTCACACCGATCTTGAACGCAACCTGTTATCAGACGGTTTAAAGCAGCCTCGGCTGGCAGTTTTGCTTCAGAGGTTTTTTTCGTTGATGGAGCCTGTTATGAAGAATTTGTTGTCTTTTGGGCTTGCCGTTTCGTTCTTTCTTTTTCTCGTCGGTTGCGCACATACTCCGGATAGTTTGCGCAGCATGCCTGAAAAACAGGTGACTCCAGCGGCGCAAACGTCTGGTTCGCCGCAGGAGCTTTCTGCGGCACAAACAACCGGACCGCCCTCAGTCGAGCTTTCAGAGACGGTCTTCGATTTCGGGCAGGTAAGCGCTGGAAACGACTACGTTCATGCTTTCAAGGTCAGGAATACGGGGACGGGGGTTTTAAATATAAGAAAAATCATGCCCGGGTGAGGAAGCGCGGTGGCCGGTTTCGACCGGTCCATTCCCGCCGGAGGCGAGGGAGAAATAGCTATTCGGCTCTACCCGTACTCGTGTCATGGTGATACTAAGAAGGAAGCATTCGTATTCTGCAACGACCCTCGAAACCCATACTTTAAATTGACCGTTCGGGGTCGCGATTATTAATTCCGTGGTGATTTGTTTCTGAACCGGTATCCGACACCCCGGTGATGTAAAATATCCCGTTATCTACAATGACAGAGATTGACAGGGGGACGAAAATAGTGGGGCTCGCCCGGACCGAAACCCGAACCAGGCCGGATACTAACCGCAATAATGCGTCAACTTCATCTCTCAATATCGATGAGACCGGATGGAAGTGCAAAGGCGATCGCCCCTGTCTTTGCGTTTTCGTTTCCCATCCGGTTGTCTGCTTCACTATGGCCGCGAGCCGTGGAGTCAGTGTGCTCCGATCTGAAACGGCGCGGGCGGATTTGAGCGGCGCCCGGCCGCTCGGGTCGGACTGAGATTGCCGTACTCTTCACCTTCGACCTGTCCGCCCGGCCCTGCGACCCAATTGCGGAGCACACCGATCCCTATGGAATGTCCCGGTTCGCAAACTTCTCCCCGGAAGATCGCGCATTCGCTATTTTTTTGCCTTCTGCCCGCCGGCCTTACCTCCACTGCCGCCGGGTTTTCCTCCAGCGCCGGGTTTAGCCCCGCCGCTGGGTTTAGCTCCACCAGCAGGCTTGGCTCCACCGCTGGGTTTAGCCCCAACGCCGGGTTTAGCCCCACCACTAGGTTTAGCACCGCCACTAGGTTTAGCCCCGACGCCTGCTTTTTCTCCGCCACCGGGTTTAGCTCCGGCGCCTGGCTTGGCTCCACCGCTGGGTTTAGCCCCGACGCCTGCTTTTTCTCCGCCACCGGGTTTAGCTCCGGCGCCCGGCTTGGCTCCGCCGCCGGCCGGTTTAACTGCTTCTCCGCCAACTTTGCCTTTGGCGCCGCCTGCTCCTGGTTTTTCGGCTCCGGCGCCCGGCTTGGCCACACCCTTTTGACCTGCGCCGGCAGGACCTGCCCCTTTAGTCTTTGCGCTGGCCTTGGCCGCGGCTGCTGCCTTTCCTGTGCCGATCTGGCCTTTTGACGCTGCCTGACTGAGGCTGGTGGTTTGCGAGTTCCTGATATTATTGATGGTGGTGTTATTCGTGGTATTGATATTGACATTCCGATTACTGTTTACATTTACATTACCATTGGCCCAGCCCCACTGACCCCAACCCGAGCCCCAGACAGGCCCGACGGCTACAGATCCAAAAAAGCCCACCCCAACTCCGACTCCAACCGCCACCCCCGGCCAAACGGGGGCATAAACGGCGGGAGGCGTAGGCCACCACCAGGAACCGTACGCCACAACGGGATTGTAGCGGGGAATAAAGACAACCTGCGGATTCACCGGCTCGATCTCGACAATGCCGCCTTTCACGACAACCCTCTGTTCCGGCGTGCTCTTGAGGTTCCCCGCCGCTGCGGCCTTCGCCCGCAGTTTCTGAACCGTGTCCATCACAGCGGCCTGCTGGCCGAGGAAAGCTTCACCCAACCTCGCCGTCCAATCGGGCTGTTCCGCCATCATGGCAAGCACTTGCGGGAAAGGCGCCAGCGCCTTCACGCTAAGGTCCCAACTCATCCTGTCCAGGGCCGCGTTTAACGCCTCCCCCTTGAGGGTCGGGTTTTGTTTCAACCAGCCGTCTGCTTCCGTGACCTGATCCGGAAAACTCGCCGCTATGAGTACCTGGGCAAGCAGAGAATCAGGATAGAGCGCAATCGGCGCAAGCATCTCGTCAAGCTCTTGCTGGCTGAATGTGACGGGAGTTTGGGCATCCTGCGCAAAGGCTCCCCAGGGAACCATCACGAGACCAACCAACGCCATCAGGATTCCCATGAAAAAAATGTTTCGTTTCATCGTTCCGCCTCCTTTGATTTAAATTGTTAGAGTCAAACCAACATTTCACGGAATAACACATCAATCCGTACACTATGCATCCGAACCGCGTCCTTGCTGTCCGGTCTGAATTGAGCCTCGAAGTTTATCAGGCTGATTGCCCGTTCCGAATGTATGTCACGGCAGATTAAGCTTCTCTTCTTTCGAAAACAACGAGTTGATCGCCTAGAGGCGGCATCAGCTTCTTGCTGTCAAACAACACTTTGATTTTCCTAAGAATCTGACCAGCCACACCATCATGGTCGGCGGTCTTGACCCACGCCTGCACCCCGATCTTGACGCTTGTTTCGGTAAACTTGGCCACACCAATAGACGGAGCGGGAACTTTCAGGATTCGTTCGTCACTGTCCAGAATCTCCTTGAGAAGTCCTTCGATTTTCACAATATCATCCTTGTAATTGAACGCCACCTGAAGGTCCACAAGGCAAGTGGGCTCTGAGCTGTGATTGGTGATGTTTCCTCCGCCGACCTTCGAATTTGGAATGATGATTATCTTGTTGTCGGGACTCTTCAGAGTCGTGGTGAAAATCTCGATTTTCTCGACGACCCCGCTCGCTCCCCCGGCTTCGATGAAGTCGCCGATTTTAAAAGGTTTGAAAATTATCATCAATACGCCCGCGGCAAAGTTTGAGAGGGAGCCTTGAAGGGCTAAGCCCACAGCCAACCCCGCTGCGCCCAGGATAGCTATGAAGGAGGTCGTCTGTATGCCCAACTGCCCAAGGGCGGCAAGGATTATGAAGGCCATCAGGGCAACGTAGGAAAGGCTCGCGACAAAAGAAACAAGGGTCGTGTCCACATTCGTTCTCAACATGACATTCTGAATGACCTTGCGAACGATCTGCGCAGCCCAGCGGCCTATGAACAGAATGAGTACGGCTGCAATTACATTCAGTCCGTAAACGGCTATCAGTTCCTGGCATCTGGTAAGAATCTGCTGCAACATGGTTGCCTCCTCGTCAGGTTTGCGGAACTCCCAAGTGACGCTCCGGATCGCCGGCGATTGATTCATCGGCTGGTGACTCGGAGCGGTCGGTGGGGACTCTCACTTGAGGAGCCTCATGAAAGAACCGGTATGTCACCGAATGCAAGCGCAGGCTGAGATGCGCAGGACAGAATAATAACGAACATAATCCCCAGTGCTCTTTTCACTCTCCTCCTCCCCTTTTTGCGGGCTTGAATCGTTTGATTCCGGCGGCTGGCGCTTCATGGAATATCCCTTAGTTTCACGCTACCTGAAAAGTTGGCTGCTTTCAAGAATTAAATTCTGCTGTTTGCCTTTCTCGCTGATAGTTCTACCCGCTTTGAACTCGACGGATTTTGACCTCAGAATCCTCATGTCGGTAATTTTCTAACCGGAAGCGGAGTTTTTTCTTGACTCAGCTATAGAATAGCTATAAAGTAGCGCCGTTATGTAAAATTTGACATAACGCGATCCGATCTCCTAATGAGGCTTGACAACCTTTACGAGGTCCTTGGCTATGATAGATCTTGATGAGGCACGCAACCGGATTCTGGAAGCCGCTCCCGTCCTGGGACGCGAAAGCGTCCACATCCTCGAGTCCTTGAGAAGGGTCCTTGCCGAGGATATCGTGGCAATGGAGGATCTCCCCGCAAGGGACATGTCCGCAATGGACGGCTACGCTGTGCGCCACGCATCCCTCCATGGTGTTTGCGGGCGAAATCCGGCGCGCCTCAGGATCGTCGGGGAATCAGCGGCCGGAAGGCCCTGTGGTGTGAGTGTGGCGCAAGGTGAAGCGGTGCGGATAATGACCGGAGCTTTGGTGCCCGAAGGCGCGGATACCGTCGTAAGGCTGGAGGGTGCGGAGGAAGACGGCGGCTGGTGCATATGCGCCAATGATCCGGGACCCGGAGACGGCATTCGTTTTCGCGGAGAATCTCTGAGCAAAGGTCAGGTGGTCCTGCGCGCGGGAGACCTCGTCGGCCCTGTGGAGGTGGGAGTGCTGGCGACACTCAGGCGCGCCTGTGTGCACGTTTATCAGAAGCCCCTTGTGGCGATTTTTTCTACCGGTGATGAGCTTACCGACTTTCATGAACCCCCCTCGCCCTGCAAGATCATGTGCTCGAACCTTTACGCCCTGGCCGCGCAGGTCCTGGAAGCCGGCGCGGTGCCCCTTTGTCTAGGCGTGGCGCGAGACGACCCCAAAGCCCAGCAGTCGTTGCTCGCTCAAGGGCTCCGGGCCGATGTCGTCATAACCTCGGGCGGACTGTCCAAAGGCAAGTACGATCTGGTCCGCAGCTCTTTCGCTTCTTTGGGGGTGGACATGAAGTTTTCCAGCATACTCCTTAAGCCCGGAAAACCGTTGATATTCGGCACGATAGGCCGAAAGCTCATTTTTGGATTGCCCGGAAGCCCTTCGGCTGTGATGCTCTCGTTCGATCAATTCATAAAACCCGCAATTCTCAAAATGATGGGCTGCCCCGGCCTGTCCCATGCCCCCCGGGGCGAATCTCACTGGCGCGATCTGAACGGCCCGTCATTCCTTATCGACTCGTTTGCGCCCGGGCACACGACTCCCAGCGGAATCCAAAGAGCGTCTTTGGTTCCTATGGGAAGACCTTCGCCCTTAAACGGCAAAAGTGGCCGCGAACAGGCGGGGCCGCCCGGCGCCGAGCTTACCCGCACAGACGATCCCGCTCATTGAAACGTCACGGAATATGAAAGATCCAATACGCTCAGGTGGTGCAGCATGAGATACGCTGAAACAGGGTACAATCTGGAAGTTGATCTTGCGACGGGAAACATTACACGGGTTGAAACCGACCCGAAATTGCTCGAACTTCATCTGGGAGGCCTTGGCACCAGCGTCAAGATACACTGGGACAGGGTCCCCCCTGAAACTAAACCGTTCGATCCCGGAAATCTTCTGATTTTCAGCGCCGGTCTTCTATGCGGCACGCCTGCTTTCAGTTGTAATCGAACTATCGTCACCACCCTTTCTCCTCAGTCCCATTTGTTGGCATATCCGATGATGGGGGGATTTTGGGCGGCGGAGTTGAAATATGCCGGCTATGACAAGGTGATCTTCCGCAATAAGTCCCCCGATCTGGTTTATCTGTGGATACACAACGACAAAGTGGAAATACGCGACGCCTCCCATTTGAAGGGTAAGGGCGCTCTGGAAACCCAGGACCTCATACGAAGCGAGCTCAATGAACCAAGGGCGCAGGTGGCCGCTATCGGCATGGCGGGCGAAAATCGGGTCTTCACGGCCTCTATCGAACAAGCCCGCTCGAGCGCCAGCAGGCTCGGCGGGGGCGCCGTCATGGGCGACAAAAGGCTAAAGGCCGTGGCCGTTCGCGGAACAAAGGACATCAATCTCGCGCGTGGCGCTCAGTTTATGGAACATATGAAGGATATCAAGGAATATATCAAGTTTCGAAACGCAAATCCCATTCCGGATGTAATGACCATTTTATCCGGTATCGGCTCGCCGCAGGAAATGGTCCACACCGACGAAGAGTGGCACACGGAAAATTTCATGTGGGGAAACGCCCGCACTCGCAGAAGAGGCTTCTGGACCGAAGAAATCAATGACTCCTGGTCCAGGACCCAGTTGGAAGCCATAAAGCGGCTGATAAGTTGCTTTAACTGTCCGCAGCATTGCGGGGCGCTAATTTCCCATAAGGATGTTCCAAGATACATGGCCAAATGTTTCGGCAAACTCACCTATGCCATGGCCGCCTATGTGGACAACCTGGATTTTGCCTGGACTATCCTTCAACGTGCCACCGAGTACGGGGTGGACTCATTCTCGACCCCGCAAATTCTCGCCTTCGCCGTCGAACTCTATGAGGCCGGCATTCTCACTGACAAAGACTTTGAAGGATGCCCCTCCGATAAGGAAGGCAGGTTCTTCTGGCTGCTCGACAGGCTTGCGCGTCGGGAAGGAATTGGAGATGTTTTGGCCGACGGCACCTACTGGGGCGCACTCAGAATCGGCAATGGCGCGGAACAGTTTGCTCACAACCTGGTCAAGAAACATGAGCAGCTCCCTCTCAAACTGGGAATGCTCGATCCTCTCTACTTCCTCATGTATGCCACCAACGAAAAGATCAGCATTACGCAAATCGAAGGTAATTGGCCCCAGGGGGCCTTTGCCACAAAAGAGCAAAGAGAAAGGTTCGTAGAGGATTGGCCCCAGCTTCCTGATGAAAAGTTTAAGCAATACCTGCTTGACTGGGAAACGCGCGGGGAAAAGTCCATACCCTATTTCCCGACTCCCCAAATGTGCAGCGAAATTGTGGATTGGATGGAGATGCTGCACAATATCGATGATGCCCTCGGGTTTTGCGCCGGTATGGGGTCATTTTGCCTCAAGCCCCCATATCATATACACAATTACCCGAAACTGGTCTCGGCAGCCGCGGGAATGGATATGGATGAAGCCGGGCTAAAGAAAATAGTCAATAGGAGCCGCAACCTTCACAGGGCGTTTAATGTGGTAAGAGGCATGAGGAGAGCCGATGAAAAGCCGCCCGAAGACCATTGGAGACATAGATTCCCCGAACTCGAACAACAACTCCTCGATACGTACTACGAGTTCAAGGGATGGAATAATGACGGCATTCCCACAAAAGAAAGATTGGAGGAATTGAGCCTGGGTTATGTTGCTGAAGACCTGGAAAAAAGAGGAATATTAAAAGATGGCCAAGGTTAAAAAGAAAATCAAAACAGTCCGGATCGATGCCGATAAATGCAACGGATGCCGGGGCTGTGAGGTAATTTGCTCTACGGTTCACGCTACGCCCAAATACAGCTCCGTCAATCCGGCAAGGTCCCGTATTCAGGTCATTAGTCACCGCCTTAGGGACATATGGCTTCCGGTATTTGCGGGTGAGTATGCCGCAGCCGAATGTATGGGCCGGGATGTCTATGTGATTGACGGCAAGCAGTACGACGAGTGCAGCTTCTGCCGCGCGGCCTGCCCTTCCAGGGACATGTTCAAGGAACCTGATTCCGGCCTTCCCCTCAAATGCGATATGTGCGAAGGCGAAGAAAAGCCGCTCTGCGTGGAAGTCTGCCTCAATGACGTCCTCGTTTACAGCGAAAGAGAAGTGGAAGTGGAAGAAGAACCGGCGGCGGATAACCTGGAGATTGGGTTGAACTCGCTCATAGACACATATGGATTTCAAAAAGTAATGGATGCCTTTGTCCGAAAGTCAATAAAGAGAAATAGGGAATAAAGCGATGAGAAGAATTACGGAACATGTTAATCAATTGAAGCAAATGTATTCCATTGAAGACGGAAGGTTCCAGGGGAAAGGCGCCTGGAAGAAGTTCCCTTTCTTTTGGTTCCTCTTATTCATATCATACAAATGCACAAAAAGATGCCGATATTGTTATTCATTCAACCAGGTTGGCGATGATACTCAAATGGAAATGGATGACAATACCTTCGCAGGGTTATTGGAGTGGATTCCGGAAGTTTGGAAGTTAAATAATATCAAGGTGAATTCAATTGGCTTCCTCGGCGGTGAACCGTTGTTGAGAACGGATAGAATCAAAGAAATTATGGAAGCTGTATATAAATATACCGATGGAATGCAGGGATATGTCTATACAAACGGCGATTTGGTAGATTTGACAAATTGGGATGATCTTGAAGATATACAATGGATATACACGAATATTACTGATACCAGTATTGAAGAACTCGCGAGGCGAATGACCGTAATAAGTATAAGATCGAATGCTATTAATCAAACGATAGTGGCTACATTGGATAATTACAATTTGGATCGAGTTCTCGATATAACACGATTTGGAATTGAAAACGGTTATCGCTTAAGATATAATAGGGATTTATACAGAGGAATGGATGTTGAATATAAAGCAAGACTGTTAAAAAAATATCATCAGGTATGTGATCTATTGGAAAATTATATCGATAGTGAATTCGATGTCAACACCACATTCCTGATCGATATGCTGATCCCGTCCTGGGACCATGAAGTGTCTCCATATCCCTGCGGCAAAAGAATTGCTTGCGTGTATCCCGATGGAACCGTCGGTCCATGTATCAGAAACCACTTATGCAAAACCGGGACTATATTCGACGAAAATCCTCTGGAAAAAATACATAACTATCAATTCCATTTTGATGTAACCAACCCAAGCCTCCCTCCTGAATGTATGGAGTGCGAATGTAAAACCGTCTGCCAGGGAGGCTGTCCGCACGATAAAATGGTGCTGACCGGCAGCGCCTCCGCTAAATCCGTTATGTGTGATATACATAAGGAAATTATACCGAGATTACGATATTTGGCCCTATTACAGGAGAACCCGCCTCTCAAGTACAGTCCACGGTTATGCGAGCCGTTCTGATGAAGAACTACATCTCGTTACGGTCATCATAGGCCATCAATACCCCTCCTATCGAAGATATCCTCGGCTTCTATTCGTCCCCTGTCTCTTGGAAGGCATCTGAAAGCAGGTTCTTGGCCTGGTTAACCCAGTCGCCCTCAAGGAGGCGGTTGGCGAACCGGCCCAAGGCGGAGGAGACTTCCTCGATTTTGTCCTCACCCAGTTGGGCCAGATCTTCGTATGTCCGGATGCCCATATTTTTCAAGGCGCTTTCAAAGGCGGGGCCAATGCCGCTTATTTTCTTGAAGTCGTCACCCCACTCCTGGAGCCGGTCAACAAGGCTCGATCCTCCCAAGGCCTCGTACATATTGACAACGAGGTTGGTTGGTACTCCGACCTGGCGTGCTAACTCCTTGAGGTCGATCTCCCCCTTCCATTTGATTTTATCCTGGATCGCGTCCTTGAGATAGGTAGCCAACCAGTCTGAGGCCAACCAGACTTCATCAAGGATTCCTTTCTCGCCGTAGAGTTGCTCGCAAATACCTGTTAAATTCCAACTTGTCCAAGGGCTATCCACGTACAGCCTTGTGGCGATGCACTCAACCAGCCCTTTCTCAGGGACCAACTCGGGGTACTCATTGCTGAGGCGCAGTACTGCCTCCAACCCGGGACGCAGCATAGGCGGCTGGTCGAAAGGCCTAAGGGGCAACGCCCGACCCAGGCGCTCGCACGCCATTATCTCCAAGGCTTGGAAATCGGGGGAACTGGACACCAGCTCTTTCAAGTTCTGGATCACCATCCAAAGATAACTCTCATCGAGACTTTTTTGCCGCAACAGAAGGTGGGCGCCCAGAAAACCCAACATGGGATCCTCGAACTTGCCGATGAGCAATTTGTTCATGGCATCTTCAGGGAAAAAGTCACCCCCTTGCTGCAGGGTCGTCAAGGCGGCATCCGCCACCTGGGTGAAACGATCTTGGGGGCTAAAAGCGAAATTGATGCTCGGCAGAAATATCTTGGCGGTCTCGAACCTGAGGCCTCTGTTATAGACGAGGAAAACTTGGGTATTCAGTTCTGGATAGACATAAAGGGGCACTTCTCGGGGCTCCTCACCTTCGTGCCTCAAAATGTAGAGGCCTCGTTCCGCACGGGCCGAAAACGCGAGGAAGCCCTGGTCGTCCTTGATTGAGTCACCGGTGGCGAAATCGGAGAGCAATTCCCCTTGAGAGTTCAGCAATCGGAGATTTGCCCCAAGATTCTCATCCCGATATTGTTCCTGACTAGGTGTCCGGAGAAAAAGAAAGAGCCGTCCCATGGACTCGTTCGGGTCGCCAATGGGGGGGCGAGTGTCCGTCAGGCTCCACTTTATGGACGGGTTAGCATAGTATTCATGGGTGGTTGCAGTGTCGAAGACCGGAGTAGCTGAGACTCGCAAAGGCTCTTGGATCGTCTCTCAAGTGTCGGCCTCATGCCGGATGACCTTTTCCCAATGCATGCCAGCCCGCTCCGCCCGAACCGTGTAAAGCCCGCGGGGGAGTTCCAGACCCACCTCCCCTTGTCCCGCTTTTAGGAACTCATCCCAGCCGTCGTACACCGTGATCTTTGTATCGAAGGACTGCTCGCCTTGATGGTTGACGACAGCTATATGGAAACGACCTTTCAGACTCTCTTTTTTCTCAGAACTCGACACGAAACTCTCCTTCCGTCGCTTGCAGAATGACGGACAGCGTCTCCCCTGTACCCTGGTCAGTCAGGAGATAGCTGCCTATGGGTAAGGTTTTCACCCAGTCGGCGGACGTCGTCTCCTCCTCGCAGATCACTTCCAGCGTAGGCCCCTCCAGCTTGATGGGTCCCTG
>Ga0187771_10003659_pt1 | contig 10769 bp, 14 predicted proteins | sample 0116_SJ02_MP15_1_FD_133139 | JGI IMG/M metagenome (GOLD analysis project Ga0187771, IMG submission 133139) | Tropical peat soil microbial communities from peatlands in Department of Meta, Colombia - 0116_SJ02_MP15_10_MG | ecosystem: Environmental > Terrestrial > Soil > Wetlands > Peat | place... | reverse complement strand
CATGGTACTGTGCCTTAAGGCACGGGAGAGTAGGTCGCCGCCAGGTCTTCCAATCCACCCAACGCCGTCGCCCAGTCCTCCACGGACGCGGGGTGGAGCAGCCCGGTAGCTCGTCAGGCTCATAACCTGAAGGTCAGAGGTTCAAATCCTCTCCCCGCAACCACCGACAGTAACGCCGGGTCTCGTTGGAACCCGGCGTTCTGTGCTTTGGTGTCGGGCGGTTGCGTGAATTGCACGAGTTTAGCGAAGTCCCCAAAGATCTCGGCCTTCAGCGCTTCATCCGTCGGTGTAAGCACGATGCGGTCGATGAGGCTGCGGATAATTTCACCAGCCTCGGTGGCTGTGCCCGGCTGGTTGAGGGCCGAAGTCAGGCTTTCGACCTTTTTCCGATAGATCTCCGGTAGAGCAGGGTGGAGGCGCAAGATGGGCTTGGGCTCGGCCATGGCGAGCTTGGCCGAGGCGCGCTCCTTTTCTCTTTCGAGGGTCATGAGCCGCTCCTTCAACGTCGGGCTGTAAGCGCCGTCTTCGATGGCTCTAACAATGCCAGCGATTTTGCGGTCGACCTTGGCTATCGCGCGGCGGGTTTCTGCATAGTCGGCTTCGGCAACGCTGGCGCGGCGACGCAGTTCGGCGTTGAACTCTTCGACAAAGACAGCGATGAGTTCCGGCGCCATCATTCGTTGGCGCAAACCGCCGAGGACCCGCTCCTCAATCTCTGTGCGGCTGATCAGCAAGGCATTTGAGCAGGTGCCTTTGGAACGACGGGTGGCACAGCCGTAGCGATCCTGTCCGACGATGGTGTAGGCGCCACCACATGAGCCGCAAACGAGGATTCCGCTCAGCAGGAAGCGCCGCCTGTGAGCCCGGTTCAGGGCGTTTCCGCGTTCGTCCCGTTCGATCAAAAACCGTACCTGCGCCTGCCGTGTTTTGACCTGTTGCCAGAGGTTCTCGTCGATAATCCGAAGGTGCGGGACCTCGGCAATTTCCCATTTATCCGGAGGGTTGGGTCGGGCAACGCGCTTGCCGGTGCGGGGATCCTTCATATAGCTGCAGCGGTTCCATGCTAGGCGACCGACGTAGAGGGAGTTGTTGAGGATGCCGGTGCCGCGTTCTGCCTGACCGCGGATCGTCGTGTCGCCCCACGGCTTGCCACCCGGTCCCGCGACGAACTCCAGGTTCAACTGCTTGGCGATCGCGCGAGGGCTGCGTCCGGCGGCGAACTCTTCAAAGATCCGACGGACAATCATTGCCTCAGAAGGATTGATGCTGCGCTCGCCGGCGCTGGAACCCACGACATCGTAGCCATATGCCTTGCCGCCGGGCACCTTGCCCAGAAGCACCCGGCCGAGCTGGCCGCGCCAGGTCTTTTCGCGCAGATCGGAGAGGTATAACTGCGCCATCGTGCCGAGCATGCCGATATGCATCGCGCCGATTTCGCCAACATTGACTGCATGCAGCTCGATGCCGGCGAAGGCGCAATGATCGTGAAGCGCAGCAATGTCGGAGAGTTTTCGGCCGAGCCGATCGAGAGCTTCGACCACGACGACCTCAAATGCGCCACGATCGAGGTCATTGAACAGCCGCTGATATTGGGGTCGGAAGCGTGAGGCTCCGCTGAGAGCGGCATCGGCATAGGTATCGACGATCGACCAGCCGCGCTTTTCGACATAGCGCGTACAAACTTCAAGCTGATCGGCGATAGAGGCTTGGCTCTGGTTCTCCGAGCTGTACCGGGCGTAAACCGCGACACGCATGGCTAACGTCCTGCTGGCTCTTCAGCGGGGCGACGATACCTCGCCCGCAACTTCAGTATGTGCTGCTGATAGCGGTGCGACGCAGTGAGCATCTGCGCGTGAATGTAATGTCGTTCACCACTCTGCAGCGTCGAATGGCCAAGAATGCTCCGGACGATGTGGACGTGTTCTGGATCCTCTATCGCGATCGAAGTCGCGGCACTGTCGCGAAAGAGGTGAGGGTTGATCGAATGACCGAAGCGCGCTGCGGTCAGCCGACGGATGGTATCGTAAACGGCCATCTCGGTCATGGCGGAGCCGTGCGCTGAGATCCAGAGCGCTGTGTCCGGATGTCCTGCCGACGTCGTTTTCCGCTTCCAGCGACCATCGCGCCGGAGGAGTTGAGGTCGATATTCGGATAGATATCGCTCAAGGTAGGGCACGAGGACCTGCGGGATGGGGGCGTAGACTGGCTCGCCGGTCTTTGTCTCAGCGCTATCGAACTGAAGGTAGTATGCGTCGGCGCGCCGAACGATATTGCGGCCAATTTCTATGCCGGTGAAATTGCGCCGGCGAAGGGGCCGTGCTGCCAAGAGCGCAATCATTAGGCCATCCCGAAACTGACGGGCTCGTTTCAGTGGCCTGTCATTCTCGGGATCGTCTGCGTGCGTCATCAGCTCGATGCCGAAGGCAGCAAGCGCCTCAACCGGGATGACTCGGGACCTTTTGTTGCGGACCGAGACTGCCGTATGGCGCACCTGGTTCTCGATGCGGCGCAGCCACGCCCAATCCTGTTCTGGCGCCATGGCTCCGATCGCCTGATAGAGCTCTTGCACCCGCGCAAGGACGGTGTAGGGGGCATTGACGAGCCGCAGATCAGCAACGTAGCGCAAGACTCGTTCGGGGCTGATCCTTGTGGCGGGACCGAGATCCGGATCGAGCAACCTTTGGGCATCGAGCCAGGTCAGCCAACGGCCATAACCCTTGGCGATCTTCCGCCGGCTATGCGGCGTCCAATCGGCACCCTCGCCACCCGGCTCCAGCACATCTCCCCCAACCATCGCGGCATCCCAGATATCGTGATCCGAGACGGGCCACAATTCGATGGGCCTGCATCGACGGGTTGGATCACTTTTGAAATCGTATGCCATTTCTTGCTGCCTCAGCGCGATCCACGGCGAGAGCGCTTTAAGTCGAGCGGCTGTTGCCCGCGCAGTCGGAGGACGTGTTCGTCGAAGTGTCGGATCGCTGCCGCGGTTTCGGTGCCGCAATAGCTCCGGGTCGTGGTCTCTACGGAAGTGTGCCCGTGGACAAGCCGGATGAGGCCGTAAGCGCCCGGGTGAGCGTCGAGATAGAGCTTAGCGGCGATGTGCCGGAACAGGTGGACGTTGATGTGCAGCCCGCACTCGCGGAGCACAAAGTTCTGGATTTGCAATGCCAGCGTATGCCGGCTTTTTGGTCCACCGCTGGGGCTCGGAAACAGCGCTGACGACGGGTGTGTCAGCAAGGCGGGACGGCAATGTTCGATATAAAAGTCGAGGAGCTTTACGGTCTGGGCTGGCAGTTCGGCTTCGATTGTCATTCCATTCTTCACGTCCTCGCCGGGGACAAACAGATGGACGATGCCTTTGCCGCGCGTTCGGGTGCGTAAAATGTTCCGGTCAAGATCGAGGCTTGCGAGATTGCCGATCCGCATCGGGACCATCAACAAGAGCTCGACGGCGACGGCACTTTCGACCTCGCGAGCCTCACGAGCAGAGACTGCCAAGCGTGTACCGTGGCGTGCAAAAATCCGCGCTGGAAGGGTCACGAGAGCACGAACATTGTGCGGATCATCAAATTGACGGAGGCGGTGGCGATTTTTATCGGTGAGGCCGGATTTACCCGGCTCCAGACGACGGCAGATGGCCCGCAAGCCCTCGAGCTGCTCCCCTTTGACCTTAACCCAGTGCCGCGCCATTGCGGTTAGCATGCGGGCGATGTTGTAGGTCTGCTTGGTCGGCCGGCCGCCAGCCCGCTCGATGAAAAAACGTAACCCGTCCTTTACCACCTCGACGACGACCACATCGGCGAGGGATCGCAAGCTCGCTGGATCTCGGCCGCGATGCGCCAGCGCCGACAAATAGGCGCGAAACAGCGTTCTGTAAGTGGTGATGGAGGCCGGCCGTAATGGGCGAAAATCCAATTCAGCGAGGAGGTCCTTCCCGCTCAGCCGGTCAAAATAGGCTTGGACCTCAGTGCAGATACTCTCCGGAAAAGAGTCCCACGGCAGAGAATAGCTGCGCCGGTATTGCGGCACAGTCAGTCTCGACGATGGCCAAGCCGCAATCAAATCCGCCGCTCGGTTCCACGCAATGCGCATCGTCCGATGGACGCGGCGCGGGTCGCGCAGCAGGGCTTCGTCTTCCATCGCCGCTAGAAACGCGTCGGCAACCGCGTCGCAGACATCGCCCGGAGCAATGCCGAGCGTGCTGCAATAATGGGAAAAACGTGAAAGCCCTTCGCGCACCCGCCGGTCGTTCAAGTGACGGAACAGATCGCGCCATTCGGAAGAAAGCGGTTCGGTGCTGCGTCCGGGTATCGTGGTAACGCCAGCACGCGCAAGCGCCGTTCGCACCAGGCTTAGAATATTAGCCCAGCGGCCTTTCGAGACGCCTGTCATCGCAGGTGTGAGCGTGGCGAGCCGCTCACGCAAGTGCCGCGGGTACGCCGGGATCTCCTCGAGCGGGCGCCCGATGGCGCGTCCGACGACGCGCAGCGCAGAACACACCTCTTGCCGCTGCCGGGCCGACAGCGACGGGTCATTGCTGATCTGAGTCAGCACGTCGGCAAGGCTCGGGATGATGCGTCCGCGGTCTCGTGAAGTCAAAGGGAGTGCCATGTAACGCCTCGTTATGACTGGTTGTGACTACAGTACATAATCGTGAAAAGCCCAATATACAAGGAATGGCGTTTTACATAATTAAGTAATAACGAGACATGCAACAATATATAGAGCGTGATATTTGAGTCATTGCTTGGCATTCCCGGTCACAAGACCGAGCAATAGGGCCACGGCCTCGGGGGTTGCCTTCACCGAGTTGCCGAGGCGGACCACCTGCAGCCGGCCGTCGGAGATGTAGCGCCAAACCTGGCGCGGGCTTTGGTCGATGATTTCTGCAACCTCCGACACGCTCATCAGTCGTCGCGGAAGCCATTCCGGTAAATGCGGGGACGAAGTCATCGGTTTGGCGCCGGTGTTTCGGTGTTGATCGGCGTTTGCAGATTTTCGAGCACCTCAGTCGCTGTCTGTCGGGCGAGGAGACGGACGAGTGCCTCAAGGCCTTTGACCGCGTCCGTGCCATGCCGCGTGCGCGACGGGCGAGATGGCTCAGCCAAGCCAGATGCGCCGCTCTCAATGACGGCGGCTCATGTCGCGCTTGAGACATGAACCACCCCCGTGGCGCCAGCAGCCCACCGCGACAATGTCACTGCCGTACGTCGGATCAGGGGCTTCTGAAGATCGCCTTGCATGCTGTTACCGTCATGTCCAGGCGCCCGGTGGGCGGAATGACGGGACGGTGAAGCAGATCTCCGGCGCGCGCTGGTGGAAACCCGGCGCCAGTTATGGCCGCAGGCGATCAGGGCTCTTCGCCGTGTCGCCGAAGAAAATCTTTGAGTGGTTCCAGCGCTTTATACTTTTTCACGGTGGTCCAATATTGGCGCAGCGCGTGAGTTGCGCTCCCCTCCGGCAAATTGAGCCATTGGAAGACGCAATGGCATAAGTCCCCAAAACCCGTGTGGTCGCTACGGCCCGACTTCGGCGGCTCACCTGTCGCGCTGAGCCAGTCGAGCGCCAAGCGCATAATGAGACTCTGATAGCTTTCGTCTTTTGGTCGGCCGCCATGGTGGTGGCGCGTGCCGGCGCCGCGCGTCTCTCCCATGATAAATGGCTCTAATCGGGGGGCGGAGCGTTTGCCAGCGCCCCGACTTCGACCCGGTACAATGCGTTCGCCTTCCGCGCTGAGCGCTCGCGTGGCGGCGATTAGCATTTCTCGATCAGCGCTGGCGGCCCGAGTCTGGAAGCGGGGGGTTGGGCCCTTGGCCGGAAAGAGAGCGGCCATCACACGCGGCCAACGCAGTTCTAAACGTTCCAGAGCCTTCTCGGGGAGGGACTGTATTCGAGCTCGGATAACGCCGACGGGTGGATCATTCTGGTGGCTCAATTGCCAGAGGTCTCGTAGCGCATTGTGTGAATCGCGAAAATTGCCTTCGGGTACGGCGGTAAGGAAATGCTGGATTGATCCCTCGAGGCCGTGAACAAGCCGTTCAAAGCGATCACGCGGCAACGATACGCCGTCCTTCGTGAGACAATCTTGGACCCGCGCGCGCTCCTCGTCGTTCAGGCGGTAATCAACCGAGTGATTAGTTGCCATGTTCGTTCGTCGAAAGCTTTTCTGTCCGCCCGTTGGAAACCTCTTTGGCGCTGCGCTTCTTCTCTGCCATCGGCGGAACTCCATCGGCCTTGACGTGACGCAGAACATTTAGAGAACATGAGAAGCGATTGTCAAGCGCCCGGAGCAAAGCGAATGGGCCATCGTACGACGCGCGAGTTTCCGATATTGGCCCCGGCGACCTGGTGCACGTCGAGTGCACGCGCTGCGGAAATAGCGAACTGTTAACGGCATTGATGCTCAAGACGGCCGGGCTGCCGCCGTACGAGATCATCGTGCGCTTAGGCCGCCGGTTCCGATGCCGCGAGTGCGACGTGCGGGGCCACGTCGACATCTCGATCCTGTGGGCAGCTTGAGCAACATTTCTGCCGCCACGCGCAACCCGACGTTGGGAAAATCTCGGGGACTGTGACCTACCGGACAGACGCCCCGCGCCTCCGTGGCGCAGCATCCGATCGTTCGCACAATGGATGACTAATCGATGTTCGATCTTTCCATGTTGGATGCGATAGACCGCCGCCTTTTGGCTCCTTATCAAGGGCCTAGAGACCACCTCGTTTTCAGAGGCGCTGGCGCTGGCACAGACGGCTGAGGACTTTCTGGCGGGTAAGGCTCAAAGAACCACGGATCGCGTGCAGGCACCTCTGCTCCCTCTCACTCCTAAGCGCTCCGAAGCATTTGGGAGATTCTTCTCCTCATTGGTGTCGTTGGACGAAGTCATCCGGTACCTGAAGGAGTGCGACGAGGCCGTTGACGCGGAGACAGACAACGCCGAAGAGCTGCTTTCACGCGCCAATCGCAAGCGGGCGAGCCAAGGGTTGCCACTTTTTACGTTGTTGCCCGGCATCCCCACCCAAACCAAGCGGCGGGACAAGCCGGAGCGGACGAAAAAGGTCGCTTCCCCTCGTCCCCCCCCTCCGCGCGAGAAAGAGCCGAATGAGCGCGCCGTGTCGTCGCTCTGCCGACAGCGTGAGCCCCTTTCCCCACCCTTTTTTGACCATCTATCGCGGGCGTCGGGCATTTTCGCGGACATCCGAGAGCGCGCCACTAATCTAGGAACCGTTCACTTCTCCGCTGTGTTCCCAAGACGGATAGGGGGCTTCTGTACGGTGCCGAACAATGTGTGTTTCTCCACGACTTCGCTCAATGGTCGGTTTCATGGCGAATGCAGCAGCGATCCGCGCGGCGAATTATTGGCAGCAGGCGGACGATCTGCGCGAGATGGCGACCTTTTAAAACTCGCCGAGCGATACGATGCTCTGGCAAAGGCAGCTTCAGGCGATTAGTGGAGGGGCAAAAAGAAGCCCGGTGATGCGAGACCAGCTTCCGATCTCGGATTGTAGAAGTCGTGCCAGCTTGTACCCGACCAGTCGGTTCTGGCACGCCCGTAGGCTCAGCAAGCTCGCGATCCTGGAACACTGGCGCCACGCCACGACCACGCGCTATCGGACTGCATCCGAATAGCGGCCGGGTGCGTTTAGGTGGCCATTGATGGGCAGCACCTAAACGGGGCCGTGATCGATGTTCGAGATGGAACTCTCGGCGTTATTCGCCGCGTGGCGGGTGTGCATCACCGCCGTGTCGCTCCTCACTGGCGCGCTAGCGCTCGCGCCCTATTGGGATGCAGCGGTGTATGTCAGGGCGTTGCATGAAGCCCTGACGAGCACACCGATGTGATACGATCCCGCGGTGGTGCGCTTAGGAAAAGTCGCCCTGGGGCGAGGGGCCCGGTGGGGCCGAGGCTCAATCTGTTCTTCAGCGCTCGATAGGCTCAACCACTCTGGCTAACGCGGCCAAACGATTGATCATCTTAGCGCGCGAATAGTACTCGTCGATGACGCTGGTAAGCTCCTCGAAAACTGCTCGCATCCGGTCGTCCAGCAAAGCCATCTCTTCACGCTCGCCACGCCCGAGCGGACTGCTTTCAATTGCGAGCTGTGCGATAGGCAAGACTGATACTTCCTGCCCGAGTGGCGCAGCGCTATCGCGCGTCACCGCCGCTATTTCGATCCGCTTTCCCTTGATCTGTACATCCCACTCGACGGAGTGACGTTCGTCGAGCTGCCGTCTCTCGGCTTGAAGTGAGGCCACCTGCTCGTCTGTGGCCCGGCGAACCATCGCGATATGCTGGTCTGTGGCACGGCGCACGGCGGCCACCTGCTGTTCGGCGGCCCGACGCATGGCAGCGACTTGCTGGTCTGTGGCCAAGCGCACCGCAGCGGCCCGCCGGCTCGCGGCGACGAGCGCCCCAGCATAAGTAACGCCTCCGGTGACAAGGACGAGAAGGCCAACAATGAGTGGTTGCCATTGCTGGAGAACAGCCAACAATCCAGTCATCGCGGTGATCCCCCAAACAGTTATTCCATGCACGTCGGTCAAGGCACAGTCGGGGGAGCCTGTGCACAAATGTATCACCTCGTCATTATTTACCGCGAAACAGGCGGATTGGCAAAGGTCAGGATCTATTTTTCTTTGATTTGCCATAGAGGAAAGATCTGATTTTCGCAAAAAAACTGATTTTGCATAGACGTAATCGCGTACTGGGGTCTAGTTGCTGTGTAAGCTCTCGATTGTTGGGCCGCTTGCTGCTGAACAATGAAAACTCTGAAGTCGCTGTATCGAGCGCGTCCTCGAGCGGGACAATCTCGTCCGGCAATTCGGCGCAACGGCAGAGGTTTCGAGTTCAACTGCCGGCTGATGCGGCGCATAGTTCAATCTCCTGTTTCATCCAGGCTGGTGAGCTATGTCGCAGGAAACCTATCTTCTGCCGCCTACCGCTTTCCCTCACGGTATGGACGTTAAGATTTCGCTCCAACCCGGCGAGATGCTGTTCAACGAAGGCGATCAGGGGGATGCTCTTTACATCGTGTCGAGCGGCACGGTCCGCATCATACACAAGGACATTATTTACGAAGAGGTGCGCGCAGGCGGCATCCTGGGCGAGATGGCGATCGTTGACGAGGGCGCCGCGCGAAGCGCCTCGGCGGTCGCCACGACCTACGCCGAACTGATCAAGGTCAACGCTTCGCAATTTATGACCCTGATTATGAGCGCGCCAGATTTCGCGCTGATCGTGATGCGGGTCATGGCGCGTCGTCTCCGGCGAATGAACGAGCGCGCCTTGTCGCGGGACTAGTTGCGGGTCGGCGACGCGTTTGTCGAACAGCCACTGGCATATTGCGAAAAACAGAGCGACCCGAAGGCCGCCGCCCCCAAGTTTTGCTGAAGATGGCGGGCTTCAGCTAGTGGCTAGCACCTTGGCCTCAAAATCGTCCCAAACGCTGACACGCCCGCGCCCGGTGCGCCGCGTGCGACATCACTGCCTGCCCCGGCAACACATTGCGGCTGCGCCTATTAGCGGCGCGTAACCAGTGGTCCCTTACCCGATGCTGAGTTGACTGCGCACGGAGCGACGCCGGGAAGGCGAAGCCACTGGCCGCCGTCACGGCGAGCAGCCGCGAATTGGAGGCGCCTCGCAGCCAAAGGCGGAATATTCAAAAATCTAGAGTAAATAAATATAGAAAAAATTATTTATGCTCGAACCAGAAATAGATTTTAGATGCTGCTAATGCCCGCCCGAGATCGCCTTGCTAACCGGGAGCTTAAAGGTCGATGGAGGAGAAAATGCCGACAGCTGTTGAAGACATTGTCGAAGCCGCTACGGCTGGCGTTCTTCGCGCCCTCGACGCGCGCCGCGCCGCCGCGGTGGGCCAAGAGCACCTGCCAACAGCGGATCTGCTGCGTTCGGGCCTATTCGTCGACATCCGCATCAGGGCTGGTGGCTTTCCCGGTCCTCAAGTCGAGTTGAACCCGCAGCCGCTTCCTCCCAAAGAATAGTTACATAACGAGGCCGTCTAAGTCGGAGAAGCGGGTGTCGGCCCCGCCTCCAAAGGTGCCCCCGATCCTGTGCCCGAGCGCACAGCCCGATTGGGAGGGCGCCGTTGTGATCGGTGTTATGGGCGGGAGCGCGAGCGAGCCACAGTTGTCTCACTTGAATTCGCCTCTACCGGTCACACAGGAGATCCTCTCGCTTGCCGAACCCGTGACACCTACCGAGGTTTTTCGCATCGCCGCGCCGTGTCTCGAAGCCAAGTGCCAACACTTTGTCGCCGCGACGTGTCGGCTAGCAGAACGGCTTTCAAATCTGCTGCCCGAGATAACCGAGCGCCCACCTGCTTGCGCGATACGAGCACAATGCCGGTGGTGGGGTCAGGAAGGACTGTCGGCTTGCCGACGCTGTCCGCAGGTCGTAACGGACAACTACAACCCCTCACACCTGATGAAAAAGGTGGCCCACGGATAATCTAAATTGAAGGCCGGCCGCAAGAAGCTCTCCGCCTTAGAGCGCCCCTTTAACCCTGGTACCGACGGGTTAATCGGTGTGGCATCCGACGCCTGAGCCGGCCAGTGGGCTCGTCGTATTTCTGCGCTGAGGCTACTGACGGGCGAGCGGGTTGCTGCCGCAGCGAGCCACATATGCTGCCTGATCGCGCAGGAGGCTCCCCAGCGTGAAGGAGCACTCACTGGTGCATACCGGGGCGCGGTAGCAGTACGAGTAGTAGTAGAGGGCCTCTCCAAGGATGCCGATCCGTGCATTCTGCTG
>Ga0187771_10003658_pt1 | contig 10770 bp, 6 predicted proteins | sample 0116_SJ02_MP15_1_FD_133139 | JGI IMG/M metagenome (GOLD analysis project Ga0187771, IMG submission 133139) | Tropical peat soil microbial communities from peatlands in Department of Meta, Colombia - 0116_SJ02_MP15_10_MG | ecosystem: Environmental > Terrestrial > Soil > Wetlands > Peat | place... | reverse complement strand
GATAATGTGTCCAGCATGTGCCTGCTTTTCCGAAAAATGCTCAGGGCTGGGCGTTTGCGAGGCAAACAAACCTTTAGATACTACAAATTACGCTCCGGACCGAGTTCGAGGCGCAGAGGCAAGCAGAGGCGGCCTTCTCTTAGGAAATGGACATACCTCCATATAGATCTATGCAGATCCGGACTGAAACAACTTTATCCCCTGATACTCAAGAGGTTAATGGATATTACGGGGAATAGCTCTAGAACCGAGATCGATTAAGGCAGGAGTCGCCCGGGCAAGAGTGAAGCTAGGTTAAGAGAATAATGTTCTGGTCAGATGAACATTTGGGCCGTGTCATAACTTGAATCGAAGGGTGAATACGGTCTCCCCGGGTTGTGATGCGAGTGCAATCGAACCATTATGAAGCCGCATGATCTGCCGCGAAAGGCTGAGTCCAATGCCTGCCCCGCCTTCTTTAGTTGAGAAGAAGGGCACAAAAACCTTATCAAGAACATCGGGCGCAATCCCAACCCCGTTGTCTTTGACCTGGATGACCGGCCGGCCCCTTTCATCGAGTGACGCGGAGATCTCGATCTTCGGGTTGTCCACGGCATAGAGGGCATCCACCGCGTTGAGTAGCAGATTGATCAGGACTTGCTCCAGAAGGTCAGGGTCTCCCAGGAGTTCGAGGTCCGGCGGTTTGGCCGATGAAGTCATGTCAATTTCCGCCTCAGAAAGCTTAGGGCGGAGGAGCTGCTCCACGCTCCTGAAGAGGTTTTGGACAGGAAATAACTGCAAGTTGGGCTTCTTAATCCGGGCCAGATTTCTATAGCTATCTACGAAATGGAGGAGCCCCTCGCTTCGCTTTTGGATTGTTTGAAGTGCTCTCTGGACATCGGTGCGCGTATCAGGATCATCCAAGCTTGTAGCGCCCGGACCGATTAGGCCTTGCACGGTTGAGGCGAGCGACGATATCGGCGTCATGGAATTCATGATCTCATGAGTCAAGACCCGAATGATCCCCTGCCAGGCCTCAATCTCTTTTTCCTCTAGCTCGCTCCGAATGTCCTGGATTGAAACAAGACGGAAGTCCTTGCCCCGCAGCCTAAGCTCGGTCGCGTAGAGCGAGAGCTGGAGCGGCTCTCCCCCGATCAGAGGCTTGACCAGGGCCCGTTCCCCCGGTTTCATCCTGAGCAGCGCTCCGACTAGCTCTGCGTGGTTCGCTTCTAGGTCATGGATATTTTTAAGCCGGACTAACTTGAGCAACCTCTTAGCTGCATTATTTATCAAATCGACATCGCCCGTCGACTGGAAGACGATCAGCCCGACCCCGATATGCTGGACTACGGCCTGGAGGTAAAGTGCTTGCTCTTCTTTCTCGGCTCTCGCCCTGCGGAATGCCTCCATAACCTCTGTCAACGCTGCGTGCAGGCCAGCGAACGACTTGTCCCGGTCCTTCGCGGCGAATGTCTGAGTGAAGTCGCCGAAATGGACCGATTGGAAAAAGCGTATTAAGTCCCGGTTTGTCTTGTCCACGGTATGTATGAGCGACCAGACTTGATACACGATGATTCCCGCCAGGATTACGATCGCGGCCGTGAGCCTATGCTTAAAGATGACAAAGAAAAAAAGTCCAATCCAAAGAGCAAGTAGCGCCGATTGCAGAATAACGGCAACCCGGAGCTTTCTATAGATCATATTTCTCCATTCTCCGATAGAGAGCTGCCCGCGAAATGCCCAATTCCTGAGCCGCTCGGCTGACGTTGCCACCGTGCCTCTTGATCGCTCGGCTGATCACAGCCTTTTCCATTTGGTCCAGGCTCGTCTGCTCACCCGACTGCATAGGTTCAGGATAAGGAGGCGAGCTAAGCAAAAAGTCGTCCGGTTGGAGCACTTGATCGTCGCTCATAATAACGGCCCGTTCAATAGCGTGTTGCAGCTCCCGGACATTTCCTGGCCAGTGGTAGTTCTCGAGCTTATGAAGGGCCCCTTGGCTGATTTTATTAATGGGCTTGCCATATTTCCGGACATAGATCGCTAGGAAATGATCAGCCAGAAGCCGGATATCCTCGGCCCTTTCACGCAGAGCGGGCAGCCTCACCTCCACGGTATTGATCCGGTAAAGCAAGTCCTGTCGAAAGCGATTCTGAGTGACCATCTCACGAATTGGCAAGTTCGTGGCGCAAATCAGCCGCACATCGATCGGGATTGGCTGGCTGGACCCGACTCGAAAGACCTGACGGTTTTCGAGAACCGTCAACAGTTTTGCTTGGAGGGATATCGAGATATTTCCGATCTCGTCCAAAAAAAGAGTCCCTCCGGAGGCGACCTCGAAACGGCCCGCCCGGTCCTCACGGGCATCCGTGAAGGCACCTCTAACATGGCCGAAAAGCTCGCTTTCGAAAAGCGTGTCGGCGATCGCACCCATGTCGACACCTACAAAAATTCCCTTGTGCCTTGCGGAATGGCGGTGAATCTCCCTTGCTGCAAGTTCCTTGCCTGTCCCATTCTCGCCAAGGATGAGGACGTTAGCATCGGTCCGGGCCACCTTTTCGATGGAAGCAAAAACCTCGGTCATAGCGCGGCTGTGCCCGATAAAATTGCGGAACGGTCGGTCGAGATCAGCCCCAAATCGGTCCTGCCTGTCCCGAAGAACCCGGGCCTCGTTCCTGGATTCGCGGAGGCTTAGAGCGGCTGACAAAGTGGCCAACAGTTTCTCATTCTGCCATGGTTTGAGTATGAAATCCGTCGCTCCTTCTTTGATGGCCCGGATTGCCATCTCGATGTCGCCATAAGCGGTTATAAGAATGACAACAGCGGAAGGATCCATAGCCAGGATGCGGCTGAGCCATCGGAATCCTTCGCCGCCGCTCGTCGTGCCTTTCGCGAAGTTCATGTCCAACAGGATGACGTCGTAGACTTCATTCTTGAGAAGCACGGGAATGCGCTCAGGATTCTTCTCGGTATGAACCAGCTCCGTCCGTTGCTTCAAGAGAAGTCGGATCGCGCTAAGAATATCTTCGTTATCGTCGATCACGAGGATTTTCCCCTGTTTTTCATTCATCCCGGTCTCCAATCAATGCTAAAAATGCTAATAACCCTTCCCGATGTATTATGCAAAATTTATGCCCATGAAAAAACCAGCCTGCTTTTTCATCTGGCCAGGCAGAACGTCAATAGACTTATTATATAGCAAACTGTCCGATAACGGACACTTCTTTGTACGTAGCCGGACAGTAACCGACCACCTTCCATCCATATTCGTCAGGTAAACGCAAAGGAGATCTTGGCACAAATTATGCAATTTTATGATTTTAGGAAAACTACCATGGGGATGGATAGACCAATCGAAAAGAAGAAATGGCCGCCTAAAAAAATCGCTATTGCAGCCGGCTTGCTGTTATTCCTCACCCTCGTGCTTTATTTCTTCCTTTTCAAATTCGATCGATCAGCATTGAATATTGAGAAGGACCGTCTGACGATCTCGACCGTGACAAGAGGGGCGTTCGTCGAATATATCCCGATTGAAGGCACTATTATGCCCATTAATATGTTTTTTCTTGAATCCTCGGAGGGCGGCAGGGTCAGCAAGGTTTTTATGGAGGCGGGAACAAAGGTTAAGAAAGGCGACGCCATTCTGCAGCTCGACAATAATGACCTCCTTCTCAATGTCCTGTGGCGGGAGTCGGACTTCATTCAACAATCTAATCAGCTTCGCCAGACGCGGCTGAGCATGGAGGAGTATCGACAGCAGCTGCGTTTGCAGATGAACCAAATTGAAAACGACCTGGCCAAACAGAAGAATACTTATGAGCGGAATGCGAAGCTCTGGGCGGACAAGCTCATCTCTCAGGCTGATTATGAAAATATTAAATTGGACTACGAGTACGAAGTCAAGAACTACGCCATTACGAAGGAGAGCCAGAAGAAGGAGATGGAGTATAGGGAAGAACAGATCCTCTCCCTCGAGGATCAGATTAAGCGAATGGAAAGCAACCTTAATCTCGCAAAACAGGAGCTCGAAGATCTCACCGTGCGGGCGCCGATAAGCGGCGAGCTGACCTCGCTCAACGCCGAGGTCGGCCAGTATATGGCGCCGGGAGCGAAGATCGGCCAGATCGATGTCCTCGACGCATTCAGCGTCAGGGCCCAGATTGATGAGCATTATATTACACGCGTAGAACCGAAGAAAGCGGGCAGTTTCGATCTGGGTGGGAAGGCATACCGCCTTACTGTGCGCAAGGTTTTCCCTGAGGTTAAGGATAACAAGTTTGAAGTCGACCTTGACTTTATCGGCTCGCTTCCGCCCGATATTCGACGGGGCCAGACTCTTCATATCCGGCTCGAGCTCGGTGAATCCGACCAAGTCATTCTATTGCCAAGTGGAGGGTTCTGGGAGACAACAGGCGGAAACTGGGTCTATGTTCTTGACAAAACCGGGAGGGTCGCCGTCAAGCGCATGATCCGTTGCGGCCGATACAATCCCCAGTTCTACGAAGTTCTTGAGGGGCTAAAGCCCAGAGACCGAGTCATCACATCGTCTTATGAAGGCTTTGATAACATGGAAAGGCTAATTCTAAAATGAGCGAGGAGACGCAGATGCTGATTCAAACGAAAGACCTGAAAAAGATTTATACAACCGAAGAAGTGGAAACGACGGCTCTCAACGCCATTAATCTCGAGATTCAGGATGGCGAGTATGTGGCCATTATGGGTCCTTCAGGTTGCGGAAAGTCTACATTGCTCAATGTCCTGGGGTTGATCGACAGTCCCTCAGGCGGAGAGTATCTTTTTCTCGACAAGAACGTGACAAACTACTCAGAGCGCAAGCGCGCTGGGCTACGGAAGTCCAGCATCGGTTTTGTATTTCAGAGTTTCAACCTCATCGACGAATTGACGATATACGAGAACGTGGAGTTGCCCCTTCTCTATCTTGGGGTCTCAGCCCCGGACCGGAAAAAGAGGGTGATTGAAGTCCTTGAGCAGATGACCCTGATGCCGCGCAGGAGCCATTTCCCGCAACAGCTGTCGGGCGGGCAGCAACAGCGTGTGGCTGTCGCCCGCGCCGTTGTCGCCCGGCCAAAACTCATCTTGGCCGACGAGCCGACTGGAAACCTAGACTCAGCCCACGGTGAAGAAGTGATGGCCCTTCTCGGCGAGCTCCATGAGAATGGGACAACGATCGTCATGGTCACGCATTCACAAGCATACGCAGAGTACAGTCAGCGGATCATTTACCTCTTCGACGGACAAGTTGTTTCGGAGAATGTGCAGAAAAAATTCAATCTGTGACCTTGCTGAAGACATCCGAATGGGACCTCGCCTCTTCCTCAATTCTTATCAGCTGGGGGGCGCAAGATCGACTCGAAGAATACCATGGCAAAACCAAAGACCTTCCACTTGATTAGCCTCATTACTTGCGGCCTAAGGGAAGCGCCCAGGGAAATACTGTGATGTTCGTATCTAATCTTAAAGTGGCTTGGAGAGCTTTCCGAAAAAACGGATCGTACTCCGTGATTAATGCCCTTAGCCTGGCGTTCGGCCTGGCGTGTTGTATCCTACTTCTTCTCTGGATAAATGATGAACTCAGCTATGACCGATTTCATAAAAACGCCGCTAGGATTTATCGCGTTGAATTCACCGATTTTATTGATGGCCACGAAATTCAAGATGCCAGCACGTCCGCTCCTCTTGCCCCAGCCCTAGTGGCCGAGTTTCCTGAGATCTCAGAAGCTGTCCGGTTTGCAAGGAATGGATTTCAACTCGCCTATCAAGGCCGTCAGTTTTCGGACGATGTCTTCTTTTCTGACCCCTCAATATTCAAGGTGTTCGATTTGCCGCTAATCATGGGCGATCCTCGGACCGCCCTCATGGGACCTTCAAACATCCTGATCTCGCAAAAAGCAAGCCGAAAATATTTCGGCAATGAGAATCCTCTCGGTAAGACGCTGACTGCTAAAAATTATAGGGACTTCATCGTTTCTGGCGTATTTAAGGACATCCCTTATAATTCGCATTTACATTTCGATTTCTTGGGCCAGTTTGCGGGCTATGCTGGCCGTACGATGAGCGAGTGGGGAGTTTACAACTACTATACATATATTCTCGTGAAACCCGGCTTCAGGATAAAAAATTGGCTTGCCAAGATTCCCGCTTTTATAAAAAAATATCAGGTTAACATTCCGGATGGCTCCCCGTTCCGCTACGAACTTCAACCCTTAACAAGGATTCATCTCCACGGACATGCCCGACACGAGATCGAGCCGAACGGATCCATGAGTACGATCTACATTTTTTCAATAGTCATCCTCTTCGTCCTGCTTGTAGCCGGCTTTAACTACGTAAACTTCCAAACGGCCCAACACGTTTCGAGGATGCGCGAGGTAGGAATAAGAAAGGCCATGGGTGCCTCACGCCACGAGGTGGCGCTTCAGTTCTTGAGCGAGTCCGTTATGGTGAGTACGATTGCCTTTGCCGTAGCTGTGAGTATGGTCGAACTGATCTTGCCAGCTTTTGCGGGTCTTACGGGTAAGCAGTTTTCTTTTAATTTCTTTCATTATCCAAGCCTGCTAGCTTTGGGATTCGGATTCGGAATTTGTACAGGGCTTCTCGCCGGCGCTTATCCTGCCATATTCTTTTCCTCCGCAGCCCCTGTGCAGGTGCTCAAAGGGCTAATTCAGGGAGGGTTTAAGGCCGTGGCTGTTCGAAATGGGCTCGTCACTCTTCAATTTGCTATTTCGATTACCTTCCTCATCGGGACGTTCGTCATCGCTAGGCAGATGCATTTTGTCCAGACAATGAAGCTCGGCTTGGACAAATCAAACGTCGTAGTCATCCCTGTTAGGGACGAATCCGCTCTAACAAGGATCAATACCATCGAACACGAAATCTTGGGCCTCACAGAGGTAGTAAGCAGCGGTGCGGCATCCTTTAAGCCTGGCTCAGGGGTCTATCATCAGAATTATTGGCGCGAGGGGATGAGAGAAGACGAGTATCCGATGATCGCTTGGATGGCGGTTGATTATGGATTTATAAAGACCCTGGGCATCGAACTTAGAGCTGGGCGCGATTTTTCACGTGAATATCCATCGGATGCCGGGCAAGCTTACATTCTCAACGAATCCGCCGCTAGAGAGCTTGGCTGGTCCTCTTCTGAGGAAGCAATAGGGAGGGCTTTCAAGATCATAGATAAGGGCACAATTATCGGGGTCGTGAAGAATTTCAACTTCGATTCGCTCCGTAATAGCGTCGAACCCTTGGTTCTCTGCATCTATAAGCCCGCACTGGAGAACATCTATGTTCGTATCCGTTCCGCTCGGACTCACGATGCCATTTCTCGGTTGAAGAATATATGGCAAGAATTCGCTCCCCATCAGGAATTTGCCTATGAGTTCCTCGATCAGGAATTCGACGACTATTACAAGGCAGAGTTCAGGCTTGGCCGAATCTTCGCCGTTGTGACTACCGCATCTATATTGATCGCTGCGCTTGGCCTCTTTGGGCTAGCGGCACTCTCATCCAGGTCTCGGACCAAGGAGATTGGTATACGCAAGGTCCTGGGCGCCTCGGTTACGAAACTCGTCCGGATGCTGGCCTTTGACTTTTCGCGTCTGGCCCTGCTCGCCAATATTCCTGCCTGGCCTCTTGGTTACTATGTTATGCGCCGCTGGCTCACGAATTTTGCTTACAGGGCGTCGATCAGCTTGTGGATTTTCCTTGCTGCTGGGTGTCTAACCCTCGTCCTCGCCTTCCTGATCGCGGGCTGGCAATCTTTCGATATCGCACGAGCGAATCCCGCGGAGTCTCTCCGCTATGAATAACCTAATTGTAATGACTTCATTTCTCCCAAGCACCTCGGAGCGGAAGAACACCAGGATACTGACCTTCTTTTTATTAATATCAAGGTTCCGAAACGCCGAAGTCGTGTCACATGCACACCTGATTGCTCCAACCTCTAGGAGGGTTGTGTGTTCAAGAATTATGTCATAATCGCCCTAAGGAATATCCGGAAACATAAAAGCTATTCTTTCATCAGCGTCTTCGGTCTTGCCGTCGGGATTTCTTGTTGCCTACTTATTCTCCTCTATATCATCCATGAGTTTGGTTATGACCGTTATAACAAGAATATTAATCGAATCTTTAGGCTGATCGAGATATGCGAGCAACGCGGGCGGACCACTGAGGCGGCAATGGTTAGAGTTCTCCCGTCCTTTCGAGAAGAATTTCCCGAGGTGAAAGAAATCGCCCGGATTTACACTTATTCCTGGAAAGAAAAAGCCCTTGTTTCTAATGGCAAGCAGGACTATTTCGAAGAGCGATTTTTCCTGTCCGATTCGTCATTGTTCAGAGTCTTCAGCTTTTCCTTCGTTCGGGGAACGCCAGAGACCGCCCTCGTTGATTCCAAGTCCTTAGTTATAACTGAAAGCGTAAGCCGTAAATACTTCGGCGATGAAGATCCTATGGGCAAGACTCTCTTCGTAAAAAATATAGGACCGACCGACTTTAGAATTACGGGAGTCATCAAGGATATGCCCGAGCAGTCGCATTTCCACTGTGACTTCATTGCGGACATGGCAAGTGGCTGCGATCTGTTCTGGAAAAACTTCCTTGAAAACAACCAATCTTATACTTATATTTTATTAACCAAGGGGTCGTCTCCGTCAGAGCTCGGAGCCAAATTCCCGAAGTATCTGCAGACGTACTTTGGCGACAAAGCCGCAGGCCTTGCCCTGAAGCTGCAGCCATTGTCGGAAATTCACCTCCATTCACATCTAGGAGACGAAATCGAAGCCAACGGAGATATTAGGTATGTCTATCTTCTGTCACTCCTCGCGATTATCATTCTTCTCATCGCATGCGCCAATTATGTCAACTTGGCCATAGCTCGTTCCCTTAGCCGAAGCCGTGAGGTTGGTCTGCGCAAAGTCCTCGGCGCCAATCGCATCGTCCTTCTGAAGCAATTCCTTAGCGAGTCTGTGTTGGTCGCTTTTATAGCAGTGCCAGTGGCGGTTCTCTTAGCTGAGCTTCTGCTCCCGGCGTTCAACTCGATTCTGGGCAAGAGTTTGTCGTTTGGCCAGCCAGGAGGCATGGATTTTATTCTGGGAACGGCAGCTGTTACCATACTGGCTGGGCTAATATCAGGCGTCTACCCGGCCTTTGTCCTTTCCTCGTACGAGCCAGCTGCTGTGCTGAAGACTAAATCCATATCGACAAAAGGGGCTTCCCTCGTTCGAAAAATCCTAGTCGTGGCCCAATATTCAGTATCAGTTGTCTTAATTATCTGTACGCTCGTTGTAGACGGTCAGCTGCTTTTTATTCAGAGAATGAGCCTCGGCTTTAATAAGGATCAAGTGCTAATCGTCCCTCTGAAGGACTATGAGAGCCAGCAGGCTTATGGCGCCCTTAAGGCAGCCTGGTTGCAGATCGCTGGGGTTAAGAGCGTCACAGCATCAGGGGCCCTTCCCTCTTCTATCCGATTCCGCCAGTCCGCTTGGTTCGAAGGGATCTCAAACGATAGTGAAATGGAAGTGATATGGGACGACGTAGATTTCGATTTTCTTGAAACCTATGGTATCGATCTTACAGCTGGCCGCAGCTTTTCGCATGCATTCGCCACCGATGACCGCTACGCCTATATTATTAATGAAACGGCAGCCAAGGCTCTCGGATGGACACCATCCTCGGCGCCGGGAAAGAAGATGACTTTATCTAACCGAGGCCTAAAAAGGCCGTCCTTTGAGGTTGGTGACATCATTGGCGTTGTCAAGGACTTCCATTTTATGTCGTTGCACAATAAAATTCTGCCGCTTGTATTAAAGATTAATAAGGAAGACCTCCGGTATGTCGGCGTAAGAATTCGGTCAGGCCAGATTCAGAATACATTGGCGTTTATGAAAGAAGAATGGCGCAATATTCTACCAGGACGCCCGTTTGATTTTAGTTTTTTCGACACAATCGTAAATGGTATGTACCTAGCTGAAAAGCGGACAGCACAGATTTTCGGCTACTCCACCCTATTGAGTCTCATCCTGGCTTGCTTAGGTCTCTTTGGTCTGGCTTCATTTAGCGCGGCCCAGCGGTCGCGAGAGATCGCCATTCGTAAGGTTCTCGGGGCTTCGCCATCCAACCTCGTCGGCCTGTTGTCTAGCGAATTTGCACTCATGGTACTCGCGGGCAATCTCCTCGGCCTGCCTGTGGCCTATATCATAGCAAGGAAATGGCTTAACGGTTTCGCATACCATATCCGTCTCGGACCGGCGTTCTTTGTGACAACAATCTGCTTATCTTTTATTATTGCCTTCTTTTCCGTGAGTTCTCAGGCTGTCAAAGTCGCGCTTGCCGATCCGGTTGATGTATTGAGGTATGAATAAAAAGGAAAAACCTCACCAAACTGCTATCTCTCCAACGATATATAATGCAAGTCGGCTGGCCAGGCTGAAGTGCAGCCGATCCAGATTAGTCTCGTTCAGGGCAACGAGGCCAGTCATGTGTTGCCTGATCGCCATAGCCTCGCCTCCAAACGATAAATCCTGCCACCCCACATTTATACGGGCCGACGGCTGTTCAACGCGGAAAGGCAAGGAGAGGCAGGATTTTGGTGGAAATTTGCATGGGGCCGTGCGCGAAGACGCAGACTTGCGCTGAACGAGCCTTATTTTCGGATCCCTCAGAGGTTATGCTGTTTCTCCGGGCAGGACCCAGCACCTAAGGCTGGTTCAGGAATCGGGTGGCAGGGCCTTAGGGGATGCTGATCCTCGGATCCAGGCTGACCCGAGTGGGGAATTCAAT
>Ga0187771_10003657_pt1 | contig 10772 bp, 5 predicted proteins | sample 0116_SJ02_MP15_1_FD_133139 | JGI IMG/M metagenome (GOLD analysis project Ga0187771, IMG submission 133139) | Tropical peat soil microbial communities from peatlands in Department of Meta, Colombia - 0116_SJ02_MP15_10_MG | ecosystem: Environmental > Terrestrial > Soil > Wetlands > Peat | place... | reverse complement strand
CAAACGCAACTCTCATCCGTGCATCCAAGCAAAGCCTAAGTGTTGGCTGGTCCGAACAGGAGGAAAGGACTGTGATTTCCCGGAAACAATTGTGCCTCGTGCTGATGGCTGGTCTTTCTCTGCAAAGCGCTCGCGCGGGAGACCTGAAAATCACGCTTCCCAAGAAGAGCGAGCTGACTCCGGTCCAGCGCCTGAACCGCGAAGGTGTCGACGCATTGCGCAAAAACCAGTATCAGAAAGCGAGAAGCCTTTTTTACAAGGCTTACCTGTACGATCCGGACGACCCCTTCACTCTCAACAATCTGGGTTACATCGCCGAGCTGGATGGCCAGGTTGCGCGCGCGCAACAGTTCTATCAGCTCGCTTCCAAGGAGCCAACCGACGCGGTTATCGACAAGGCCAGCATCACGGACATGAAGGGACATTCCTTCAGCGAAGCGCTTGCCGGCCTGCAGGACATCCCCATGCAGATCAATCGCGCTAATGTCGACGCCATTCGCCTGGTTGCCGAGGGACGTGCCTCGGAAGCAGATCTGCTTCTCCAAAATACGTTGAAATTAGGCCCGCACAATGTTTTCACGCTGAACAATATGGGCGTGGCCAAAGAGATGGAAGGCGAGTTCGAAGAGGCTATTAAGTACTACAACGCCGCTGCCGCTGAAAACTCCTCCGATCCCGTCATCGTAACTCTCAACACCGCGTGGCGCGGCAAGCCAGTTGCCGAGATGGCAGCCGCCAACGCCAGGAAGCTGCAGCAGAGATTGGAATCCGAGCAGACCATCGAGGCGCGAGTGCAGCGCTTGAATCTGCAAGGCGTCTCTGCCATCAACCGCAACGCTTGGCTTGCAGCGCGTGAGGATTTCATGAAGGCATACTCCATGGATCCGAACGACGCTTTTTGCCTGAATAATCTTGGGTATGTTTCGGAGATGGAAGGCGACCGCGAAACCGCGCAGTTCTTCTACGAAAAAGCGCAGAAGGCGCAGGACGCCGGCGCGCGGGTTGGACTGGCAACGCATCACGCTGCCGAGGGAATGCCGTTATCTGCGGTAGCTCAGGACAGCGATCAAAAGGTCGAAACCAAGGTGGAAGAGGCTGCCGCCATCCGCCGCCAGCAGGGTGGCCCAATCCAACTGAAGACGCGCGACAACAGGCCGATCGACGAAACTCCACCAGCTGCTCCCCAGACCAGCAACCCACCTGCGAACCAGGTACCCCGGCCGCCGCGGTAGTGTTTTCGTTACTGCGAAACTTAGAGCGGCGGTGGCCCAGGTTCGCGTCCCGGTTTTGGACGCTAACCTGGGCTGGCGGACCCGCCTGCTACGGCAACTGCGTCAAGTAGCATGCGCCGCTGGTGTTTTGCGCAGGCGGAGTCGGCGGAGTCATCCAGGGCGGATTGACATAGTCGAAGAACTCGCTCATATCCGGCTGCCCCGCATCTCGACTGTTCAGAGCAGGCAAGCCAAACCGAGTCTCGATCAATTTCAAAATCGCCGTGTTGTCGGCAACCGTATGCGATACGTAATTCTTCTTCGTATAAGGTGACACCACAATCAGCGGCACACGATAGCCTGTGTAAGTGAAATCGCAAGTTGGGCCCGTGCTCGACGTACAAATGTCCCCGGGCTGAAGATCAACCGGCTGGATGCCATCGGGACTCACGGACGGCTGCGGCGAAACGTGATCGTACAAGCCGCCGAATTCGTCGTAGGTCAAGATGAAGACGGAACTGCTCCACTCCGAGCTTCCCATCACATCATTGATCAAACCCGCGACATAGCTCGCCCCCAGCTGGATGTTTTCCGGGGAGTCATCGTAATCGCTGGGATGCTCGTCGAGGCCCGCGTCGGAAGCCGGCTCAATTTGCGCCACCTGCGGGAGTGTCCCATTCGCCAGATCGTTCTCAAAATCGCAAGGTGACGAGCCGCAGGTACCGGGAGGACCTATCGTGCCAATATTCTGCGGATACGCCGTAGGGATGGTTTGCCCCCACGTAAAGTTCTGCACGTAGCTGGTTTGTATCAGACACGATGCGGAATAAGGTGGCCCCGAACATCCTGCATTCTTCGGATTGACATAAATTTTCCAACTGATGCCGGCGCCCGCCAGTTCCTGGAAGATGGTTTTTGCGGTCAGCAGGAACGAATCCTGTTTATTCGAATAGAGCGGATACACAGTTCCTTGCGAAGTGGCTGCAATCAGGTATTCGCGATTCGGCTGGGTTCGTGTCATCGCCGGATTGAACCAGCGATCCGACGTACCGAAGTTGGACGCCATGAAGTAGTAATAGTTCAAATCATCACCCGTGTAGTAACCCATGGCACGAATGCCACCCGTGTCGTAATAGCCATTCGCTCGTCCGTCATAGCCTGCGGTCCACACGAATCCGTTCACTTGCGCCGGGTTATTTCCTGTGGGATCGCTGTAGTCCCAGTCATTGTGAGACTCATTCCAGAAAGGGCTCGGATTCTCAATGCACTGAGTGATCAAGTGATACGACGTGATGGTGGGACTGTTCGAATCAATAACGCAGGTGTTTGGCGGCGGGTAGTTAGGATCGCAGCCCGGGTTTGTCGGTGCCGGGCCGGGTGTTGGATTGAACTGCGGCAAGCCGTCAAATTGTTGATCGGGATATCCGTTCTGCGACCACCATTGCCGCAACTGCCCGAAATAGTGATCGAAGGACCGGTTCTCCTGGGCCAGGAAGATGATGTGATTGATAGCGTTGAAGGTCGCAGTCACGGTGGTGTTGCCGGCGACAGCAACGGTGCACGAGCCCGTGCCGCTGCACCCGCCGCCCAACCATCCGGCAAAAGTTGTTCCGGTTGCTGGCGACGCACTGAGGGTCACAGAAGTTCCAGGGTTAAAACTGGCGCTACAGACGGAGCCACAGTTGATGCCTGGGGGATTACTGGTGATTGTCCCGGCTCCTGGGCCCGCCAGACTGGTACTGAGTGTGGGGCCGCTCTCACTGAACGTTGCCGTTACTGAAGCATTGCTGGTCAAACTCAACGAGCAGGCGCCGATCCCGTTGCACGCGCCGGACCATCCGGTAAATGTTGATCCGGCATTCGGCGTCGCGGTCAGTGTCACTGAAGTCCCAGTGTTAAACAGCGCGCTGCACACAGTTCCGCAGTTGATGCCAGCAGGATTGCTGGTGACGGTGCCGCTGCCTGAAAGAGTCACAGTGATTGCCGGCGACACTGAAGCCGCAGTAAACATCGCTGTGACGGAGGTATTGCCACTCAAATTCAACTTGCAGGGTCCAGTGCCGCTGCAGGCGCCACTCCAGCCAGCGAAGGTCGAATTGGCGGCGGGAGTTGCAGTCAGGCTAACCGAAGTTTCCATGTTGAATGCGGCTTTACAAGTGGTCCCGCAACTGATGCCGGCCGGGTTGCTTGTAACAGTCCCGCTGCCGGTTCCAGAGAGGATGAGGCTCAAGACCGGCGAGCTTGCAAATGTCGCCGAAACAGTCATGTTGGAATTCAGGGTCACGCTGCAGCTTTTCGATCCGCTGCACGCACCTCCCCAGTTCACAAATGCGGATCCGGGGTTCGCCGTTTCGGTCAATGTGACCGAGGTTCCGCCCGGAAAACTGCTGTTGCAAGTCGTGCCGCAGTTAATGCCGCCGGGACTGCTGACCACCGTCCCGCTTCCACTTGCTTGCACGGTGAGTTGAAAGGTGCTTGCCGAACCAGGAGTGCTACCCATGGATCCGCCGCCGCATCCCGCCAGAAGCAGAATGGGGAAAAGCGCGAACCCCAAACCACGAGAACCGCCCTTGGACATGTTCTACCCCGTGACTGACCGAATTGCTATCAGGTTGATCAGGCGTGCACTTTCGATGAAGAGTGCCGAGGGCTAGTTGTACGACCTTAGGAGACCTACATTGGCGCCAGTAGGTGCGCCATCAGCGCAAAGTACCCAAACAGCCGGCACTTCCTCCCATCATGTGCTCCGGTGAAGTCAGGCGCTATCTGTGTTTGCGGTGCCGCGCTACATTCGGATTGGGTGGAGCTTGGAGATCGTCCTGCTCTGACTGCCACGCAATGCCGTGATTTGAAAAACTGCTGCTGCGTTCCCCATTCCTCTGTCCATCCGTCGAAACCTGGTCGTTAGCGGCGCGCTCTGGCGACTGGCTCCAATCCCAAAATGCATGGGGAGGGGTTGAACTCGGACGCAAGCGGCGCCAGCGCGGAAATGACGATTCCAGAAACGGGCCCATCGCTCGCTTGCGCTTGGCCAGTTCGAACCAGCGCATATAATTGCGAACCACTGTTGGCATGGTCATGCGCACCGCCGCCGAGAAGTTCTGCTCGGCCATTTCCCGCTGGCGTTCGGGAGACTGCAATAGGTTCACCAGTTTGTCCGCGAGATCAGCCGCGTCCCCGGTTGTGTAGAAACTGATGGCTATCTCTTCATCTGCTGCCATGACCTTGAAATCAGGAATATCCGCGCTCACGATGGGCACGCCGTATTCGCAGGCCTGATGGGCGGGGCCGCTGGATCCGGTCGCCGAGTCGTAGGGCATCACCAGCACGCTGGCAGTCGTGAAAAGCTCGGGGATCGCATCTTGAGGCACATATCCCAGAAACTGGATTCTGGAATTTGATGTGTGCGCTTCGCGCACGGATTCCCAATAGCCGGGTGTCGTGTGGTGGTTGGCTCCTCCAATCACCAGCCGCGCATTCGGCACTTTCGTCAACACCATGGGAAACGCTTCCATCAGAGTTTCCAGTCGTTTGTAGGTTCCCCAATGCCCGATGGCTAGGATGCGATGATCGGGGTTTCCTCGCTTGGAAAAATCGGGGGGAGTGGGACAGTTTGCGAATATGCCGTGCGTGCCGAGAACCACGTTTTCCGCGGAATACTTTTCCATCAGCGTGCGGTGATATCCGGAGAGCAGCACCGTCACCGAGTTGGCCTTCAGCAAAGTTCGGGTAGCCATACTGCTGCCCAGACGAAACAGTCTCTCTTGTCGCACCCCGGCGCTCGCAAAATCCACATGCTCAATAATGTGATGCAAGGTCACGTGAGTGTAGCAGCCGATCATGCGCGTCAGAGCCGGCGAGCACAGTCCCGCGAAGGCGGTGATCGGGTGGTCCTGCGTGGCGAACGTGGAAAACACGAGGTTGAACCAGACTACATCCGGTTGTAATCGGCGTATGGTCTTCAACAAGCGGACCGGCGTTCCCAGATGGTTGAATTTCCAGCAGCGGATGACGTTGAATCCGGGCAGTTCGCCATGGGCACTCAGCGCTTTGCCGTCCTGATCGGTCGCGAACTGGTAGTCGCCCAGTTCGTCTCCTAGAATGCTGAGGTCAACCAGAGGGTTGCCTTGAAGCTCTCGTGCGATATGAAACGCATATTCGTTGAGCTGGCGTCCACTGGGAGGAAATGCAGTCACTAAACAAATCTTCATCGGGGCCCCGGTTCAAAAAATAGTGATGCTCACATAGGGTCGAAATATCGAATTGTTGCCTTGCGTGAAATTAAAGAAGTCTTCTTGTTGCATCCCAGCCGAGAAGCGGATTGGATAGCGAAGCTCGACCGGATCTCCTCCTTCTTCCTTGAACGTCCGGTGAATGGGCAGGGCATAGGAGAGCGCGAAGCCGCTTTGCACCGCATCGTAGGCATGAAAGCCCATGTTGCGCGAATAAGCGGTCGAAGCCTGGAAGCTCCAGTTCCGCGTCGCCTTGAACTCCACACTGGCGGCAGGCCGGAGTGCCTGCGCAATGGCGAATTGGTTAATCTCTACCCGCCAGGCTCGCAGATCTTCGGCCTGCACTCTTAATTTCAGCCGTTCCCCAATCTGACGCTCGATCCCCGCGTACGCGGATGTGAAATAAAACTCGCGGTTAATTGGGCTGAACTGAAGATCGCGAGCGCCCCACCCGGTGACGAAAGCAGTTTTTCCCCAGGGCGCCCCGATGCGAAAATCCAGTGCGCCACTAAGATCGCGGGAATGCAGATCCTGCAACGTAAACGGGCCCGTTTCTCGTATGGCATAGCCAGTGACGCTGATCAGGTTGAAAAACGAGCTCGTGGACAGGTACACGAACTGCCGAAATAGATTCTGGTCCATGTCTACAGGGTCGCGCGAATCGCGTTGGAGCGTCTCCTGGATACCAGTGTTGAACGTAAGTACGTTGGTGCCCAAATGAAGCGTGGGATTCAATCCGAAATTGAACGAGTAATCCGTCGTATCCCGATTCACGATAGTGTCTGCGCTGGGCAGCGATATTTCGCCTTGGGCATTTCTGACCTGAAAGAAGCCAGTCGCTTCCGGCATTCCGTTCAGATGAAGCAGGTCGGCCAGCTGCAAGTGATAGGCCCCGGTCCACTGGGTCTCGAGCGACGAACGCGGCAGGGGGAGTAATGACTGGCGGCCGGGAAGTGGTCTTAGTACATCCAGCTTGGCATCCAGCGGATAAACCGTGGTGTCTTCGAAGATGGGCGCGACCGAGAAGTCGGAAAGAACGCTCACGTCGCGATGCACCATCATGCCTTCATCGCCTCCGACTTGCATCAGTTCCTGTTGCGCGGTCTGGTCTTCACCAGCCGCCTGCGCGGCCTGCGCAAAAGCGGTCAATGCCTGCGCGTTTTGATGCTTTTGGCGGTACACATTGGCTTGTGCCATTAAGTACTGATAATTCGGTTCGTTGTCTCCGGAATTGGCAATCGAGGCAATCTCGCCTTGTGCTCTCGCGGTATCTCCAACCGCCAGATAGCTGTTCGCCAAACCGATGCGTGCCGACGACTCGGATGCACCAGCCGCCAAAGCTCTCTGAAAGTAAGTTTGGGCTAACTGAAAATCGTGCATGCCAAGAAACACGTCGGCTGCCTGCAGCAACTCATCGCCCGTGGGTGGCAGGGTTTCGCCGGAGCGGGCTTCCATGAAAGCCAGAGCGACCTGCCGCCGTGCGTCCTCAAATTGGCCTTCATTCGTCATCAGTCGGGCCACGGCGAGGCGCACGGCAATGCGGTCGGCATCGGGCAAAGCCAGCGCTTCGGCAAACCGATCCATGGCAGCATCGCGTTCTGCGAGCAGGTTCAGTGCTTCCCCGCAGGCGATCAAAGCACCGCTGCGCTTGCGCTGCTCGGTGTCAGGCAGATGCTGTTCCGCCAGACTGACGTTCTGCATAGCTTCGTTGCGGTCATGCAGTTGCGCATAAGCCTGCGCTAACTGCGCGTAAATGGCGCCGTCGTTCGGGGAGAGTTTTTGGGCAGCTTGCAATTCAGTAATCGCGTCCGTGTAGTGGCGCAGGCCGTACAGCGTTTGCCCGAGCGCCAAATGCAACGATGGATCGTTGGGCGCATATTTCAGCGCCAGGCGATACTCCTTAGCCGCCAATGTGCCCATGCCCTCGTCACCATAGGCGGTGGCACGAATCAGGTGCGTGGCCAGGGATTCGCCCATTTCCTGCTCCGCGAGTTGCACCTGCTTCAGAGCGATTCTTGGCCGGTGCAGTTCGAGCGTGGCGTAGGCGAGTCCCAGGTGCGCTTCACCATTTTTGGGCTCCAGCTTCAGAGCCGCTTCAAAATCCGCAGCCGCCAGCGCGGCCTTGTGCTTGTCGTTTAATACGTAGCCACGATTCACGTACGCGGTAGGCACACCCGGGTCGCGCCGCAAGGCTTCACTAAAATCTTTCTCTGCCGCTTCCAGTTCGCCATTGTGTTTGTGAACGTAGCCTTGCAACAAGGGGATATCCGGCTCTTTCGGAAGCACATCTGCGTACTGGGTAGTCAGCTGAAGCAGTTCGTCGTAACGTTCGAGGTGGAGCAGGTTGTACCCGAGATAAACAACTACATCCCGGTCCCTCGGCAACTTCTTGATAACCTGCCGGGCGACTTCGGCCGACTCTGCATCTTTTCCGGTGAAACTCAAGTAGCGTTCTTTCTCCCGCATAACAGAGGCGTTCTGCTGCATGTCCGGGGTGGCGAGTTTCAGCCACTCGGCAGCTACGTCAAAGTGATGGGCTTCAATCGCGGCGTTCATGCCTCCAGCGACCGCCAAGGCGTTCCTGGGGGAAAGTTCGTGCGCCTTGCGATAGGAAGCCTCGGCCTTGGAGAAATCGCGCCGCGCGGCATACATGTCGCCCATGGCGAGATACGGAATGTAGAGTTTGGGATACGCGGCCGCCAGCTTCTGGAAAAACTTTTCGGCATCCTGGTCATTGCCGGTTTCACGGGAAACGTACCCCAAAGCCACCAGCGCCGACTTGTTCACGGGATCCATACCGAGAATCTTTTTATAGATGGGGATGGCTTCTTCGGGATGGCCGGTCTTCACCAGCAGGTCGCCACTTTGCTGCAGCGAATCGGGATCGTTGGGATTGATCGCCAGGGCTTCTTTGATATCGTTTTCCGCGCCCGCAACATCCCCGGCATTCGACTTAATCAGCGCCCGCAAACGCAGGAACTGTGGCCGACCCGGTCCCTGGTCGTCCACTCCACTGATTTCTGATTGCGCGATCTCCAGATGCTTATGGGACTCAGCCTCGTTATCCAGGCTGCGATACAGTTCCACCAGGTTCATGTGCAGCTGTATGGGGTAGAGAGCGCCCTCCGGAGGCGATTGAGGCAGGTGCGCAAGCGCTGCATTGTATTCCTGCAAAGCTTCGACGTTATCTTCTTGCAGCCGCGCAATTTCGCCTTTTATCGCGTGCAGGCGATAGTGGTCGGGATCGAGCGCGCCCGCGCGCTGGAGAAACGGGTCGGCGGCTTCGATCTGGCCGACGGCAACCGCCGATTGAGCCGCCGAGAGCTGCAGGTCGAGCTTTTGCGGAGCCGCATTCGCTGCCTGGGCGTAAATTTTTGCCGCTTCATCTTTCTTTCCATAGAGCTGATAGGTATAGGCGAGTTCGGCCTGAAGATCTGGATCCTTGCGCGCAATGCCTTTCAAGGTGCTGATGGCCGCAGGATAATTTCCCGTCTCGCGATAAAATCCCGCCAGTGATCGCAGCACCTCGAGGTTGTTGGGAGCGCGTTTCTTAGCCATCTCCAGATAGCGATTTGCCTGATCGAACTGCTTCAACTTCTCGCTGGCGAGCGCCATAAGAAGTTCCGATCGCGCATCCGGTTGATACTGCTCTGCGCGTCCCAGCACTGCGAGCGTCTTGTCATATTGGCCGGAACGCAGGTACAGCTCGCCTAAGATTCCGGCATCCGTAGTGCGCTTCGGATCCGCTGCAAGCACCTGCGTCAACAACTTTTCGGCATCATCGCGGTTGCCGGTTCGCGCGTAAGTCTGTGCCAGGCCCGAGATTCCATCGAGGGAGGAAGGGTCGAGCTTCAACCCATGATTGAAAGCATCCAGCGAAAGCTGGGATTTTCCTGCGAGCCGAGCCGCGTAGCCAAGAAGAAACCACAGTTGAGGATCGTTCGGAGCCGCCTGTGCTGCGCGTTGTGCGTAATCCACCGCTACTGCGTACTGCCCGTTTTTCAAAGCTTGCTCTGCGGCTCGTGCCAAGCGCGCATTTTGAATATTGGATCCCCAGCCGAGCGATTTTTCTGATTGTTGCTGATTACTCTGCGGCTCGGTTTGCTGCGCGGATCCGCCATTCACTTTGTAAGTCTGCGCGTACGTCGGCGGAATTGTTACGAGCACAAACAAAGCAACCCATAGCGTCTTTAGGTAACCAGGTGCGGAACCCAAAATGCCACCACCGACTTCGAAGATTCAGAGTGCTTCGATTCGCGATCACAATGAAATGTTGGCTGAGGTCTTTGATTCGGCAGGGAATAGAAAGAGCAGCGGAGCAACCTGCCGGACGAGCAGCGAATCGAAACGAGACTCGGGAGGTATTTGTGCAGCGGGTTGAATCCATCGCACCGGCACCACGCGCCATCCCAATCAGCGTAATTCTCCTCGTGGCGTTTCTAGTTCACGCCCCGTTCCTGGCAATGGAAGTGCCACTGAGATCCTACGACACAAATTTCCACATCTTTTTTGCTTCGAATTACGCGAAGCATTGGTTCGATCCGTGGAATCCGAAATGGTACGCAGGTTTTTCGCAGACCACGTATCCGCCACTGCCCCAGCAGTGGCTGGCGCTGTTCTCCCATGTGATCGGCCTCGACCTGGCTTACATGCTGGTGCAGTTCCTTGCAATTCTGCTGCTAGGCATCGGCGTGTATCGCTTTGCTCGACTGTGGGTGGACCGGCGCGCAGCCAGTTTCGCGGCACTGGCTTCTGTTTTTCTCGGCTCGGAATGGTTTCTGGTTTATACCGCGGGGCAGTTGTCCACTACTTTCGCTGCGCCGTTATATCTGAACGCTCTGCCCTACATTTATGAGTGGATCCGCTACAGCAACTGGCGCTCGCTGTGGAAGGGCGCCACCTTGGCGGTTGCCGCTGCGGCTGCCCACCATGCAACATTGTTATTTGGATCATTCCTGCTGGCGCTGCCGGTCTTCATTCTGGCGTTTCAGGATCGTGAAGGCGGAAAACGAATTGGCATTGCTGCCTTCCTGCTCCGCAGCGGCGTAGCGACTGTACTGGTAGGCGCGGCCATTGCTGTGGTACTCCTGCCATTCTGGATCGCGCTTCTGAAATATCCGGTCACGCAGGTTCCAATTCCTCACGCCAGCCGGGCGAATTTCCTGTTGAGCCCGGAGTTTTCGTTGAGCTACTTCTTCATCCCTTACGGAGCCTTGATTCTGGCATTCCCCTACATCCTGCTGCGCGGGACTTCTATCCCGCGATTGCGGCCACTGCTCTTCTGTTTGTGGCTGGGTTTCCTGCTGGGGCTCGGAGGCACAACTCCGGT
>Ga0187771_10003655_pt1 | contig 10773 bp, 7 predicted proteins | sample 0116_SJ02_MP15_1_FD_133139 | JGI IMG/M metagenome (GOLD analysis project Ga0187771, IMG submission 133139) | Tropical peat soil microbial communities from peatlands in Department of Meta, Colombia - 0116_SJ02_MP15_10_MG | ecosystem: Environmental > Terrestrial > Soil > Wetlands > Peat | place... | reverse complement strand
GGCAGGAAGGTTTCAGGCACATAGAAGACGTAGTGGCCGGCGAGAATGTCGAACTGGAGGTTTGTCTCCTTTTCTATCACGTCCAGAAGTTCCTTAAGAGAAGGAGCGCTGCCCAGGGCATCCATAAAGGCCGCCGGGTCATAATGTTCGGCATTGAGCGGAAGCAGAAAATCCCGGACGTTTCCCTTCCATGACACGTGTAGGTCCTCGCTTTGCTGCTTGATGATCTTGAAAAACCTTCTGACGAGGTCTGTTCGCAAAACGGGAGAGGGCGCCTTGGTGGCGCATTCCATGAGTCCCGCCAGCCGGTAGATGCGGCGCATCTGTTTTTCATCATCGCGAAACTTGAATAGATAAAGGCACGTGTAATGATAGCCGCCGTCCAAAGTAACATGGTTGGGGACAATCCTCATGGGAGGTCTTTGAGGCGGCGATTTGCGGCGCTGCGCTTCCAGTCTCGCAGATTCTTCCCGGGTACACAAAATGGCGTTGCCCGAAAACCAGTCGCTCCTGCGAAATTCGAGCGGAGAGACGGCGATAAGGTTGTTTCCCGGTTTAAGTCTCGAGGATAGATCGATAATGTCTGCCATGTGAGGACTAATTTATAAAAACGTTCCTGTAGAAGTCCACGTGTTCGATCACCGAACCCGCGCCTCTTGCTACGGCAGTAAGAGGGTCGTCGGCAATGTTTACCTTGAGCTTTGTATAGTCGGCCAGAAGTCTGTCAAGGCCCTTTAAGAGCGCTCCTCCTCCGGCCAGCCAGAACCCATGGTCATAGATGTCTGCGGCAAGGTCGGGAGGGGTCTTCTCAAGAGCGCGCCGCACGGCTTCAACGATTGCATCCACCGGTTCCTTTATCGCTTCGCGGATTTCCTGGTCGCTGACGGTAAAGGTCCTGGGTATGCCCGAGAGAATCTCCTTGCCGGTGATCTCGATCGTCTCGGGTTCTTCAGGCGGCACTGCCGAGCCGATCCTCATCTTCACCGACTCGGCCAGCAATTCACTTATTATCATCTGGCGCTCCCGCTGAATGTAGCGCAGAATCGCCTCGTTGGCCTCGTCACCCGCCACCCGGACCGATTCGCTGTAGGCAACGGCAAACATCGAGATAATCGCGACCTCGGTGGTGCCGCCGCCGATGTCCACAACCATGTTTCCGTGCGGCTGGTCAATGGGAAGTCCCGCTCCAATGGCGGCGGCCATCGGTTCTTCAACCAGGTGTATATATCTTGCCCCGGCCTGCTCGGCGGCCTCGATTACGGCCCTTTTTTCAACCGAGGTTATTCCGGTGGGCACGGCGACCACCAGCTTGGGGTGAAAAAGCTGACGCTTTTTCAAAACCTTCGCCAAAAAATATTTGATCATCACCGCCGTCACCTCGAAGTCGGCAATAACGCCGTCCTTTAAGGGCCTGATTGTGGCGATTTTCTGGCCGTGTCGGCCTATCATGCTTCTGGCTTCCTGGCCTACCGCTATAACCTGGTGGGTATCCTGGTTTACGGCCACCACCGATGGTTCGTTAAGGACGACCCCTTTGCCCCTCATGTAGATAAGAGTGTTTGCCGTCCCAAGGTCCATTGCAAGGTCTTTGGAAAAATACGACAGGAGCCAGCCAAACATATATTACCCTTCCATGGTGAACCCTTGCGCGCATTGAACGGTTACGTGTTCCTGCCGAGTCTATAGACAATGGATCGGCCGGTCAACTGTTTATGAAGCACTCCTTATGGGCTTTAGACCAAATGCCGAAAAAAGCCTCTGGCTGACCAGGGGCCAGAGTTCTTCGATCTTTGCCGCATCCTGCGGAAAACCCACAGAAGAAATATAGGGGTGCAGCCTCACTCCCTTTATTCCTTTCAGTGCGATCCTGCCGGAGCGGGCAAGCTCGGCGAGCTGGCTTTCAGCGTCCTGAACGGTCGTTTCGGCAAACAAAACGCCGAAGCGGTTTTGAGCAAGCTGCCCCACAAGGACCCCGGAAGGCAGAGCGTCACAAAGAGATGACGCCAGTTCGCGCTGAAGCTGCCTGATTCTTTTCGGCAGGATTTTGGTGCCGAGTATCTGCCAGGGTTCGAACTGAATGAGCCCGAGGGTAAAGGGAGAGTTGGATTGCATGGAGGCATTAAACAGACCTTCCACTCTGGATTCGAAGGCTGGGGCGCTGAAAAGTCCGGTGCAGACATCGTAGGAATGCAGGGCCTCGTTTTCTTCCTTGTAATAGACCTGTTCAAGCAGGAGCAGAAGAAAATGAAAGGCGTGCGCGACAGCCCGTTCGGAGTCGGCGTTCCAGTCGATCACCTGCCGGGAGAGGAAAACCAGGGCAACTTCGTATCCAAGCGACGTCTGGCCCCGCATTCCCCAGATAGTGCCCTGATGGGGGAGGCTTTCTGCCTTGGAAAACAGGTAGTGGTCCGACGTAGCGGGATTAAGGCGTATGATGAGCAGGTTCTTTTGGTTCTGGAGAACCCAACCGATCAAACCCTGCTTTACGGAAAAACTCTGACTGACCAGACCCCTGGGCGTATTCGAAGTGCTGCCAAGCACACGGTAGTGTTTCTTTTCGGGCTCTTTGAGGACCAAAAAGCCGTAATCCATGCCCAGTATATGCGACCACTCGGTGGTGAACAGCCCGCAATAGTTATCGAGCGCGCAGCCTCTGAAGGCGGCTTCATCCAGGCGGCTCAGCACTTCGAACACCCTGGCGTAATTTCCCTCCCGCACCCGCTCTTCGCGCTTTTTTAAAAGGGATCCCAGAATTACTGCGAACTCCTTTATCCACTTTTGCTGCTTGTCGTTAAATCCCCAGCCGTATTTGGTATCCACGTAGAGCACCCCGGAGCCGCCGGCAACCGGTACGGCAAAGAGGCCCTTTATGTGCGATTCGCCTTCATGGTAGAAAGGAAGGGTTAGAGGTATGGAGGAGGTGGCCTCATGGAGCTTATCGAGGTGAATGGTCTGACCTACCTTCTGCACCTGGGAAAGTATCCCGCTGCCCTCGAGGGGAAGAGAAATCTCTGAGGCGACGAACTTGCTCAAGGACTGCATTGCGGCAAGATCTAAGCGGCGGTTTCTTTCATCGAAAATGAAAAAAGCTGTGGTATAAGCTTCGAGGATATTGGACAGAAGGTTTACAAGCGGCTGATAGGGATTAAGATCCATGAGGGTCTATGTCTTTCCTGCGCACCGTTTGCGGCAAAAATGCAAGGGAAAAACCCATATGCGGTTTTAACCCCAAGACTTTGCTGTATGATACAATGGAATTTACATGTGCGCCTTTTTTAGTACTGGAATGAGGCTTTTCTGTCAATAGGCTTGCGGCCCCCGGAGAAAGCGATGGGCAAGATCGTTATTCTACCTGATACCTTGTGCAGCCAGATCGCCGCAGGCGAGGTCGTCGAACGCCCCGCCGCAGTGGTCAAAGAGCTCGTGGAGAACAGCATCGACGCCGGGAGCTCAAAAATCCTGGTGAGCCTGCTTGACGGGGGACGCCGGGAGATCAGGGTGGTGGACAACGGGTGCGGGATGAGCGCCGAAGACGCTCTTATGTCGCTGGAAAGACATGCGACCAGCAAGATCAGGTCCGCGCAGGACTTAAATGCAATATCGTCCCTGGGCTTTAGAGGAGAAGCCATTCCATCCATTGCGGCGGTCAGCCGCTTCGAGCTAAGCACCAGGGAACGTGAAGCGCACTTTGGAACGTCGATTAGAGTTGAAGGAGGAGTTCTAAGAGACGTTCGCGAAAAGGGGTGTCCTCCAGGGACTCAGGTGCTGGTTAGAGACCTCTTCTACTGCGTTCCGGCAAGGAGAAAGTTCTTACGCAGGGCCGAAACCGAGCTTGCCTACATAACAGACCAGTTTGTGCGCATTTCACTTGCAAATCCAAAAATCAACATGCAGCTCCAAAACCATGAGAAACCTCTTTGTGAATATCCGGGCTGTGAGTCGTATCTTTCCAGGGCCGCACAGGCGCTTGGAACCGAGATTGCCAAATCGCTTTCTGCAATCGATTTTGAAAAAGACGGGATAGGCGTATCCGGTTTTCTTGCGCCTCCGGACATCCAGAGAACGAACAGCCAGAGCCTTTTTCTTTATGTAAACGGTAGGGCCGTATGGGACCGGCTTCTTCAAAGGACGGTGCTCACCGTCTATGAAGCTCTGATCCCGCGCGGAAAATATCCGGTGGCCCTTGTCTTTGTCGCGATTTCCCCATCGCAGGTGGACGTAAACGTTCATCCTTCAAAAAGGGAAATCCGGTTCAGAAACCCCGGCGAGGTAATATCCACAGTGCGGGAGGCACTCTTAGGGGCGCTTTCAGCCATCGGACCCGGCTCCTACGGGTTTTCGCAGGCGGCCCCTCACGCGTACACGGCAAGAGAAGGCCAGGCGCCCTTTCGCTGGAAAGACCCGGCAGGCGAAAAAACCACCTCGATGCCCCTCTTTACCCCGGCACACCGCGATGGGCGCCAAGAAGCGCTGTCCGGCCGGGAAAACCTGTCCGATGGACGGCCCGGCCTAGGCGTCCAGACCCGGATGGAGGCGGAGGGCAATTTTGCCTTCTCAAACCTCAACATAGTCGGGCAGCTCGCAAACCTGTTCATTCTTCTTGAAGCGCCCGCGGGCCTTGTTTTAATAGACCAGCACGCCGCTCACGAAAGGATAGTCTTCAGCAGCCTCGGCAAGAGGAAGACCGGGGCCTCCCAGCTTCTCACCCGGCCCGCCATTGTGGACCTCTTGCCTAAGGAGGCCGTGCTCCTGAAGTCCCAGGTCCCCGCTTTAAAAGATATTGGGTTTGAAATCGAGCCCTTCGGAGGAAGCAGTTTTGCGATCCATGCAGTCCCGGCGCCTCTATCGGATTTTAAGCCCGAAGACATATTGAGGGACTATCTGCGGTATACGGAAGAAGAGTGCCCGGCAAACGAGAGCGAAATCCTTCTGGGGCTTGCAAGGGTCGCCGCCTGCCACCGCTCTGTAAGAGCAGGACAAAAGCTCAAGACAGAAGAAATAAAACACCTGCTCGAGGCGCTCGATTCGATTTATGCCCCTTTTACCTGCCCCCACGGCCGGCCTCTTTCATACACGCTTAGCTATGAGCAGATTTTTCGATTCTTCAAAAGGTGACAAGAGCGTTCCTTTGGTTATTCTTGCCGGGCCTACCGCATCGGGCAAGACTTCGCTTGCGATGGAACTTGCCGCCCGAATTTCAGCCGAAATAGTCAACGCAGATTCAATGCAGGTTTACCGACGCATGGAAATCGGCACGGCAAAGCCAACCCTGCATGAGCGCCGGATTGTCCCCCACCACCTGATTGACATAGCTGACCCCGATGAGCCTTTCGACGCGGCCAGATACCTCAAATCCGCAGCACCCACAATCAAAGAGATACAGGAGCGCGGTAAGCTCCCTCTGGTCGTTGGCGGAACGGGCCTCTACATCAGGGTGCTGACCCGGGGCCTGTGCCAGGGGCCGCCCGGCGACCCGGAGGTCAAAAGAAAACTCGTTGAAGCCGAGAAGACCAAAGGGCTCGGTGAGCTCTACCTGGAGCTTTCGCGAATCGACCCCGAATCTGCGGCAAGAATTCACCAAAACGACCGGCAGCGCATCATCCGGGCGCTCGAGGTCTTCCACACTGGCGGTGTCCCCTTATCGGTCCTCCAGGAGCGGCACGGTTTCAGGGAGATGCTTTACCCCGCGATAAAGGTCTTCATAAACCGTGAGAGGGCTGAGCTCTATGAACGTATCGACCGAAGAGTCGACCGGATGATCGAAGCGGGCTTCCAAAGTGAAGTCGAAGGGCTCCTTGCCATGGGATATTCAGCGGAACTTAAATCGATGCAGTCGATCGGATACAGGCAGATGTGCGCTCATATAGCGGGCAAGATATCCATCGAGGACGCCGCCATCGAGATAAAGCGCGAGACCCGCCGTTACGCCAAGCGGCAGATCACATGGTTTGGCGCCGACCGGGAGTTTTGCTCTTTTGACGCGGACGATATCGAGGGAATATACGATTATGTAAGAAAGGCGGGTGAACCGCCCTGCAACCACGGTTAAGGCAAACCGGGATGAACCGTCGTTGCCGGGACAGGCTTCTTATTGCTCGTAAGCCCCGATGTTGATCGAGCCGTTGCGGGTCCTGGGGTTCCCCGCGAAGTCAACCGCGCCCTCAACGCCGGAGCCCAGGTTGATTCCGGCATTTTCGGCGGGGGAACTCGAATTGATATCCAAATTCGGAGGCGTCCCGACACTTTTGAACTGAGGGTCGGAGAAAAGAGAATGTGAGTCCTTGCCTGTTTTCGAGCGATATGACGAATAGCCGGTGTAGGTTTTTCCCTGCCAGACCCACATTCCGTTCGAAGCCCCCGAGCTCGAGAAATAAATGTTGTAGTCCAGACCCGCAGGGTTGGGCTCCGACGCGGTGTAGTCGTTTACGAACAAGCCCTGCGTTCCTGCATACAAGATATTGTTTTTGAAAATGTTGCCGGTGGCGTTGTGTCCGATTTGGAACTCTCCCGAGCCCGTGTTCGCGGTATCGTTTTCAAACAGCGTATTGTTGACGATAGTGCAGCTGCCTGTGCCGCCGCCACCGGGTCCGTTGCCGGCGGCATAGCCGCCGATCGATATCCCGACGGCGTTGCAGTGATAGATGACGTTGTTGCGGGCAATCACGTGGTCGGTCTTTTCCACCCCGGCCTTCTTGCCCCCGGGATTCTCGCTCGCCATCTCTATGCCGATGTCTGTGTTATAGACCAGGTTTCGGTCTATGAGAATGCCTGTGCCGCCGTCAACATAGATTCCATCGGCGGAATAGCTCTTCTTGCCATATACCGGATTGTTATTGGAAGTGATGTTATAGACGGTGTTTGCGGTGATTGCTCCATTGCGGGCCCGGTCGCACAGTTCGGTTCTGCACCGGGCTCCCGCAGGGAGAGCGACGCCCTCATAGCCGATCGCGTCGATCCCGATGTTGTTGGTATCGTGGATCAGGTTTTGGACTATGCTGAAGTTTTCGACATTGCCGTTTACCGTAAGTGTCTCGCTGCACCCGGTAGTCGTATGATCGATCACGTTCCCAGCGATTGTAAGATTTTTGATGGATGCCGGAGCCCTGGTGCCGTAGGCCGCCAGACCGAGCGCATTCGCCCCGCCGCATGTAGTGCCCGTCGTCGCAATGTGGTGAATATGGTTGTCCAGCACCGAGATCTGCGTTCCCGCGCCCACGATATACAACCCGACCGCGACTTCGGCGCTGGATGTCTTGAAATTGCGAATTTCGAAGCCTTTGATGGTTATATAACTTTGATCTTCGATTGTAACCAGGCCCCACTGGTCCTGGCCCTGCGGAATAGAAAGCCCGGCGCCGTCAATTATGGCCAGTTCGCTCGGATAACTGGAAAACGTGATGGGGCCGCCCGAAGCCGAACCCGATGCCGCAATGCTCACGAGTTCGTTGTATACGCCTGTGCGAACGTAAACGCTATCGCCTGCCGCCACCGAATCGGCCGCATGCTGGATGGTTCGCCACGGCTTTTCAATTGTGCCGGGATTGGAGTTGTTTCCAGACGTGGAAACGTAAAAATTCATCGCAAGGCCGCTCCGGGCAAATAGAACAATCGCCGCGGCGGCGCAGGCAAGCGATGCGAGCTTCAGGCAAGACCTCAGCAGTGAGTTTCCATAAGTTTTCATCACTCATCCGCCCATTCACCTGGATTTCTTAAACCCGGATTTTTCAAAGCGCCTCGCTTCCCGTCTCTTTAGTGCGAATTCGCACGGCCTCGTCGATCTTCGACAGGAATATCTTCCCGTCTCCGATCTTGCCCGTGTAAGCTGCTTTTTGTATCGCATCGACGGCTTTTTGGGCCAGTTCGTCCGCAACAACCGTCATAATGTGCAGTTTAGGCACAAAGTTTACAGTATATTCCGCTCCCCTGTAAAGTTCAACGTGCCCTTTCTGCCGCCCGAACCCTTTCACTTCGCTTACCGTCATCCCCTGGATGCCGAGAGCCGTCAGGGCTCCCTGCACTTCCGTAAGCCGGAAAGGTTTTATGATAGCTTCGACTTTTGTCATCTCTTTTCCTCCAGACCTTTTTTGGGTAAAGATTTTTTCTTGATTCCGCCACTGAGTCGATCGGAGAACAATCGGTACAGAATTGTACCTGTTTCACCTTCTTAAGCCCTTTAACGAGTCCAACTTTGTGACATACGGCGAGAAAAAGGATAGCACAAAGTATGCAAATTCGCCACTCTTGTCCGTCTTCGGGCAATAATGTTACTTTAATGGCCCTCTGAGAGAACGGCGGACTTAGAGATGAGGGGCAGAACGCAACAAAATTGTCGCCAAAGAACGGGATATTTTAGCTCAAGGTACATAATTGTTACATGTCTGCCCGAACGCTCCGTTGAAAGCTTCGAAAATGTCTTTTACATCAACCACTTCATTTGGCGCTGTCCTCAGGCATGCGGCTTGCTCCTGCCCACAGAGTCAAAACAAAACCCTTACAACTTTATCGGTTCAATCAAACATGAAAGGCTAATGCGCTATGGTTCCAAGTTTTGGAAAGAATACGGGGTTGCAGGCTTTGATTATGGCGTTGCCGACTTTTCTGCTGTGCATATGCCCACGCCCGGCGCTGGCGGCGGAACAGGCTGTAATGAACCCGGCGGACACCGCCTGGGTGCTTGTATCCGCTGCCCTCGTCATGCTGATGCTGCCTGGACTCGCCCTTTTCTACGGCGGAATGGTGCAGCAAAAAAATGTGCTCAGCTCCATCATGCATTCATTCGTTGCGCTCGGGCTTCTCGGACTTCAGTGGATCGTTGTGGGATACTCCCTTGCGTTTACGGAAGGCAACCGGTTTATCGGGGACCTCAGCCAGTTCATGCTGATGGGAACCACCATAGATTCACTCAAAGGCACAATCCCGACATACGCTTTCGTCATGTTTCAGGGAATGTTCGCCATAATCACCCCGGCGCTCATAAGCGGCGCCATAGCCGAGCGGATGACGTTCAGGTCCTACCTCGCCTTCCTCTCGCTCTGGTCGCTTTTTGTCTACTATCCTCTTGCTCACTGGGTATGGGGAGGCGGCTGGTTCCAGGCGATGGGCGGCCTCGATTTCGCCGGCGGCCTGGTGGTGCATCTCTCAGCAGGGATTTCGGCGCTTGCGATTGCCGTCGTTATTGGAAGGCGCACCGGGTTCCCCGGTGAAATGTTCGTGCCGCACAACCTGACAATTACACTGCTGGGTGCCGGGCTTCTGTGGTTCGGCTGGTTTGGCTTCAATGCCGGGAGCGCTCTGGCGGCAAATTCAACGGCCGCTCTCGCTTTTACGGCCACGATGACGGCGGCTGCAGCCGGGGCGTGCTCCTGGATGAGCATGGAATGGATCGTTGTAAAAAAACCGAGCGCGCTTGGATTTGCTTCCGGAATCATCGCCGGCCTTGGTGCAGTGACTCCGGCTTCCGGGTTTGTAAGCCCGGGGTGCGCAATGATCATAGGAGCTGTGTCCGGGGCGATCTGCTTTTACGGGGTCCGGGTGAAATTGAAACTCAACTATGACGACTCTCTTGACGTGGTTGGGGTCCACGGGGTCGGCGGCGCGTGGGGAACCCTGGCGACGGGTCTGTTCGCCACGGCAGGCGCGGCGGGACTCACCGCAGGAAATCCGAAGCAATTGCAAATACAGGCGATTGGAGTCATTGCAGTGACCCTTTACTGCCTGGCGGCAACTTACGTGATCGCCTATGTGCTCGAAAAGACGATCGGTCTGCGAGTGGGTGTCGACGAAGAAATTGCGGGGCTTGACCAGGAAATTCACGGTGAAGTCGGCTACAGCATCTAAGCTCGTCACACCGGCATGGCTTTCATAGGAAGAACTGGAGGCCCGCTGAATCGGGCCTCCATATCGCGCCCCATTCAAGAAGGCTGCGTTCGTTGCCGACTCGTATCTAGTCCCTATGAATGGCGGGGTCGCGCCGAACCCAGGTGACCTCAAGCCCTTGAGCTTGCAGGATTCCACTGTCTTCGGTGCAAGCGCGGGCAACCCGTTCCTCACGATCATGGAAAATATCAATATCGGCGGACGAGCGTAGCGCCCCGCGCAAAAGGGGCGGGGCGGTAAATAAGGGTGCTGTTCAAGGCTCAGAACGCGGCTGGCGCGCGGCTGCGAGTACGCGACGAAAGACAGGCGCACCAAACAAAGGCCGCTCACAGAGCTTGCTTGTTTTCTCGGCGACATCGCCGTAAGGGTCAGCCTGGATTGCAGTAATCAAAGGCGCCCAATCGGCCATACGGCCCCGGGCCAGAATATCTTCAATGGCTGCGCTTGTGAATTCTTCATGCGTCAAATGCCGATGCTTCATGTCTCAAGTCCCGGCAATCTCTTAGGTTGAGGCGCTTGACCCTCCGCGCGCGTCTTGCGCCAAGCATCTACTTTCGTTCGTGTTCGCTTAGCCTCCGGCGAGGAATCGGCACGCAAGGCCTGCACGCAAGCGTTCAAAAGCGAGTCTGAGACTTTACCGCACACCTCGGCCACATGACTCCAGCAGTCAAACGGAGGCTTAACGCCTTTGTATTCAGCAATTTTAACATTATCGATGTCGTAAGGTTGCGGCGCAGCGAGCTGCATGACCAGCTGCGTGCGCACGACCCAAGGGTCACCCCCCTTTTGCGGATAGAGTTCATCCATAGACCACAGGGCGTCACCGGCAGCGGCAATCCCCATATGCGAGGCCAGCGCCGCCAAATCAAGGTAATCTCGAGCAGCGTTGCGCTCAAG
>Ga0187771_10003654_pt1 | contig 10773 bp, 9 predicted proteins | sample 0116_SJ02_MP15_1_FD_133139 | JGI IMG/M metagenome (GOLD analysis project Ga0187771, IMG submission 133139) | Tropical peat soil microbial communities from peatlands in Department of Meta, Colombia - 0116_SJ02_MP15_10_MG | ecosystem: Environmental > Terrestrial > Soil > Wetlands > Peat | place... | reverse complement strand
GGAGCCTCGGTCCTGCACCTATCGAAGGCGTACTTGCATCTGTTGGCGAATTTGCACCCCGTTCTAGGGATGGACATGGACTCCTTCGTGCGGGAGAACCGCGAAAGGGCATCTCGGCGGGATTCGAGGGTCGGCATTGATTCGAGGAGCATCTGGGTGTAGGGGTGCAGGGGCTCGAAGAGGATTTTCCCAAGTGGCCCGCGCTCGACAATCTCGCCTGAGAACATGACGCACACGTTTTCTACAAGATTCTCCAGTATCGCTATCTCATGGGTGATGAAAAAGAGCGAAAGGCCGGCCTTGACCACTCTCTTTCTCAACAGCTCCAGGATCTGTTGCTGAACGACTACGTCCAGAGCCGAAGTGGGTTCATCCGCTATCAGGAGTTTTGGAGACAGCGACAGGGCCGTCGCGATGCAGGCACGCTGGCGCATTCCTCCGCTCAGCTCGTGACTGTAGGCGTTCGCGCGTTCAGTCTTGATTCCCACCTCAGCGAGGAGCTCGAGGGACTTGGCTTTGGCTTCCGACTTGGGAAGGCGGGCGCGTTCTCTCAGAACCTGAGTGACATGGTCACTGACCTTCTTCACCGGGCTGAAGGAGTTCATCGCAGACTGAGGGACCAGGGCAACCTCCTGCCACCGGAACCTCCTCAGATCCTCCCCGCCCATCGAAAGGATGTCCTTGCCCATGTACTCGATCTTGCCCGAGACTATTCTCCCCGGGGGCTCGACGAGATTCATGAAGCACATGCCGAGGGTGGACTTCCCGCTTCCGGACTCGCCCACCACCGCAAGCGTGTAGCCAACCGATGGAATGTCAATGGATACCCCGTCGACGGCGGAGGGGGCATCAGGGGCATACTTCACTGAAAGATTGGATACACTGAGCAGTTCTGTCATCCTATGTCCTCAGCCTCGGGTTCATGACCTCTTCAGTGGAGAATCCGATGAGTGCGAACGCCGTAGCGACGAGGGTAACGGACAGGCCTGGTGCCAGGATCCACCACCAGTCGCCGGAATAGAAAGCGAACTGTTGGGCCCAGTACAGGGTACTCCCCCAGCTTATCTCGTTTGGGTTTCCTACGCCGAGGAACTGGAGGGCGGTCACAAAGACGATGGCCGATGCGACGGTCAGCACGAAGTAGGCGATGGCGAGCGGGACTATCTCGGGAATTATCACCTTCCAGATCAGTTCGAAGTCGCTCATGCCGCTCACTCTCGCTGTTTCGACGAAGGGTCGCTGCTTGAGCGAGAGGACCTGCGCGCGGATCGCACGCGCAATGACGGGCCAGAGGACGACGATCAAGACCCCCATGATCATCAAGTCTGTCGCGGGATAGATCGACCCGATGAGGATCATCAAGGGAAGGGGCGGGAAGGTCAGGATAACATCTGTGATTCCGCTCAGGGGAGCCTCAAGCTTCCCGAAGTATCCGCCGATGACTCCGATGAGCACCCCAATCAACACCGCGCCCAGGGCAGCTCCCAGCCCGACGAAGAGCGAAGGATATGCGCCGAATACGACCTGGCTGAGCAGGTCGTGTCCGTCGAAGTCGGTCCCGAACGGGTGGGCCAGGCTGGGGGGGCTGTCCCGGGTTATGGTCGAAGCCGACGGCGAGTACGGTGTGAGAAAAGTCCCGACGATGACGAAAAGGAGGTAGGCGACCAGAATTCCCACTCCCACCTTCGCCGACCTCTTGCTCCTCATGAAGCGGAAGAAGGCGGAGACGAATTGGGGAGTCCTCCGCTTCGTCTCACCCTCCTGTCCCTGGTTCATTTTCTGAGCCTCGGGTCTAGCCTTACCAGAAGGAAGTCTGCGAGTAGGCCTCCGACGATGACGATGGTGGTGAGGACGAAGAACGAGCCTTCCAGAACGGGGTAGTCCCTCTGGAGTAGGGCGTCAACGACCAGGTCTCCGACTCCGGTATATCCAAAGACCGCCTCCACCATCACATCAACGCTGATCATGGTCGCAAGGGCATATCCTATGAGCGAAACCACCGGCAGCAAGGAGTTCCTGAGAACGTAGTCGGTTGAGATTGTACGGTCCTTCAGGCCCCGCGCCTTGGCGGAGAGCACGTAGTCCGTCTTCAACTCGACCTGAGACGCTCCGCGCAACAGGAAGTAGGTCTGCCCGAACATGATGAGAGTCAGCGTGGCTACAGGCAGTATCATGTGCCTGAGCGCCGACAGAGCGTACGCCAATCCCGTCCCTGGGTGGAAGTCCAACAAGCCGAACTGGGGCAACCAGCCCAGATCCACACCGAAGACCCAGAGTAGAATCATTCCAATCCAAAACGCTGGGGTCGACCAGAAGAAGATCGAAGCATACAACGATCCAAATTCGAACTTGCCACCGCGTCTCCTAACGCTGATTGCCGTCAGCCAGTACCCAAGCTGGAACGAAAGGAACAGACTGATTCCGATGATGAGCAAGGTCCAGGGGAGCCTTGCAGCTATCAGCTCTGTCACCGGGGTCGGATAGTATGCGTACGATATCCCGAAGAACGGGGGCCAAGTTGCAAAGATCCCCTTCATGAAAAGAAAGTACTGCACATACACCGGCTGGTTGAGACCGAACCTCACGGTCAGGATCTGGACGACCTGCGAGGGCAGCTTCGTCCCAGAAGCGAAGATCTCAGCCGCGTTACCGGGGACCAGTCTTGGAATTATGAAATCCAGGTTGACAGCGACGAAGAAAACAACTATCGAAATCAGAATCCGGCGCTTGAGATAGTCCATCTTTCAGGACCACCACTCCTTTCATTTCACAACGCCATCAGGCTTGATAAGCTTTGGTAGCCAGCAAGAGATTGGTCAGGGAATTCGGCGGGTCAACATGGCCCGCACAACTCGTCTCCCCTAGACGCTTCATTGCACAATTCAACAAATCCTTAAATTGAAAATCGCTTGCCTTTGCAAGCGAAGGCAAGAAAAAGGATGAAACAGAAACTGTACGACCTTACCCAATACTACGGCGCTGGAATACCCCCATGGCCTGCCTTTCCGGATCCGATAATCACAAGCCTCTGGAGGATCCCTCACGACGGTCAACACAGCCTGAAGGTTGAAACTGCGATGCACATAGGCACTCACATCGACGCTCCGCTGCACACCTACTCTAAGGGATGGGACCTCAGCGAGATTCCTTTGGACGTGCTCTTCGGCGAGGGAATCGTCGTCGACCTCCGAGACGAGGTCAAAGAATGGGACATCATCACTCCGAAGATGATCGAGCGCAATGGAGACGTGAAGGAAGGAGACATACTGATACTGAATCTCGGATGGGAGAAATACTCTTGGAAGTCAAAGACACACGATGAAGAGACATTCTTCTGCAAGCATCCAGGGCCCGAACTGGAGTGCTGCAAGTGGGTCCTCAAGAAGAAACTAAGGTGGTTCGGAGTTGACGCACCCGGACTGGAGCACCCCTTCCAAACAAAGATCAGACTGTGGCGCCCCGACTTGGTGGCAGAATACGAAAAGCGCACCGGGAAACCCATCGAGAAGACGCTGCCAATGAAGAACTTCCTCTGCTGCCATCACCTCATGGCGCAGGCAAACATGCCAGGAGTCGAAAACGTAGGGGGAGAAATAAACGCGGTCACAGGACGCAGGATGAAGATCGGGATTTTCCCCTGGAGATGGATTCGGGGAGAAGGCTGCATTTCCAGAATCGTAGCCTTCGAGGGATTCTAGCAATCGAAGCACTTCTTCGGGGGCTTTCTTTTTGATTGGAAAGCCTCCGAAGACGCATTTTCAGCGACAAAGAGATTATAACCACGGCGCATGAAAAAACCCCAGAGGTGGGAGAAAGCGACCACCCAGACTGAGCTAGGTCGATACGATCCGAAGGTTCTAGTCGGCATATACCGGAAAATGGTTCTTCTTCGAAGATTCGAAGAGAAGATGCTAGAGGTCTACAGGGCGGGACTCATTCCCGGGCTCGCCCACCCCTACATCGGTCAAGAGGCCGTCGCTGTAGGCATCTGCGACAATCTGAACAACGACGATTTCATCGTGAGCAACCATAGAGGGCACGGGCACTGCATCGCCAAGGGGATCGAGCCGAAGGAAATCATGGCCGAGCTCATGGGCAAGAAGACCGGAATAGTGGGAGGAATAGGGGGATCGATGCACGCTGCAGATCTGAGCAGAGGTGTGGTGTTCTCTACGGCCATCGTTGGAGGGGGAATTCCAATTGCGACCGGAGTCGCCCTCAGGTTCAAGGTTGCCCAGACCAAGCAGGTCTGTGTGTGCTTCTTCGGTGATGGCGCTGCGAACATCGGTGCCTTCCACGAGGGAATCAATCTGGCGGCTGTATGGAAGGTGCCCGTCGTCTTCGTGTGCGAGAACAATCAGTACGCGATCTCGATGCCTCAGCCGAAGGCCACCGGTTCAGGCTCGATCGCGGAAAGAGGAGCTGCCTACGGCATACCGGGGATAGCAGTCGATGGTATGGACGTTCTACAGGTGAAGCAGACCGCAGCTGAGGCAATCGAAAGAGCGAGGAAAGGCGGAGGTCCCACCCTGTTGGAGTGTAGAACGTACAGATACCTTGGCCATGGGGCGTACGACACCGGGCTCTCGTACAGAACGAAAGACGAGGTAACCGAATGGATGAAGAAGGATCCTATCGCACGGTTCAGGAGCCTGCTCGAGAGGGGAGCAATCTTGAAGCCGCAAGACGCGGAATCAATCGACAAAGAGGTCGCCGGGGTCGTCGATCAGGCGGTTGAGTTTGCCAAGGCCAGTCCCTTCCCGCCAGTAGAAGATCTGCAAAGGTACACCTTCGCACAGGAATCAGGGGACACAGAGTGATTCCGTGTTGAGAGAGATCACCTATGCCGAGGCCATCGGGGAGGCACTGTCACAGGAGATGAGACGTGACGAGCGCGTCATCATAATTGGGGAAGACATCGGCCCCTACGAGGGTGCTTTCAAGGTCACGAAGGGACTCTGGAAGGAGTTCGGGAACTCCCGTGTCTTGGACACTCCTATCTCTGAAACGGCAATCGCGGGGGCGGGGCTAGGAGCGGCCATTGCAGGTCTCAGGCCAGTCATCGAAATAATGTTCATGGACTTCATAAATGAAGGCGCAGACCAGATAATCAATCACGTCCCGAAGGTGCACTTCATGTCTGCCGGGAAGCTCAAGGCACCTCTGGTCATAAGAACCCAGTTCAGCGCCGGCCGGTCAACGGGGGCTCAGCACAGCCAGGTGCTCATCCCGTTCCTGATGAACACTCCTGGGTTCTACATCGTTGTGCCGTCTACGCCACACGACGCGAAGGGCCTCATGATCGAGTCGATCCGCGGGGAGAACCCTGTAGTCTTCGTCGAAAGCGCCCAACTCTACACGACCAAAGGACCCGTCCCGGAGGAGGAATACACAATCAAGTTCGGCAAGGCGGAAGTAAAACGCGAAGGCGGAGACGTCACGATCATAGGGATATCCAACATGGTGCAACTGGCCCTGGCCGCAGCAGAAACGCTCAGCAAGACAGAGGGCATCAACGCGGAAGTGATTGACCCGAGGACACTGAGCCCGCTCGACCGATCGACACTTGTCGCTTCCCTACGAAAGACTGGAAGGGTCGTAACGGTTGAGCCGGGGCCAAGAACTTGCGGCATCGGCGCGGAGATATCTGCCTCGCTAATGGAGGAGGGCTTTGACTGGCTTGAGGCACCGGTCACAAGGGTGGCATGCTTGGATACGCCAGCTCCGTTCTCGCCGCCGCTACAAGAGGCCTACCTCCCCAGCGAGCGAAAAATCATCGACGCCGTGAAGAGCATTGTCTGACGGAGGTAATGCCCGGTGAAAGACATTCTCATGCCCCGATTCGACCCAGAGATGAAGTCAGGGCTGGTAGACAAATGGCTCAAGAAGGAGGGAGACATAGTTACCAAAGGGGAGCCGGTTGTCCGGATCGAGACCGAAAAGGTCTCCCTCGACGTCGAATCACCAGAATCGGGAACCCTCTTCAAAATCCTCGTCGGCCCGCTGGGTGAGGCTCCCGTCGGCGCACCGCTCGGATCGATTCTCCTGGAAGGTGAATCTCCTAGCGAGAGACCCGCTCCTGCTACTGCGGCCGGGGCGGCTGCGGCAATCCCGCCAACCCCTGTTCCGCTGGTACATGCTGAGGAGCCAGAGCCGGAAGCGAGGGGGGCCGAACGTTCCAGGGCGTCCCCCGCTGCCAGGCAGGCGGCCAGAGAAATGGGGGTCGACATCGAGAAGGTGAGGGGCTCGGGCCCCGGCGGCAGAATCACCCGAGAGGACGTGGTCGCGTATCACGATGCCGGCATCCAAAGGGCCGTGCAAGATGTGGCAAGAGCGGGCGGGCCACCGACGATTCGAGCGCCCCCCGGATCAACATCTGCTGAATACAAGGTAATGAAAATCGACCCCATTCGAGTTACCATAGGGGAGAGAATGACGAAGAGTTGGACAGAGATTCCCCAGGTGCCACTTTTCGCCCAGATCGAGTTGACGGAGGTTGAGAAACTGAAAGCTGCCGTAGAAGAATCCAGCGAGAGAAAGATTTCAGTTCTATCGATCATCACGAAGTCCGTCGCGAATTCGTTTAGGACATTTCCTGATTTGAACGTGAGGCTCGAGGATGGCGTTGTTCGCGGCTATGATGACGTCGACGTATCGATAGCAATCGCCCTGGAGAATGGATTGATCACCCCAAACGTACGGAGGGCAAACCGGAAAACCATCGCAGAAATCGCGACGGAAATCGATGACCTGGCAGAGAGAGCCAGGTCAGGGAAGCTGAACCCGTCCGAGATGCGGGGGGGAACCACAACCATATCGAACTTGGGCGCATTTGGGGTTGACTACTTCATCCCAATCATCAACCCTCCGCAGGCGACAATCGTCGGTATGGGCAAGATCACCACCTCTTCAAGCGGGCGTCCTGTCATCACCATCACGCTGGTCTTTGACCACAGAATCACAGACGGGGCAAGGGCGGCCCAGTTCCTACAGAAAATCAAGGACTACCTGGAGAACCCGTACCTCCTCCAGATGGTGTAGTCTGCCGAAGTTCTTGCGTCGGAAGGACACCTAGACTTGGTCACGCAATTGCGACAAACTATATATCGCCAAAACCGCTTTTTCGGTTCGTGAAGTTCGGAATCAGCGTTTATTCATGGGAACCCTTCTCCTACACGCCTAGAATCTACGAGGATCTCGCCGTAGAAGCCGAGCGGCTCGGCTACGACTCCTACCTCACGACGGACCATTTCCTTCGACCACACGCCACCGGTCACGTCGAAATCAAACAGCACTCGACGATTGAAGCATGGACACTGTTGTCCTACGTCGCCGCGAAGACCACTACAATCAAGATTGGAACGTGCATTTCCCCCATCCCCATCCGCAAGCCCCAGGTGCTTGCCAAGATCGTGGCGAGCCTGGACTGCCTTTCAGGGGGTCGGGTCATCTTGGGCGCCGGGCCGGGCCGTGATCAGAGGGAGTTCGAAGGCTATGGTGATGTGGGATGGAAGTCCGCGAGCGAGAGGATCGAAAGGACGAGGGAAGGGCTTGAAATCATCAGGAGGCTCTGGACTGAAGACACTGTCACATACGACGGGAAGTACTACAAGACAGACAACCTGATACTAGAACCAAAGCCAATCCAGAAGCCTGGCCCTCCAATCTGGCTGGGTGGCCATCACGACAAGATGCTTTCGCTAGTGGCCGAGCAGGGAGACGGCTGGATTCTAGGGAGACTCCTGTACGGATCTATCGAAGAATACGGGACCGCCTACCGCAAGATCAAAGCCGACATGCAATCGGCGGGAAGGACGCGCCCCCTGCTGCCGGCTCTTCAAGGATGGTTCATTGCGCCGGGGGTCCCATTTACGATCGGGCCTTACATAGGAGAGATAGACAAAGCTGCGAAGATAATCGAAGGTTACAGGAACGAAGGATGCGAATACATGTCGCTTCTGTTCTATCCCCTCGACGAGTTCAAAGGAATGATGAGAGACTTCGCCCGAGACATAGTTCCGAGCTTTTCCTAGGGGTCGGACTGCAGAAAGTCGGTCAACGGCTGATCGGCAAGTTCCCAATCAACACGAAGAGGCACGTCTTGCAGAGGCGCCCCGCTTACTTGGGAGTCACTTCCTCTCGAGGCACGCGATTTCCTCTACAACCATGCGGGTTGTCTTGGTTGTCTTCCCGAATCGCTTCGCGTAGTCCTCACCAATTGCCTTGCCGGGGCCCTCCCGGTATTTCTTGACGGCCTCTACACTCGGTGCGACGTAGATGTTCAGGTACTTGCCCAACCCAGTGCCTTCTCTCACTATGAATCTGTGCGCTGCCAGGAACCCGCCTTTCTCTATCATTTCGGGGAGGTGCTTCTCGGTCTCCCATGCATTCCACTCCTTCTCGGCTTCAGGCTCGACGTCTATCCACACCATGTACTGACCCTTGTGTTCGGTCATGAAATCAAATTCCGAGTCTTCTTTATTTGAACATTGATGACTTATGAGCGCAAGCGGTCCCGACCGGGTCGAAAGCGGTCAAGAGGAAGTCGCAGAAGGTGTAGGTCCCACTCCCCATAGAAGCTGTCTGATCTGAACGGCAGAATTAGAAGGCGAAATGCTTAAGTTGATTGGGGGTGTTTTTGCCCATAGCAATTGAGCCACCTGAACCGTGGCGTCAAAGCTGCTCTCACGTTTCTAGCATTGTTCCTGCTAAGTTTTGTCATTCCGGCGAACGGAATCGTAGTTGCTCAGTCCGGCTGCTCGTCAAACGATGTCCTTCGAATGACACTTCCTTACGGGGGAATCACCAACCTGAATTCCAACACGTTCATCACATCAAGCGAAGAACCGATCCTGCTCTTCATCGAATACCTGTCCGTAGATGCGACTCCGTTCTCAAACGGAACCTTAGGGACGCTTACCTCGGCCACGGATTGGGTAAGTCACAACGCCAACTACACGGTTTGGACCTTCAATGTCAAACCAGGATTGAAGTGGTCAAACGGCCAGAGCGTAACTTCTAACGACATTCTGACATCGTGGGGCCCAAAGATGTACTTCAACGGCTCATATGACGTCCTGGGCCTAGGCCCCAACGTAGCACAGGAGTCCGCTCTCAACAGCAGCGCCGCACAATACGTTCTGAAGACGCCGGATGCCATGTTCAGTGACGAGATCAACGAGGTCCCCGTCGGGCAGGTACTATGGCCAGCCTCCATAATCAACCAGTACGGACCTGCCTATCCCAATCTGGGGACCAACGTCGTTTCAGGCCCGTTCTACACCAGCAACTACACTGCTGGCGACTTCAGCATGGTCCTTCTGCGGAACCCGTACTTCACTCCCCAGCCAAGCGTCTGTGAGATCGATATCAACTTCGTAGAGACCGTCTCTTCAACGACCACGTACCTGCTCTCCGGATCTACCGATCTCACGCCAATCGAAGCACAGAATGCCCATTCCATCCTGGCCAACCCCAACCTCCACATACTGGACCTTCAAGACAGGGCAATCCAGACACTGCAGTACAACGACACCCAGTACCCCTACAACATGACCCAGTTCAGGCAGGCTCTTGCGTACGGGATTAACGAATCGGACGTTGTGCAGCAGGGATGGTATGGCTATGGCCAGACCGCCTACGACGGGCAAGGAATAGTCAGTCCTGTGAGTACCAAATGGTACAACCCCAACACAATGAAGTACAGCTACAGCCCGAGCACGGCTGTCTCGCTGCTACAGCAGATTGGGATCACCAAGGGTTCGGACGGGCTGCTGCACTACCCGAACGGCACGGTTGTGAATCTCAAAATCTGGACGGACAGCGATGAAGCAGGAGATGTGCTCTCCACGAGCTCCGTGGCAAATAGCCTCACGAGCCTGGGGTTCAAGGTGGCCCAGTCGGTAGTGTCGCTTGCAGACATAGTGGGAGACTACGACGCCAACTCACAGGGCATACGCGACAACATCATCCTTTCGACATTCCCCGCGATGGACTTCGGCTTTCCGCTGACGAACAATCTGCCCGGTTGGGACGTCTATTGGCAGCCGACAATCGCAAACGTTCACTGGCTCTATCCTCCTAGTGCGGACAACGAGTACAACGGCAATTTCTCGCAGTTCACATCCACAAAGGACTACACGGTGCAGAAGGAGGCGTCCTTCAACATCCAGGCGCTCGACGCCCAGTATCTGCCCACCATAGTCGTCAGCTACCCAGACGTGCTCTGGGCGTACAGCACCGCCCGGTGGACCAACTGGCCGACCGATACGAACCCGTTCACCATGGGCGTGTCCACACACATCAGCCCGTCTGCGCTGGTGTCCCTGACCCCGGTCGAATCTGTCGTCACCACGACCACCTCTGCATCTTCAACCGCGGCTTCGACATCGTCCACGGCCACTTCTTCAACAACGACCCCGAGCTCGAGCAATGACACCTACCTGATTCTGGCAGCCGTCGTTGTAATCATAATTGTCGTGGTTGCCGTAGCTTTCATGATGCGCGGAAGAGGGCCGAAGGCAACCCCTCCCACTCCCCCCAAACCCGCATCATAACCCAAAATCTTAGTCCGAGACCATTCATGGGGAATATTATGAAATAATAGGGAATATTATTATCAACTTACGGCACGATGACTGTAGCGATGGACCAGAACGTTCTGTCTGGGGTCATCCAGGAACTAGAAACCAGGAAGATACTAAGATCGAAGCGTCAGGTCAGAAGCAACACCGGCCAGATAGACGAACTCATGGCCTCGGTGGTGGAGAAGGG
>Ga0187771_10003653_pt1 | contig 10774 bp, 9 predicted proteins | sample 0116_SJ02_MP15_1_FD_133139 | JGI IMG/M metagenome (GOLD analysis project Ga0187771, IMG submission 133139) | Tropical peat soil microbial communities from peatlands in Department of Meta, Colombia - 0116_SJ02_MP15_10_MG | ecosystem: Environmental > Terrestrial > Soil > Wetlands > Peat | place... | reverse complement strand
TTTCTAAAGAGGGTGAAGATTCCGCGCAAGTTAAGCCTCCTTGAAATATTTCATATAGATTTCCTCAAGCGTGTAATGTTCCTTATCGATACCCAGCTTCTTCTCAGCCAGTTCTTGAATGGGCCCCACTGCCACTAGATCCCCTTTGATCATGATCCCCACCCGATCGCAAATCCTTTGAACCTGATCAAGAAGGTGGGAGGAAAGAAAAATCGTAATGTTCTTCTCCCGGCTCAGGGAGTGGATGAGGTCGAGCATCCGGTTGGTTCCATCAGGGTCGAGACCGATGGTGGGTTCGTCGAGGAAGATGAGTTTCGGTTCCTTGACCAAAACCTCAGCGATCCCGAGTCGCTGTCTCATTCCTTTCGAATACGTCCCTACTTTCTTCCCGGCCTCTTCGAAAAGACCGACCAGGCCGAGCAATTCGTCTATCTTCTTGCCCGAGATTCCATCAGGGATTCGATTCAAGCGAGCGATGAAACGGAGATTCTGCCGGGCATCCATATCGTCATAGAAACCCACATTTTCAGGGAGATACCCAACCTTTTCTTTCACGCGGAGCGGTTCGCGCGCCGGATCGAACCCAATGACTCGAACTTTCCCTGAGGTCGGCTCGGTGAGACCCAAGAACATGAGAAGGGTCGTCGTCTTGCCAGCTCCGTTCGGACCGAGAAATCCGAACACCTCCCCTACCTGAATCTGGAGCGTGAGGTTATTCACGGCGGCCTGGATTCCATACTTCTTCGTCAGCTTTTCAGCTTCGATGATTATTTGGTCTTCCAATTTATCTTCTCCCTAACCAGATGAATAATGCACTCAATCCAGCAATCACAAAAACGATGATTCCGATTCCGGCCCAACCCCATGCAGCAGACGTCTTCACCGTCACCCGCATTTCAACCGTCTTGTCCGACTTTTCCCCGTTGACCATGACTCCTACGGAATAATCTCCGACCAATGCTTGCGTCGCCGGTTTGACCGTGACCTCAATTTGTTTCAACGCGCCAGGGTCGAGGGAATCAATCTTCTCCGGCTTAAACGTCACATCCCAGTTTTCGGGCTTGAAGGAAGAGAACGTGATATTCCGGTTAGCCGCAGAACCCGTGTTCTTTACGAAAAGCGAAAAATTGGCCGGTTTTCCAGCCGTGGCGTCCAAGGAGAGGATTCCCGAGGGAGTTCCTGCATCTAGCTTGTAAATACCCGTCAGGACCACCATCAATTTTACTTCAGCTTTCTTCTCTCCTGAAGTCACCCTCACCAGTATGGGATATTCCCCGGGAGAAGCTTCTTTTGCAGGGGTCACTTCAACAGCCACCGACTGACTCGTTCCTCCTTTGATCCGGAAACTGGAGATCTGTTTCTGTTCATAAGATGGTTTGAAATTAATTTCCCACTTTTCCGGCCCGACTGCAGCTAGGTTGAATGTCCGATCCGTCTCAAGCTTGTTCATAATATCCAGGGAGAACTCGAATTTGGCATCGGTCTGCCCCCTGAGTACCGGGTAGGACGTTGTAATCTGGATGTCCTCCAGACCCGCGGTCCGTTCCTGAACCGTTACATCCAGTTTACTGGAGGTAGTGAATTTTCCGTCAGCCGTCCGGGCGTCGAACTGAAAGGTGTATGTTCCAGGTCCCACTGTCTTATCAGGTTCCAGGGCGAGAGCCAGGTTCTTTGTCTTTCCGGCAGGAACATATAATCCCGAGACCACGTAACTTCCACCTTTCAGCGTGGCCTTCCATCCGTTTGGGATCGTAGAAATCTTGACATCAATGGTTTCATCCATGCGGCCCTTATCCTCCAGGATCAAATCCATCCGAACACTTTCTCCCTTGGGCACAGCCACTCCGGAATATTCGGGAAAAACGGCGATGCCCCGCTCCGGCCTGAGGTCCTTTTTCTCCTCCTCGGCAAAGATCAATGAAGGAAGGACAAGACAGAACAAGAGAGCAACTGTTAAGATAGATAAAGATGTCCGATTTCGGTTGACTCCTCGCATACGTCTACCTCCTAAACACATCTATTTTTGAATTTGGAACATTTAGACTTTCTTTCTCGACAAGCCTGAGCGGATTTTTTTGCCAGAAAATCTAATCGTTCGTAAAAGAGTTGTCAAGAAATTCTTCATAAAAATTCCTTACGGAATTCCTATAAGACATCTCCCCCCAGATTGCAAACCCGTCCTTGCCCCCACCTCATCATACGAAATGGAGCAAGGGAGATTGAATCTCTATTTTTATTGTCCCAGGCAAGGGAACATCACCCGGAAGGTCGTCTTCCCTTCCCCTGACTCTACCTCCATTTTCCCATTCATCTGTTTGACCAATCGGGTGGTGATGTGGAGTCCTCTGCCCCTCCCTTCCCCAAGGAGGTACCGGTCCCTATCCTCATCTCGAATTTCCCCTGTATTGGTCACTTCAGCCACCGCCCAGGAATCTTTTCGATAGGACCGAATGGAAAGGGTCCCCCCTCCTTCAGGGATGGCATTGGAGGCGTTGTTGAAGAGATTGTCTAAAACCCTTTCGACGTGCAGGGGGTAGCATCGAATCCACAACGGAGATTTTAAATCGCCTTCGATCAAATGCACATTCTCTCGCTTCAACTCCTTCATCGCCTCCTCGTTGATGAGGAAACGTTTTTTCAGCTTCTCTGTCAAATCGACGGTTTCTTCTCTTCCCTCCCCGTGGAGAGTCAGGGCCAATTCCTGGATTCGAGATGTCTCCTTCAGAATAATATCGATGGCCTGCACCATCTTCTCCTTCTTGGAGGAAAACTCACCGTCTTCCAGGATCTTCTTAATCCTCTTAGCGAACCCCGCCGCGGCAATGGCCGGATTCTTGAAATCATGAAGGATATCGTCCATCTTTTCCAGCCGCAGTCCCTTCATCAACTCCTTGCCAAAGAAGGTAAAAATTTCGATCTCTTCATCTGTAAATTTCCGATGGTGGGCCTGGGCATCGAAAACTAAGAAATAGTTGACGACATCGTTCACTTTCAGAGGGATGTAAAGCACGGAATGGATTTGCTGGATCTCCAAAAATCGCTTGAGGTCTGGAGGAAGGAGACGGCTTTCCTGAGGGTTGTGAATAAGAATATAAGAAGGGAGAATCTTCTCATTTTCAAACTCCCCGAAAGGACCGACCTGGTTCACCACAGCATCGATGTAGGGCTCATTCTCGACCGAGAAAGTCTTGCCGATTCCATGCTGTATCTCTGGATACCCGGCCTCCAAGATCGCATGGTTTCGGTCTTCGCCTACTGAGAAGAGGGAGCACCTTTGGATCCGCATGATGTCCACGAGCTCCGGGATGACCAGGTTAAAGACATCCTTCATCTTAATCCCCTCTCGCCGCCCCAACTTCACGAAGATCTGTTCCACGATCTTATCCTTGGTTAGATTCAATTTTTGTAGGTCCATGATGCGTTTTCTGGCAATGACGTAACTGACCCGTCTCGAAAGCATCTCCGCGATCTTGACTTCCAGAGGAGTAAATGTCTTGTCCTTCTCCCTGTAGTAAATCTGGAGGGCTCCTTCCGTATCCACATCCCTAAGAGAGAACCGGGGGATGGAGATCGGGATGGCCAACATGGAGTGGATCCCGTATTTTTGAACCTTTTCCTTACTCTTATATTTTTCCTCTCTTAAAATATTGGGCACCAAATAGGCTCGATGTGTCTTCACAACCTCGCCGGCGATCGTATGTTCGAAGGGGATCGTTTGCTCACGATCCTCCGCTTGACCGGGGTAAGATCCGAAAGAGATCATCTCCTCCTTCCCAGGATCGTAGATTCGGATACTCGCCGCCTCTGCTCCGAGAAACTCCACCACGTATTTGGCAACGATCTCGAGGATTTCCTTTTCGGTGAGAGAGGGATTAATCTCAAGGACGGCCTCGCTCTGACCGATCAATCGGTCCACGTACTGGTAGATAACCTCTCCTGTGATCATGTCCACCATCCCAGCCACCTTCTCGGGGGAAAAACCCCAACCCTCTCTCTTCAGGTCGGCTGCGATGGACTCCAGAACCTTTTGATCAGTTTTTAAGCGCTCCATACACGTCAGGATTTTAAAGACAACTGCGAAGGATAAAGATATTATAAACCTTTCGTTAAAGGTGTCAACATGATTGCGGGGTTGAATGAAGAAGCTTGCATCACTCTGAGAAATCATGCCTCGGCGGGATAAACGTTGGAAGGCCGTTAATCCGGATTATTTTTCGAGGTTCCTTATCAGAATAGCGCTATTGACTCCCCCGAAACCTGCTGATATGGAAAGGCCAAGGTTGACCTCCTTCTTCCTCGCATGGTTGGGGACATAATCCAGGTCGCATTCTGAGTCCGGGAATTCATAGTTGAGGGTAGGATGGATGATGCCTTTTACGATGGCCAGGAGGACAGAGATGGCCTCCACTCCTCCTGCCGCTCCCAGCAGATGGCCGGTGATCGATTTGGTCGAGCTGATGGGAATAAGATAAGCTTGTTTTCCAAAGACGCCTTTGATCATTCTCGTCTCCACCCTATCGTTCAGCAGGGTGGAGGTGCCATGGGGATTGATATAGTCAACCTCCTCCGGATGGACGCCTGCCATTTGAAGTGCATCCTTGACAGCCTTCCCCAAGGCCTGTCCGTCAGGGTCGGGGTCGGTGAGATGGTAGGCATCGGCTGTCATCCCCCAGCCAACCACCTCTCCATAGATGTGAGCCCCCCTTTTTCTGGCGTGATCCAACTCCTCGAAAACCAGCACTCCAGACCCCTCGCCCATCACAAACCCGTCTCTCTCACGATCGAAAGGCCGGGAGGCTTTCTGCGGGTTGTCATTTCGTGTCGACATGGCCCTTAACACATCAAATCCTCCAAAAACATAGGGAGTAATACAAGCATCGGCCCCTCCGGTCACCATAACATCTTCCCCGCCCCCCTGAATTTGGAGGAAACTGTTGATCATGGCATGAGTGGCTGACGCACAGGCTGTCGAGACAGCATAAGAAGTCCCCCGGATCGAAAAATATTGGGCCACATGGGAGGTGATGGCGCTCAAATAGATGTTCGGTAGAGCAAAAGGAGAAATGCCCTTGGGCCCCCTAAATAGAAAACGCTCATGAAAATGTTCTAGGAGGTCCATCGCCTCTACACCCACTCCCAAGATGACGCCTATTTGAAAAGGGTCCAAATCCTTCGGGTGATATACTCCTGTATGTTTGGGCAGTCCTTCATTTTCCAGATCGTTCTTATCGAGATCAATTCCAGCATCCTTCAAGGCAAGCCAAGTAGCAGCAATGGCAAATTGAGATGTTCTTCCCAGGTGTTTGGAAAGTTTTGACCTTTCCACAAAATGAGAGAGGTCAAATGCTTCGATGGGAGCCCCAATCTGACATCGGTATTGATTCATATCTTTTCCAGGAAACGAAACTTGTCGGAAGGAAGACGTGCCTTCGGACAAACTTTTCCAGTAGGCCTCCTTCCCGATCCCTACAGGAGTGATAGGACCGACGCCGGTGATGACCACGCGTTTCTTATAGTTCCTCACGCTTGTCTCCTTTCGAGGTCGCCCTGTTATTCTGATCGATTGCCCTTCACTTTGTCAAGGTGAAAACAATTTTGATGAAAAAGGTTGACATCTTTCCGGATTAGAAATATAAACTTCCCTGAGGTGGAGTCAATTTTTTCAGGGGGACGACGGACAAAATGAGGAGTTTTCATGATCGAAGCCCAATTTTCTTTTGCATAGGCCTTCTCGTTTTTCTTTCTGCATGTCTTCCAAACAGAAAGTTGACTGTCGGTGCCACCGCAACATTACTGGAAGAGGTGGCGAAGGCTTCTGCTAGACAATCGGACCTGAGAATTCTCCGGGAAGGAATGCCCGCCTATCTGATGTTGATCGACGGGATGATCCAGGCGTGGCCGGACAATGACCGGTTATTAATCGCGGGGGCCCAGAGCTATTCTTCTTTTGCTTCTCTCTTTGTCGAGGAACAGGATAAGGAGTATGCCAGTTCGCTTTATGCGAGAGGGAAACAATATGCGCTGAGATCTCTCGAAATGAGAGGGCTCAAGGAGCCCCTCCAGAGGCCCTTCGATAATTTTGCGCAGGCGTTGAAGCAGCTCGGCAAGAAAGACGCCCCCTATCTCTTCTGGACGGCAACCTGCTGGGCGAATTGGATCCGTCTCAACCTGGACTCGATCGAGGCAATGTCGGAATTGCCCAGAGTGGAATGGATGATGAGGAGAACTTTGGAAATCGATGAGGGATTCTACTACGGGGGCCCCCATCTCTTCATGGGGATTTGGTTCGCCTCCAGGCCAAAAATAGCCGGCGGAGACCTCAAAAAGGCGAAAGAACATTTTCTGAAGGCTCTGGACCTTGGACATGGGAAATTTCTGATGGCCTATGTCTATTATGCGAAATATTACGCACGACAGACGATGGATAGGGAACTCTTTGTTTCTACACTTCAAACCGTCTTGGAGACTCCCGCCGAGACGTTACCCGAGTTAATTCTTGCCAATACCGTCGCCAAGAAAGAGGCGAAAGAACTGCTCAGTCGTGTTGGAGAATATTTTGAATAGGAGAATAATATGGGCAAAGAGAGGGCTGTCAAAATTTTCGGAATCGGGTTTGGGTTCTTTCTTTTATTGACCCAAATCGCCCTCGGGGCGGAGAAAACTTTTCTCATTAAGATCGGGACGCTGGCTCCGGAAGGAAGCTCCTGGGCAAAGACCTTCAACACTATCAACACGGAGGTAATCAAGAAGACAGGAAATACGACCCAGTTTAGGATCTATGCCGGTGGGGTGTTGGGCGATGAGACGGACATGCTCCGAAAGCTGAAGATCGGCCAGATTCAAGGCGTCGCTCTCACTTCCGCCGGACTTTCCACAATGTTTAGAGAGATGGACGTTCTCCAGATTCCGTTCCTTTTCCAAAACTACGGAGAAGTCGATGCCACTCTGAAAAAAATGGATTCCTTTTTCAGAAAAGGTCTTGAAGACAATGGATATGTCCTCCTGGGGTGGTCCGAGGCGGGATTTCTCTACCTGATGTCTACAGTGCCTATTTCCAGTCTGGCCGACCTCAAGAAGGCAAAGGTATGGATCTGGGAGGACTCGCCAATGTCCAAAGCCATTTTCGATGAGGCCGGGTTGAAGGCCATCCCGCTCACGATTCCAGACGTCTTGGTGGGGCTCCAAACCGGACTGGTGGAAGTGGTCTACTCTCCTCCTACGGGAGCCATTACTCTCCAGTGGTTTACGAAGATCAAATACATCACGGATGTCCCGTTGATCTATTTGGCGGGGGGGGTTATCGTGAAAAAAGACATTTTTAGACAACTCCCTCCGTCTTCTCAGAATATTATTTTAGAAAGTTTTCAACAACATCTGGATCAATTGAAGATTACCACTCGAAACGAGAATCGGGATGCCATAACGGTGATGGTAAAAAACGGGGTCAAGATCGTTACCCCATCCAAGGATCAAACTGAAGAATTTAAGAAGTTATCGGATAAAGCAATAGGGCACATCGGCAGACAATCCTTTTCTAAGAGAGTCTTGGATGAAGTGACCTCTTTTCTGGAGAGTTATCGAAAGGGAGGAAAATAAATGGACCGATGGGAAAAGGCCGATGAGGTCATTGCCAAAGTCGAACAAACCCTCATCGTCACTTTTTTGAGCTTCATGATTGTGGTCGCCTTCCTCCAAATCGTCCTGCGTAATTTTTTCTCCACGGGTCTCGATTGGGGGGACTCGTTTTTAAGGAATCTCGTCCTCTGGATTGGTTTTATCGGAGCTACCCTTGCCACGAAGGAGGGAAAGCACATCAATATCGACATCGTTTCCAGATGGTTACCCTCTCTGGGAAGGAATATCGTGATGCTTCTGACCCATCTTTTTTCATTTTTGGTATGTTGTTTCCTGACCTATGCCGCACTGAAATTCATCAACAACGAAGTTCAGATGGGGAACAGAACGTTGCTGAATGTTCCTGCCTGGGTCCCCGAGACGATCCTCCCGATGACATTTGGCCTGATGACCTTTCGATTCGGACTCCGTGCCCTCAAGAGCCTTTCTGAGATAGGAAAGATGAACCTCCTTCATGGTCGAGGGGAAAAAACATGACCTTTCTCTTGATCCTTATCGCTTTCGGATGGATGTTTCTGGGCGCCCCTCTCTTCACCGTTTTCTCCGGCCTGACTCTTTTCCTTCTGTTCTCTGCACACATCGACTCCTCGGCCATGATTATTGAGATGCATCGAATTGCTACGACTCCCATCCTGGTTGCTATCCCCCTCTTCACGTTTGCCGGATATCTTCTGTCAGAAAGCAAGGCACCCCGAAGATTGATCGGGCTGACTGATGCCTTTCTCGGCTGGTTGCCCGGGGGGTTATCCATCATCGCTCTCGTCACCTGTTCCGCTTTCACTGCCCTGACGGGCGCTACGGGCCTGACCATCATTGCCCTGGGGGGCATCCTTCTCCCTGCCCTGTTGCATGGGAAATACCCAGAAAAATTCTCTCTTGGGTTGGTAACGAATTCAGGGACATTGGGCCTTCTCTTTCCACCGAGCCTGCCCATCATCATTTATGCGATTGTATCCAAGATCCAGATAAACCAACTTTTCCTCGCAGGCCTCCTGCCCGGTATATTCATGGTCATTCTGCTTTCGGCGTTCAGTGTACAGAAAGCAATCGCCGCGAAGGTCCCTCGAACCCAATTCAGGGCATCTCAGGTTTCTAAGGCAGTAAGAGAAGCGATTTGGGAGCTTCCCCTTCCCATCGTGGTCCTTGGAGGAATTTACAGCGGGTACTTTGCCGTCAGCGAAGCGGCAGCCATTACAGCCGCTTATGTTTTTCTGGTCGAAGTCGTGGTCTACCGGGATATCAAATGGCGGCAACTTCCCGGGGTCATGCGGAAAAGTATGCTGCTTGTGGGAGGGATCTTGATCATTCTGGGATCAGCCCTCGGTTTTACGAATTATCTGATCGATGCGGAAGTCCCGATGAAGCTGTTTAATTTATTCAAGGCCTACACGGACAGTCCTTATGTATTTCTGGTTCTTCTGAATCTCTTCCTACTGGTGGTGGGCTGTTTGCTGGATATCTTCTCTGCTCTGATCGTAGTCGTACCTCTCATCACTCCCGTCGCCAATGCCTATGGGATCAACCTCATTCACCTCGGCGTGATCTTCCTCGCCAATCTCCAGATCGGGGCCCTCACCCCGCCCGTTGGAATGAGCCTTTTCATCTCGAGCCTCCGCTTTGAACAACCCATGTCAAAAATCATTATGGCCTCCCTTCCGTTCATCGCAGTGCTCTTATTTGTGTTGGCGATCATCACCTATATCCCATGGCTCAGCCTCTCCCTTATAAGATAGCTCAAAGTTCGGAGTTCTAAGAAATTTGCATCAAAATATGAGTTAACCTCTCCGGAGTCCAAACATATTACTCCGAACTATTTTCCAGAAAGGAAAGGATGGCTTGGTTGACTTCAACCGGGGATTCCCACATGGGAATGTGGCCGCTTTTCTTTATCATCTGGAACCTCGACCCGACGATGGCCTGATGGAGAGCCTCCCCTACAGCGGGAGGAAAGATGAGGTCCTTTTCGCCCCAAATGAATAACGTAGGTTTGCGAATAAGGGAGAACTGATCCTTTAGTTTCAGGGCCTCCTCGGCGTGTTTAAGAGTGGAGTAAAGGACCCACGTCGTCCCTTTGATCTTGGAAAGTTGGTGCTGCCGATCTACCACTTCCGACGTGATCAACCTGATATCCGAAACACACTCCAGAAGGATCCATTTGATCGAATGTTTGCCTCGTGCTGCTAAGACCAGATAAGGCAGGATTGGAATACTTTTGATAGCTACTAAAGTTCGCAAGGATTCATTCTTGACCTGGCGGAGGACATCCGGAGGGATGCAATCGATTAATATGAGCCGATCGACTCGCTCGGGATAGAGAATCGCCATGGCCCAGGCGATCCCGCCTCCCATCGAATTTCCGATCAGGGTGGCTCTCTCAATCTTCACCCCATCCATGAAATCTCTCAAAAAATGAATGTAGGTCTCTGGGGTGTAAGAAATCTTCGGCCGGTCTGAGAAGCCATGGCCGATCAGGTCCAGAGCATAGACCCGGCAGGACTGGGAGAGAAGATCGATCTGCTTCTGCCATACCCAGATCCCGGCGCCATAGCCATGAATCAACAGGAGAGGTTTCCCCTCTCCTTTCGCCGTATAAAAAATCGTATGGTTATTAATCTGAATCGTCTTCGGAGAAAGAGAAGGGTTCCAGTCGATCCGCTTCGGCCGGACCAGCGGAATGCTACACCCGCGCAGGAAGGGTGTTAGCAAAAAAGAAACAACCCACCGAAAGTGAATCACTAGTATCCTGTTTTTGAATTCGGCTTTACGATTCCCAATGGAATCTGTCCTAAAATTGGGCCACTTCAAGATGCCTTGAATTCTTAGGGTTGGAAACCGACAATCGCAAACCTAAAATTCCGTGACCTCCCCTCCTGAAATAGGTCTTCGCGTGAATCTCAGGCATCCCACCGGCTTTAAAAGGGGGGAACGTGGAGGTCTTTGAGGATACTCATCTCTTTTTCTCCTTCTTTTTCTGGAAGAGTCCCTCAATCGACTGCAGTCCCTCCATAAGTCCTTTTTCTCCTTTTAGAGTACCTTGAAGAACCTCTTCACCTACCACCTTAATCGGAATTCCCAAGGCCTGTGCGAAGGCAATTGCAACCTGGGTCAGAAAGGTCTCCTGAAGGCTGAACTGAGGATT
>Ga0187771_10003652_pt1 | contig 10775 bp, 7 predicted proteins | sample 0116_SJ02_MP15_1_FD_133139 | JGI IMG/M metagenome (GOLD analysis project Ga0187771, IMG submission 133139) | Tropical peat soil microbial communities from peatlands in Department of Meta, Colombia - 0116_SJ02_MP15_10_MG | ecosystem: Environmental > Terrestrial > Soil > Wetlands > Peat | place... | reverse complement strand
TGATCACGCTGATGCCAGCGTGGTCACGACACTGGTGATGAGCCCGTTGATTCCGCCTTCGAGGCCGACGTATGCCGTGTAACCGGCAACCGCGATCGCAGCGAGGATCAGCACGTACTCGGTCATCGTCTGACCTCGCACCCGACGTGCTGATCGTCTTTGTGAGCGGCTCGCGCAGCTCTGCTCCATCGGTTCTCCTTTCCATTTCGCAATATCAATTAGTTAACACAGCCTCATATGCGCCATATCCGCATCCTGCCGAGCTCGGAGTGCTCCCCGGCGAGACCTGCTGGATGAAAGTCGCTTGAATGCCGAGATCGTCATCGACGCCCTGCGGCCACAGAACGGCGAATCCTTTGACCGCGACACTCGACTTGCCGTTGGCGCCGGTAAAATCGCAGATTGGCACGGTGACTGCGCGAGGATCGTCAAGCGTGTGATTCGAGCAGCTGGCTGACGGATAACGGCTGGCGCCGCACTGGATACGATTGTCGAAGCTGCTCCTGACCGGCCCGGTCATCTTGCCGGGCTCGGTGTCCACGCAATCGCCAACGTGGACCCTGCACGAGTAGCCATTAGTCACGTTATTGGAAAAATTGTTGGCCCCGTTCCCTCCCAGAGCCAAGGCGCCCCAGTTACCCGGACCGAGACCGTGTTCCCCACATCCGTGGCCGTTGCCCTGCATCAGCGTCACGGTCTGCCCGTAGCTGTAAGTCGTTTGTGAATCGATTCCGACCGGAAGAATGTTGACCGCGGAACCGGCGCACTCCAGGGTGGAAGTCGCAGTGACCACGATTGGACTTTGCATCAGTCCCAGCATTTTTCCGAAATAGAAGGGCACGTTGCGCGACAGTTGGATGGTCACTGCCTGGTTGCTGTTGTTAACCAGCGTCGAAACTATTTCGATTGTCTTTATTCCGTTGGTTTGCGCGTAGGCGGTCGCGTTCGAGATCGCCTGGCTCGGATTTCCAGGAGGCGCGCTCGCGCCTGCCAGCACGGCGGCATCGGCCGCGCTGTGCATCTGAGCCCAGTTGTAATAGAAGACTGACATGTCGACGCCGAGCGCGGCGACTCCGAGTAAAAGCGGCAGCAACAACGCGATTAGCACGGCCATTTGGCCGCGCAATGCATGTCGCGCGTTTCGCCTGCGCCTCGCATACCTGTCCGCCCTGGTTTCGTTGCTGATTCGGCGCGACTCGCTTGAGGTGTTTGATCCAAAGGTCGCCATATCTCTGCGACAATCCGCCAGAGACGCGCCATTAACACGCGCCCGCGGATTGATACGGGCAACGACCACAGCAGGTCGCGTGCCACTTGTTTTGTCGGGCTTTGATTCGCCTTTGGAGCGAATCAGCGGGCGGCGCTCGATGCGTGATGCGGAAGCGAACCGGTCGTGTCCCGTCGCGGGACAGGCACTATACGGCTCGCCTTCTTCGAGCGCGGAGGGGAATTTGATTCGTCGCTACAGATTCGGCTCGCTCATAAGGCAAATCAAGTCTTGCGCCTCGTCATGAAACCTACAAAGCTGTAATTAGTCCAACCGTTCTCAGTGAGTAGTGCCTGAGTATGTCTGAGCCGATCTCCATGAGTCGGGAGCCGCGGCATCGCGATTGGGGCTGCCTCCCCGACCGACGGAATTTTCCATCGCAGGCCCCAATATCCCGGCTGATCGCTATCGCAGCGGGATTCGCGCTGTTTGTCGCGGGATGCGCTCCGGCCGCCCTGCGATCGACGCGCAATTACATCGCGGAGGGCAACTATCCGGCAGCGCACGACCAGGCCGCCGAATTGTTGGCGCATCCCGAGACTCTGAGAGCCGACGAATTGCGTGAGGCCAGGGACGCACTGTGCACGAGCGAGTTTATGATCGGCTCGCCGCGATTCACCGCCTCCGCGCAATATCGAACCTGCGCGGAAGCCGCCGCGATGCCCGGCTCGACAAGCGCCGAGTTCGCCCGACGCGTCGAATCGCGGATGCTTGAGACGGCCGCGGCTCGCGTCGAGACGGCGCTGAATGCTGGAGACCTGGCCGAAGCCGAACAGGCCGCCATCGATTATCGCAATATCTCCGGCCACGATCCCGCCCAACTCGCGAAGTGGTCGCACGCGATGTGGCAGCTCGTCGCCAAACAGGATCCTTCGAACAAAAAGCAAGCGCATCTCTCCTCGGCAATCGCAGAGCTGCGCCGTCGCAACCCCGGGGCGCGCGCGATGGATCAGAAGCAATTCGTACGATGGGTCGCCGGACGCGGGGCGGTCGACGGGAAGCCCTTCTTGACCGACGTCGCGCTCGACGGCGACGAGCTCAAGCTCGCGGTACCCTCATCGCGTATCGGCACGGCGGCGCTCAGTCTCGATCGCTTCGCCGCCATCGAGGACGCGATGATCGCGCGATGCGGATGCGACGCGAAAACCAATGTAGCCGATGCGGAAACCCACTTTCCGCTCTATCTGGTGCGGCTCAGGGGCGATACCGGCCAATCGGAGGTGCTGGTGCTCCCGCGCTGAACGACCGTCGACGCGCATCCATGCGCCTCATACGTCGCGGCGGGTTCATTTCCGTTGCATCGATTCGAGATAGTCGACAACGCGGTTGATGCGGGCTTTGACCGCAGCTTCACTTTCGGGCGTGAATTCCTTTCCCGGCTCCTGCATCGTCACGCCCCAAAACGGCATCATCAGCCGTTCATGCGAAGCGATTTTCCTGCGACCGTCGATAGATTCCGTCGCGGCGTCTCTCGGAAAAACACCGCCATTGTTCCTGCTGAGCAGCGTTAGATCGGGGGGATTAACACCCGGCACGACGTAGGTCATCTTGCCCTGGCCTTTGCCGTCGGCTCCGTGGCAACTCGCACAATATTTGTCGTACTCGGCCTTTCCAGCTGCTGACTGTGCGGCGCAATTGCCCACCACGATTAGAGCTGACGCGAGGGCAACGATCATCGCGGTGCTCCATCGGGTATGACGAGAGGCTTGATGCTTTGCTTTTCGAGCTGCTCGTATCATAACTGGATTTTCCTATACCGGTTATCGAGGTTTGCGGACAGACCGCGATGCTAGCACAGACGGTTTTGTTGACGCTCCCGTTGACGCGGACGAGCGCAAACCGAAGACAGGCGTTTCTAGAGCAGCTCTTGGGTCAAAACGGAGCCCGCCATGAATCTATCGATTGTCTTTTCTACAGCCTTGTTGGCGCTGTTGTTGGCCGGGGGCGCCAGCGCACAGGTCGTCCCCTCCGCTCATCAGGCCGGAAACATGGCGGTTTCTGACCTTAAGTGGACCATCAACAATCTTGAGGCCGATGCGGAAGATATCGCGACGAGTCCGCTGCATATTCCCGATCTGTTCAAAAGCGATGGGCTGCTCCGTCGTCCGGAATTTTACTACACGCTGCTCGGAGCGGGCGTGATTTTCGGCGGAGCGTTCGCCCTCGATCAAACTGTAAGAGCGCGCGTGCGCGGAATGTCCAATAGCGCTGCGAACGATCTCGAGACCGCGGGAAACGTCTTCTCTTACGGTGTCCCTGCGGCTGTTTACCTTTACGGACTCGGCATCGAAGACGAACGTATGCGGCGTAACGTGATAACGGGCTACGAGGCCGCCGGCGTGGCGAGCTTGATCACAATCGGACTAAAGGATGCGTTCGGGCGCGCCCGTCCTCGCGCTTCCCAACACAGCCATACAAACTGGTTCGAAGGGGGCCAATCCTTTCCTTCCGGGGACGCCACCCCGGTTTTCGCGCTGGCGTGCGCCACAAGCGAGGCGTTCGATAATCGATGGTACGTGGCGTTGCCCGCCTATGCCGGAGCCCTATCCGTCGGATTCGGACGGATGGGACACGATGCGCACTGGCTTTCGGATATAGCGGGCGCCGCGCTGCTGGGCGTGGGGACTACGGAACTGATGCTATGGATGCACAGGCAACACGATCTAAATCCTTCGCGTTATCGGATTTTCGCAGCCCCGGCTCCATCTTCGAGCGGGGCGCAGTCGATGGCGTCTGGCGGTATCGGCATCGAATTTTCGTGGTAGGAGACTCCGCTGTCGCAAAGAAAGCCGCTCTGGATTATTTCGATACAAGTTTTTCGGCGAGACCGCAGTAACGCTCGATCCGGCGCGACACGGCCATCTCGATAAGATCGGAGCTTCCTGTCAGCGTCGCGGATTTGCGCGCTCTCGTCACTGCCGTGTAGAGGATTTCGCGCGTCAGGATCGGAACATCGCGCTCCGGTATCACAATCGCGACGTGATCGAATTCCGATCCCTGCGCCTTGTGCACGGTCATCGCGTAACAGTGCTCGATGTCCTCGCCAAGAGCCGCGATGCTGAACGCGATGAAATTGTCGCCGCGCGAAAACACCGCCATCCGACCCCGGACACCGTCGGGATTCTCGACGTCGAGCACGATTCCCTGATCGCCGTTGAACAGACTGCGCTCGTAATCATTGCGCATCATGATCACCGGCTCGCCGGGGAGGAAACGACCGGATACCTGTCCGCGCGATGCGAGTGCGAGTGCGTGAATGCGTGCGTTGATCGCGTCAGCGCCGCTCGACATCACGCGGGTGATGGATAGAATTCGCGCGCGCGCGATCAGCTCGAACAATCGCCGCAGCCTTACCAGGTCGTCGCCGCCGAATCCGTTCGTACCCTGCCGGTATCGCGGGCCCACAAGCGGTTCGAAATCCGAATCAGAGAGAGAGCGCCTGCGATACCAATCCGCGAGAAAAGCATCGATTCGAACAGACTCTTCGAGGCGCTCGACGCCGGAAAATTGCAGATGTTCGATCGACTCTCGCGTCGTTATCGAGGCCAGCGCCGCCGCCGCATTGCCGTCGTTAATCGCGCGCGCGGTCTCGACGATCGCGCCGCCCGCCTCCTTCTGCTCCTCGACGCGATAGTTGCGCGTCAGGCTGACGCTCGGATAATGCGGCGATCGCTTTGCTCCTTCCAGCAAATCACGCAGTATCGCACCGGCTGTAACTGACGGTAGCTGGTCGACATCGCCGAGCATCACGAGCCGCGTGCCCGGCTTCAGCGCTTCAGCAAGGCGCGCCATCGTGAACAGATCGAGCATCGAGCTTTCGTCGACGATCACTACGCGCGCATCCAGTGGATTTCCCCGATGATGCAGGAAGCGGCGCGAATTCGGCGAATACCGGAGCAGTCGATGAATCGTCGAGACGGCGGGGGGATTCTCGATTAGGCCGCGGTCGCAATCGTCGGGATTCCTGATCTGCTGAAGTTCGCCGCTTACGCACTCTCCCATCCGAAACGCGGCCTTGCCCGTCGGCGCAGCGAGAGCGATTGCCTTTGGATCGATGCCTAGGCGCGCCATAACGCGCACGACCCCAAGGACAATCGATGTTTTCCCTGTCCCCGGACCTCCTGATATCACCGCGAGAGCAGAAGATGCGGCGGTTCTGACGGCGAATAGCTGTTGGTCCGACAGTTGAATGGCACGACCGCCGATGACGACCGGCCGCGCGGCAACGTCACGCACCGCGGCCTCGATTTTCCTATCGGACGCTATCCGCTCGCAAGCGCCGGTCAGTCCCTTGAGCATCGACGCAAGCTCGCGCTCTGCGCCATAAATCCGCTGCTGGTAGATGAAGGGTTCGACAAACAGCAGCGGCTTGTAGTCGTCACCCGAGTACCCGACCGCACCGGGCGCCGCTTTGGACGCAACCAGTTCTCCGACGCCGCGTGAGCAGCTTTCGGCTTCCTCGCCAAACAGCGGCGTCAGCACACGGATCAGCGGCTCGCGCGCGTCCGGGCCGGTCACCGGGAATCGAGTGCTTCCTTCCTGTGCGGCGGCCAGCGAAATCAGGACGAGCGTTATCAGAGATATTCGACGGTCTTCGTTCAGGTCTGGCTCAAATGCTGCAATTTCCGCCGCCAGATGGACGGCTTCGGGACTGAGATTGAGCGCTTCGACGCGGGATTCAAGATCGCGCAGGCGTCTTTGAAGTCGCGTGGAGGGATGTGCACCCTTCTCCGCAAAGCGTTCTGATAGACGCAGGAGTCCGAGATTGGCGTAAAGGTCGCCCATCACGCTACGTCTCCGTATTCGCTGGTGACGAGTTTCTTTTCGCTCTCGACAAGCTCGTTCCAAGCGGGCCGATGGAAGTAAACGCCGGACGTTCCGTCGCCTTCGGGACGAACGCCCCGCAGGAAAATGTAGAGCAGCCCTCCGAAGCGGCTGTTGTATTCGGATTCGTCGCGGATGCGCATCAGGCGCACGATGCCGATGGTGTAGATGAACGCCTGTAACCCGTAATGTGCATCGACGTGCGCCTTGAGCGTCGCGGTCGAGTAATCGTTCAGGTGGTCGCTCTTCCAATCCGCAAACCACATCCGGTTGCCATGCTCGAAAACGAAATCGACGACGCCCTTCAGATAGCCGCGCTCGACCGTCCAGTCGACGCCTCCCGCATCGCGAAGCAAGCGATGCGTCCGTTCCGGAATCGGGTAGACAAAATCCATTTCCCGTGCGCTGAGGCATCTGCAAAGCGCAGGCAGGCGCTCGCTGTTGCCCACGGTAAGCGACGAGCGCAGCGCGTTGAAGACAACCTCGGCGCCGCGCTCGCGCCATCGCAGGTCGCGCACCTGGCGCCTGCGCATCGTCTCCTCGAATAATGCCGCGACTCCCTCCTTCGCGATCCAGGACTGCAGGTCGCGCGCCTCACTGATGGCGTTGAGATCCAGTTTCTCGATCACTTCGTGCAGAAAAACCCCCACCGACCGGCCGCCCGGAAGATCCGCCGGCACAACCTCGCTCGCCAGATCCTGTTTCAACTCCAGGTTCTCGTCATCGGGTTCGAACGAGCGGCGCGACGTGAGCGAGGTATACGACGCGGTGGTCATGGCGCGATGCGCTCGACGCATCGCGAGGAATTTTCCAGGTTCGTCGTCCTCCTCAACGAGCAGATTCGCCGGCGGATCCCATGTCCCGATAAGCTCGCTGACGCGCGCTTCGTAGTCGTCATTGGACGCGCCGGGCTCGTTGATATCGCGAATCTCGAAAAGAGGCTCGCTGCGTTCGTCTGAAACGAGGGTGGTCAGACGCTTATTGAGCTGCGCATAGAAGCCGGTGGGAGTTCTGGTCCCGAGTTTTTCCGGATAGAGCGGCAGATAAAGTTTCGCCCGCGCACGGGTCAGCGCCACATAAGTGAGGCGCTGATTTTCCAGTCTCTCCTCTGCGTCGATCGCATCGCCTGAAATCCTGCCGGCAAGCCCGCCAACCGCCAACCGCCTGCGCCGGCCCTCGTGATAAACGAACACGTCCTTGTTCGTCTTCGGCGGGAACAGCCCTCCATAGACAAACACGACATCGGCCTCCAAGCCCTTGCTCATGTGCATCGTCATTATCTGCACAGCAGGGCGTCCGCTCTCGACGGGCTGGACGTCGCCCTCGCGTCCGGGCGGCGCCACGACGCCGCTGATCCACGATGCGAGTCGGGCGACGACTTCGGACAATGAAAGCCGCTGCGAAACGGCTTCGTGGAGCAGGATATCGAGAAGATGCTGATAGTTGATCAGCTCGCGCTCGCCGTTCGAAAACATCAGCTCTCGCGCTGCGAGTCCGCTCTGATGCAGGATGCGATCGAACAGGTCGGCGAATCTCTCCTTTTCAGCGAGCGCCTTCCACTCGTACAGCCGGTCGCTGAGGAAATGCTGTTCGGGCAGGTCTTTTGCGCGGCTAAGATCCTCAAACTTCACTGCGAATATGGGAGACGCCCACGCCTTCAGCCTTCGAGACTGCGAATCCGGCTCTTCGATCGCACGCAGGACATCGAGAATGTCGGAGGCCTCGGGTGTCGCAAACAGTCCTTCCTGCTTGTAGAAGGCGAATGGAACGCCGGCCTCGCGCAGAAAGCCGCCGACTTCGACGCTTTCGAATTTCGTGCGGGTCAGAATGAAGACGTTGTCAGGCTTGACAGGTTTGTCATCGTGACCGGTTTCGCGAATCAGGATTTTGCGCTCGCCTTCTACAAGTATGTCCCGCAGCTCGCGGGCGATCGCTCGCCCGATGGCTGCTCTCGCGCGCGCGGCGCGGACATTCTCGGACGAATGTCGCAGATCCAACAGCGTAACGGGCGTGACCGGCTGGGCTCCGCTATCCAGCGCCGTCAGCGTCTTGCGTCCGCACTCTGCGGGTCGCTCGCACCTGATCTCGCCGTCGAAAATCCCTCCTTCGACGGGTTCAAAGATAAGGTTGAGCGAGCTCACCAGATCATCGGTCGCGCGAAAGTTGGTCCTGAGGGGAACCCGCTTCGTGCCCAGACCTTCCAGAGCGTCGCGTGCGTTGAGATAAGTGAAAACGTCGGCTCCGCGAAATCCGTAAATCGCCTGCTTGGGGTCGCCCACCACGAACAGGCGGCACACGCCCTCGCTCTTCGCAAATACCTGCTCGAAGATTTCCCATTGCAGATCGTCGGTGTCCTGAAACTCGTCCACCAGCGCGCACTGCCATCGCTCGCGAATCGATTTCGAGAGGACACCGCTGCCGTCATTCTTCAGCGCCTGCGCCACCATCGCGAGCATGTCGTCGTAATCGAATACGCCCCGATCGGCCTTGTCGGCCGTCATCCGTTCGACAATCGGCGGCAGAAACTCTTCGACGACCTGAACTTCCAGAGAGGCTGCGATGCGTGCCGCATCGATAAGGGCGCAAAGCGAACCCTTCGGTTCGCCGGCTTTCGTGATCGCGTTGTCATGGGGGCCGAAATCAAAATCGCTCAGCGCCTTGACTAATTTGTCCGTATCGCCTCGCGCCCCTCGAACTCGCGCGCCTATTTCGTCCGCGGCGGGCATGGTTTTAGCCGGGACCTTTGTGTAGCCGCGGCGGTATTCGTCCTTGAGCGCGCTCGAATCGATTCCGCACACCAGAGCGTCCAGAGCGCGCCGATTTCGAACGTCCTCACCGATTGCGAGGTATCGATTAAAGTGCGCAGCGAAAAGGAGCTTTTCCAGATTCCCGATGACGCTGTCGCGCGATGGAGCATCGCCGGATTCCGCAAGCCATCGTTCAAGCAGAGGGTGCGGGGCAACCGCGAACTTCTCTCGCAACGCTTCCCTGAATGCGCGATGGAACGCGAGCCGCGAATCGATCAGTTCAAGCCCGAGTCGCGCGCGGCTTTGGAACGCGAAATCCGTCAGGACTCGCTGGCAAAAGCTGTGAATGGTGAAAATCGACACGCGATCGAAATTGAAAAGCGCATTTCTCAGGCGTTCCAGTGCGGCCCCATCGAGATCTCGCCATCGGTGCGTCTTCGGATCTGCGGTGTCGGCGAGGCCCGCAACAATCTTCTCGATCCGAGTGCGCGTGCGTGCGCGCAACTCTGCGGTCGCCTTTTCCGTGAACGTCACGACCAGAATCTGCTCGAACAAACACGCACCCGCGACAAGCAATTCGATTATCAGATGCTCGATTACGTAGGTCTTGCCCGTTCCGGCATCCGCCTCGATAACGGCGTGACGGTCCAGCTTGACCTCGTCGAGGATCGTCGGACGCCAATAACCGCAGCGCGTCATCCGATCTCCTCCGAATCATCGAAAATCGACGCAATCGGACCGAATCGCCTTTTGACGATCGCTTCAATTTCGCCTGCGGGCGGCGGCTCGAATCGTCGCGCATCGCGCGCCGGCCCGTAGCTGGACGAGCACGGCCAAAATTCGTCTTCACGCAGGTTTTCCAATACGTCGATTAAGTCGTCCGCGGTTTTCTTGCCAATCTTGCTCCAAATTTCGGCAATCGCCTCGACGGGCATAAAATAGTGATTTCGTCCGGAGAAGAGGTCGGAGACCAGTGTCGCGAGATACTTGCGCGCGTTCTCGGTACTCGGCGTATCGAATTTTTTCTTGAATGCGCCGTTAGAGGTTAAAACCAACGCCTCAAACGTGCCGTGCCGTTTTCCACCCGCCGCGAGCGCTATTGCCGCAAAATATGCCTCAAGAAAGTACCGCGTCTTTGGCTTCTTACTCAGGGCGGCCTGTGCCGCCGCCCGGTAGTCGAGGCTGAGATTGCCCAGAGAGCCGTAAAGTCTGGCGCGCCGTCGAACGATGCTCCCGTCGGAGCGCCTTGATTCGAATTCGATCCTGATATCGGGCAGGACTTCCGCTCGATCCTCGAATCGATCGGCGCTTCCCAGCCGAACTGGTCTGCTCTGCGTGAACTTTGCCTTGCGCAGATGTTCGATCCAAGTTTGGAGCCGTTCCTGGTCTGCCTGCGCAGTGGTCTCGGCGAATACACCGCTTGGGCGATCGCCGTGCGCGGTAGCTATACCGGCTTCGCGTTGATAGATTTTGCGTGCGCTCTTGGGGTCGCAATCGGATTTCCACAACACCTCGCGCAGGAGAATGGTTCGTCCCAGCACCGATTGCGCCATCGGCTCATCTTCGATACCGATATCCGCGGCCTCGTCATCCTCCTCCAGACCGAGCGCATAGCGCGCGGCCCCCTGAATCGGACATTCGAGGAACCGGCGCAACGCACTGATTGACACCGAAAATTCCTCGCCGTCCGTGCCCGGCTTCGGCGGGGGCAGCTCCGTCAAAGACAGTGCGCCTGAGATGTGTGAACGATGGCGCACATCAATCTTTTCCAGGATAGGTTCGTCCCTTCCGGGAAGTGTAAGACCGCCACAGTGACGGGCGAGATCGCTGCGCAAAGCCTTCATCCGCGCCGCGCGGCGCGCCTGCGTATCGAAGCTCTGCAGGGCAACCTTGTCGTCTCCGTTGGCGCGCGGCAGTTCGGGGAAATAGCGCAAGTC
>Ga0187771_10003651_pt1 | contig 10776 bp, 5 predicted proteins | sample 0116_SJ02_MP15_1_FD_133139 | JGI IMG/M metagenome (GOLD analysis project Ga0187771, IMG submission 133139) | Tropical peat soil microbial communities from peatlands in Department of Meta, Colombia - 0116_SJ02_MP15_10_MG | ecosystem: Environmental > Terrestrial > Soil > Wetlands > Peat | place... | reverse complement strand
TCCCTCTGGCATCGAGGTGCCCATGGGAAAGGTCCGCATGCCGCTCGGCCCCCTCCAAGCCGAGAACGCTACCATTGTCTTGTCCAACCGTGACCTCTTGAAGTACGTGTTGCCGATTCCCTCGGGGAGTGAACAAGGGGGGAAATGAGGCAGTGCCACATCCGACGCGGTGCTCGAGATCCCAAGAATTCGGTTTTCAAACCTAAATGGTATAGGGCTTCGCTCAGGTTGGCGGGCAAAGGGCTCAGGATGACAATTTGCGTCTGGCGGGTGCCCCCGACGCGCATAACATGGCTCCTGTCCACCGCCGCTCCGTAAATTGACTCGCTAGGCTCCATCAAGAACTCTGCGCACCGTGCTCGCCAGCTCGTCAGCCGTGAAGGGCTTTTGGAGGAGTGTTGCGCCCAAGCTTGGCCCTTGCAGGTGCCGGATGGCATCATCGACATAGGCGGAGATAAAGAGAATCTTGGTCTCCTTCCGGAGACGCGCCAGACGCTCGACCAATTCTCGCCCGCCCATCTCGGGCATCACCAGATCGGTTATCAGCATGTGGATTGGCCCGTCATGTTGCGCGGCGACGCGAAGCGCTTCTTCACCGTTCCGGGCTTCCAGGACTCGGTAGCCTTTTGCTTCCAGCCCAAGTTTCACCAACGAGCGGACATCCCTTTCGTCTTCGGCCAGGAGAACCGTCTCTGACCCGCCGGGGACCGTCGCGACCGCTTTTTCCCTTTCAACCTCGGTCGGGTCCTGGACCAAGGGGAAGTAAATACGAAAGGTTGTTCCCTGACCGACTTCGCTCTGGACCCAAATGAACCCTCCACTCTGCTTAATAATTCCATAGACCGTCGCCAAGCCCAGGCCGGTCCCCTTGCCCTTTTCTTTCGTGGTGAAAAAGGGCTCGAAGAGGCGGGCTTGCGTGTTTGCGTCCATCCCACAGCCCGTATCCGTGACCGCCAGCATCGCATAGGGACCCGGGGTCATGGGGAAATGGCCCCGCGTAAATTCTTCGTTCAAGTGGACATTTGCCGTCTCGATGGTGAGCCGGCCACCGTTCGGCATCGCGTCGCGAGCGTTGACTGCCAGATTCAAAATGACCTGGTCGATCTGTCCGGGATCGGCCTTGACACGGCCCAGGCCGTGCCCTTCGATCATGACCAGGTCGATGTCTTCGCCAATCAGGCGGCGGAGCATCTTGTTCAAGTTCACCATAAGGACATTCAGATCCAGAACCTGAGGAGCTAGCACCTGCTGGCGGCTGAACGCCAATAGCTGGCGCGTCAGGCTGGCCGCGCGCTCGACGGCGTTCTTGATTTCTTGCACGTGCCCTCGCAGCGCATCCTCGGGTTGGAGCTGGTCGAAGAGCAGTTCGCTATAGCCGTTTATGATTTGAAGCATGTTGTTAAAATCGTGCGCCACGCCACCGGCCAGCCGGCCGACGGCTTCCATCTTCTGCGCCTGGCGCAATTGCTCCTCCAACTGCCTTCGGCCCGTGATGTCGACCTTGATGGCGATGAAGTGGGTAACTTCACCCCGCTCACTTCGCACGGGGGTGATGGTCATTTCCTCCGGGTAGAGACTGCCGTCCTTGCGACGATTGATGAGTTCGCCGTGCCACACCTGACCAGCCAGGAGAACCTTCCACATCTCCTTATAAAAGGCGCCGTCCTGCTCGCCAGACTTCAAAAGGCGAGGATTCTCGCCAATCACTTCCTCATGCTCGTAGCCGGTCATGGCCGTGAAGGCGGGATTGACGTAATCAATGGTCCCTGTGGTGTCTGTGATAACTATCCCCTCGGCGGCCTGCTCGATTGCGGCCATAAGCCGTGAGCGTTCGGCCTCAGCCAGCTTCAGATCGGTTATATCTCGCGTGAAGCCCCAGATTCTCATGACCATGCCATTTTCGATAATTGGAACTTCCGTCCTCAGGAAGTACCTGGTGGCTCCTGCGGCGTCCTTCGCTTCAACCTCGATGGTCCTGTTCTTCCATCCCTCGCTTGCCGCAGCGCGATATGGGGCAAGTCTCCCTTCGTCCTTATGAATGGACAAATCGTCGAGATGCTTCCCAATCACCTCCTCTGCGCTGGTAGCACCTATGATTCGCGCCATGGCATCGTTGCATTCACCGATATAGCTGTGGTGGAGCAGACGGCCTAGTGCTGGTTCTACGGGCAGATTAACGGGGATGGGTTGCTCCAACTCGACTCGCCACACACCCTCGTGACTATGCGAAATGAAGTCGCGGTAGCGCTGTTCGCTCTCCCGAAGTGCCTTCTCGGCGCGCCGGTGTTCGGTGACATCTCTGCCCAGAACGAGTACGCAGCGCTCACCCCCAACCTCGATCGCCTGGAGGGACACCAGAGCGGTCCTGATCTGGCCGGATCTTGCGCGAAACTCCAGTTCCTTGTCGCGGATTCCGCCCTGGCTTCCCAATACGTCGGATGCCTCCAAAGTTGACCCGTTAAGCGGCGTAAGGCCAACCTCCCTCGCGGTGCGACCAATGACCTGCTCGCGAGAGTAGCCCACCATGTTGGAGAAGGCCTGGTTGGTGTCAAGGAATCGACCGCCCTTCAGAGTGACGATACAGATCGGCTCCGGACTCGCCAGAAATGCTTTCGAGAACATTTCCTGGCTGGCTTGCAGCCCCTGCTCGGCACGCTTGCGTTCCGTGATGTCCTGGGCGACGAGACCGATACGCGTTACCTTGCCCGATTCATTACGAACGGGAAACCTGTGCATTCTCACCCATCGAACAGAACCATCCGGTCGGAGGATGCGGAATTCATCTTCGATTCCCTCTAGCTCGGGCTGCGATTGAAACTCCGGCAGCACCCGCCTCTGCATTCGGGGTTTGTCTTCGAGGTGCACTGCTTCTTTCCAGCCACTTGTGCCGGTACAAAGGGTCTCAGGGTTCCGGCCCCAAATGGTCTCATAGGCGGGGCTTACGTAGATGTGCTTTTGGTTCTCGGCGTCCCAGAGGATAAACGCAAAGGGGCTGTTCTCCGCCATCTGTCGAAATCGCTCCTCGCTGTCGCGGAGCGCCTGTTCAGCCTTCTTGCGTTCGGTGATGTCCCGGATCGCGGTGACGCGCACTTTCTTCCCTTTCCACGGCAAGTAACGCGCGCGGCTTTCCACAGGGAAAGTTGAGTGGTCCTTCCTTCGAAGGGCGTGCTCGTAAGGCTCTTCGGAGCTCGCGCGAATGTGTTCCAGCACGATTTCCTGATACTCGGGGGCGACCCAGTCCCGTACATTCGATTCCACCAGCTCTTCCATCTTGCAGCCCAACATCTCGGCCAGCCGGCTGTTCGCAAGCATTACCTTCCCGGCGTCACTGAAGGCCAGACCCTCGAGAGCGGCGTCGGAAAGCCGGCGGAAGCGCTCTTCGCTTTCCTGCAGCGCCACCTCGGCCTCTTTGCGGTCCGTAATGTCCTGGACGGTCCCGCGCAGCCGGACCACTCGGCCGGCCGCATCGCGAACGGGTTCTCCCCGAGCGATAAACCATTTTCTCGTACCGTCCGGATGAATCCGCTCCACCTCAAGTTTGTACGGGGCGCCGGTCTGGAGAGCACTGTCCACCAGGGGTTTTAGGCGTTGCCAGCTTTCTGCTGAGTAGATCTCAGGAAATTCGCCGAATCGGGGCGGGGCGAGCCTCGGGTCCCGGCGGGCAATGCGGTAAAGCTCATCGGACCAGCTGATCGTGTCGGAGGCTACGTCCCAATCCCAGCTGCCGATCTGGGCTAATCGCTGTCCTTCTCTCAACTCCCTCTCACTGTGTCGAAGCGCTTCTTCCGCTCGTTTGCGCTCGGTGACGTCCCGGGCGATGATCTGCATGCCGGCCGGAACACCTTTCTGATAAATGAGCTGCGCGCTGGCCTCCATGGGTACTCGCCGACCGTCCTTGGTGATAAACTCCACTTCCCCGATTGGCCCGGTTTCACCTGCTAACAGGCGCTTCAGATTTTGCGGAAAAGTGTCCTGCAGTTCGGGTGGGAGGATTTGGAGGACATTCATCTTGACCGCTTCTTCCAGCGCATAGCCACTGAATTTTTCGGCAGCCTTGTTCAGTGAGATAACGTTCCCGTCGAGGTCCAACATGACAATGGAATCGTTCGCGTTTTCGAACAGGTCGCGATAGCGGGCCTCGGAAATGGCTGCCTGTTGCTGCAGGTCCAGGAGCGCTTCCTGCTGCTGAAGTCTGGCTCGAAGTTCGTGCAGAGCTGCGTGCCGGTGCTGAGCGATCATCACCACGCCGAACAGAAGGACAGCAAGGGTGCCCGCCAGCATTTCCAGCACCGCCCGGCGATGGTAATCGGCTAATGCCTCGTCGCGATCGACCTTGCGGGCCAGATTATCGTTGGCAATAGGAATTCGCAGCGAGGTTCCAAAGACCTTGACGCCTCGGTAGTCGACGAATTCCCCAAAGGGCACCCCATTCTGCCGAGCTACTAGCGCCTCGAAGCTCGGGGCATTTGGTTGCTGTTGGAACAGCGCAGGCTCACCTGAAACCACGCGGTGGGGCGAGAAGACATAGACTCTTTCTGGAGTGCTCCCAATCAGCAGAGCTTCGAGACTTCGCGTGGGCTCGGACTCACTTGCGATTAAGGAGTACATGTACTTCCACGGGTCGAAGACCAGTATGACCTGGCCCACGCTGCTCAGTGCGGGGTGGTGTGTCCCAGGGCCTTCATTCTTGACACGCACCGGCATGATGAGGTCGATCCATACGCTCCCTCTCTCAAAATGTGATCCAATAACCGCAAATTGGTTGATTTTCAAAGCAGATTGGCAAGCGGGCTGCACATCATCGGCGGGTACCTCCTCGGGTCCTCCTTTGGCTACGATACGGCACGCTTTGTCAAGTATAAAACCCGACAGGTAACCTCTTCCGGGCTCAATGCCTTGGAGCTTTCGCGCCATAAACTTCTTCGCTTCCGCCTTAGACCCCGTGCCTCCGGCAGCCCCGAGCAAACAAGCTGTATGCGGGTCATTGGCGACGATTTCGGCGTCCGTGCGTCTCTCGCTCAGCCACAGACTGATAATCCCCACCCGATCCTTGGCGGAATGGGATAGGACGGCATTCCAGAATGCTAGAGTGCTATCGTAGGCGACCCCTAGGTCGTGCCAAATAAAGCCCCCAATCAATAAACCCAGAAAGAGGAAACTGACGATGTAGAGCCAGGGGAGGTTTCGGAGACGCTGCCGGGTACTTTTCGTGAGTTTCGTGTTTCGGCGATCACTCAGGTCCACTGCTCTGCGCTTGTCTGAAGGGTCCATACGTGCACCTTTCCAACCAACAAGGTCAATGCTGGCGTTTGAAGGAATAGGAATGCGGCAGCGTGCCGTTCCTTTGGTCAACTCCTGCCGGCTCAGCCTGGCAACCGCGGGAAATCATGCAGTTCACAAGAAGAGGACATGCGCCACTAAAGGGCACAAGACGGGCTCGCCCTGCGAGACCCGGCGCCGAAGACACCCAGGACAAACCTGCCGACTTCTCATTAAGGGTAACGGGATTATACACCGGACTGCTTCGCCTACGAGAGTCGCAGGAGTTCCCATGCCAAAGCATTACGTGCAAGCTCCGCAGACCGGCTGGCGACTGTGCGCCTCGTTGTCGGACCTTAAGCAGGTGAAAACCCCTGCGTTGGCAACGCATGGTTTTTGTGAGGCGCCGTTGCGGATTGGACCCTGTCTAGGACCAAGCGGCTTAAGCAGGAGAGAGAGCAGACTTCTTCCACCGCACCACGAGCGAGCGCTTCTCTCGGCATGCCGAAGACCACGCAGGAGGCTTCATCCTGGGCGATCGTCCAGGCTCCGGCATCTCTCATCTCCTTCAAGCCTGCGGCTCCGTCATCCCCCATACCCGTCATAATGACACCGATGGAGTTGCGGCCCGCCGCCTGGGCAGCGGAGCGAAACAGGACATCGACGCTGGGCCGGTGGCGGGAAACGAGCGGGCCGTCCATAACCTCCACAATATAGTGCCCGCCGCTCCGCCGTAACAGGGTATGGCGATTTCCCGGGGCGATCAGGGCCCGCCCCTGCAAAACGCGGTCCCCGTTGGCCGCTTCCTTGACTTCCATTGGGCAGAGCGAATCCAGCCGCCGCGCGAAGCCCGTAGTAAAAACCTCGGGCATGTGTTGCACGATGAGGATCGCGGGGGCATCCGGCGGCATGGGCTGCAAGAACTGCTGGATCGCCTCGGTCCCGCCGGTGGAAGCCCCGACCACCACAACCTTGTCGGTGGTGACACATAAGGTGGGGGCTTTGCGGCTGGGCAAAATCGCATCTGCGGAGTGCTTGGGTTCAGGTGCCTGCGGGGGCAGAACTCGACGGCGAAGGCGAGCCTGCGCCGCCGAACGGACTGCGTCCATCAACAGAATGGCGGATTCGTAAAGGAAATTCTTCACCCCCACATTGGGCTTGGCGATGACGTCGAGGGCGCCCTCCGCCAGCGCGGTTAGGGCAATATCGGACCCCGGGGGCGCCAACGCCGAGCAAACCACCACCGGGATTGGATCCTCGGTCATGATCTTGCGCAGAAAGGTCAACCCATCCATGCGCGGCATTTCCAGATCCAGCAGGATGACGTCAGGCCGCGTGTGCTTCATCTTCTCTATGGCGATCAGAGGATCGGCAGCGACCGCCACACGGATCCCTGGCTCCTGGCAAAGGACCGCAGTCATCACCTGGCGAACGACCGCGGAATCGTCCACGACCAGGACGTCTAACTCCGGGTGCGGCGCGTGACCGTCGACATCCGGACTCGAGAAAGCAGCATGCTTAGAGGTCACGTTAGGATCTCGCTCAGTCTAAGATCAGCTCGGATTCGGCGAAGCCGACGGCACGTAGACCGTCGGAACCACATTGCGGATCGAGCCGGCCAGGTGACTCAAGCTTTCTGAATGTCCCACAAACAAATACCCGTCCCGCGCCAGACATCTCAGCAGACGGCGGACGACCAGCGCCTTGGTCTCCGGCTGGAAATAGATGAGCACGTTGCGACAGAAGATCAGGTCGAAAGGTGTGCCACCCGGATAAGCGGAATCATCGAGCAGGTTGAGACGCTCAAAATGCACAGCTCCCCGGATTTCGTTTCCCGCCTTCATCTTTCCTTCTCCAGGGCCAATCCCCCGAAGCATAAATGCCTTTAGGTACCGGCAGGGGATTGGACGAGCTTTCTCCACCGGCCAAATGGCGGCCCGCGCGCGTGCCAGGACCCGTGTGGATATGTCCGTGGCAAAAACCTCGACCTTCCATCCGGAGGATGGGGGAAATTGATAGAGAAGGGCCATGGCGATCGAGTAGGGCTCTTCGCCTGTCGAGCAGCCCGCGCTCCAAACGCGGATATGCCGGGGACGCTCCCCGGCGGCTGCTTGTCCCGCCCAACGTGGGAACACCTGGCTTTCCAGGTACTCGAAGTGGAGCGGCTCTCGGAAGAATTGCGTTTCGTTCGTCGAAATGCAATCGACCATGCAGGTAAGCTCAGCCGGATCAGCAAGGACGCGCTTGTAATACTTGCGGAGGCTTGGAAGCCCCAGTTCGCGCATGCGGCGGGAGAGTCGGCCTACCAGAAGGCTCTTCTTCGCCGTCGAAAGGTGGATCCCGGTCTCCCGTTCAATGAGCCGCTGAAAGAGGGCAAAGTCCGAGTCGGAAACCGATTGAGAAACGATCGCGAACATGTCGCCGCGGACCGGCTGGGGACAGGAAGCCAATGGCGATTCGTTCACCTTGTTTCTCCAGCTCGGCCGGACGGATATCTCTTCATACGCCGCAATAAGTCGTCACTATTCGAGGGGCGAGCTGGCGACGACTCTACATGCCGGGGAGTACCAAGCCGGCGCCCCAAGTTTGCCCGGCCCTCAAGAATCTAACTCCCCAACGCGAGGGTCTGCCGCTCTTCGCGCGGGGCCGGCCCGACCACAGCGCCCGGCGCCTGGACGACCGAGCCAAGCTCCGTGCCGGACAGGGCCCGGTCAAGGTCAAGGATGAGGACGAACTTCTTGCCCATCTTGCCCAGGCCCTTCAGGAAGTCCACGCGGACGCGCGTCCCGAAGGCCGGCGGCGGCTCAATGTCGGCGGGTGGCAGGTCGATGACCTGACTGACCGCGTCCGCCATCAAGCCCATGACCAACCGGTCGCCGCCGGCCTCGACCTCGGCGATGATCACACAGGTCCGCTTGGTGACTTGGCTGTCGCGGAGACCGAACCGCACGGCGAGATCCACCACCGGGACCACGGCACCCCGCAGGTTGATAACCCCGCGGATGCTCGCGGGCATGTTCGGGACTCGGGTAACGGTTTCATACTCAATGATTTCCCTTACCCGAAGAATGCTGATCGCGTACTGCTCCTCCCCTAGGAGAAAAGTCAGGAACTGAGTTTGTTCTGTGGCTTCGAGTGTGGTCATGCTGAGTTTCCTCCCTTAGAAGGTTACGAATTCGCGATCGATTTGATCGGCCGGAAGGTTGCCCGAGCCGTTGGACTTGCGGGAGCCGTTCGACTTCCCGGACGGTTCGACCTTCGGAGCCGAGTCCGTGGGTGTGTCTGCCGTCCTGGCATATGTGCCCCTGGATATTGCCAAGGAAGTGGTACCCTGGGGTGCGGGTAAGCGGTTTGTCCCTGCCACGACCCGCGCCGCTGGCTTGGGCTGCGGGCGGGGGACACGCGTCTCGTTCAGATCTCCTAGGCGGAAGAAGCTCATCAGTTGCTGTAACGATTCGGCCTGCGAGGCCATCTCTTCCGCCGTCGAGGCAAGTTCTTCTGCTGCCGAAGCGTTTTGCTGGGTCACTTGGTCTACTTGGCTCATGGCGCGGTTGATCTGGCCGACGCCTGAGGACTGCTCATTCGAGGCGGCGGAGACTTCCTGCACCAGTTCGGTGGTCTTCTTGATCGTCGGCACCAGCTCGGCGAGGAGGGTCCCGGAGCGCTCGGAGACCTTCACGCTCGAGGCTGCCAAGCCGCTGATTTCCTGAGCGGCGGTCTGGCTCCGTTCCGCCAGCTTGCGCACTTCGGTGGCCACCACGGCAAACCCCTTGCCATGCTCGCCCGCGCGCGCCGCCTCGATCGCCGCGTTCAGGGCTAGCAGGTTGGTTTGGTAGGCGATCTCTTCAATAATGGAGATCTTCCCGGCGATGGCCTTCATGGCCTCGACAGTTTCCTTGACGGCCTGGCCGCTTTCCTCGGCATCCTTGATGACCTTCAGGGCCATCTGCTCGGTCTGTCGGCTGTTCTCGGCATTCTGGGTAATCGAGGCATTCATCTCCTCCAGGCTCGAAGTGGTCTCTTCGACGGAGGCAGCCTGTTCGCTTGTGCCGCTGGAAAGCTGCTGGGCAGAGGCGTTCACCTGCGACGACCCGGAGGCCACGACGTTGGCGGCCTCTCGAACCTCCGCGATCACCTGCTTGAGTTTCGCGGTCATGGCTGCGAACGCGTTGCCCAGAACGTCCTTATCCGACTGCGGCTTGACATGGGTACTCAGGTCGCCAGCGGCAATGGCTTCTGCCACGCCGGCCATGTCGCGCAGTGACGTAACCATCTCCCCGTTTGACTTCAGCAGTTGGCCAACCTCGTCCCCGCGATCCGCTTGGACTTCGTGGGCCAAGTCCCCCGATGCGACCCGGTCGGCGACCTGCATGGCGACCGCCAGCGGGCGGACAATGCTTCGCCGGAGCAGAATCGTAATGACGACGCTCAGAGCGATGGCGATGACCAAGAATCCCGCAAGCAAGATGGCCGTTCTCCGTTTCACGTTCGCAAGGGAGTCCTCATCCTCTCGCATCCGATCCTCTTTCTCCGTTGCAAATGCTGATGAAGTGTCCTCCATCCTATGGATCGCATCTTTGTACTGAGTGATGAAGTGATTGGCGTCTTGCGGCCGGGTAATGTTTCCTGCGTCGATCTTGGCTTTCATTGCCCGATACCCATCTGTGTAGGTGGTCAGATCCGTTCGCATCTCCTGAAGGACTGCCTTATCCTGCTCGGTGTAGGCATACTTATCCATTTCATCAAGCCGGGCCTGGACATGGTCCAGCGACTCGGACCATTTGGTGAAGTACTCGTCCTGCGTCTTCTTGTCACCCATGTTCAGTTCGTAGTCTTTCTCGAAGCGCCGCAAATCAAGGATGCGAATGCGCGCGCCCATCGAACTCACGGTCAGCCTGTAATCTCGGGAGAGAATCCCTTCGATGGTCTTCCCCGTGACGGTCAGTCCCCAGTAGCCAGATCCCGCCACGGCGACCATAAGGAGCCCAACCAAAGTCAGGCCAAGGGCAATCTTCTTCCCTATGCCGAGGTTCTTCATTTCCTATCGCTCCTATTCCAGACCGTATTTCCACTCGCAGGTTACAGCCACAAGGCAAACTGCGCGGCGATCCAGGTGGTTAGACCCTGCCACTCACTGCTTCGATCGACCACCGCCAACTCAAATTGGTGCTCCGGTCGTGAACTCAGTTCCATTCCGCTCACCGAACAGCACGGTCGATGCCAGATGCCCGCGGTCCGAAAAGGAGCAGCGGGCGCCACTTAACCCAACTGGCTGTGTGAGTTAGCAGGTGTAGGCTATGCGAAGGACGGGGGCGGCAAGACCAATCCGTCTACGGTCTGGATTGTCCATATCTATCATGGAGACTTGCGGTCACTGCCCAATGAACCCCCTCCGGCTCCTAAATTCAAGAATCAAGGCCGAGTGTTGACCGCTGGATGGCAGGCTTCGCTTTGGCAACGCCCGTGCTCTCCGCCTGCCCTGACCGAACCTGCTGCTTGTAGAGACGAATGTCTTCG
>Ga0187771_10003650_pt1 | contig 10777 bp, 7 predicted proteins | sample 0116_SJ02_MP15_1_FD_133139 | JGI IMG/M metagenome (GOLD analysis project Ga0187771, IMG submission 133139) | Tropical peat soil microbial communities from peatlands in Department of Meta, Colombia - 0116_SJ02_MP15_10_MG | ecosystem: Environmental > Terrestrial > Soil > Wetlands > Peat | place... | reverse complement strand
TCATCTGCAGCTGGAAGTACCAGATGCCGATGCAGCCGATGCTGCTCGAGGAGAAGGTGAAGGGAGGGTAGCTCAGCGGGCTGAGGTTGCTCCCGTTCCAGATGCAGTCCGAGTTGCTCGGCAAGCCCGGCGCGTCGTTGGCCTGGCCGGTCACCGCTTGAACAATGGCGGTGCCCGAGAACGAGGACTGGCTGGGCTGCTCGATGACCGCCAGGCGAGCCCCGGCGCGGGCCGCGTTCTCCACGGACAGCCGGGCGCCGAAGTAGCCACCGTAGTCGATGCAGCCCATCACCAGCAGGATGAAGACCGGGAAGACCAGGGCGAACTCGACCGCGGTCTGGCCCACGGCCCGGCGCCGTCGCAGGCAGCTCATGCCGTCACCACGAAGGAGTAGGTCTGCTGAGCGGTGACGCTGAGCCCAAAGACGGAGTTCAGGATCACGAACGAGGGGCCGGGCGCCACCTGGCTCCACTTGTACATCACGGTGACCTGGACGAGCTGCCCGGCGGCCGGGGTGCACGTCCCGCTGCTGCCCACGGACACGAACGCGCCCGCATAGTTGTTGGCGTCAGCCGACCAGTATCCGCACAGGCTCAGATGCGAGCTCTGGTAATCCTGCGGGGAGCTGGTCCAGTAGGTGATCGACATGCAGCTCAGCGGCGCCGCGTCGGTGACCGTGATCCCGCTCGGCCACGTGGACGTCGGCCAACCGGTGGGTATCTGGGCGGTGGCACCGAAGGTCGAGGGCACCGTGGTGCCCGACCCGCTCGGGCAGCCGCTGCCACCACCGGCGCCACCCCAGCAGCAGTCGATGTTGTCGAGCGGGAGCCCGCCCTCGGGAACGGTCAGGCTCTCCGACTCCATCTGGATCAGCGATTCCACCTTGTCCGAGGGATCGGTCGACAGTGGGCATGAGTAGACGCCCGCTGACGAGACCGGGTCGGGGCAGAAGCTCCCCCACGGGCTGTTGCCCGTGAATTCGCTGGCGAACCTGGCACCGTCCCTGACCACCGTCGAGATGTTGTTGAGGTGCTCCATGTAGTAGCCGTAGTCCAACACCGAGAGGGCCAGGAGCAGCACCAGGGGAAGGGTGAGCGCGAACTCGACCATGGCCTGGCCGCGACGCCCTCGGCGCCTCGCCAATCCGCGCCGACGAGCTTCTGGAAGCACCTCGCGCCCCAGCGCCATCTGCCAACCAACCTCCATCTCGGCGCCTACCGGCCGGCTCCCAGCGTAGCCGAGGGGAAGTACAGGCCACTCACCGAACTGCGACCTATATGTAACAACCCTGCGCTGGGATGCCTGCCCGACAGCCGCCAGGGCCGGCTACTGCACCAGCCCGCCCACCACCGGTGATGAAGCGCCGCCGATCGCGATCGACCCGGAGGTCGTTCCGAGAGTCGAACTACTGGTGTTGTAGTACAGCCAACCGATGAGCATGGGCGAGGGGATCGCGTTGGTGCTTGCGTTCATGAACACGGTGCCCGAGTACGCGTACAGGGTTCCCGATGGGTAACCTGAGCTCGCCGTCAGCCCGGATGAATTGACGTACATCACGTCGCTGCTGTTGCAGCGGTCGGCGAAGAACAGAATGTCATTGCTGTCGCTACCGCCGGCCAGGTTCAGGGTTACCGCGGCGTTGTTGTAGAATTGCGCGCCGTTGGACGTCGAGGCGCAGCTTCCTTTCCCCGTGCTCGAATTGTAGTTGTAGGTGCCGCACGCTGCCGGGTTGCCACCACTGTTGCAGGTGAAGTAGAAGGTGGCCCCGCTTCCGGACAGCGTGGTGGTGCCGGAGTTGATGAACAGACCCTGCTCCGAGCCGGTTCCGTCCAGCACGTAGAGCCCGGGCTGGAAGTTGATGGTGGCATTGCTGCACGCCGTGTTCTGGATGGTCGTGTAGATACCGGGGCTGAGCGTCTCCGAGCTGGGGCATGACGGGCTGTAGGGGTAGGTCCAGCTTCCGTGATTGGTCCAGATGGTGTCGCCCGACACGGGGCTGTAGCTGGGCGCCGAGAACGTGTTCCCCTTGCTGTCCGTGTAGGCGGGCGTGCCGATGCCGGCGAGCGGGTCCGAGAAGGCGGGGGTGGCCGCGGTGCCATACTGACTCGGGCTGATCGTGCCACCGTTCAGGTGCACACTGCCGCTGATGTTGATATTGCTCTTGGTCCCGGTGTTGGTCTCGACCTCATCGTTGCTGGAGTTGAAGTAGATCGCGTAGTTGCTTCCGCCATCGATGTCGAGGATCCCGTCCGCCTCGATCAGGTTGCTGCTGCCGTTGCTGTAGACCGACCCGCTGTTGTATTGGTCCAACCCGTCGATGACGATACCGTACCCGGATCCGGTGGCGGTCTTGATGGTGTCGTTGGAGCTGTTGAAGAACACGTAGCCGCCGATGTCGATGCTACCGCCAGCGGCGTTGAGGCTGTTCTGAGACCCGTTGCTGGTGACGTCGTGGAAGATGCAGACCTCGCAGGCTACGGTGGGGTTGGGGCTGCTGGAACCCTGGGTGCTTCCGGTGGCGCTGACCTGGGCGACGGCCTGATTGTTCACCGCGAACGGCTGCGTGCCAGAGGCGAAGTAGTTGGTGGCGGTGGCGTTGATGGTGGCTCCGACGTAGGCAATCATGGTCGAGCCGGTGCCGATGTAGGTGGTGCCGAGGCAGCTGCTGCTGGACGAGGTGGCCGAGCACTGGGGCGTGTTGACGGTCGGTGGGTTGCCGGGCGTGTACTGGCTGCCGGTGTAGAAGTTGAGGGTCAGCGGACAGGAGGCGTTCCGGCAGTCCAGCGTGTTGACGTCACTGGCCGCGGTGTAGGCGCCGGCGATGGTGGTGCTGGTCGGGCTGGCCTGACTGAAGATCCAGTAGGAGGCCGCCAGGGCGGCCGCGTCGGCCACGTCCTGGTCGTTCCGAGACTGGGTGTAGGCAACGCCGGCGTCGATGGTCAGAGCCGCGAATCCGGTCAGGACGATCAACAGCAGAGCCACCATGGGGATGATCTGTCCGCCCTGGCGCCCCCCCCGCCTTCTTGCTCGCACCCCACTCACCTCCGTTCGCGCTCTCCGGCCCTCGCGCTGGCTCGCAGGCACACAGGACCGGGCGGGATCTCCTGCCATCGCGCCAAAGGTGGCAGACGCCGGTAACGCGCCGGTGTGGTCTCTGCCACAACCCGCCCGGCCGGTTGTGGAGAACCGGCTACGGCGGATGCCGGGCCGGCACCGGTGGAGCTGCGGGCTAACCCACCTCCCGGGCCACGGTGTGGACGTCGCGGACCTGTTCCAGCCGCTCCAGGAGGCGGCTGAGCTGGGTGAGGTTGCTGATCTCCACCACCGTGGAGATCACCGCGGTCCGGTCGTCGTAGACCTGGACGTCGGCCCCCGCCAGGTTGATCTTGGACTCGGCGATCACCGCAGCGATGTCACGGAGCAGCCCGGTGCGGTCCCAGGCCTCGATCTTGATGCTCACCGGGTAGACCTGGTGGGCGCCCCTCTCCCACTCCACCTCGACCAGCCGCTCCGGGTCGTGGGCGTGGCGGAGGCTGGCGCAGCTGGCCCGGTGCACCGAGACGCCCCGGCCGCGGGTGACGTAGCCCCGGATCGGCTCACCGGGCAGGGGGTTGCAGCAGCGGGCGAAGCTGGTCAGCATCCCGCCCACCCCGTGCACCCTGACCTCGCCGCTGGGCGGCGCGGTGGGGGCGGTGAGCGGGATCGCCGGGCCGTGGCCGTCCTCGGCGGCGGCCGCCTCCCGGTCGGCGTGGCGGAGCACCACGGTCCGCGCCGAGAGCTCGCCGTAGCCGATCGCGGCCAGGAAGTCGTCGGAATTCGGGTACTTGAACTCCCTGGCCAGGTCGAGCAGGCCGTCGTCCTTGAGCGAGGCGAGCGGGGTCTGGCGGAGGCGCCGGAACTCCTTGTCCAGCAGCTCCCGGCCCTTGGTGACGTTCTCCTCGCGGCGCTCCCGCTTGAACCACTGCCGGATCTTCTCCTTCGCGGTCGAGGTCTTGACGAAGTTGAGCCAGTCCCGGGAGGGCCCGTGGGGCCCTTTGGTGGTCAGGATCTCGACGATGTCGCCGTTGGCCAGGCGGTAGTCGAGGGGCACCATCCGGCTGTTGACCTTGGCCCCGATGCAGCGGTGGCCGACGTCGGTGTGGACCCGGTAGGCGAAGTCGACGGTGGTGCTCCCCGCCGGCAGGGAGCGGACGTCGCCCTTGGGGGTGAAGACGAAGACCTCGTCCTGGAAGATGTCGACCTTGACGGTGTCGACGAAGGCCTCGGCGTCGAGCAGCTCCTTCTGCCAGTCCATCAGCAGGCGGAGCCAGCTGTAGCGCTCGTCGAAGCGCACCTGCTGGGCGCCCCCCGCCTTGTAGTGCCAGTGGGCGGCGATGCCGTATTCGGCGGTGCGGTGCATCTCCAGGGTGCGGATCTGCACCTCGACGGGCTCACCGCTGTGAGAGATGACGGTGGTGTGCAGCGACTGGTAGCCGTTGCCCTTGGGCATCGCCACGTAGTCCTTGAACCGGCCCGGGATCGGCTTCCAGAGGCTGTGGACCACGCCCAGCGCGGTGTAGCAGTCCTTGACCGAGTCCACCACCACCCGCACCGCCATGATGTCGTAGATCTCGTCGAACTCCTTCTGCTGGCGCCGCATCTTCTCGACGATCCCGTAGACGTTCTTGGACCGCCCCGACAGCTCGGCCCGGACCCCGACTGCCTTCAGCTCCCGCTCCAGGATCTCGCTGAGATCGCGGACCAATTGCTGGCGCTGCTCCCCGCCGACCCGCAGCTTGGTCTCGACGTCGTGGTAAGCCACGGAATCCAGCTGGGCGAAGGCGAGGTCCTCGAGCTCCGCCTTGAACTGCCAGATGCCCAGCCGGTGCGCCAGCGGGGCGTAGATGTCCAGGGTCTCGCGGCTGATGCGGCGGCGGCGCTCCTCGGTGTGCGCCCCGACGGTGCGCATGTTGTGGAGCCGGTCGGCCAGCTTGATGAGGACCACCCGGATGTCCTCGGCCATCGCCACCAGCATCTTGCGGATGTTCTCGGCCTGGGCCTGCTCCCGGCTGTGGACGTGGATCTTGCCCAGCTTGGTGACGCCCTCGACCAGCCGGGCCACCTCGGCGCCGAAGTCCCTGCGGACGTCATCCAGGGTGAGGCTGGTGTCCTCGACGGTGTCGTGGAGGAGCGCGGCGGCGAGGGTCTCGGCGTCGAGCCGCAGCTCGCTGAGCAGCACCGCAGCCGCCAGGGGATGCTCGACGTAGGGCTCCCCGGAGAGCCGGAACTGGCCGTCGTGAGCTTCGGCGGCAGCGTCGTACGCCCGCCGGAGGAGGGCGCGATCCGCCTCGGGCAGGTACCCGATCCGGGACTCCAACTCGGTGAAGGGCATCTGCGCTGGGACGAGTCTACCGGCCGCCCATCCATGCCTAAACCGGTCGGCTGGACTCGGACCGCCTGGGGCTCCGGGGGGCCCGCTGGCCGGGCCCGGCCTCCCCCCGCGCTGTCCCAGCCTCTGGCTGCCCCCGCCGGGGCAGCCCCGCCCGGGTGGCCCGCCAGCGGCTACGGGCTGGCCACCGGCCGGGGCCGTGTGCCACCGACCTCAGTACGAGCGGGCGACGACCGCGATCTCGGAGGACGGCTCGCCGCAGGCGATACAGCGCCCCAGCTCACCGCTGCGGTCGCGCCGGAGCACCCGGACGGTCAGGGCGTGAGCCGCCGACGTCACCGCCGCCTCGCATAGGGGTCTCTCGCAGAAGGGCGCGTTGGCGAACACCGGCCGGACCGCGAAGGCCTCGCGCAGCGCGGCGATGCTGCGAACCTCGACGCTGCCCTCATCGAGCCGAGCCTGGGCGCGCGCGCGGGTGCGCTGGTGAGCGTCCTCGAGCAGGGCGGGCAGCCGGCCGGCGAGCGCATCGAGCGGCTCCAGCCAGCTCTCGCCGTCAACTCTCCTGGTCACCGTCACCCTGCCCGCGGCCAGGTCACGGGCGCCCACCGTGACGCGCAGGGGCACGCCCCGCAGCTCCCAGTGGGCGTACTTCTCGCCCGGCCGGATGCCCTCTCGCCTGTCGACCCTCAGCCGCACGTCCCCAGCCCCGTTCTCCAGGCGCCGGCAGGCCTCCTCCACCTGCGCTGAGCCCTCGGGGTCATTGCTGCGCACCACAGGCACGGCCACCACCTGCACCGGCGCGACCCGCGGCGGGATCACCAGGCCAGCGTCGTCGCCGTGGGCCATGATCATGCCGCCGACCACCCGGGTCGAGAATCCCCAGGAGGTCTGGTGGGGGTGCTGCACGGCGTTGTCGCGATCCGTGTAGGTGATCCCGTAGGCGCGGGTGAAGTTCTGGCCGAGGTGATGCGAGGTCCCCGACTGGAGCGCCCAGCCGTCGCTCATCATCGCCTCGATGGAGAGGGTGTACTCGGCACCGGCGAACTTCTCCGAGGCGGTCTTGCGGCCCGGGATCACTGGGATCGCCAGCCAGTCCTCGACCACCTGGCGGTAGCAGTCGAGCATCCTCTCGACCTCCTCGGCGGCCTCGCCGTGGGTCTCGTGGAAGGTGTGGCCCTCCTGCCAGAGGAACTCGGTGGTGCGCAGGAAGAGCCGGGTGCGCTTCTCCCAGCGCAGGATGTTGCACCACTGGTTGACCAGCACCGGGAGGTCGCGGTAGCTGTGGATCCAGTCGGCAAAGAGCGAGCAGATGATGGTCTCGCTGGTGGGACGGATGGCCAGCCGCTCGTCCAGCTCCCGGTCCCCGCCCCGGGTCACCCAGGCGACCTCCGGGGCGAAGCCCTCGACGTGCTCCGCCTCCTTGTTCAGGTAGGACTCGGGGATGAGCAGCGGGAAGTACATGTTCTCGTGCCCGGTTCGCTTGATCAGGTCGTCGAGGGCCCGCTGGATCCGCTCCCAGACCGCGTAGCCGTAGGGCCGTATCACCATGCAGCCCTTGACGGGGGTGTAGTCGGCGAGCTCCGCGCGGCGCACCACGTCGGTGTACCAGCGGTCGAAGTCCACGCTCTTGCGGGTGATCGCCTTGGGCACGGGAACGCGCTCGTCAGCCATCGACCGCCGAGTGTACCCGGTGGGCAAGGCTCGCCTGCCACGGTGGCTCGGCGCAGCCCCGAACGCCGGGGAGGGGAGGGCTCGCGTGAGCGCGCCCTCCCCGGGCATTAGGCTGGGGGGTCGCCGGTCGTCTAGGCCAGCGGCACCGAGATCGGGAAGGCGCACTCCCCGGTGGCGCGACCCCTCACCTGGTTGGGCGCGGCGCCGGAGTCGCCGAACTGGACCGCCGGCAGGTTGTCACGGCAGTACAGATTGCCGAGGATGGTGTTCTGGAGCACTTCGCTGGCGTCCGGGTCCGCGTAGGTGTTGTCGTGGTAGCTGACATTGCCGCTCACCAGGTTGCGCAGCATCCCGAACCAGCAGCTCTCGAGACCGGACACCGAGACGCTGCCGGCCACGGTGTTGTCCTCGATGTCGCTGTAGACGGGCAGGCCGAAGGCCGCGAAGATGCCGGTGGGCTCGCAGCTCACCCCTCCCCCGCCGCCGCTCAGGCTGACGCTGCCGCCGAAAGCATTGTTGTGCAGGACCACGCCGAGCGCCCCCCGGGCGGTCAGGTTGCCGTCAACCCGGTCCTGGGTGGTGCTGGCGCAGCCTATCTCGGCGGCGCAGCCGAGGATCATGGCGGCGCCGGCTCCGACCCGGAGGTTGCCGCCGACCACGATGTTGGCGTCCCCCTCGGGCTGCCCCGGGCCCGTCGACGGATAGTTGGCAACCAGCGTCGCCCCCTCCCCGACGATCAGGTTGCCGAGCACCTCGACCACCCCGGTGGGCGGACCGAAGCAGGTTCCGGTGATCGTCAGCGAGGCGTAGCTTCCGGCGGCCACCGGTCCGCCGGTGCAGGTCGCGTGCGGCGGCCCGGTGGCACCGACCGCGCTCGCCGCGGCAACCCCGCCGGTCGCCGCGACGCAGATGGCAGCGAGCATGCGAGCAAGAGGGGCTCTCACAGGCAGGTCCTCCCGGGACGCGAATGGCTGTCTCGTTGATATAGGCGCTCGGTACTGGCGGAGTCCATGGGCGCTTCCGGCGCGGGCTCGGCGCCAGCGCCGCCACCGCGGCCCCGGCCACGCAAGTGGCGCTTACAAGACGCTCAGTGGCCTCACCGGGCGCGCGCCCTTCCCGGGCGCGCCGGCGCCGAAGCCGACCGGCAGCGGCTTTCCCGCCGCCAGCAGCTCCGCGTCCTCCTCCGCCACCAGCTCCAGCTCGCGGAGCAGGGCGTCGATCAGCTCCTCCTCGGGCAGCGACGCGATCACCCGCCCGGACTTGAAGAGCGCGCCCTTGTGACGCCCGCCGGCGATGCCGATGTCGGCGTGCATCCCCTCGCCCGGGCCGTTGACCACGCAGCCCATGACCGACACGGTGATCGGCCGCCTGATCCGCTGCAGGGCGGCGTCGACCCGCTTGACCATCGGCACCATGTCGATCTCCAACCGGCCGCAGGTCGGGCAGGCCACCAGGTTGGGCCCGCTCGCCTTCTCCTCGAGATTGTCGAGGATCTGCCGGGCCACCCGGACCTCCTCCTCGGGCTCGGCCACCAGCGACACCCGGATGGTGTCGCCGATGCCCTCGGCCAGGAGGATGCCGATGCCCATCGCGCTCTTGATGCTGCCGGTGTCGGCCGGTCCCGCCTCGGTCAGCCCGAGGTGGAGCGGATAGAGGTTGCCCAGGGCGGCGAACCGGCGGTTCACCGCCAGGTTGGTGGCGACGTCGGAGGCCTTGAGCGAGACCTTGATCTGGCGGAAGTCCAGCTCCTCGAGGATGCGGATGTGGCCGAGGGCGGCCTCCACCATCAGCTCGGCGGTCTCCTCCACGCTGCCGCCGCGGCCGCGCTGGAGGGCCTTGCGGTTGGGGATGCTGCCGGCGTTGACCCCGATCCGCATCGGCACCCCGCGGTCCCTGGCCTCGCGGGCGATGTCCCGGACCTTGGCCTGGTCAGTGATGTTGCCCGGGTTGAGCCGGAGGCAGGCCACGCCGGCCTCGAGAGCCTCCAGGGCTCGGGGAGCGTCGTAATGGATGTCGGCAACGATCGGCACCGGAGAGCTCCGCACGATCTCCCGCAGCGCCACCCCGGCCTCGGGGGTGTCGCAGGTGACCCGGACGATGTCGGCGCCCGCCGTCGCGGCTCGCTGGATCTGGGTAACGGTGGCGCGGACGTCCTCGGTCTGGGTCTTGGTCATGGTCTGGACCGAGATCGGAGCGGCGCCCCCGATGACCACGCCTCCCACGTTTATGGGTACGGTGCGGCGGCGGTTGGGCGGGGTCATGAGATCGGAGAGCCTGGCCGGGCCGCCGAATCCTGGGGGGAGATCACTCAGGGCGGGCCTCCGGATGAGAGGTGGCCGATGTCGTTGATGGTGACCAGCACCACCAGCAGGATAAGAAAAGCCAGGCTGACCAGGATGGCGACCGCCTGGCGCTGGGGGCGGATCTGGCGGCGGCGAACCGCCTCGATGCCGACGAAGAGCAGCCGGCCCCCGTCGAGGAAGGGGATGGGCAGGACGTTGACGAACCCCAGGGCGAGACTGATCAGTCCGATGAAGCTGAGGAACTGCACCCACCCCTGCTGCACCGCCGAGCCGGCGGCAGCCGCGATGCCCACCGGTCCCGAGAAGTTGGCGGCCCCCTGCGCTGGCTGGGTGAAGAGCTCGCCGATCGCGGAGGCGGTGTTGCCGAGGTAGGCGGGGATCTGCTCGAAGCCGATGACCAGCGCCTGGGACCACGGAGCGCCCGGCTGCCCAGCCCCGTAGCCGACCCGCCAGGCGGCGGTGTAGCCGCTCTGGCTGCCGTCCCCGTCGCGCACCTCGGAGACTGCGACCTTGCTGAAGGTGTCAGTCGGGTCCCCGTAGACGTGCCCGGAGACCTCGACCGCGCCGCCCCCGCCGAGCACCGCCGCGGGATCGCCGGTCCCCGGCGGGCTTCCGTCGATCCCGGTCACCACCAGGTCCACCCCGGGCCCCCGGAGCAGGCTGCCGAAGTTACCCGAGCTGACGTTGGGGAAGAGCATCAGCTCCGGGGTGACCGTGGAGGTGTGGGTGCGGCCGTCGGGGGTGCGGTAGACGATCGGGACGGGCCGGCCCTGGCTGGCCGCGTCGGCGGCCTGGAAGCTGGCCGTCGACGCCTGCTGGGAGCTGTAGTCAATGGTCTTGCCGGCCTCACTGATGACGACGTCGCCGCTCTTGATGCCCGCGGCCGCCGCCGGGTTGTCCGGGGTCACCACCGAATCGGTCGGCTGCGCCGCGACCACGCTCAGGCAGAGGGCCCCGAAGATGAGGTTGAAGGCCACGCCCGCCACCAGCGTGGCGGCCCGCCGGGGGAGGGTGGCCCGGTTGAAGTTCCGCGGCCCCATGTCGGTCTCGCCCTCGAGACCGATCATCCCCGGCATCTTCACGAAGCCGCCCACCGGCAGCGCCCGGATCGAGTACACGGTCTCGCCGCGGTGGATGCTGGCCAGGCGGGGACCGAAACCGACCGCGAACTCCTCCACCCCTATGCCGGAGAGCCGGGCGAGCAGGAAGTGGCCACCCTCGTGGACCAGCACCACGATGGTCACCACCACCAGGAAGGCGAGGACCGCGATCAGGAACCCGGCCATCAGCCTGGGACTCCCGCCTCCGCGGTGGGCAGGGAGAGCTGGGCGGCAACCCGCCGGCGGGCCCAGCCGTCCGCCTCGAGGACGTCGTCCAGCGAGGGCCGGACGACCTCGGGGGCCTCCGCCACCGCCTCGGCCACCAGATCCGTGAT
>Ga0187771_10003648_pt1 | contig 10780 bp, 10 predicted proteins | sample 0116_SJ02_MP15_1_FD_133139 | JGI IMG/M metagenome (GOLD analysis project Ga0187771, IMG submission 133139) | Tropical peat soil microbial communities from peatlands in Department of Meta, Colombia - 0116_SJ02_MP15_10_MG | ecosystem: Environmental > Terrestrial > Soil > Wetlands > Peat | place... | reverse complement strand
GGAGGGCCGATCGCTCTCGTTGAGAAGGCGCCGCGGCTCGGCTGCGGGCATGGGACGCGCCTCAGCTTCCGTCCCTAGTGTAGCCGAGCAGGCCGGCGTTTTTCAAGACCGCGCCGGAAGCGGCGGCGGAGGAAACGGCTACTTGCCCTTTTTCTCCTGGGCCTTCTTGGCCGCGTTCCTGATCCGTTCGATGGTCGCCGTGATCATCGGCTTGGCGAACGGCGGGAAATCCGGCCTCTTGAGGAATTCCTCGAGCGCGGGGATCGTCCTGGGGTCGGCCAGCGTGCCGAGCGCCTGAACCGCGGCGAAGCCGGTCTGCCGTGACTCTTCCTTGAGCGCGGCCGTCAGGATCGCCAGGACGCGATCGTTTCCCTTGCCGACCTCCGCCAGCAGCGCGAAGGCCGGTCCGCGCAGCTCGGAGGGATTCCCGGGAGCGGCGTATTTGAAGGCCGCGCCGAGCGAGCGGGGGTCTTTGAGCGCCGCCAGCCCGCGGAGCGCCCCGCCCCGGATCGTCTCCTGCCAGGAGTCCTGCTTGAGCAGGCCCGTCAGCGTGACGTACGCCTGAGGCGCCGCGGTCTGCCCCAGCGCGCGGGCCGCCTCGGCCACGACGAAATAGCTGGGGTCGGTCTTCGTGACGCCCATGAACAGGCCGGCGAGCTTCGGATCCTTGAGGGCGCCGAGGCCCTGGATCGCCGCCCGCCGAACGCGCGAATCGCCGTCCTTCAAGGCCTCGATGAGCGCCTGTCGGCAGCCGGCGGTCTTCATCTCTGAGAGCGCCTTCACCGCTTCGAGCCGCACGCCCCAGAAGGAATCGTGCCCCGCGGCCTCGGCCAAGGCCTTTTCACCAGCCTCACCGGGATGCGCCTTCAATTCGATGGCCGCCCGGACGCGGCCCATGACATCCGCATCGTGGAGAAGCTCGGCGGCCGCCTCCTCGATCCCGCGGCTGTACCTCACTTCTTTGATGAGGATGTTCCCCCGGTCGAAATTGACGAAGAGGGGCGGGCCGTCCAGGGCGAACGTGAATTCCTGGTCCGGCTTGTCGATCCAGACCCGATGGACCTTCTCGCCCGAGGCCGTGGTGACGGCGATGTCGACCGGCATCGTGAAATAGTCCGGCGAGCGGAACCAGGGCCGCGTGTCGTCGGGCTTCTGCGTCTGCTTGACTTCGAGCTTGAGGCTCCCGGACGCCTTGTCATAGGCCGGCGTGAGCTCGAAAACCGGATGGCCTATCTTGTAGAGCCACTCGTCGAAGAACCACCCGAGGTCCTGGCCCGTCACTTCCTCGATGGCGATGACGAGCTGCGGCGTCTCGACGGTCTGTGCCCGGTACTTGGTGACGTAATGATGGATGGCCTTCCAGAAGAGGTCATCTCCCAGGACGAACCGCAGCATGTTGAGCACGGCCCCGCCGCGCTGGTAGCTGTAGGTATCGAACATCGCCTCGGGGCCGGCGTACCGTTCGGTGACGATCGGGTGCCGGTCGCCCCCGTGCCAGGCCCGGAGATACTGCTGCTGATTGCCCATCATTTCGTACAGATACGCGTCGCGGCCCTGGTCGTGTTCGGTCCACAGGGCCTCGAAGAACGTCGCGAACGACTCGTTGAGCCATGTCTGGCCCCAATCATGGCAGGTCAGGAGATCGCCGAACCACTGGTGTGCCAGCTCGTGGGAGATCAGCGAATCGGATGACACGTCCAGGGCGGCGCGCCGGTCGTGAACGGTCCGGTCCGTGAGGGTCGTGGCCGAGATGTTTTCCATGCCGCCGCCGAAGTCGCGAACGGTCGTTTCGGCGTATTTGGCGTACGGATAATCGACGCCGATTCTCGCGGAGAAGAAGGCGACCATCTCGGCGATCTTGGCGAACGACAGGCGCCCCTCCTCGAGTTCGTCCCGGTAGACGTATGAAACGACCGGCTTGTCCTTGAAGGACTGCCGGATCTCGGCGAAATCGCCGACGATGATGGAGATGAGGTAGCTCGACGTCGGAACATCCAGGCGCCAGTGCCACGTCTTGGTCTTGGGCTTCGGGCCGGGTTCGACGCCGGCCAGCTCTCCGTTGGAGATCACCTCGTAGCGGTCGTCCACCGTGGCGATCACCTCGCTGGTCGCCTTGTCGTTTGGATAGTCGTAACAGGGGAACCAGTAATGGTTGGTCTCCGATTCCCCCTGCGACCAGATCTGGTAGGGCCGGCGGGGATCGGCCTTCGTCGGCGTGATGAATGTCAATCCTTTGGTCGGCGTGGCTGTGTAGTTGATCGTGACGGCGATGTCCGTACCGGCCGGATAGGCGCGGTCGAGCGTGATGAAGAGCCGTTCGCGGCCTTCATAGCGGAACTTGAGCGCTCCGGCCCCGTCCAGGCGGACCGAGTCGATCGTCATGTCCCCGGCGTCGAACTCGACCTCGCCGAGATCGTCCCGGAAGGGACGGAACGTGATCGCCGTCTCGCCGGTCACGGATTTCGTGGCCCAGTCGAAGCTCAGCGCGATCCGGTAGTGCTGCACATCGTAATCGTGGCTGCGCGGCCACGTGCAGGGCGGCGGCTGCGGCGTTTGAGGGGCGGCGGGCCGCTGCGCCAGGGCGGGAAGCGATGAGAGAACGAGGGCCAGGGCGAGCGCGAAGGCGCGCGCTCTCAGGGTCCGGCGAAACCGCGGAATGTTCATGAGACCTCCTCCCGGGGCCGGCGACGACCGGGCCCCCGGCTTAGCGAATGACACGGGTCACGTCCCGGACGGGCTTCCTCGGCCTCGGGTCGGGACTCTCGGCGGGATAGCCCACGGGAACGCAAGCCACCAAGTCCATCCCCGTCGGGATGTGCAGGATCTTTTCGATCTCCCCTTTGGCCTCCATCGGGCCCGTCATCCAGACGGCCCCCAGACCCGCCTGGTGCAGGACGAGAAGGAGATAGGCGATCGCTGACGACACGGACTGGATCCGCGTGTCGACCACGCTTCTCCACGTGCTCATCTGCCGAATCTTCGCGTCGATCTCGCCCCGGGCCGCCGCGATCTCGTCGAGCGGTGAGCGGTAGCGCGAGGACGCCACGGCGATGAGCGCCGGGGCGCCGCGGAAGAAGCCCGCCCGCTTCAGCATGGCGGCCGCGTTCTCTCCCAGCCGGGCGGCCTCGGGCAGGGAGGCGACATAGTCGGACCGGGCCTGGACCGCGTCGGCGATGGACGCGATGACGGCCCTGTCCAGGACGATGGTGAACAGCCAGTTCTGCTGGTTGCCCCCGTTGGGGGCCCACGTCGCAAGCTCGATGGCCCCGAGCAGCTTCTCCTCTTCGACGGGCTTGTCCAGCCATCGCCGGATCGAGCGTCGGCTCTTGATCAGGTCCGCGAGTTCACCTGTGTCCATGCCGGCCTCCTCGGAGACGCGATGCCGCTCATTGTACCACCGCGCCGCCGAAAATTCGAGAGCCCGGATCCTCCGGCGCCGGAAGCCGAGCGGCAGGGACGGATCTTCGGGATTTGGGCTATAATAGGTCCCCGACCGACGGCCGCCCCCCGAGGCCGTACGTGCGAGCGCGACCAAATGCGTACAAGAAGCCCCCGCGGGATGTCCGGCCCTCCGTCTCCCCGCGCCTCGACGTGCTTTTTTGTCTCCGACATGCACGGACATATCGACCGCTACGGAAAGCTGCTTCAGGCCGTGACCGCGGAGCATCCCATGGCCGTGTTCCTCGGCGGGGACCTGTTCCCGTCCCATCTCTACGCGCTGTCGTCGGAGGCCCGGGCCTTCCCGGATTTCGTCAACGACTTCCTGGCGCCGAGATTCGCCGGAGCGAAGGAGTCGCTGGGGAAGGATTATCCCCGGGTCTTCCTCATCCTGGGCAATGACGACGCCCGCTCCGAGGAGCCGGCGATTCTGGCCGGAGCCGGCCGCGGCCTTTGGGAATACATTCAGAACCGCCGGGTCATGCTGTCGGATTTCCCGGTCTTCGGCTACGCCTACGTCCCCCCGACTCCGTTCCGGCTGAAGGATTGGGAGCGCTACGACGTCTCACGCGACGTCGACCCGGGCTGCACGGGCCCGGAGGAGGGAGCGCACTCCGTCGCCGTCCCAGACTCCGAACTGAGGGCGGCGACCATCACAGCCGACCTCGAGCGCCTCGCCGGCCGGGACGACCTCTCGCGGGCCATCTTCCTTTTCCACACTCCCCCTTACCAAACGAACCTCGACCGGGCCGCCCTGGACGGCCAAGCGTTCGATCATGTGTCTCTGGATCCCAACGTCGGGAGCATCGCCGTCCGGCGCTTCATCGAAGCCCGTCAGCCGCTCCTGACCCTCCACGGGCACGTCCACGAGTCCGCCCGGATCACCGGCTCGTGGAAAGACAGGATCGGCCGGACCTACTCCTTCTCCGCGGCGCACGACGGACCCGAACTGGCCCTCGTCCGGTTCAATCCCGGGGACCTCGATGCGGCAATGAGGGAGCTTGTTTAGACCGCATCCCGCGGCTTTGCCACGTCCTTGCCCAGCCGCAGCAGCCGGGGCGCGTCTGTGACGGCGCCGATCTTGCTGGCGAAGCTGGTCCGGCTCCTGATCAAGGCAGATCGCTACCCTGACCGTGATCCCTTCGACGCAGTCCGTATGGTCGGGCCTGATCGCCGTCCGATAGAGGATGCGGCAACCAGGACCGGTTAGTCTTTCTTGCCCTCTGTCTTTTGGACCGCAGACGGATCGCTCGGCTTCTTGTCTTCGGGCTCATTCATGGCTTCTTTGGCCTGATTGATTCCGTCCTTGAAGCCTCGAATAGCCTGCCCCAGGGATTTGCCGATCTCGGGGAGCTTTTTTGGCCCAAAAATGATCAGGACAATGATAAGAATCAGCAGGAGATGCGTCGGCTGAAGGAGTCCTTCTAACATTTTCTTTCTTCTATTCTAATCCATTATATATTTTATCGCCAATATCGTCCGCCGTCAAATCAACCCACCCGCTCCCGGCCGAGCCGTGAGGCGCTAGCCGCTGCCGGCGAACATATCGAGGAGAAATCGAGGAAGATGAGCAAACCCCTCGGCCGGCGCGGCAGAGGATCTTCGCACCGTTCTGGCACTCGAACGAGCTATCGCCACCCGAGCCTATCAGGATTCCCCGTTCCCCGAAATCTCCCTGATGAACGCCTCATACGTATCGAAGCCGAATTCCTGCCCTGTGAAGGGGACTTTGACAACGACCTTGCCGAACTGCGGCGAGACCTTTTGAAACTCGGCCCGACCCTGTTCGTCATAAGAATTCCTGTTTTTTGAGCCCTCATAATGAAAATCGTCGGCTTCCAGGATGATGGTTTTCACGCTCTCTTTGAAGGCGATGAATATTTGAACGGGAAGGCCCTCCGTGAATTTTCGTTCGGCCCGAATATATACGGAGAACGGATCGTGCGGATCCAATCGGTTCTCCATGATCACGCTCCTCCGCCCTACTCAGGAGTGTAAGCTTCAAGGCCAAAGTTGTCAACAGAAGGAGCCGATGGGCCCGCTATCAACCGCGAGGAGGAAATTCTCGAACCGGCCTGTGCCGTCGCGAATGGCAAAAACCGTTGTCCTCATCGCTCATCTATCGTAGAATGTCCCCATCGTTATGAGGGAGGAAGGGTATGATCCGTGCCAAGAAGATCATCAATGATCCCAGGAACGCTGTCCGGGAGCTTCTCGAGGGGCTGGTCGAGGCCTCCCACGGCCGGATCAGGCCGCTCAGCCGCGTGCAGGCGCTGGTCAAAGCCGATATCCCGAAAGACAAAGTCGCGCTTCTGATCGGAGGCGGGAGCGGGCATGAACCGGTCTTCCCCGGCTTCATCGGAGACCGTCTGGCCGACGGAGCGGCCTGCGGAAATATCTTCGCCGCCCCGACGCCGGATCTCATTTTGGAGGCGACCAGGGCCGTTCACCAGGGCCATGGCGTGCTCTACCTCTACGGGAACTACGCCGGCGACAACATGAATTTCGATATCGCCGCCGAGATAGCCGCCGACGAGGGGATTGCAGTCAAGACCGTCCGCGTCTGGGACGATGTCGCTTCCGCTCCGCCCGAGCGGACATCCGACCGGAGGGGAATCGCCGGCGACCTGTTCGTCATCAAGATCGCGGGCGGCGCCGCCGCGACCCTCGACAGCCTCGGCGACGTCTATCTTGTCGCCGCCAAGGCGCGGGACAATGTCCGTTCGATGGGTGTGGCCGTCGCCGCCGGGTCCATCCCCGAAACCGGCGAGCCCACCTTCGAGCTCCCCGACGACGAGATCGAGATCGGCATGGGCCTGCACGGTGAGCCCGGAGTGTCTCGCGAGAAGCTCCTTCCCGCCGATCCCCTTGTCGATAGAATGATGGGGAAAATACTCCTCGACCTCCCCTTCTCCCGCGGAGACGAGGTCGCGCTGCTGGTCAACGACCTGGGCTCGACGACGATGATGGAATTGTTGATCGTCAATCGCCGCGCGCGGCAGATCCTCCGCGACAAAGGCCTCCGCGTACACGACACCGTTGTGGGGAGCTATTGCACTTGCCAGGAAATGGCCGGGTTTTCCCTCACTCTGTTGAGATTGGACGACGAGCTGAAAAAATACTATGACCTCCCCGCCCGCTCGCTCGGGTTCGTCAAAGAATAGGACATATGGGAAAGCCGGAACTCTCCCTTCCCGAAGTCCGCGAGATGATCGTCGCCGTCTCGCGTGGCATGATCTCGAGCGCGGACCGGCTGACGCAGGCCGACAAGGCGATCGGAGACGGCGATCACGGCCTGGGCATGGCCCGCGGTTTCGCCAGCGTCATCGAGACGGTCGAAGGCCGTGAATTCACGTCGATCGGGAATCTCTTCAGGACCGTGGGGACGGCGATTCTGACTTCGGCGGGCGGCGCCGCAGGAGCCGTTTTCGGGACGTTCTTCCGCGGGGCGGCCGAGAACGCCGGGGACCGGAACGTCCTGACCGCCGCGCTTTTTTCCCGCATGCTCCTCGACGGACTGCGGGCCGTCGAAGTCCGGGGACAGGCGAAACCGGGCGACAAGACCATGATCGATGCTCTGGAACCGGCAGCCGCCGAATCGGAACGGCAGTTTTCGGCGCCTCTCGACGCGGCATTGACCGCGATCGCGGAAGCCGCCCGGCTCGGGATGGAGAGAACACGGGAGATGGCGGCGAAGGTCGGAAAGGCCAAGACACTCGGGGAGAGGTCCGTCGGTCATCCCGATCCCGGCGCCCTGTCCATGGCCCTGATCCTGAAGTTCATGGCGGAGTACGCCGCTCGGCCCGATTTCCCCTGAGGTCGATGGCCATAAGCTACCGGGCAGGCTGAAGGGCCCGTAACCTATCCGAATCCTCCCTGCGCGGCTCGATCGTAGGGGATGAGAGCCGTGTTGCCCTCTTTCCAGGCGACGGCTCGGGGGGCCCTCCCGCAGAGGGGGATGCCGTCACCTCGCGAATCACCCCTCGCGATGATTGATTTCCCCTGCCGGTCATAGAAAACTGAAAGTGTCTCGAGAGCAACGGGGACCAAGGAGCCTGCCATGGCCAACAAGCGCAAGGAAGACCGGCTCATCGAGCGGAACTGCGTCTCGATTCAGCCCTTCTCCGCAAAAAAGACCGCCGGCATCAACGCCTACACCCACGACATTTCGCTCGGCGGGGCGAGGCTTTACACCAGGGAATTGTTCGACGTCGGCTCATTCATCAAGATCGAGATCGAACTCGCCGGCACCAAGGAACTGATCCGGCTCCAAGGGCAGGTCAAATGGCTCAATGTCCAGGAAGGCGGGGGTTGTTTCGAGCTCGGGGTCGAGTTTCGGCACAGGATCTCGAACGCCGTCCTGTACCTGATCAAGCACATCTACCAGCAGGATTCGGGAATTCCGTCCTCGGTCGCTTGAGAAAGTCCGAACTGATCAGGGACTTGGCTTGAAAATCCTTTTCAACAGATGCTAAATTGATATGGCAAACGGAATTAAGGTCATATGCCGAAGTCTCGGAAGAGTGACATGGCTCCCCAGGCAGGGCAAGTCCGCAAGGTTATGTCCTGGAAGGCCGTCGGCCTGTTGCTTCTCGCCAATGCCATAATCTACGCCCTGGTTTTCTGGATCAGAAAGGCGTCCTCGCCTTTCGGCACGGTTGAGTACAAGGTCGCACTCTCGTGGCTTTGGACGGCGGTCTTTTTCAGCCTGGCCCTGCTGTACGTCCTCATCTATCGGCACATCGGCAAAGTCCCCACCGCCTTCATCGCTGCGGCTTACCTGGTTTTCTCTCTCATTCTGCTGCTGACGCCGGTTCTCCTGTCTTCGGACATTTACACGTACGCAATGAGGGGCAGGATTGTCTCCGTGCATCATCAAAACCCCTATATCGTGCCGGCCAGCGAATTCCCTCAAGACAGCTTCCTCGAATTGACTGACCCCGCTTGGCGTGCTCAGCGCGAAAATTATGGCCCCCTATGGACCCTCTTCGCGGCTTTTCTCACTTGGATCGGGGGAGACCGCCCCTCGTTGACCATCCTGCTCTTCAAATTATGGGGATTGGCCGGCAACACCCTGGGTTTATGGCTGATCTATCGAATTGCCGGGGCCATGGACCGGAGCAAAGCGCGCGAGATCCTCGCCCTCTATGCCTTGAACCCGTTCATTTTGATGGAGTTCGTGAACAACGGGCACAACGACGTCTGGATGGTCGTGTTCGGATTGCTGGCTTTGTATTGTTATTACAAGAGAAAAGACGTCGGTATCATCCCTTGCCTGATCTTGGCGGGATTGGTCAAGTATGTCTTCTGGCTTTTGATCCCCCTGCTCCTCGTCTTTCTATGGCGCGAGAAGAGACTCCGCTTCAAGACCGTCCTCCGTAGCGGGGCGCTTTCCGTGGTTTTCCTTGCCGCCGGATATCTGCCTTTTTGGCACGGGTGGGCGACATTCAGCGGCATCCTGGATCCTCATCAGTCCGGCGTTCAGCGCCCCTTCAACCAATACAGCCCCATCATCCTGATGCTTTTCGTCGTGGCCATCGCCCGGAGGTGGCCGATGGAATCTCTGAAGCCGGGATTGATCGTCGGGCGAGCCCTGTTTCTGGCCGTGTACGTGAAAACGCTCATATCGGCAAAGTCCGTCGAGCCGGCCATCATCATGGTGCTGGCCGCCTTCGCTTTTCTGGCCACGGGGACCATCCTGCCTTGGTATATTCTCTGGTGGTTGCCGATTCTTATTCTCAAGAATCATTGGCGTCTTGTGACGTTCTGGTCCGTGGTCGGGCTGGGGAGCTATGTTCTCATCTACTCGACAACGCTCTCATTCGCGGCCGTCGGGGGCCTCGTTCTCATCATCCTCGGCACGAAAAGCCAATCATCTCGGCTCCAGTGATTTACAGAGAGCTTCGCCAGGCCGTCTGGCGGCCACCCGGCCACCCAGCGTTGGTGGGCCATCTGCAAGCCCCTCCTGCAGCCGCTCAGCGGGCCGGGCCCGAGGGCTGGTGGACGTGGGCGCCCATGGACGAAGTCTTCCACACGGACTGACGGCCGGTTTTCTGCCCATTGATGGACCGCCCGTGGCCGGGGAAAATGGCCACCTCGGGATCGCTTGGATGGCGACAGGGACGCTTGTCTTGTCTCCCAAATAACGGTTCTCTAGAACCTCCGGGCGCTCTCCTTGACTGGCTTGTCCCTTTTTTATAAAATAGCAGGAAGAGGAGTATCCATGAAAAATAAATCAGTCCTGATATTTGTGTCGATCTTCATTCTGTCTGGCGCTTTCATGCTCGCGCGCCCGGCTGAGATGCAGAAGGGCAGTCAGCAGTCACACAATCGGCCACGCGCAAACCAAGGGCACATACCGCCTGCGCCAGCGAAAGGCAGTCCCAACGCCGAGCGCCGAGTGGAGCGTTTACCCAACGGCCGGGTGAACGAAACTCCGCACGTCAACCACGATCAGTGGTTCGGCCACGAGGCACCGAATGATCCACGGTTTCATCTGGATCGTCCGTTTGCCCATGGCCGCTTTGCGCATACCGGGGCGGCGTTTCGCTATGAGGTCATCCGGATCGATCTCAACCTCCATCGGTTTTGGCTGCCGGGCGGTTTCTTTTTTGATGTGGCCGCCTGGGATTGGCCCTTTTGTGTCGACTGGTGCTGGGACTGCGGAGATGACTTCGTCATTTACGATGATCCCGACCATATCGGCTGGTATTTGCTCTATAACATCCATACAGGGATATACGTCCACGCGATCTATATGGGGATGTAAGGAAGCCCTGCGCATAGAAGTGGGCACGGATCCGAGAAGAAGCAAAGGATGAAGAAAAATCGGTTCACGGAGGCCAGACTGTCCCTTTGCCCTATGCCTAGGGTGTGAGGGATTCTGCCAGTTAATCGCTTATCAGCCCGGCCAGCCGCTACATGGAGTCTCGGGCATAACCACCTCGGCCACATAGCTCTCTGGGTTACAGTCCGCCGGCGCCGAGCCGCGCTTCTTCTATCGGACGACTGTCGTGCCAGCAAGCTTGTGGGGTTATAATAGAATATCTAAAATTGCGCTTCCAGCTTTATAGGCAGGGGCTTTCCTGCTTTGAGAATCTCGACCGCCTTGGCGAAGAGCTGTTGGAACGTGCTCTCTTTGAGACCCGTTGCTGGATCGATGATGAACCTGCGTTTCGTGACAACGGTCACTCGAGTATGGTCTTTGTCGACAGGATCGATCCATACCCCGATGAGCGCTCCCGCAGTAATCATATTCACACCGGTGCCGGTAAGCGCATACCCCTCACTACGGTGCTTTTCGATGGCTTCTGCTCCTACCCAGCGAAAAACCGCTTCCGTG